>Ga0316624_10000200_pt1 | contig 18498 bp, 17 predicted proteins | sample OWC_Aug_N3_C1_D5_FD_207657 | JGI IMG/M metagenome (GOLD analysis project Ga0316624, IMG submission 207657) | Wetland soil microbial communities from Old Woman Creek delta, Ohio, United States - OWC_Aug_N3_C1_D5_A | ecosystem: Environmental > Terrestrial > Soil > Wetlands | place: USA: Ohio... | reverse complement strand
CGATTTCATGGAAGACGCCATCCAGGAAGCGGTGAAGGCGGCGTCATGATCGTCCGCAAAAAAGATCGCGTGGTCGTGCTCGGCATCACCGGCAAGCAGGGCACGTTCTGGACCGAAAAGATGATCGCCTACGGCACCAATGTGGTCGGCGGCGTGCACCCCAAGCGCGCCGGCGAGAGCCATGTCGGCGTGCCGATCTTCGCCACCACAGCAGAGGCGGCGCAAAAAGTCGGCGCTGACGTCGCGGTCGGTTTCATCCCGCCGCCAATGGCGAAGGAAGCGGCGGTGTCGGCGGCCGAGGCCGGCGTCAAGCTATTGGTTGTACTGACCGAGCACATTCCGGCGCAGGACGTGATGGCGATGCATGCCGCGGCCGCCAAACACGGCACCCGCATCGTCGGACCCAACACGGCGGGGCTGGTGACGCCGGGCGAATGCTTCGTCGGCATCATGCCGGCTTTCGTGACGAGCGTATTCAAACCCGGCCGTGTCGGCGTCATCTCGCGCAGCGGCAGCCTCGGCACGCTGGTCTGCCTCAACCTGACCCGCGCCGGCATCGGCCAGTCCGCCTTCATCGGCATCGGCGGCGATCCCATGCTCGGCACCACCACGCGCGATGCCTTGCAGGCGCTCAACGAGGATGCCGGCACCGATGCGATCGTGATCGTCGGCGAGATCGGCGGCGGCATGGAAGAGGAAGCGGCCGACTACGCCCGAAAGATGCGCAAGCCGATGGTCGCCTTCATCGCCGGGGCGGCCGCGCCGCCGGGCAAGAAGATGGGCCATGCCGGCGCCATCGTCACCGGCAGCGCCGGCAGCTATGCCGGAAAACGCAAGGCACTGGAAGCGGCAGGCGTCGTGGTGGTCGATACGCCGGCGCAAATCGCGCCAGCGGTGGCGGCCGGTCTTAGCGCGCCGGCCAAGCAGGCAACCCGCGCCTAAAATCCGAACTCGGCGTTATGCGCGCCGAGCGCCGGCGCGGACGCGTCACTCGTGGCGCCCGGGCGCAGCGCGCGCTCGATCGGCACCGGAGTCGCCGGCAAAGCATCGCCCTTTTCATTGACAAGCTTTGGCGCGAACAGCCCGCGCGCCTTGAAATGCGGATCGTCGAGGGCGGCGCGCAGGTCCTGCACGATCGAACAGCAGCAGTCGGCTTTGTCGAAGATCGGCAGCCATTCGGCGGCGGTCTTGCCGGCGATGATCTCGCCGACGCGGGCGACGGTCGCCGCCTTGTCGCGCTCGTCGTCGACGAATTTCGCCTCAAGCCCGATGGCGGCGGTGAAGGATTGCCAGAACTTCTGCTCGAGCGCGGCGACAGCCGCGATCTTGCCGTCGCGCGTCTCGTACAGGTGATAGCGCGGCGAGCCGCCGGTGATGCGCTCGCCGCCGTCCGCAGGCCAATAGCCCGCGCCCAGCCCGGCGCCGATCGCCCAGTACATGAACGGAAAAACGCTTTCCGCCATGCTGACGTCGATGAGACAACCCTCGCCGGTCAAGTCGCGCTGGCGCAGCGCCAGCAGAATATTCATGACCGCCGGATATGAACCGCCGGCGATGTCGGCGATCAGCGCGGGCGGCACCACGCGGTGGCCGGATTGGCCGGACGACAGCGCCAGCAGACCAGCATCGCCGATATAGTTGAGGTCATGGCCGGCGCGGTCGCGGCGTGGCCCGCTCTGGCCGTAGCCGGTGATGGCGCAATAGATGATGCGCGGGTTGATCGCCCGGAACTGCTCGTAGCCGAGCCCGAGGCGCGCCATCACGCCTGGCCGGAACTGCTCCACCACCACGTCGGCCGACTTGGCCAATGCGAGGACACGGTCGCGCACCGCAGGATCCTTCAGATCGGCCGCCACGCTCTTCTTGCCGCGATTGAGCATGGCAAACAGGACGCTCTCCTTGCCCCAATACGGCAGAAAACGGCGCATGTTCTCGCCGCCGGGATGCTCGATTTTGACGACCTCGGCGCCGGCTTCGGCCAGCATCAGGGTGGCCATCGGCCCCGGCAGCAGCGTCGAGAAGTCGAGCACGCGGATGCCGGAGAGCGGCCCTTGCTTGCCGTTGGACATCGTTGATCTCCCGCAAAACCGGCGATTTTCGGTCTGTTATAGCGGGCAGGCGCCGCCGGCACGAGGCGGCGGCTCTGCCCGGGCGGCTTGCCGATATTGAAATTCGGGGTCCGGAACATCACATGAACGGCCGGAAGGCAACCTAATGACCGATTTTCCCAGCAATTGGATGTGGTCGGAGGCCTGCGACATGCTCGCGCGGGCCGAACGCATGCACCGCGAGTTTTTCCGGCCGGCTCGGGCCCGCATGGCCTGGGAGCCGCCGGTCGATGTCCTGGAGACCGAGCACGACGTGCTGGTGTTCATGGCGCTGCCCGGGGTCGAGCCGGAGCGGGTCGAGGCCGTCATCGACGGTAGCGACCTGGTGGTGGCCGGCGTCCGGGTGCTGCCGGCCGCGCTGCGCACGGCGGTGATCCACCGGCTGGAGCTGCCGCAGGGCCGCTTCGAGCGGCGCGTGCGCCTGCCCGCCGGGCGCTATTCCTCGGTACGCCAGGCGATGGTGAATGGCTGTCTGCTGATCACCCTGGAGAAAGTGGGGTCGTTCCGTGGTTGAAAGTGAAATCATGCGTTCGTTGGAACAAGGCGCCGAGTCCGCGGGCAACGAGCCCGAGAAGGCGCGTACCGAACAGAACCTGCCGCCGCTGCCGCCCGACGCGATGATCATCGTGCCGGTGCGCAACTTCGTTCTGTTCCCCGGCATGGTGATGCCGGTGACCATCGGCCGGCCGCGCTCGGTCGCGGCGGCTCAGCAGGCCGTGCGCGAGCAGCGCCAAGTCGGCATCCTCAAGCAGCGCGATCCGGAAGTTTCCGAGCCGACCGCCATCGACATGCACCGCATGGGCACGGTGGCCAACGTCGTGCGTTTCATCACCGATCCGAGCGGCGCGCATCACCTGGTCTGCCAGGGCGACCAGCGTTTCCAGGTGGTCGAGTTCCTGAGCGGCTGGCCGTTCCTGGTGGCGCGCGTGCTGCGCATCCCGGAGCCCGCAACCCACACTCCCGAAATCGAAGCCCGCATGCTGCATCTGCGCGGCCAGGCGCTGGAGGCGCTCGAGCTGCTGCCGCAGGCGCCGCGCGAGCTGGTCACCGCCATTCAGGCCATCGACCAGCCGGGCGCGCTGGCCGACATGACCATGGCCTACATGGACGTGAAGCCGGACGAAAAGCAGGAAGTGCTGGAGACCATCGACGTTGCCGCACGCATGGAGAAGGTGTCGCGCCTGCTGTCGCACCGCATCGAGGTGCTGCGGCTGTCGGCCGAAATCGGCCAGCAGACCAAGGCGTCGCTCGACGAGCGTCAGCGCGAGATGCTGCTGCGCGAGCAGATGGCCGCCATTCAGAAGAAATTGGGCGAAGGCGAGGAAGGCAAGGCCGCCGAGATGGCCGAGCTCGACAAGGCCATCACCGAAGCCGGCATGCCGAAGGAAGTGGAAGACGCCGCCCGCAAGGAGTTGCGCCGCCTGCAGCGCATGCCCGAAAGCGCGGCCGAATACGGCATGGTGCGCACTTATCTCGATTGGCTGATCGAGCTGCCCTGGAAACTGCCGGAGGAAGCCCCGATCGACATCGAGGAAGCGCGACGCATCCTGGACGCGGATCACTATGGCCTGCCGAAGATCAAGCGGCGCATCATTGAATATCTCGCGGTGCGCAAGCTGGCGCCGCAGGGCAAGGCGCCCATTCTCTGCTTCGTCGGGCCTCCCGGCGTCGGCAAGACCTCGCTCGGCCAGTCGATCGCGCGCGCCATGGGCCGCAAGTTCGTGCGCGTGTCGCTCGGCGGCGTGCACGACGAGGCGGAGATCCGCGGCCACCGGCGCACCTATATCGGCGCGCTGCCCGGCAACATCATCCAGGGCATCCGCAAGGCCGGCACGCGCAATTGCGTGATGATGCTGGACGAGATCGACAAGCTCGGCGCCGGCATCCACGGCGATCCGTCGGCGGCTTTGCTTGAGGTGTTGGACCCGGAGCAGAACAATACGTTCCGCGACAACTATCTGGGCGTGCCCTACGATCTGTCGCGCGTGGTGTTCATCACCACGGCGAACATGCTCGACACCATTCCGGGGCCGTTGCGCGACCGCATGGAGATCATCAGCCTCGCCGGTTACACCGACAGCGAGAAGCTGCAGATCGCCAAACGCTACCTGGTCAAGCGCCAGATGGAGGCGAACGGCATCAAGGAAGGGCAGGTCGAGATCACCGAGGCCGCGCTGTCCGAGATCATCCAGCACTACACGCGCGAATCCGGCGTGCGCAATCTCGAGCGCGAGATCGGCAAGGCGCTGCGCCATGCCGCGGTGCGCATCGCGGAAGGCGCGGCGGGCGCGATCAAGATCGATCGCGAGGACATCGCGACCATTCTCGGCGCGCCGCAGTTCGAGAGCGAAGTGGCCATGCGCACAAGCGTGCCTGGCGTGGCGACCGGGCTTGCCTGGACGCCGGTCGGCGGCGACATCCTGTTCATCGAAGCCACCAGGCTGCCGGGCCACGGCAAGCTCATCCTCACCGGCCAGCTCGGCGACGTGATGAAGGAGAGCGCGCAGGCGGCGCTCAGCATCGTGAAGAACAGAGCCGCGCTGTTCGGCATCGAACCGGAGCGCTTCGAGAAGAGCGACATCCACGTTCACGTGCCGGCGGGCGCTATCCCCAAGGACGGCCCGAGCGCGGGTGTCGCCATGTTCATGGCGCTGACCTCGCTGATGACAGAGCGCACCATCCGCAACGATACCGCCATGACCGGCGAGATCAGCCTGCGCGGCCTGGTGCTGCCGGTCGGCGGCATCAAGGAGAAGGTGGTGGCGGCGGCGCGCGCCGGCTTGAAGCGCGTGATGCTGCCGGCGCGTAACCGCAAGGATTACGACGACATCCCCGAGGAAGCGCGCAAAGCTCTCGAGTTCGTCTGGCTGGAGCGCGTGGACGACGCAGTGGCGGCGGCGCTGGAGCCGCCGGCGAAGGCTGCGGCGCACGACGCCGCGGCCTAACACAGACTCCGTTCATCCCCGCGCAAGCGGGGATCCAGGGTCAAGTTCGCGGGCTTAAATTTGCTGCCTGGGTCCCCGCTTTCGCGGGGACGAACGGCTGAAGGTTCGATAGTTTCGGGCGATCGCCGCGGTGACGCGGTAGGCTCTTCCCTCTCCGTAAGGCGGCGATGCAGGGGACGCCGACGAGCCGAAAGAGCGGGAGTAACGCCCCGCATCGCCCGAGCCCTTTTCCTAGCGCTTGCGCGCGGCAATGACCTGCTCGGCGGCGGCGACGCCGGTGAGAAATGCGCCGTGCGCCGTCGAGTAGTCGTGCTTGGAGCAGGCCTCGCCGGCGAAGAACAGGCGGCCGTCGACCGGGGCCGCGAGCACGGCGCGACAATCCACCTCGCCGGGGACGGCATATGAATAGGCGCCGCGCGCAAAAGGATCGGCGGCCCAGTGGTGGATGTGGATCGGCTTCAGCCGCTTGCCAAAATCGCTGCCGAGAATCCCGCTCAGTTCGGCAACGGCGAAATCAAAGAAGGCGCCCTCGCCCGCGGCTTCCAATTCACGCGCGTTGGCGCCGCCGAAGAAACCCTCGATCATCGGGCGGCCGAACGGACGGATGTGATAGGCGGCGGTCTTGCTCTGGTTCTTATGCCCGAACAGGCGGCTGTCCTTTTCGAACTCTTCCGCCCGGTCGAGCGCGATGAACAGCTTGTCGTCGAGCCCGAGCGGCAGATTGCGCGCGGCCTCGATCTTCTCCGGCAGCGCGGGCAAGAAAAAAGATTCCATTTCGGCGAGCACCGTGGTCGGCAGCGTGAAGATCGCGCGGTCGGCCGCGATCGCGCCCTTTAGCGTTTCGATCTTGAGACGCTTGCCGCTGTGATCGATGCGGCGCACCGGGCAGTCAAGCGCGACCGGGACGCCGTCGGCATGTTTGACGATGGTCGCGCCGTAGCCTTCGACCAAGCGCCAATTCGCGTCGGTGTGCGCGTAGTTCTCGTAGTCGAGCGCGGAGACCTGCCCTGCTTCGCCGCCGCTGATGAAGGTGACGACCGCGCCAATCAAGCCGTTCCAGGGGCCGCCCGGTTCCAGCGCCGCCGACAGGGCAACATCCTTGTCGGCGTGCGCGAGCCCACTGACGCGCTCCTCGAATTCGGCGAAGGCCTCCCGGTAATCCTGCTGCTCGCCCAGACGGAAACCGAGCGAAGAACGCGCCCAGGGCGGCGGCGTCTTGTCGATGGTGTGGCCCTGCGCCTCCGCGATCTTCACCCACGGATTGCGGTCGGCCGAATGCAGCCAGCCGCAGCCGAGATCGATGGGAAAGCCGGCCCGCGTGACGGTGAAAGCGCGGCCGCCGAGCCGTTCGCGCGCCTCGACAATCAGGCAATCAACGCCGGCACCATGCAGATGCCGCGCGGCGGCGACGCCGGCCGCGCCGCCGCCGATGACCGCCACTTCGGTGTCGCTTTTCATGCGCGACGTTTTGCGCTGGCCACGGCGCCAATGCAACAAGCCAGAGCGCGAAACGTTCGCTAGAAGTCCAGCTTGTCCTGCACCGCGGCGAGGCCGGCTTTGGCGCAGGCTTCGTCCTTGTCGCCGCCGGGCGCGCCGGCCACACCTACGCCGCCGAGCACAGAGCCGCCGGCCTCGATGATCAGCCCGCCGGCCAATAGTGTGACCTTCGGTTGACCGGCCAAAGCCGGGCTGATGTTGCCCCGCGCAATCAGCTCGCTCGTGTCATGGCTAAAATTGACCGCAGTCCACGCCTTGCCCGTCGCAATATCCCAAGCGCCAATGCCGGCGTAGCGGTCACGCAGAGCGACCAGCGGAGCGCCGAAGCGATCGAGCACCACCACGGCAACCTGGTAGCCGTCCTTGCGGCACTGCTGCAGCGCCGCCCGCGCCAAGTCGAAGGCGATGTCGGGCGCCAGCGACTTGTAGGTGACGATGGCTTCCTCGGCTCGCGCCGGCAGGGCCGCCGCGAGCGCCAGCGCGGCGGCCAACACGATGCGTTTCATGTCAACCTCCATTGAATCAGCTGCTCGTCCCCGCGCAAGCGGGGACCCAGGGCCAAGCACGTCGACATTACAATGAAACCCCTGGATTCCCGCTTACGCGGGAATGAGCGGAATGCGGTTCGGCCCGAACGGATCATGCTCTGCCTACGGCCGGATATAGGTCCAGCCAGCTTCCTGCAATTCGGTTAGCCGCACGACGCCGGCCGTCACGACCTTCGCTTCCGGCACGATCGGGATCGGGTGGCCTTCCATCTTCTCCATGTTCTTCATGGTATTGCCGCAAGCTGAATAGGCCACTTTGGACGGGAAGCTGCCGCTCTGGATGCTTTTCAGGCGCGCCTTCACCGGTGACTTGTCGTCGCGCAGCATGTTGAGCCCGGGCCCGTAGGCCACGATCTCGACCTGCGCCTCCTCGCCCTTGCTGTGGTAATACTCCAAAATATTTGAGACGTTGTTGAGCACCAGATTCATCAGCGCCGGATCGTTCTGGTCGATCTGGAAGGCGATGCGGTGGGTCTTGGCCTTGTCCTCGGCGTGGCCGGGCGTGGCGAAGGCCATGCCGACCGCGAGCGCGGCGGCGACGGCCAGCAGGCGTGCAAGATTTCTCATTTGATGCTCCCTTGTTGATTCACGGACGGACCAGCGTGTAGCCCTTTTCGGTCAGCTGCAGGATGCGCTCGACGCCGACCTGCACCTTTACGGCTTTCGGATTGACGTTGACGTGCTTGCCCTCGCGTTCGAGCGTATCGACCGTGTTCATGCAGATGTCGAACTTGACACCCTGCGAGATCAGGCTGTCGACGCGCGCGCGGTTGGGGCTTTCGGCGCGCAGCAGATCGATGCCGGGGCCGAATGCCACGACCTCGATTGCGATTCTGTCCGGGCTGTAAGCCTTCAGCAGATTGTAGGCGACGCTGATGACCAGCGCCTGCTTGTCCGGGGCGCGGTCGGAGAGTTGCAACACGAGGTGATGATCGGCGAAGGGCTTGTCGGGCAGCGGCGACTGCGCCGCGGCCGGCGACAGCAGAACCGCGGTGAGCGTTGCGACCTGCGCTAATCGAGCAAGCGCCATGGACATCTATACCTTTACCCGGCAACGCCCGGATTGTTGGCTATTCCTTTGAGCGCTACTTGATTGAACTTTTTGATCTTCGCAGTTTTTTGGCCGCGCAGATAGCTCGCGACCACGTCCCACACCGGCTTACCGGCCTGCGGATTGACCGAGGCCCAGCCGGCGACCTTGTAGCTCTTGCCGGCGTCCAGCTTGCGGCCGTCGTCGAGCGTCATGTCTGAAATGCGTTTTCCCACGCTTTCAGCCGGTGCGCAGGCATAGTCCATGCCGCCGACGCGCACCATGTCGCCGCCCTGCTGATAATAGGGATCCGGATTGAACAGGTTGTCGCAGACGTCCTCCATGATCGCCTTGATCTGCTCGCCGGTCATTTCCTGCACGTAGACCTCGGGATAGGTGATGGCGGTTTCCGACAGCAGGTCTTCCATCGTGATCGGTTCGCCCGGCAGCACGGTATTGCCCCAACGGAAGCCGGGCGAGAAAACGAGCTCGGCATCCAGTTCATGGCGCAGCGCGTCGCAGATGAGCTGATCCATGGTGCCGTTGAAATTGCCGCGGCGGTACAAGAGATCGCCGGCAACCGCCAGCTTTTCGCCGAACGCGCCCACGTGCGGCTTGCGCACGCGATCGATCAGCGCCTGCATGGCGGGATCGGGTTTCAACAGCCCGGCATAAACCGGCAGCAGGTGGTAGCGCACATTCTTGACGGCGCCCTTGGCGAGCTCGAGATCGAGCACGCCGAGAAATTTGCCGGCCGAGCCGGCATTGGTCACCAGCGTCTTGCCGCCCGCATTCGTGACGCTGACCGGCTGCGGCACGGCGTCGTGGGTATGGCCGCCGAGGATGACGTCGATGCCGGTGACGCGGCCGGCAAGCTTGAGGTCGAGATCCATGCCGTTGTGCGACAGCAGGATCACCGCGTCGACCTTGTCTTTCTGGCGCAGGCCGTCGACCTGTTTCTGCAGCTCGGGCTCGTGGATGCCGAAGGTCCAATCGGGCGTGAATCGCTTCGGGTGCGCGACCGGGACATAGGGAAGCGCCTGCCCGACCACGCCGACGCGGAAGCCGCCGACTTCCTTGATCGTCGCCGGCTTGAACACGCGCCCGCTGGCGCTATCGAAGGCCGGCTTATTGTCGAAGGCGGCTTCTTCGGTGAGGAACACATTCTGCGCCAGGAACTCGCCCTTGAAGGCTTTGATATTGGCGCGCAGCGTCTCCTGGCCGTAGGTAAATTCCCAGTGCCCGGTCATCGCCTCAATGCCGAGCAAGTTGGCCGCCTCGACCATGTCCGCGCCGTGCATGGCGTTGGCGAGGCCGCTGCCCTGCCAGAGGTCGCCGCCGTCGAGCAGCAGCGAGGCGCCGCCGCCCGCCTCCGCGCGCAGCCGGTCGATCAGGGTCTTGAGATGCGCGAAGCCGCCGAGCCGGCCGTAGCGGTGCGCGGCCTCGGCGAAATCGAGATAAGTGAAGGCGTGGGCGGCGCGCGTCTTGGGCGCGATGCCGAAATGCTTGAGGAAGGCCTCGCCGACCAGGTGCGGCGGCTTGCCGGCCATCGCGCCGACGCCGAGATTGACGCTCGGCTCGCGGAAATGGACCGGCATGAGCTGCGCATGGGTGTCGGTCATGTGCAGCACGCGGGCATTGCCGAACTTGCCGATCGCGTAGAGATCGTCGGCCTCGGCAGCCCTGCCGATGCGGGGAACGACGCCTGAGATTGCCGCCGCCGTGAGCAGTTTCAGCACGTCGCGGCGACGCATCACAGCAATCTCCTTGTTAGCCGGCTTTTGCTTAGCGGACGACGGCCTGGGGCCAGAGCTTTTCCTGCTCCTTGGCCTGCGCGATGGACGCGTTGGCGAGCGCCTCCGCCTCTTGCGCGTGCTTGACGGCGTCGTCGAACTTGCCGGCATCGCCGGCCGCCTTGGCGGCCTTGAGCTCGGACGCCGTGGTGGTCCACTCGTTCTTGAGCGCGTGGGCCTGCTTGATGGCGGCTTCCGCCTTGGCGTAGGCCGCCTTGAAGTCGTCGGCGGTGGCGGCGAATGCCGCGGTCGCGAAACCGCCGACCGAGAGAATGACCGCCAGCCGGATCAGAGCACGGGTGCGCATGGGAGTTCCTCGTCTATTCTTTTCGATCACGGACGCGTGCCCGGCCCGGAGATCGGCAGGCCGTTGGCCATGTAGGAGAGGAAGTATTCGACGTCGCGATAAAGCTCGTCGCCGCCCGGCAGCGGCACGCCGCGCACCTGGCCGTTGCAGGTGCGCAGACGGCGGGTCGTCGTTCCCATGCCGCCCCAGGCCGAGCGATAGATCGGCAGCGCCGCGGTGATGCCGAAGGCCGGCGCCAGCACCTCGGTGCGGATATGATCGCCCGCGCTCTGCACGTGGCAACTCGCGCAGGAGAAGTTGAGCTGGCCGCGGCGGGTATAGAAATATTCCTTACCCTTGTTGTAGGCGGCGAGCGCGCGCGGATCGTCGGGAATCTTGATGTCGAACGGCTTGCCGCGCGAGGTGAAGGCCATGTAGGCGGTCACCGAGGCCATGTCGTCCTTGGTGTAGTCGAGCGGCTTCTCGCCATTGGCCTCGCGGCACTGGTTGACCGCGACCTCGAGCGTGATCACCTGGCCCGACTTGGCATCGAAATAGGGATAATTCTGGCGGACGCCGATGCCCTTGTTCGCAAAGCAATCCGCATAGCTCTTGCCGTTCTTGAACGGCGTCGCGAACATCTGCTTGCCCTGCTCGACCGCGAATTCATAAGGGGGAAACGCATCGATCGCCTGCCACTGCTTGCGCAGGCCCTCGTCCATTGAGTAAGGCCCGTTGACGAAATCGTTCAGCGGCACTTTCGGAAAGCGTTTCGTGAAGTAGTCCTTGAACGCCTTGGCGTCCGCCTGCGGGTTGACGTCGCTGGCAGCCAGCAATGGCTGCGCCGTGCCGACGACGATCGCGACCGCAATGCAAAATTTGCGCAGCATTCACCAATCCTCCCTGTCGCTCCGCTTTCGGGAGCTTTATTGAATCTTGGCCATCAGTGAATCCGATGCGCCTTTGTTGTCCACCCAGCTCACCTTCAGGTCGTCGCCCTTCTTGCCGCCCTTGAAGCTGAATTTCAGATACGGGTCCTTGGAAACAGCCGGGCCCCACAATGCGGTGAAGACCGTCTTGCCGCCATGCTCGAATTGCATGACCTCGATATGGTGCGCGGGGATAAGCTGGCCCTTGGCGTCCTTGACGAAGCCGGAATCCATCGGGTGCCGGATCAGCGATTGAACCTCGGTCGTGTCGCCGCTCGCGACGGCGCGCACGCGGATTGTCGATGCCATTGCTCTAAGCCTCTCTGTTCGATGATTGTCAGCCGCCGCAGCCGCCGACGGTGACCTTGACCTCTTTGCTGGCGGTGAAGAGCTTGCCGTCCGACTCGACGACCGCGACCACCTTGCTGGTCTTCGCCATCTTCAGCCGGTTCGCGACAGCAGCCGCGGTCCCGTCCGGGATCTTGTAGGCGGCCGCGAGCACGTTGGGATTTTCCAGGACCAGAATGGCGATGCCCGTGACCTTGGGCAGCGAGCTGCTGACCGCGATCGGCACCACCGCGCCGTTCTCGGCGATCTCCGGCGCGTCGAGACTGATCTTGTCGGAAGGCTCGGCCGTCTTGCCGTACAGGGCCTTGAGCGTATCGGCCTCATTCTTGTGCTTGAACGCATCCGCCGGCCACTCTTTGGCGTCCGCGTCGGCAAAAGCCGGGAACGGGAAGCTGCCGAAGCCAAACCCGGCGAGACCGCCGGCGACGGCGCCCTTGAGGATGGTGCGTCGCGCGTAATAGGGCGCGTCGGGAAAATCGTTCATTGCATTGTCTCCTTTTTGGTGCGCACGCGCGCTCAGCGCGCGTACAGGAAATCGACGATCTCCTCGATTTCCTTGTCGTTCAAAAGCAGATTCCGTTTGAAGGGCGGCATCACGGTTTGCGGATTGCGCTTCGTCTCGTCGGCGATAATCGCGATCAACTCCGCCCGGTTCGGAAAGCGTTTTTTCATATCGTTCAGCGCGGGCGCGACATTGCCCGGCGCCTCGCCGCCCTTGATTTCATGGCAAGTCAGGCAATTGCCCTTGGCGCGGTCGAATGCCAGCTTCTCGCCCTCCGACGGCGCGGCGGATGCGGGCATAACGCCCAGCACGACGGCGCCGAGGACCGCGCCGGCGACGATTGCCGGCACGCAATACCACTGTCTCAATCCCATCTGCTTTCCTCCCCGCATGGGCCGTTATAACCGACCCTATTCAGGCTGCATTTTGTCCAGCGGTAATGGTCCGCCGCGTCGGTTCTTTTATATGGCGACCTTCTTCTGAGATCACTCATATTCAATTTCCACTAAGCATTTGCCGGAGTCCAGTGGAAATTCCGCGCAGGATTTCGAACCTAATGGGTTGCTGCAATGTGATGCAACGTTCCGGGTCTGCCCGCGGAATGCTAGCCTTTTTCGGATTTCCGCAGTTTTTTGGAAGCACCGTTTGGACAGCCAAGTTCTCATCGTGGGCGCGGGCCCGGTCGGGCTCACGCTTGCCATCGACCTCGGCCGGCGCGGCGTGCGCTGCATTCTGCTCGAGCAGAAAGACGCACCGCAATTTCTACCCAAGATGGAGCGCTGCAACGCGCGCACCATGGAAATCTACCGGCGCATGGGGCTGGCCGAGAGGGTCCGCGATGCCGGGTTCCCGCGCGAGGCGCCCATGGACGTGTTCATCATCACCTCGCTCACCGAGCCGCCGCTCTTGCACCTGCCCTACCCGTCGGTCGCGCAGGCGCAAGCCGAGATCGCCGCCTGCAACGACGGCACGCTGCCGCTCGAGCCCTACCAGCTGATCTCGCAATACACGCTCGAGCCGCTGCTCAAATCGGTGGCGGAAGCCATGCCCACCGTATCGGTGCGCTACGGTTGCGAGTTTCTCTCGTTCGAGCAGGACAAGGGCTCGGTCCGCGCCAAGGTCAAATCGAAGACCGGCCTCGCGCGGCTTGAAGCCGACTATCTCGTCGGCTGCGACGGCGGATCGAGCACGGTGCGCCGGCAGCTCGGCATCAAGCTGCAGGGCGAAGCCAACCTGCTGCAGCTGCGGCAGGCCTTGTACCGTTGCGACGATCTGTTCGAGCGCATCCCGATCGGCAAGGGCCGGCACTATCACGTCGCCGACGCGCATTCCACCTTCCTGATCGTGCAGGACTCGACGCGGCATTTTACCTTGCATTCGGTGGTCGAGCGCGACGAGGACATGAAGACGATGTTCGAGCGCACGGTCGCGATGAAGGTCGCATATGAGATGCTGTCCTGCGCGCCGTGGCGGCAGAACCTGCTGCTGGCGGACCGCTACGGCGACGGCCGCGTATTCCTTGCCGGCGATGCCGTGCACCTCGTCATCCCGACCGGCGGGCTCGGCATGAACAGCGGCGTCGGCGACGCCGTCGACCTGTCGTGGAAGTTGGCAGCAATGTTACAGGGCTGGGGCGGGCCTCACCTGCTCGCCTCTTACGAAGCCGAGCGGCGGCCGATCGGCGCGCGCAACGTGGAAGCCTCGCGCCAGGCCTCGCGCGGGCGGCGCGCCTGGCGCGCGGCCTACAAGCCGAACATCCGCGACAAGACGCCGGAGGGCGCCGCGACCCGCGCCAACCTCGCAGCGATAGCCGACGTGGAACAGCGCAAGAGCAATGAGATGATCGGCGCCGAGCTCGGCTACCGTTACGACGGCTCCCCGATCATCTGGCCGGAAGCAGGCGTGCCGCCGGAGGACAACGTCATGCAATACGTGCCGACAAGCTGGCCGGGCGCGCGGCTGCCGCATGTCTGGCTTAGCCGAGGCACGGCGCTGCACGACCGCATTGGCGACGGCTATACGCTGCTCCGGCTCGGCGGCACGGCGGAAGACACGTCTTCACTGGCAAGTGCTTTCGCCGCCTATGGCGCGCCCTTCACGACGCTCGACATCGACGACAAGCGCCCGCGCGAAATCTACGGCTATGATCTGCTGCTGCTGCGGCCGGACCTGCACGTGGCCTGGCGCGGCGACAAGCTGCCCGCCGAGCCCGCCAAGCTGGCGGCGCTCGCGACGGGCCATTGAAGTTGCAGCCAGCTTGCCAACAGTCCCACTTGGCCCCACCATGGCCGCCTCGCAAATCGCCTCGACCAGCGGCGGAACCGGGCAAAAGCAGCGATTGTGACGAGTGAGAGCGACCATATCGTCGCCGAGACGGCGGCCCGGATATTTGCGGACCTCGCCGAGCCGCAGGCCATCAATCAGGCGAAGGATGGCGCTTGGCGGGACCCGCTTTGGCAGGCCATCACCGAAGCCGGGCTACCGCTCGCTTGGGTTTCGGAGGAATTAGGCGGCTCGGGTGCCAGTCTGGCGGAAGGCTTTGCCATTCTCGGCGTGGCTGGGCGTTTCGCCTTGGCGGTACCGCTCGCCGAGACGCTGATCGCGGGCTGGCTTCTGGCACGCGCGAGGCTGGAAGCGCCGGCGACGGCAATGACTGTCGCGCCTGCCCGGCCGCTCGACCACATCACCCTCGATGCCGGCGGCAGGCTGAGCGGCAAGGCGACCGGCGTGCCTTTCGCGCGCGATACGGAGCATATCGCCGTGCTGGCCGAGGGCGACGCCGGCGCCGTGGTCGCGCTGGTTGAGGCCAAGGACTGCCGCATAGCTGAGGGGCACAATCTGGCGGATGACGTGGCGAATGTGGTGAGGTTCGAGCGCGTCAAGCCGCTCGCCAGCGCGCCGGCCGGCTTCGATCGAACGGCGCTGATGCTGATGGGCGCGACCGTGCGCAGCGTCCAAACCGCCGGCGCTTTGCAAGCGATCCTGTCGCTCAGCGTCGCCTATGCCAATGAGCGCGTCGCCTTCGAGCGGCCCATCGGCAAGTTCCAGGCGGTGCAGCAGAATCTCGCGCGGCTCGCCGGCGAAGTAGCCGCCGCCTTGGCGGTGTCCGGCTCGGCCGCCGACACGTTGGCGCAAGCCGATGCCGTCGATGATGGCGTGTTCCTCGAAGCGGCCTCCGCCAAGATCCGCTGCGCCGAAGCAGCAAGCGAAGGCGCAGCCATCGCGCATCAGGTCTTCGGCGCGATCGGTTTCACCAAGGAGCACGTGCTGCACCGTTTCACCTTGCGCATGCTGGCCTGGCGCGACGACTTCGGCAATGAAAGTTACTGGGCGGCCGAGCTCGGTCGCCGCGTCGCCCGCCGCGGCGCCGACGAATTTTGGCCTTTGGTGGCTTCCCGATGAGTACCGATCTGCAATTCGATCCCGTCCGCCTGCCGCCCGAATGCGAGGCGCTGCGCAACGAGGTGCGCGCCTTCCTGGCCGAGGAGGCCGCCGCCGGCACCTTCGATCCGCACTGCCCCGGCTACGGCGATTCGCATAATCGTGCGTTCAGCAAACGCATCGGCGCCAAGGGCTGGATCGGCATGACCTGGCCGAAAAAATACGGCGGCCACGAGCGCAGCTTCCTCGAGCGCTACGTCGTGACGGAAGAATTCCGCGTGGCCAACGCGCCGGTGCGGCTGCATTTCGTCGCCGACCGGCAGAGCGGGCCGGTCCTGCTCAAATACGCGCCGGAGCACGTCAAGCTGGACATCCTGCCACGCATCTGCCGCGGCGAACTCTGCTTCGTCATCGGCATGAGCGAGCCCGGGTCCGGCTCCGACCTGTTTGCGGCCAAGGCCAAGGCAACCAAGGTCGACGGCGGCTGGCGCATCAATGGCTCGAAAATATGGACCAGCAATGCGCATGTCGCCGACTACATGCTGGGCCTGTTCCGAACCTCAGCCCCGACCAAGGAGAACCGCCGCCACGGCCTCACGCAATTCCTCATCGACATGAAGGCGCCGGGGATAACCGTGAACCCGATCATCCAGATGACCGGGCAGCACGACTTCAACGAAGTGGTGTTCGACGACGTGTTCATGACCGACGATCATGTGATGGGCGAAATCGATTCCGCCTGGAAGCAGGCGACCAGCGAGCTCGCCTATGAGCGCAGCGGCCCCGAGCGCTTCCTCGAGACCTTCTACGTTATGCTCGAACTCATCCGCGCCTTGGGCGCCGAGCCCGACATCCGCAGCGCCGAAGGCCTTGGCCGCCTGGTGGCGCAGCTCCACACCTTGCGGCGCATGTCGGTGTCGGTCGCCGGCATGCTGCAAGCCGGCAAGGAGCCGGTGGTGGAAGGCTCGATCGTCAAGGACCTCGGCACCATCTGGGAGCAGAAGCTGCCCGGCCGCGTACGCGAGCTGACGGCGTTTCTCGAGCCCGAAATCGGCAATCGCGAGACGCTCGAGCGGCAGCTCGCCTTCGCCATCACGGTCGCCCCCAAGCTCACCATTCAGGGCGGCACCACTGAGATCCTGCGCGGCATCATCGCGCGCGGGCTCGGGCTGCGATGATAAAGCAAGCCCAGACTCTGTCCGTCACCCTGAGGTGCTCGGCCGAAGGCCGAGCCTCGAAGGGCGACGGCCCCAGGCCGATCATCCTTCGAGGCTCGCGTGCTGGCGCACGCTCGCACCTCAGGATGACGGCGCTATTCAGAATGCGCTGAAGCGAGGCCAGCCCGTGCCGGATATCGGAAAATTGCTGTGGCCGAAATCGGTGGTCGTGGTCGGCGCCTCGAACGATCTGCACGGCTTGCGCGGACGTATTCTTGAGATCATCCTGAGCCATCCTTTCGCCGGCAAGGTCTATCCAGTGAGCCGCAGCGCGGCCGAAGTCCAAGGGCTGAAGGCCTATCCATCGGTCGACGATCTTCCCGAACCGGCCGATCTCGCCATCCTGATCATCCCGGCCGAATATGTGCCGGCCGAACTCGAGCGTTGCGGCCGCGCCGGCATCAAGGCGGCGGTCATTCTGTCGTCCGGCTTCGCCGAGGAGCCGGGCGAGGCGGGCAGCCGCATGCAAAACGAGATTGCAACGATCGCCCGCCGCTACGACATGGCCGTGAGCGGACCCAATACCGAAGGCTTCGCCAATATCGAAGCGGCGTTCTGTCCGACTTTCAGTCCGGCGATGGACAAGAAGGCCGGCGCAATCAGGCCCATGCGCGCACTTGGCAAGGGCCAGGTGTCGGTGATCTCGCAGAGCGGCGGATTGGGCTTCGCCTTCTTCGACCGCGCCCGTCCGCGCAATCTGGCGTTCCGCCACATCGTTACCACCGGCAACGAAGCCGCGCTCGAAGTCACCGACTTCATCGACTTCATGCTCGATGAAGGCGGCACGGATGTTTTCCTGCTGCTGCTGGAAGACGTGAAGTCGCCGGAGAAATTCAAGCGCGTGGCGGCGAAGGCGCTGCGCGCCGGCAAGCCGCTGATCGTCGGCAAGATCGGACAGTCGGAGCCCGGCATCCGTGCGGTCGCGTCGCACACGGCGGCGCTCGCCGGCTCACAGGCCGCCTACCGCGCGATATTCGAGCGCTACGGCCTGATCGAAGCCCGCGATCTGGACGAGATGATCGACCTAGCTGTCGGTTTCTTGGCCTGCGGCGACCGCCTGCCGGCGGGCAAGCGCGTCGGCGTCTGCACGTCATCCGGCGGCGCCGGCGTCTGGATGGCGGACGCTTGCGTGGCGGCCGGGCTGGAAGTGCCGATCCTCGACGCCGCCACCCGCCAATCGCTCGACGTGCACATCCCCTCCTACGGCACTTCGCAGAATCCGGTCGACTCGACCGCGCAGGGCGTCCAGAAGCTGGGCTATGCCACCTTCGCACATCTGGTCGCGCAGTCGCCCCTGATCGACGGCGTGATCGTGGTGGTGACGGCGCGCCGTTCGGCTTTTCTAGAAAACGATTTGCCGAAGCTGAAAAGCCTCGGACAGGAATCCACCAAGCCGGTGTTCATGTGGACCTACACCTTGCCGTCCGACCGCAGCGTCGAGATCCTCAACGAGGCGGGTTACCCATTGTTCACCGGCGCGTTCGGCTGCGCCCGCACGCTGCGGGCCATGGCGGACTATAGGCTCCTGCGCGAGCGCGCTCTGAAGCAGCCGCAGAGCGCGCCCGCCTCCCAGCCGGCACGCGACAAGGTCCGCGCGATGCTCGCTGCGGGCGGCCCCGTATTGAGCGAGTGGCAAGCGCGTCCCCTGCTCGCCGCCTATGGTATCGGCACCGGCGATGCCGGAACGCTTGTGCACTCGGCGGCCGAGGCGGAAGCCGCCGCGCTGGCGATTGGACGTCCGCTGGCGCTGAAGGTCCAGTCCGCCGACATCCCGCACAAGACCGAAGCCGGCGCGGTCGCATTGAATATTGTAGGTGCCGATGCTGCGCGCGCCGGCTATGAGCGCGTGCTTGGCGCCACCAAGCGCTACGCGCCGAATGCGCGCATCGAGGGCGTGTTGGCGCAGCCGATGGC
>Ga0316624_10000199_pt1 | contig 18538 bp, 9 predicted proteins | sample OWC_Aug_N3_C1_D5_FD_207657 | JGI IMG/M metagenome (GOLD analysis project Ga0316624, IMG submission 207657) | Wetland soil microbial communities from Old Woman Creek delta, Ohio, United States - OWC_Aug_N3_C1_D5_A | ecosystem: Environmental > Terrestrial > Soil > Wetlands | place: USA: Ohio... | reverse complement strand
CGCAGGCCGGTCGCATACAGCACCTCGAGCATGGTGCGGTCGCGATTGCCGAGCGGGTCGCTGGCGAGAGGCGCCGACAGCAGCGCCTCGACTTCCTCTTCGGTGAGGGAGCGCGGCAGCGAGCGACCGATCTTGGGCATCGCGATCTGCGCCGTGGGATCCTCGCGGATCGCGCCCTCGCGCATGAAGTAGCGGAAGAAGCGGCGGAAGCTTGACAGCTGGCGTGCGGTCGAGCGCGGCCGCGCACCGGCCCGCACGCGCCAGGCGATGAAGTCCTGCAGGTCAGCCCGCGACGTGCGCATGATGGGCACGTTGCGCTCGGCCAGCCAGCGGGCGAGCGCGGTGAGGTCGGCGCGGTAGGCGGCGAGCGTATTCGGCGACAGGCCGCGCTCCATCCACACCGCATCGAGGAAGCGGGATACCGCGGGATCTGCCGAATCGGCGGTAGCAGTCATGGCGATCGCGGTGTTGGACAAGCCTAGTCTCGCTGGGATGCTGGGGTCACCGCGCGCACCTGGGTGCGCCGTGTGCGGGCCTCGACTTCCCGGTAATGTGGTGACCCCAGTATGGTCAGTGCAAGCGGCGCATCGACGTGACACCCTTCACATCACCCCTGCCGCATTAACATAAAGAGAACCAGTTCACATCCGCGCCGCCGTCGCTGTCATGAACCCCCATAGTTTGTGAATCTGCTCGCCATGTCGCGGACGCTTCTGCTCGCGCCCCTGCGGGCGCTCTACGGATTCTGGGCCATCACGGCCTTTCTCGCCGTGGGCCTGTCCACGCTGGGACTGCTCATCGTGCTGCCGAGGCTGCGGCAGCGCCGGTCGGCCGCACGCGCCATGGCCCGCGCGTTCCTGGCCCTGGCGGGGATGCCGCTGAGCGTGAGGTCCCAGGAGCACCTGCCGCAGGGCCAGTGCGTGGTCGTGTGCAACCACGCCAGCTACATCGACGGCATCGTACTGACCGCGGCGCTGCCGCCGAACTTCGGCTTCGTGATCAAGCGGGAGATGGCCGCGGTGCCGCTCGCCGGCGCGCTACTGCGGCGCCTCGGTTCACAGTTTGTCGAGCGCTTCGACCGGCACCGAAGCGCCGCGGACGCGCGCCGTGTCCTGCGCAACGCCAGCGCGGGACACTCCGTGGTGTTCTTTCCCGAGGGCACCTTCCCGCCGACCCCGGGACTGATGAAGTTTCACCCGGGGGCTTTCGTGACCGCGGTCCGGGTCGGCTGCCCGCTGGTTCCGGCGGTGGTACGCGGCACGCGCCGCGCGCTGCCCCCGAAGGGGCTGCCGCTGCCCGGCCCCATCGAGTTCGAGCTGCTGCCGCCCTTCACGCCCGCCGCTGGCAGCGAAGACCCGCAGGCCGTGCCGAAGCTGCGCGAGGCGGCGCGTAACGTGATCCTCGCCGCGCTCGGGGAGCCGGACCTCACATGTTCCGGCGATATCGACCGCCCACCTGATACAGCGCCTGGGAGATCTGTCCGAGCGAGCAGACCTTGACGGTCTGCATGAGCTCGGCGAACACGTTGCCGCCCTCGGCGGCGACTTTCTGCAGGCGCGCCAGCGCCGCCGCTGAGACCTGCGCGTTGCGCGCCTGGAAGGCACGCACGGCGGCGACCTGCGCCTGCTTCTCCTCCTCGGTCGAGCGGATGAGCTGCGCCCCCTTGTGCTCCGCGGCGGCATCGTTACCCGAGAGAAACGTGTTGACGCCCACAATCGGCAGCGTGCCGTCGTGCTTCTTGGTCTCGTAGTAGAGCGATTCCTCCTGGATCTTGCCGCGCTGGTACATGGTCTCCATCGAGCCGAGCACGCCGCCGCGCTCCGACAGCGCCTCGAACTCCTTGTAGACGGCCTCTTCCACCATGTCCGTCAGGTAGTCGATGGCGAAGGAGCCCTGCCAGGGGTTCTGGATCTTGTTGAGCCCGAGCTCGCGGTTGATGATCAACTGGATCGCCACCGCGCGCCGCACGCTCTCCTCGGTGGGCGTGGTGAGCGCCTCGTCGTAGGCGTTGGTGTGCAGGCTGTTGCAGTTGTCGAACAGCGCATAGAGCGCCTGCAAGGTGGTGCGGATGTCGTTGAAGGAGATCTCGCGCGCGTGCAGGCTGCGCCCGGAAGTCTGCACGTGGTACTTGAGCATCTGGCTGCGCGCTCCCGCGTGGTAGCGATCGCGCATGGCGCGCGCCCAGATGCGCCGCGCGACGCGGCCGATGACGACATACTCCGGATCCATGCCGTTCGAGAAGAAGAACGACAGGTTGGGAGCGAAGTCGTCGATCTTCATGCCGCGCGCCAGGTAGTACTCGGCGATGGTAAAGCCGTTGGCCAGGGTGAAGGCGAGCTGCGAAATCGGGTTCGCCCCGGCCTCCGCAATGTGGTACCCGGAAATCGACACCGAGTAGAAGTTGCGCACGCGCTGATCGATGAAGTACTGCTGCACGTCGCCCATCATGCGCAGCGCGAACTCGGTGGAGAAGATGCAGGTGTTCTGCGCCTGGTCCTCCTTGAGGATGTCGGCCTGCACGGTACCGCGCACGGCCTGCAGCGCCTGCGTGCGGATGCGCTCGTAGGTCTGCTGGTCCAGGAGCTGGTCCCCGGTGATGCCGAGCAGCGCAAGACCCGAGCCGTCGTGGTGGGCGGGCAGCGCGCCCTTGTAGGTCGGCGGCGGCACGCCGCGCGCGGTGCTCGCCGCATGCAGCGCCGCGATCTTCTGCTGCGCCTGCGACCAGCGCCCCTCGGCCTTAAGGTAGCGCTCGACCTGCTGGTCGATCGCGGTGTTCATGAACATGGCGAGAATCATCGGCGCCGGTCCGTTGATCGTCATCGAGACCGAGGTCGTCGGCAGGCACAGGTCAAAGCCCGAGTAGAGCTTCTTCATGTCATCGAGGGTCGCAATCGACACGCCCGAGTTACCGGTGCGCCCGTAGACGTCCGGGCGCGTGTCCGGATCCTCGCCATAGAGGGTCGTGGAATCGAACGCGGTCGAGAGCCGCGCCGCGCCGTGCCCGTGGGCGACGTAGTGGAAGCGGTGGTTGGTACGCTCCGGGCCGCCCTCGCCGGCGAACATGCGCGTCGGGTCCTCCTCCTCGCGGCGGTAGGGGTAGACGCCGCCGGTGTACGGGAATGCGCCGGGCAGGTTCTCGTTGAAGATGAAGTGCAGCAGCTCGCCCCAGTCCTTCAACCGCGGCACGGCCAGCTTCGGGATCGGCGAGTGCGACAGGCTCTGGGTGTAGTTCTCGCCCTTCACCAGGCGCTCGCGCACCTTGTAGGTGTAGGTCGGGTCGGTGGCCGTGCGGGCGCGCGCCGGCCATGCCTTGAGCTCCGCGACGCCCTCGGCGCCGATGTCCTCGAGCGCGCGGTTGTAGCGGGAGCGCAGCTCGCGGCGCGTCGCGTCCGCAGCGTCCTCCTGGAGCGTCTCCTGCGGGTAGCGCTCCAGCGGCGCGGGCAGCGGCGCGTCGTGCAGCGCCTTGAGTGACTCGTACAGGCCAAACGCGCGCCGCGCGGCCGCGACCTGCGCCTCGATGCGCGCCCGCGCCTCGCGCCCGCCCTGCGCGATCTCCGCCAGGTAGCGGGTGCGCGCAGCAGGCACGAGCGGCGTGCGGGCACTGAGGGAGGTGGGGCCAGCATCCTCGGTGACCCACGAGCCGCTGCCGACCTGCTTCGCGCTCAGCGCCCGGCACACCGCGGCGAAGAGCTGGTTGACCCCCGGGTCGTTGAAGCGGCTCGCGATAGTCGGGTACACGGGCAGCTCGGCATCCCCGAGCCTGGCGAGCTCCGGATGGTTGCGACGCCACTGCTTGCGCACGTCGCGCAGGCTGTCCTCGGCGCCGCGCTTTTCGCTCTTGTTGAGCACGATGAAGTCCGCGTAGTCGAGCATGTCGATCTTCTCGAGCTGGCTCGCCGCCCCGTACTCGCTCGTCATGACGTACAACGACAGGTCGACCAGGTCGACGATCTCCGTGTCCGACTGCCCGATGCCGGCGGTCTCGACGAGCACCAAGTCAAAGCCGGAGGCCTTGTAGAGCTCGATCACGTCCTTGAGCACCGCGGACGTGGCCAGGTGCGCGCGGCGCGTGGCCAGCGAGCGCATGAAGACGTTCTCGGCCGCAAGGCTGTTCATGCGGATGCGGTCGCCGAGGAGCGCGCCGCCGCTGCGCCGCCGGGTCGGATCCATCGCCACCACGGCGATCTGCGCTTGCGGGAAGTGCCGTACCAGGCGCGAGAGCAACTCATCCGTGAGGCTCGACTTGCCCGCCCCGCCGGTGCCGGTCACGCCGATGACGGGCACCCTGGAGCGCGAGCGTGCCAGGGCGCGCCGGATCTGCTCGGCCTGCGCCTCGTCGCCGCTCGCCCCCTCGAGCACGGAGATGGTGCGCGCGATCAGGCCGTGGTCGCGGGCGTTGAGGGGCCGAAACTCGTAGGCAGGCTTGCGCACCGCGCCGATGCGCCGGAACACGTCGTCGATCATGCCGGCGAGTCCCAGCTGCCGGCCGTCCTCCGGCGTGTAGATCTTCTCGACCCCGTGGCGCTCGAGGGCCGCAATCTCATCGGGGGAGATCGTGCCACCGCCGCCGACCACCACGCGCACGTGCTCGTAGCCGCGCTCGCGCAGCATGTCCACCATGTAGGTGAAGTACTCGTTGTGGCCGCCCTGGTAGGAGCTCACCGCGATGGCGTCGGCGTCCTCCTCGATGGCGGCCCGCACGATGTCCGCCACGCTGCGGTTGTGGCCGAGGTGCACGACTTCCGCGCCCCGCGCCTGCAGCAGTCGCCGGATCATGTTGATCGCGGCGTCATGGCCGTCGAAGAGTGAAGCGGCGGAGACGAAGCGCAGCGGCGCCCGGCCCGCAGCCTCGTCACTGCGCGGCAGTGCCGCGCCCCCCTTGAGACCGGCGTTCATGGTTTGTTTCTCGCTCGCGGCACGTAGTCCGAATAGTGGCTGGACTTACCTGTTTACCCGCGGGTAGGATTCCTACCCGTGAGTATGATCGAGACGCCGGCGGCCGGTCAACGTGGCCGCAGGGGACCTCCCCGCGCTGCGGCAAGCCACGGAGCCGGCCTCGCACCGCTATAATACCCCCTCAAGCCATGAACAACCGCCGCTCCAGCCCGCCCGCCGCGGGCAAGAACGCCCCGCCGGCCGCCTCCCCGTGGAAGGCAAGCCATGAGCGCCAGCGTGATCGGGAAGTGAAGCGCGAGGCGGTGATCCGGGCCGCGGCGCGCGAGTTCAACCGCAAGGGCTACCACAACACCTCCCTGGACGACATCGCCGCGCGGCTGGAGGTCACCAAGCCCACCGTCTACTACTACGTCACGAGCAAGGAACAGCTGCTCTTTCAGTGCTTCGTGGCCGGCGTCGAGCGCATCCGTGCCGCGTTCCGCGACGTACGGCGCCTGGAGGTGCCGGCCCGCGAGCGCCTGAACGCGGTGCTGCGCCACTACGGGGAGGCCGTGGCCTCCGAGTTTGGCTGGTGCATGGTGCGCGCCGAGGAGCAGGACCTGTCGCCTGCCATGAGCCGCCACATCAAGGCGCTGAAGTCCGAGATCGACCACGGCATCCGGCGACTGATCCGCGAGGGCGTGCAGGACGGCTCCATACACCCCTGCGACCCGAAGATGACCGCGTTCGCGCTCGCCGGTGCCCTCAACTGGATCGCCCACTGGTACCGCGAGGACCAGTCCCTCACCGGCGCGCAGATCGCCGCGGCGTTCGTCACCGTGTTCGAGGCGGGCCTGCGGCCGCGCGCCAGCGCCGTATCACTGCCCGTGCCCCGCGAGACCCCGCGCCGGCGCCCGCGCCGCGCAGCGGGCACCCTCGCCCGCTGACGCCCCTTTTCGCGTCCTACCGGAGGCTGCACCATGTCTACCGAAGTCCTCATCGTCTCCGCCAAGCGCACGCCCATCGGCGCTTTCCTTGGCGCGCTCACACCCCTCACCGCCGTGCAGCTCGGCAGCGCGGCTGCCAAGGCTGCGATCCAGTCCGCCGGCATCAGCGCAGCTGACCTGCAGGAGGTCATCATGGGGTGCGTGCTGCCGGCGGGCCTCGGGCAGGCGCCGGCGCGCCAGGCCGCCATCGGCGCCGGCGTCCCGGCGGCCGTGCCCGCCACGACCATCAACAAGATGTGCGGCTCGGCACTGAAGGCGGTGATGCTCGGGGCGGAGCAGATCCGCGCCGGCTCGGCGCAGCTGATCCTCGCCGGCGGACTGGAGTCGATGTCCAACGCGCCGTACCTGCTGCCCAAGGCGCGCAGCGGCTACCGCATCGGCCACGGGGAAATCCTCGATCACATGTTCTACGACGGCCTGCAGAGCCCCTGGGACGGCAAGGCCATGGGTTGCTTCGCGGATGCGACAGCGACGAAGTACCAGTTCACGCGCGCGCAGCAGGACGCGTATGCCGCGGAGTCCGTGCGCCGCGCCGTGCGCGCCGTGGACGGCGGTGACTTCGATGCGGAGATCACACCGCTCACCCTCAAGAGCCGCAAGGGCGAGGTCGTGGTGGCGCGCGATGAGACGCCCGGCACCTGCGACCTGAGCAAGATCACGACGCTCAAGCCCGCCTTCGGTAAGGACGGGACGGTCACCGCGGCCAGCTCCTCCTCGATCTCCGACGGCGCGGCCGCGCTGGTGCTCGCGAGCGCGGACGTCGCACGCAGCCGGGGACTTAAGCCCCTCGCACGCATCCTCGCCTACGCGAGCCATGCGCAGGAACCGGAATGGTTCACGACCGCGCCGGTCGGCGCCATCGCCAAGGTGCTCAAGCAGCTGGGCTGGACGGCGCGCGACGCGGATCTGTACGAGATCAACGAAGCGTTCGCGGCCGTGCCCATGGCGGCCATGCACGACCTTGAGCTCGAGCACGCGCGCGTCAACGTCAAGGGCGGCGCCTGCGCGCTCGGGCATCCGATCGGCGCCACCGGCGCGCGCATCCTGACGACGCTCCTCTACGCGCTCAAACAACGCAACGCCAGGCGCGGCATTGCCTCGCTGTGCATCGGCGGCGGCGAGGCGGTCGCCGTGGCCGTGGAGCTCGTGGCCTAGTCGATCTCTGGAACTCGGGGGGTGCGATGAAGATTCAGGACGCACGCGCCGTCGTCACCGGCGGCGCCTCAGGTCTGGGCAACGCGGTCGCGCGCCACATCAAGGCGCACGGCGGCAAGGTGGCGATCCTCGACGTGCAGGAGGGGCCGGGCCGGGCCGCGGCCGCGGCGCTCGGCGCCGATGCGCTCTTCGTGCGCTGCGACGTCACCTCGGAGGCCGAGGTCAATGCGGCGATGGACACCGCGCACAAGTACTTGGGCAGCCTGAACCTGCTGGTCAACTGCGCCGGCGTCGTCGGCGCCGGGCGCGTGCTCGGCAAGAACGGCCCCATGGCGGGTGAGTTCTTCACCAAGGTGATCCACATCAACCTGATCGGCACCTTCCTGTGCGACAAGGCCGCCGCGGCGCTCATGCAGCACAACGCGCCGGTGGGCCCCGACGGCGAGCGCGGGCTGCTGATCCACACCTCCTCGGTGGCCGCCTTCGAGGGCCAGATCGGCCAGGCGGCATACACCGCGACGAAGGCAGCGGTTGCCGGCATGACGCTGCCGATCGCCCGCGAACTCGCGCGCTTCGGCATCCGCTGCGTCTCCATCGCGCCCGGCATCTTCCACACCCCGATGATGGACGGCATGCCCGCCGACGTGCAGGCCTCGCTCGCCGCCCAGGTACCCTTCCCCGCCCGGCTCGGCAGACCCGAGGAGTTCGCACAGCTGGTCGCGAACGTGTTCGAGATGCCGATGCTCAACGGTGAGACGATCCGGCTGGATGGCGCGATCCGGATGCAGCCGAAGTAACAACACCGGGTAGACTGGAGCTCTCTGCCCCGGGGGAACGCGAGTGACCGAGACGATCGAGCGGGACGTCATGCAGTATGACGTCGTCATCGTGGGCGCAGGACCCGCGGGCCTCGCCTGCGCCATCCGCCTGAAGCAGCTGAAGCCCGCGCTCAGCGTGTGCGTCCTCGAGAAGGCATCCGCCGTCGGCGCCCACTCCCTCTCGGGCGCGGTGCTCGAACCCGGCCCGCTGGAGCAGCTGCTGCCGGAGTGGACGAGCGAGTACCCCGGCATGAAGGTCGCGGTCACCGAGGATGACTTTCGCGTCCTCACCCCGCGCGGTTCCTACAAGCCGGTCCCGGACTTCGCGGTGAAGCTGCTGCCGCGCTCGATGACCTACAGCACCCCCTTCAACAACCACGGCAACTACATCATCTCGCTGGGGCAACTGACCCCGTGGCTGGCGCAGAAGGCCGAAGCGCTCGGCGCGGAGATCTTCCCCGGCTTTGCCGCAGCGGAGGCGCTGTTCGATGCGAGCGGCGCGGTGCAGGGCGTGCGCATCGGCGACATGGGGCTCGACCGGGACGGCAATCCAGGACCGAACTTCACGCCCGGAGTCGAGATTCACGCCGGCCTCACGGTGCTCGCGGAGGGCTGCCGCGGCTCGGTCTCCAAGACCCTGATCGCCCGCTACGGGCTCGCCAAGGGGCACTGCCCGCAGACCTTCGCGCTCGGCTACAAGGAGCTGTGGCAGCTGCCCGCCGGGCGCGTGCAGGCGGGCCGCATCGAGCATGGCCTCGGCTGGCCGGCCGATTCGCACACCTACGCCGGCAGCTTCCTGTACCACCTGGACAAGGACCGCGTGTACGTCGGCTACATCGTGGGGCTCGACTACCAGGACCCGCGCCTGCAGCCCTTCGAGGCCTTCCAGCAGTACAAGAACCACCCGAGCGTCAAGGCGCTGCTCGAGGGCGGGGAGATCGTCTCCGCGGGCGCGCGCACCATCGCCGCCGGCGGCTGGCAGTCTACCCCGACGCTCGAGATGCCCGGGGCGATGCTCATCGGCGATGCCGGCGGGACGCTGAACTTTGCCAAGATCAAGGGCGTGCACCAGGCGATCCGCAGCGGTGCGCTCGCCGGCGAACACATCGCGCAGACCGGCAGCGCCGCCGGCTTTGACGCCCGCTGGCGCGCCTCCCCCGGCGGCCAGGAACTCAAGCGCATCCGCAACTTCAAGCCCGCGTTCAAGCGCAGCCTGTGGTTCGGGCTGATCAACTCCGCGTGGGAGACCCTCACCTGCGGCAAGTCGCCCTGGACGCTGCAGAACAGCGCCGACTGGTCAGGCCTGCACCGGCTGGATGACTACACCTCGCCCGAGCGGCACTGGGGCGAGCGCACGCTGCCGCCGCGCGACCGCGTGTCGTTCGTCTTCTTCGCCGGCAATGCGCACGAGGAGAGCCAGCCCATCCACCTCAAGGTGGCCGACACCGGCATCTGCGCGAATCGCTGCGGCAAGGAATACGGCAACCCGTGCGAGCGCTTCTGCCCCGCGGGGGTCTACGAGATGGTGGACGACGGCGCCGGCGGCCGGCGCCTGCAGATCAATGCCGCCAACTGCGTGCACTGCAAGGCGTGCGACATCAAGGACCCCTATCAGATCATCACGTGGACCACGCCCGAGGGGGGCTCCGGGCCGAACTACCAGTCGTTGTAGGATGGGGTCCTCGAGCAGGCTCTGCTTATGACTGAACTGTGGCGGCCCTCCCCGGCGCGCATTGCTGATGCGAACCTGACGCGCTTCGTCCAGTGCCTGAATGCGCGCCGCAGCTTGAGCCTGCGTGACTACGACGATCTGTATGCGTGGTCCGTGTCGCAACCCGAGCAGTTCTGGGGCGAGCTGGCGCGCTTCGCCGACCTGCGCGGTGACTTCAGTTGCGGTCCCGTCATCGAGAACCCCAGCCAGATGCCCGGCGCGCGCTTCTTCCCCGCGGCGCGCCTGAACTTCGCCGAGAACCTGCTTAGGTTCGATGACGAGCAGCCGGCGCTCGTGTTCCGCAACGAGCGCGGCGCGCGCCGCGTGCTGTCCTACCGCGCGCTGCGCGTCGAGGTGGCCCGCATCGCCGACGGGCTGCGCGAGGCCGGCGTCACCGCCGGTGACCGCGTGGCCGGCTTCCTGCCGAACCTCCCAGAAGCCACGATCGCGATGCTCGCGACCGCGAGCCTCGGGGCCATATGGTCCTCCTGCTCGCCGGACTTCGGCGTGCACGGCGTGCTCGACCGTTTCGGCCAGATCGCGCCCAAGGTGCTCTTCACGGCCGACGGCTACTTCTACGCGGGCAAGCAGCTTGATTCGCTGCAGCCGATGGCGGCGGTGCTCACCCGGCTGCCGCAGGTTGCGCGCGTCATCGTCATCCCCTACGTCGAGGCGCAGCCGGACCTTGCGCGGCTGGGCGCCGCCGCCGCTCGCGCGCGCGCCTGGCCGACGTTTGGCACGGCCGGCCGGCCGCTGACCTTTGCGCAGCTGCCGTTCAACCAGCCGCTCTACATTCTGTATTCCTCCGGCACCACGGGCGTGCCCAAGTGCATCGTGCACGGCGCGGGGGGCACCCTGCTGCAACATCTGAAGGAGCACCTGCTGCACGTGGACCTGAGGCGCAACGACCGGCTGTTCTACTTCACCACCTGCGGCTGGATGATGTGGAACTGGCTCATGAGCGCGCTCGCGACCGGCGCGACACTCGTACTCTACGACGGCAGCCCGTTTCACCCGGACGCCGCCAGCTTGTGGAAGATGGCGGACGAGGAGCACCTCAGCGTCTTCGGCACGAGCGCCAAGTACCTCTCGGCCCTGGAGAAGCGCACGTTCAGTCCGCGCGACGTTGTGGACCTCTCCCGGCTGCGGACCGTGCTGTCCACCGGCTCCCCGCTGCTGCCCGAAGGATTCGACTACGTCTATCGCGCGGTGAAGGCGGACCTGCAGCTGGCCTCGATCTCCGGCGGCACCGACATCGTCTCGTGCTTCGCCCTGGGTTGCCCGACGCGCCCGGTGCATCGCGGGGAAATCCAGTGTCGCGGCCTGGGCATGAGCGTTGATATCTTTGACGACGCCGGCCATCCGCTGCGCGGGCAGCGCGGCGAGCTGGTCTGCACGGCCCCGTTCCCCTCGATGCCGGTGGGCTTCTGGAATGATCCTGAGGGGGCGAAGTACCGCGCCGCCTACTTCGAGCGCTTCCCGGGCGTGTGGCACCACGGTGACTATGCCGCCATCACCGAGCACGACGGCGTGGTGATCTACGGTCGCTCGGACGCGGTACTGAACCCCGGCGGCGTGCGCATCGGCACGGCCGAGATCTATGCCGCCGTCGAGAGCCTGCCGCAGGTCGCCGAAGCGCTGGCTGTCGGGCAGGAGTGGCAGGACGACGTGCGTGTGGTGCTGTTCGTACGCCTGCAGACCGGCGTCGAACTCGACGAGGCGCTCAGGCGCGAGATCCGCGAGACCATCCGGGCGCAGACCACCGCGCGGCACGTACCCGCTCGCATCATCGCCGTACCGGACGTTCCGCGCACGCTGTCCGGCAAGCTGACCGAGCTGGCGGTGCGCAACGTGATTCACGGCCTGCCGGTCAAGAACTTGGACGCGCTGGCCAATCCGGGCGCGCTCGAGCACTTTCGCGATCTGCCCGAGCTGAAGACCTAGGGTCCCGTGAGCGCGCGAGCAGCGGGCGCCGCTCCCGCATCAGGCGGGGAGCTGCTGCGCCGATATGAACGGGAGCTCACCGAGCGCAGCTTCAGTGCCGATGACGCGCAGCTGGCCGCGGTCGCGCGCCTCGATGAGCTGCGCACACAGCTGCTGCAGGCGCCCCCGGGAGCGCGCTGGCAGCCGCCGGGCTGGCTCGCAAGGCTGCTGCCGGCGCGTGCGCCTGCGCCGGTGCGCGGCCGCTACCTGTGGGGCGGCGTGGGCCGTGGCAAGACCTGGCTGATGGACTTGTTCTTCGACAGCCTGCCCTTCGAAGAGCGACGCCGGCGGCACTTCCACCGCTTCATGCACGACGTGCACGCGGAACTTAAGACACTGCAGGGGCAGCGCGCGCCGCTGGATCACATCGCGGCCGGCATCGCGCGCGAGACGCGCGTGCTGTGCTTTGACGAGCTGTTCGTGACGGACATCGCCGACGCCATGATCCTCGGCGGGCTGTTCGAGGGGCTGCTGCGCCGCGGCGTGACCCTGGTGGCGACGTCGAACGTGCCGCCCGCAGCGCTCTACCAGGACGGCCTGCAGCGCCCGCGCTTCCTGCCGGCGATCGCGCTGCTCGAACGGCACCTGGAGATCGTGCCGGTGGCGGGCCCCACCGACTACCGGCTGCGCCAGCTGAGGCAGGCGGGGACCTACCTCGTGGCCGGCTCGCCGGACACCGCGGCGCGCCTCGAGGCCCTGTTCGGAGAGCTCGGCGGGACCGGCGGCCAGCGCGGCGGCACGGTCCAGATCGAAGAGCGGCCGATCGAGGTCATCCGCGCCGCGCACCAGGCGGTGTGGTTCGAGTTCCGCGCCCTGTGCGGCGGTCCGCGCAGCCAGGAGGACTACATCGAGATCGCGCGCGAGTTCCAGTCGGTGCTCGTCTCCGACGTGCCGGTGTTCGACGCCGACCACGAGGACGAGGCGCGCCGCTTCGTCGCCCTGGTCGATGAACTCTACGACCGCAACGTGAACCTCGTCCTGTCGGCGTCGGCCGCGCCGCCGGCACTGTACCGGGGCACGCGCGTGGCGGCGCTGTTCGAGCGTACGGCGAGCCGCCTCGCGGAGATGCAGAGCGCGGAGTATCTCGCGCGCGCACACCGCCCCTAGCGCGCTGCCGCGAGCCCTATATGACGCCGCGCCGGATCTGATCCTGCTCGATGGACTCGAACAGCGCGCGGAAGTTGCCCTCGCCGAAGCCCTCGTTGCCCTTGCGCTGGATGATCTCGAAGAAGATCGGCCCGATCACGTTCTGCGTGAAGATCTGCAGCAGCACGCCCTCGCCTTTCTGCGGGTTGCCGTCGATCAGGATGTGCCGCGTGCGCAGCTCCTCGAGCGACTCGCGGTGTCCCGGCACGCGTGCCGCGACCCCCTCGTAATAGGTGTCGGGCGTATCCTGGAAGGCGACCCCATGGCGTCGCAGCACGTCCACGCTACGGTAGATGTTGTCCGTCGAGAGCGCGATGTGCTGGATGCCCTCGCCGTGGTACTCGCGCAGGTATTCCTCGATCTGGCTCTTGTCGTCCTGCGACTCGTTGATGGGGATGCGGATCTTGCCGCACGGGCTCGTCATCGCGCGGGAGAAGAGCCCGGTGTGCTTGCCCTCGATGTCGAAGTAGCGGATCTCGCGGAAGTTGAAGAGCTTCTCGTAGAAGCCGGCCCACACGTCCATGCGCCCGCGCCCGACGTTGTGCGTCAGATGATCGATCAGCCTGAGGCCGGCGTCCCCGTCACCCGGCGCGGCGGGGCCGACCGGGCGGAAGTCGACGTCATAGATGGAGCGCTCGCCGTACAGGTCGACCAGGTAGATGAGCGAACCGCCGATGCCCTCGATGCACGGGATGTTCAGCTCCATGGGTCCTGCGCTCTGCGGGCCGGGCTTCGCGCCGAGGGACAGCGCGCGCGCATAGGCGCGCGCGGCGTCACGTACGCGGAAAGCCATAGCACAGGCCGAGGGGCCGTGGGCACGCGCAAATGCCTGGGCGAAGGACTGCCCCTCCGCGTTGATGATGAAGTTGATCTCGCCCTGCCGATGCAGCGTGACGTTCTTGGAGCGGTGGCGCGCGACCACCGGGAAACCGAGCCGCTCGAACAGCGAGCGCAGCAACTGCGGATCCGGCGCCGTGTACTCGACGAACTCGAATCCCTCCGTGCCCATCGGGTTGTCAGACAAGTCGCTCATGGGCGGTAGGTTCCTCGCAGGCCAATCGTTGCACGGGCAATCATTATTATAGCTGCCCGGGCCATCCCGGCCTCCTCGGCAGGCGGCGGCGTAGCGAGCGCCCCGGCGCCGTGCCGACCGGCCGTCACGCGCCACATGTATAATCGCGCGCCGCAACAACGGGGGATCTGCAGACCGTGCCGCGCTGTCATAAGGTGCGCGCTACGCGCACGCCGCACAGTCGCTTGCCCCCCGAGCTAAGGAAGACCTGGCATGCAAGCAGTTGCCGTTGAGGATAGCCGGCTGCTCCACAGCATCCCTGCCGCGCGCGTCGCGCTGATCGAGCGCATCGCGCGCAGCGCGGGCGTCAACGGCGGCCGCAGGGATCTCGCACGGCGCTTCCTGCGTGCCTATTTTCACGGCGTTGCCGAAGAGGACCTCGCCGCGCGCAACCCGCGCGAGCTCTCCCGGGCGGCGCTGGCGCACCTTAAGTTCGCGTCGCGCCGGCCCGCCGGCCGCTCGCTGGTGCGGGTCTTCAACCCCGAGCCGGACGTCGACGGCTTCGAGTGCCCGCACACGCTCGTGCTGACGGTCACCGACGACATGCCCTTCCTGGTCGACTCCCTCGGCATGGCCTTCGCGCGTGCGCAGCTTGCCGTGCACCTCATCGTGCATCCGGTGCTGCAGGTGCGGCGCGACCGGGGCGGCCGGCTGCTGAACATCAGCGCCAACGGCGCCGGTCCCACGCGCGCGGAGTCCTGGCAGCTCTACGAGATCGACCGCCTCACCGACCCTGCACAGCTCGCCGCCCTGCAAGCCGACCTTGAGGCCACGCTGGCCGACGTGCGGGTCGCGGTGCGCGACTGGAAGGCCATGCGCGAGCGCGTGCGCGAGCTGATCGGCGAGTTCGAGCGCAACCCACCCCCGCTGCCGCCCGCGGAGGTGAGCGAGGTGGCGCACTTGCTCGACTGGATGGAAAGCCGGCATTTCGTGTTCCTCGGCTACCGCCACTACCAGCTCGAGCGCGGCCGCAGCGAGGACCGCCTGGTGCCGCAGCGCGCCTCGGGCTTAGGGATCCTCAGCCGCACCCGCCGACGCGCACGGCGCCAGGCGGCCACGGTGCTGCGCGGGGAGCTGCGTTCGAAGGCCCGGGAGCCGGAGCTGCTGATCATCACCAAGGCCAACTCCACGGCCACGGTGCACCGCGGCGAGCTGCTCGATTACGTCGGCGTGAAGACTTTCGATCGCCGCGGCAATGTCAGCGGCGAGCACCGCTTCCTCGGACTTTGGACTTCGACTGCCTACCACGGCAGCCCGCGTGACATCCCGGTGCTGCGCCACAAGGTCGACCGGGTCATCGAGCACTTCGGGCTCGACCCGGCCAGCCACGACGGCAAGGAAGTCCTGAACGTGCTGGAGACCTACCCGCGCGATGAGCTCTTCCAGGCCGGCGTTGCGGATCTCATCCGCATCGTGCGCGGCGTGGTGAATCTTTACGAGCGGCGCACCGTGCGTCTGCTCGTGCGCCGCGATCCCTATCAGCGCTTCTATTCCTGCCTCATCTACGTACCCCGCGACCGCTACAACACCGAGGTGCGCGAGCGCATCGAGGCAATCGCGCGCGTGGGGTTTGGCGGCACTACGGTTGAGAGCCATGCGCAGATATCAGGCTCCAGCCATGCGCGCGTGCACGTGGTGGTGCGCACCGATCCTGCCAAGCGCCTAAGACCCGACTTCGCCCAGATCGAGCGGCGCATCGCCGAGGCCGCGCTCACCTGGGCCGACCGCCTGCGCGAGGTCCTGATCGACCGCGTCGGCGAGGCGCGTGGCCTCAGCCTTGCCGGCCGCTACCGCCATGCCTTCCCGCTCGCATACGAGGAGGACGTGACGCCCGCCGAGGTGCTGGAGGACCTCGATGACCTCGAGGCGCTGCGCGAGCAGCCCGAGGCCCTGAGGCTGAACCTCTATCGCCCGCGGGGCCAGGTCCTGCAGCGCGTGCACCTGAAGATTGTGAAGCTCATCGATCCGGTGCCGATCTCCGACGTACTGCCGATGCTGGAGAACTTCGGCCTGCGGGTGATCTCGGAGCGCCCGTACGAGCTGGCGTGGCCGGAGGGCGGGGCGGCGTGGATCCAAGACTTCGAGCTCGAGCAGCGCGACGGCCTCGTCATCCAGCTCGAGCGGATCGAGGAGATCTTCCGCGAAGCCTTCGCCGCCGCCTGGAGCGGCGCGGTCGAGAACGACGGCTTCAATCGCCTGCTGCTCGGGGCGGAGCTCCATGCGGGCCAGGTGGTCATACTGCGCGCCTACTGTCGTTACCTGCTGCAGACGGGCGTGCCCTTCAGCCAGGCCTACATGGAGCGCGCGCTGGCGGCCAACACCGGCATCGCCCGCAGCCTCGTGCGCCTGTTCGAGGCGCGCTTTGATCCGGCCGCGCACAGGCAGCGCGGTAACGACCGCAAGGCGGTCAGCCTGGTGTCCCAGATCCGCAGCGGGCTGGACGCGGTCACGAGCCTCGACGACGACCGTATCCTGCGCGCCTACCTGACGCTCGTGCAGGCGACGCTGCGCACCAACTTCTACCAGCCGGGAGCGGACGGCACCCCCAAGGCTTACGTCTCCTTCAAGTTCGACCCCGCCAAGATCCCCGACCTGCCCCTGCCGCGGCCGAAGTTCGAGATCTTCGTCTACAGTCCGCGCATCGAGGGCGTGCACCTGCGCATGGGCGACGTCGCGCGCGGCGGCATCCGCTGGTCCGACCGCCGCGAGGACTTCCGCACCGAGGTCCTCGGGCTGATGAAGGCCCAGAACGTCAAGAACACGCTCATCGTCCCGGTCGGTGCCAAGGGCGGCTTTGTCGCCAAGCGCCTGCCGGCGAGCGGTACGCGCGAGGAGGTGCAGGCAGAGGTGGTGGCCTGCTACCAGACCTACATCCGGGCGCTGCTGGACCTCACCGACAACATCGTCGCCGGGCGCATCGTGCCGCCCGCGCAGGTCGTGCGCAGCGACGGCGATGATCCCTACCTCGTGGTCGCCGCCGACAAGGGCACGGCGACCTTCTCGGACCTCGCCAACGCCATAGCGGCGGACTATCACTTCTGGCTCGGGGATGCGTTCGCCTCGGGCGGCTCCGCCGGCTACGACCACAAGAAGATGGGCATCACGGCGCGCGGCGCCTGGGAGTGCGTGAAGCGCCACTTCCGCGAGATGGGGGTCGACACCCAGAAGGTGGACTTCAGCGTCGCCGGCATCGGCGACATGTCCGGAGACGTGTTCGGCAACGGCATGCTGCTGTCGCGGCACATCCGGCTGCAGGCCGCCTTCGACCATCGCCACATCTTCATCGACCCGAATCCGGACACCGCGGTGAGTTTCGCCGAGCGCTCGCGCATGTTCGCGCTGCCGCGCTCGAGCTGGGACGACTACGACCGCACGAAGCTCTCGCGCGGCGGGGGGATCTTCGCGCGCAGCGCCAAGTCGATCGCGCTGTCGACGGAGGCGCGCGCGCTGCTCGGGCTGGAGAGCGCGAGCGCCGCGCCTAACGACGTCATCCGCGCCATCCTGCGCATGCCAGTCGACCTGCTGTGGAACGGCGGTATCGGCACCTACGTGAAGGCGAGCGACGAGCGCAATGCCGAGGTCGGCGACCGCACCAACGACGCGCTGCGCGTGAACGGCAAGGAGCTGCGCGCCAAGGTGGTGGGCGAAGGCGGCAACCTCGGCCTCACGCAGCGCGGCCGCGTGGAATACGCGCTCGCGCACGGCCGCCTCAACACTGACTTCATCGACAACTCCGCCGGCGTGAACACCTCCGACGTCGAGGTGAACATCAAGATCCTGCTGAATCCGCTGGTGCACGAGGGCGAGCTCAGCCTCGGCGACCGCAACCGCCTGCTCGCCCGCATGACCCGCGAAGTCGCCGCCCTGGTGCTGCGCAACAACTACCTGCAGAGCCAGGCCATCAGTACGATGGAACTGCAGTCGACCCTGCGCCTGGCGGAGTTCCAGCACCTGATCCGCCTCATGGAGCGCTCCGGGGAGCTGAACCGGGCACTTGAATTCCTGCCCGCGGACGATGAGCTCAGCGAGCGCCGCAAGAATGGCGTGGGGCTCACGCGCCCGGAACTGGCCATCCTGCTCGCCTACAGCAAGATGTGGCTCAACACCCACCTGCTCGCCTCCGACGTGCCGGAAGATCCGTACCTGTCCGCGGAGCTTGCGCGCTACTTTCCCGCGCCCATCCAGCAGCGCTTCGCGCGCGCCATCGGCCAGCACCGCCTGCGCCGCGAGATCATCGCCACGGCCACGACTAATAGCCTCGTGAACCGCATGGGGCCGACGTTCGTGACGCGCGCGCAGGAGGACACCGGCGCGGAGCCCGCGGCGATCGCGCGGGCCTACACGGCCGCGCGCGAGATCTTTGCCACGCGCGACGTGTGGGAGCGCATCGAGTCACTCGACACCAAGGTGACCGCGAACCTGCAGTACGAGGCCGCCTTGCAGACGAGCCGGCTGCTGCGCCACGCGACCTACTGGCTGCTCGCCTCGCGCAAGCGGCTGCAGGTGGCTGCGGCAGTGGCCGAGTTCCGTGACGACGTGCTCCGCCTCGAGGCGGAGATCCACGAGGTCCTGAGCGGGACGGAACTGGCGCGCTTCGAGGAGAGCCGCCAGCGCTTCGCCGAGGGCGGCCTGCCGCCGGCGCTGGCCGTGCGCATGGCGAGCCTGGAGGCCATGGATGCCGCGCTCGACATCATCGAGGTCGCCTCCGCCCACAAGGTGAGCGTCGCGGAGACGGCGCGCGTGTACTTCGAGATCGGCACGCGCATCGGCT
>Ga0316624_10000198_pt1 | contig 18562 bp, 21 predicted proteins | sample OWC_Aug_N3_C1_D5_FD_207657 | JGI IMG/M metagenome (GOLD analysis project Ga0316624, IMG submission 207657) | Wetland soil microbial communities from Old Woman Creek delta, Ohio, United States - OWC_Aug_N3_C1_D5_A | ecosystem: Environmental > Terrestrial > Soil > Wetlands | place: USA: Ohio... | reverse complement strand
TCGCCTACTTCCCCTTCAGCAAACTTGTGCATATGGGAGGCGTTTTCCTGAGCCCGACCCGCAACATGGCGAACAACAGCCGCATGAAGAGGCACATAAACCCCTGGAACTACCCGGTGCATGTCCATACCTATGCGGAGTATGAGGACGACTTCAGGGATAAAATGAAAAAGGCCGGCCTGCCGGTAGAAAAGGAGTAATCATGGCGAAACTTCCGAAACCAGAAGAGCTGTCGAAGATTGATTATACGCCGCCGAAAACATCCTGGATGGACACGCCCGTGGTGATCAAAGAGGGGATGTTCTGTCACGGCGCAAAGCCGAAGAGCCTTGAAATCGTCAGTTTCCCGAACCCGCGCGACTGGAGGCCAGCGGACGCGGACTGGAAGCTGCCCGAGAACTGGAAGGAAATCCTCCTTGAAGGCATTGCCGACCGTCTGAAAAAATACCGGTCCTTCCGGCTCTTCATGGACATCTGTGTGCGCTGCGGCGCCTGCGCGGACAAGTGCCATTTCTTTATCGGCACGGGCGACCCCAAGAACATGCCGGTCCTCCGGGCCGAGCTGATCCGCTCGGTCTATAGAAAAGAATTTACCCTGGCCGGCAAGATCTTCGGCAAGATGGCCGGCGCGCGAGAGCTCACGGTTGACGTGCTGAAGGAGTGGTGGTATTACTTCTTCCAGTGCACCGAGTGCCGCCGCTGCTCGGTCTTCTGTCCCTACGGCATCGATCAGGCGGAGATCACCATGATCGGGCGCGAGCTGCTGAATCTCCTGGGCCTGAACATTGAATGGATCGCGGGGCCGGTCTCGAACTGCTACATGAAGGGAAATCATCTCGGCCTTGAGCCCCACACCATCACCGGCAATCTCCAATATATGCTCGATGATATCGAGACCGTCACCGGAAAAAAGATCACGCCCACGTTCAACCGGAAGGGCGCCGAGATCCTGTTCGTTACGCCCTCGGGAGATCTGTTTGCCGACCCCGGCACGTACACGTGCATGGGATACCTCATGCTGTTCGAGGAATTGGGGCTCGACTATACCTGGAGCACGTACGCTTCAGAAGGCGGCAACTTCGGGTTCTTCACCTCGAACGAGATGGCGAAGCGGCTCAACTCGAAGATCTATGCCGAGGCCAAGCGTCTCGGCGTGAAGTGGATTCTCGGCGGAGAGTGCGGTCACATGTGGCGTGTCCTGAACCAGTACATGGATACCTGGAACGGGCCGGCTGATTTCCTCGAAGTCCCGAAATCGCCGATCACGGGCACGGTCTTCGAGAACGCGAAGTCCACCAAGATGATCCATATCGCGGAATTTACCGCCGATTTGATCAAGAACAACAAGCTCAAGCTCGATCCGAAGAGGAACGACCACCTCAAGGTGACGTGGCACGACTCCTGCAACACCGCGCGCGGCATGGGCCTTCTCGAAGAGCCGCGATATGTGCTGAAAAACGTGGTCAATAATTTTTACGAGATGCCCGAGGACACGATCCGGGAAAAGACCTTCTGCTGCGGCAGCGGAACAGGTTTGAATGCTTCGGAAGATATGGACCTCAGAATGAAGGGCGGGTTCCCCAGGGCGAACGCGGTCAAGTTCGTTGCCGACCATCACGGGGTGAACATGCTTGCCAATGTCTGCGCTATTGACCGGGCAACGCTCAAGGCCCTTATGGAATACTGGGTGCCCAGCGTGGGTGTCTGCGGCCTTCACGAGCTGGTGGCAAATGCCCTCATCATGAAAGGTGAGAAAGAGAGAACAACTGACCTGCGTGGTGAACCCCTTCCGGGAATTGAGAAGAAGGAGGAAAAAGCCTAATGAAACTCTATGACGGCGGTAAAATACTCATCGGGCTGGTCATCTTTGTCGCTTTCGCGACGTTCCCGTTCTATTACAACATCGGGAAGGTGAACGCCAAACCTGAGCCGAAGCTCGATACCCCGGAGATCCTGAAAATGCCGGAACAGGACAGAAAATGCGTGGAGTCCAAGGCGTTCATGCGGACGGAGCATATGCAGCTCCTGAACAACTGGCGTGATTCCGTGGTGCGCGACGGCAACCGGCAGTATATCAGTTCGGCGACCGGAAAACATTACAACATGAGCCTGCAGAACGAATGCATGCACTGCCATGCGAACAAGAAAAAGTTTTGCGACGAGTGCCACAATTATATGGCCGTGAAGCCCTATTGCTGGGATTGCCATATTGCCCCGAAGGAGGAGGAGAAATCATGAGCATGGATAGAAGACAATTCTTAAAGATCGCCGGCATCTCCTCCATCCTGGGGCTCGGCGCAACAGCGGCATCGGCCACGCATAACATCTGGGTCAAGGGGCTGTCTCCGGACGAGGTGGCGAAGAACCCCGAGGCCCTGAACGCGCAGCATTGGGCCATGGTTGTGGACATGAGCCAGTTCAAGACCGACGAAGACTTCCAGAAGACCATCAGCGCCTGCCACTCGATTCACAACGTTCCGGATTTCAAAAATCCCGACGGGAGCGTCGACCTCAAGGACGAGATCAAGTGGATCTGGAAAGCGAAGTACGAGAACGCGTTCCCGGACCAGGACAATCCGTACATGGAAGAGAAGCTCAAGGAGATGCCTTTTCTCGTGCTGTGCAACCACTGCGAGAACCCCGCCTGCGTGCGGGTCTGCCCGACCCAGGCGACCTTCAAGCGCAAGAACGACGGCATCGTGATGATGGACATGCACCGCTGCATCGGCTGCCGGTTCTGCATGGCGGCCTGTCCGTACGGCGCCAGGAGCTTCAACTACCGGGACCCGCGTCCCTTTATCAAGACAGAGAACAAGGAATACCCCACTCGCACCAAGGGAGTGGTGGAGAAATGCACCTTCTGCACCGAGCGGCTCGCAGTCGGAAAATTACCCGCCTGTGTCGAGGCGGCTCCCAAGGGCGGCATGTTCTTCGGCGATCTGGCAGACAAAAATTCCGAGGTCCGGAAGATCATCGAGACCCGTTACACCATCCGGCGCAAGCCGGAGCTCGGGACCGGGCCGAGTGTTTACTATCTGATAGGAGGTACTGAGCATGCTTGAGAAAGGATTGGTAGGAAGTAAAAAATACTGGGCATGGCTCGCTTTCCTGGGCGCCCTTGCCGTGTCGGGAGTCTACTATTACCTCCAGCAGTTCAACTACGGCCTGGGCCTCACCGGTCTCTCTCGGGACGTTTCATGGGGCCTCTACATCGGCCAGTTCACGTTCCTCGTCGGCGTTGCGGCCTCGGCAGTCATGCTGGTGATCCCTTACTATCTGCACGACTATAAGAAATTCAGCAAGATCGTGATCCTGGGCGAGTTCCTCGCGATCTCGGCGGTCACCATGTGCATCCTGTTCATCTTCGTTGATATGGGCCAGCCCATGAGGATCATGAACGTGGTACTCCATCCCACGCTCAACTCCGTCATGTTCTGGGATTCAATGGTGCTCTCGGGCTATCTCTTCATAAACCTTTTGGTCGGCTGGGTGACCCTGAGCTCCGACCGGAAGGGCGTGCCGCCCCCGAAGTGGATCAAGTTCTTCATTTACCTGTCCGTTCCCTGGGCAGTCAGCATCCATACCGTCACGGCGTTCCTGTATGCCGGTCTCCCGGGGCGGCACTTCTGGCTCAGCGCCGTCATGGCGGCCCGCTTCCTGGCCTCGGCCTTTGCCGGCGGCCCCTCGCTCCTGATCCTTCTGGCACTGCTCGTTCGGAAACTGACGAAGTTCGACCCGGGCAAGGAGCAGATCCAGACGCTCGGAACGATCGTGGCCTATGCCATGTTCGCCAATGTTTTCCTCCTTGGGCTCGAGTTCTTCACCGCCTTCTACAGCAACATACCGGGCCACATGGAATCGTTCAAGTACCTCTATGTCGGGCTTGACGGCCACCGGGAGCTCGTTCCCCTGATGTGGACTTCGAGCATCTTTGCGGCAGCATCACTCCTTATGCTGGTGATCCCGAGAATCCGCAAGAACGAGACGTTGCTCGCCTTTGCCTGCATCATGCTGTTCATCTCTCTTTGGATTGACAAGGGTTTCGGCTTGATCATCGGCGGTTTCGTGCCGAACATGCTGAACCAGGTAAGGACCTACTGGCCCACGAGGCAGGAGTCGATCATTACCCTCGGTGTATGGGCCATCGGGTTCTTGATCCTTTCCTTCCTCTATAAGATCGCCATTACAGTAAGGGAGGAATCCGAAGGTGTAGAGATCGAGCATTGATGATGATATTCAGGTGATGCCTTTCGTGAGGGGTCTATGCCGGTTAAGGCATGGACCCTTTTTTTGTTTACCGGTTCTTCGCTTATTTGCCCTTGACAAGGGTATCATGGATAACTTATTGTATAAACTCATGGCCGATTATCAGAGTTTTATTTTTTTGTGACGAGGCATGAGGCAACATAATATTTTAGTTGGCGAGGATTTCGTCCTATAGATACTAAGAGTAGCGAAAAGCGCACCATGAAATTGAAAATCGCAAATCGGCAAGCAGGCTTATACCTTATCGGCGCCATTATACTACTGGTTGGTTTAGGAAGCGCCGCCTTTATTTATCGGGCAGCTATGAATGACTCCAGCAGCGCTGCGGGTTACGAAGTTATAGGCGGATTTATTTACCCGAATGCGGGTGAAAATTCCAAGAAGTACATACATGATCTGGAACTCTATGGCGGAAAGGCGGCTGTGCTTGCGGATGACCTCATGCGCTGGTTTGCAGGGCTATGGCATGGAAAATCACTCGCATTTACGATAGCCTGCGTTACCATTTTTATATCTTTGTGGGTTTTCTTTGCCGCCGCTCATCTGCCCTCTCGCTTAAAATCCAAGGTTTACCGTGAAGACATTCGGGATAGAACCGATTAAAGAACCCCCCACCCTGCCAATTTTCTTATCGAATAAAGTGAAATGTATTCCTTGACGCGTGCTGTCATTGATCAGCCGCTACTCTTTACTTTTTAATTCCGTGAAACAGCTCACTCCCGACCCCGGGATAGACTTTCCTCTCCTGTTTGGGTGTAGGGTTCTTTACTGCCGGCCATTTGTCGAAGTTCGGCTCCGAACCTTCCCGGGTAACTTCAGAAGGGGCACGGTCCGCTATCCTCGGATGTTTTCGCACATCAACGCCCTCCACAGCATGGCTGAACTCGATGGGGACGCCGTTGGGATCGAAGGCGTAAACCGAATGAATAAGGCCGTGGTCGATCACTTCGGAAACTGCGAAGCCCGCTGCTGCTAGCCGGTCCTTTAATTCCCAGAGGTTGTCCTTGGTTTCGACCCCGAAGGATACATGGTCAAAGATGAACGGTCCTTTGACGGGATATCCGTGCTCTTTTTCTTCCATCGGGTTGACCTCCGGCCATTCGAAAAAAGCGATCATGTCGTTTTCGGATATTTCGAAAAAATAATGCCGGTATCCCGGCTGCCCCAGCCCGACTACAAGCCTCATCCCGAGAAGATCTCTCCAGAAGCGTATAGTTTTGTCCATGTCCCCGGTGGCCATTGCCAAGTGATTGATTCCGTTAAATTTTATCATGGACCCACCACCTTCTCCTCTTTGTAAGCACATACTTAAGCATTATAGCCATGAACCGGAATGCGCTCCCTGCGAGCGAAAATTTTATTATTTATGAAAATTCTAGTTGATTTTCTGGTCCTATCTGGGTAAAATTCATCGCGTTTGGTTTTATACATTTCGATAAGGAGGATTAAGGCACCATGATGATGGTAACGATCGACAAAAGCAAGTGCGACGGAGACGGCACCTGCGTGAATATGTGTCCGCAGGCCGTGTTCAAGGTTGAAGGCGGCAAATCCGAACCAGTGAACATGTCAGAGTGCATCAATTGCCTGACCTGTGTGGAGAACTGTCCGCAGCAGGCCATTACGGTCAGCGAATTATAACCTATCGCCATCTGCTCATCAAAAAGGGGACCGGTGAAAACCGGCCCCCTTTTCTTTTTCACAGCCATTTGTCACAACAAAGGCGCCATGAGCGGCCGTCTCGTACGCCGTGCTAATCCTTTTTCTCAACCAGCTTCTGAAATGCTGAAATGAATTCGATCGGAAGGGGAAACACAATGGTCGTGTTCTTTTCCGTGCCGATCTCGGTGAGTGTCTGGAGGTACCTGAGCTGAAGCGCGATCGGGTTCCTGCTGATGACCGCAGCGGCTTCGCCCAGTTTCGCTGATGCCTGAAGCTCGCCTTCGGCATGGATGATCTTGGCCCGCCGTTCCCGTTCCGCCTGTGCCTGGATGGCGATGGCTCGCTGCATTTCCGCAGGCAGGTCCACATTCTTCACTTCCACCGTCGTCACCTTCACGCCCCAGGGTTCGGTTTGCAAGTCGATCACCTTCTGAAGTTCGGCATTGATGGCCTCGCGGTTCGAGAGCAGGTCGTCGAGAGAATTCTGGCCGAGGATGCTCCGGAGTGTGGTCTGCGCGATAAGGGATGTTGCATAATAGAAATCCTCTACTTCGATGATGGCCCTTTGCGGGTCGATGACCCGAAAGTAGACGACCGCGTTGACCTTCACGGTAACGTTGTCCTTGGTAATGACATCCTGGGATGGAACGTCCATGGTGACCGTGCGCAGGCTCACCCGCACCATCTTCTGTATGCCGGGGATCAGGAGGATCATGCCCGGGCCTTTTACGCCCCCCTCAAGCGCCACTTTGCCGAGGGTGAAGATGACACCCCGTTCGTACTGCTTCAGGATCTTGACCGTATTGAACAGAAACCATACGATAATGATTACCGCTACCATGAAACCGAGTCCCAGTGCCTGCATATCGAAACCTCCTTGTTAGTCGCCGTTATAATAAAAAAAGTGAAAAAGCGGTGAGATCCTAAGCCATTTTTCTGACTTTCAGTTTGAGTCCTTCGACGGCCTCAACCGTAACGCGCACGCCCTTGTGAATGGGTTCCTCGCTCCATGCGTTCCAGTACTCGCCCCGGAGGAACACCTGACCGTCCGCAAGAATGTCTGTCTTCGCCTCTCCCGTGAGCCCGATCATACCCTCTCTGCCCGTATTGACCTTCTCCCTGTGCACGCGCACGGCCAGACCTACGGTGATGATGAAAAGAATTGCCGAGAGGGCCACGACCGGCGCGATCACCGACCATGAGATGCGCAGGTAGGGTGATGTCGACTCGATGAGCATGACCGAACCGATGGCCATGGCAATTGCGCCGCCCACGCCAAGGACGCCGTGGCTCGTGATGAACGCTTCGGCGATGAAGAGCCCGACGCCGAGCAGGATCAGCATAAGCCCGGCATAGTTGATCGGGAGCGTATGGAGCGCATAAAACGCGAGGATAAGGCAGATCGCGCCCGCCACGCCGGGGAAGATAGCGCCGGGGTTCGCAAACTCGAAATAGAGACCATAGAAGCCGAGGATCATGAGAATGTAAGCTATGTTGGGGTTGCTGATGGTGTTGAGGAATTTGAACCTGAAGCCCATCTTGATTTCCTCGACTTCGGCGCCTTCCGTTTTAAGCGTCTTTTTGCCCGTCACGAGGTCCACGGTCCTGCCGTTTATGTCCTTCAGGAGCGTTGGAATGTCAGGCGAAATAAAGTCGATGACCTTTGCTTTTAATGCTTCGGTCTCGGTAATTGACACGCTTTTCCGCACCGCTTCTTCCGCCCACTTCGCGTTCTTTCTTCGCTTTTCGGCGATGCTCCGCGCCATGGCAGCAAGATCGTTCACGATCTTCGACTCCATGGTCTTGTCCATTTTACCTTCCATGGTCACGGGGTGAGCGGCGCCGATATGTGTGGTCGGCGCCATGGCGGCAATGTTCGCGGCCAGGGTGATGAACACGCCGGCCGAGGCCGCTCTGGCACCTGAAGGGCCGACGTACACGACCACGGGGACATCGGCAGACATCATCTTCTTAACGATCTCGCGCATGGAGTCCACGAGACCGCCCGGCGTGTCCAACTGGATGATGACAGCCTCTGCATTCGCTTTCGATGCGAGGTCGATGGATTTGTTGATGTATTCGGCAACCACGGGCGTGATAGCGGCATCGACAGTGATGAGATAGACCTTTTTTGAAGGCGAAGCCTGTGCGGGCGGAGACGGGACCTTCTTATCCATCGGCGTACCTGCGAGCAGGGGATCTACACAAGAAAGCGTGATGATCGGCAGCAATGAGAACAGCAGAAACCGAAGAGCCTTGTTACTCATGGTGTGTCCCCCTTGAATGTAAAAAGTATATACGCAATGCCCGCGAGTGTCAAGAATCGCTTGACTTGAAAGGGGTTTTTCTGTAGCATCAAAAAATCATGAGAGTCACGGGAGGCATAGGAAAAGGGCGGAGACTGAAAGTGCCGCCGGGGTCGCGCGTCAGACCCACGTCCGACAAGGTGAAACAGGCGCTGTTCAACATCCTCGGCGAGAAAGTCAAAGGCGCGGCGTTCCTGGACCTCTATGCAGGCGCCGGCGGGGTCGGCATAGAGGCGCTTAGCAGAGGTGCGGAGAAGGTCGTGTTCATTGACGATTCACGGGATTCCCTCCAGGCGGTCAAGAGGAACGTCGAAGAGACCGGGTTCGGTGAGCGGGCGCAGATCATCCCGCATCGTGCCGAGACCTTTCTCAGAAAAACGAACGAGCGGTTTGACATCGTTTTTCTGGACCCGCCTTATTCTCTTGAGCTCGAAATACCGCTGGCCCTTGTTTCGGAGGCCGAGATCCTGAATCCCGATGCGATCGTGGTCGGTGAGCACTTCAAGAAACAGCCGTCGCCGAAGCAGGCGGGCAGGCTGATGCTTTACCGAGAAACGCAGTACGGGGACACGGTGCTGGCGTTTTATAAACTCGGGGACGATTTTCAAGATCCAACGGTAAAATGAATGGCAAATCAAGTTGTTGCTTGAAATTCGACTTAGTTTGAACTTTGACCTTTGAACGCTGAACTTTCCTTGGAGGTCTCATGAAGCACATCGCCGTCTATCCCGGCACCTTCGACCCCGTGACGAACGGGCATATCGACCTCGTGGAGCGGAGTCTCAGAATATTCGGCGAGGTCATCGTGGCCGTGGCGGAGAACCCGAAAAAGGCCCCGCTCTTTCCTCTCGAGGAACGCATCGCCATGTTACAGGAGGTGACCGCGAATTATAAGAACGTCGCGATCGAGGGCTTCGACGGCCTTCTGGTGGATTACGTCAGGAAAAAGAACGCCGTTGCCATCATCCGGGGCCTCCGGGCGGTTTCGGACTTCGAGTATGAAATGCAGATGGCCCTGATGAACCGCCGGCTCGACAGCAATATCGAGACGGTGTTCCTGATGCCGAACGTGGAATATTCATTCATCACCTCGACCATCGTAAAAGAAGCGGCGAGCTACGGCGGCGATGTCTCGAGTCTTGCGCCGCGCATTGTCGTAGAGAAGTTGAAGAAGAAGTTCGGGAAGTAGGGAGACAGGTTAACCCTTCACCTGCCACAGAGAAAATTCTTTGGATCGCTCCGTAGCGATAAAGCATGGCATCAATTGTATTTCACCATATTTTCTATGTTCTTTATCTGGAACTCCGCGCTTTCCCAAATCACGTTTATCGAGTCCCCGGCAATGCTCCTCCAATGTACCCCGGTGGGCCCATACAAGTGGCTCTCTGTCGGCAAACCGTATTTCTCAACCAGCGGATCGAGTTCCTGGACCACATAAATGCGTCCCTTTGGGACGAATTGAAATTGGGATAAATGGGTCCGGTATCGGCAAAGCAACAAACCGTCCCTGTAAGTGGTCAAAAGGCGCGAGTAGGCCTCGATAAGGTCGTTCTCCTCCTTTGAGGCTGTCTTGTTTTTTAAGGCCGCGATCCCGGAGACAAGTCTTTGCAGTAAGGTATCCGGCGCATCACAGGGCTTGCCCGATGCAAGAGAGGTTTTCAGGTCCTGCGCGGTCCGGTTCAATTCCGAGAATTTTCCTTTATCCATGCCCGGTTCCGTTACACACCCCGGGCCGAAAAGCATTATTGACGACAACAATATAATGACTATCCCGTCTTGTTTCATGCGCCCCCTTTTGGGCCTCAAGATACATTCAGATGAAGCTACTCACGTAATCTTTGCCTCATTGTCTCATAAAGGATCACCGCCGCTGCAGTTGCCACATTCAATGAGTCTATCGTTGCAGCCATGGGAATGCGGATGCGAAGGTCGATGTCGGGCATAATATCCTGCGGCAAACCCGCGCCTTCCTGCCCTAAGATCACGACGGTCGGTTTTGTAAGATCAACATCAAAGTGCGTCTTTTCTCCGGCCACCACGGTAGCAGCTGTTTGGAAACCTTTCTCTTTGCTCTTCTTAATAAATACATCGATATCTCCGATAAGCACGACCGGCAGACGCAGGATGCTGCCCATCGAAGCGCGGATGGCTTTCGCGTTGAACGGGTCCACGGTATTGTGAGTAATTGCGAGGCCAGACGCGCCGACAGCCTCGGCCGTCCGGATGATGGTCCCGAGGTTGCCGGGGTCCTGGAGCTGGTGGGCTACGATGATTATTCCTGCCTCATTGGCCAGAAGCCCTTCTTCTGAATGCTGCTTCATCATGACCTCGGCCATCACGGGCTGAGGCGTTTTGTTTTCCGACAGCGCGTCCATCAGCCGCTCGGATATCCAAAGGATATCAACGCCCCTGCTCTCCGCGAGCTTCAGCACGCCCTTGCCGTGGTGCTGGACGAGCGACGGCGCTGCAACGACCGTCTTGATCCCGAGGTTGTCCCTGAGCGCCTCCTCGACTATCTTAATGCCTTCTATCAAAAAGACTTTTTCTTTTTTCCGGTACTTCGACTCAGAGAGAGCGCGGAGATGCTTGACAAAGCTATTGTCTTTGCTCGTGATCGGAATGTGGGGGCTGGACTGTTGCATGCGGCGAGTATAGCATAAATGCTTGAGAGCGAGAACAGAAAATTCTATATCTTCATCATCCGGAAAGCCTCTTCATACTGCCGTTGCAGGTCTTTCCACCTCTTGAGCGATTCATAATTATTGCGCCAGGGCTCGTAATCATCCCGGCCGTCCGTGAGTTTTCCGCTATCGTATTCTTCGATGAATTGCGCCGTGGTTTTGTTGTGCTTTCTCTCCATGATGGCAAAGAATTCCTTGATCTTCCTTATCGCACTTTTGCAGACAGCCAGCTCCCTGGACAGGGAAATCTCGTATTCATCCGTATGCATGACAGCCTCCCTTGGGTGGATAGGCAAAGATAGTACAACGAAGCGGGAAAAACAAGGACAAAAACATACTTGACAGAATTAGTCAAGTTTGTTATGTTTAGGTCACGGATGGGAAGTATCCTGTTTCAGGGCGCGGCCTTGGAAGGGTGATTAAGAGTAAGCTATGAAATTGTCCACCAAGGGAAAATACGGGGTGCGGGCGGTGTTTGAGATCGCCCGGCATTACGGAAAAGGGCCGATCACGATCAAGGAGATCGCGGACCGGCAGGGGATCTCGTTCTCCTACCTGGAACAGATCCTTCACCGGCTGGGCAAAGCGGGCCTGATCGACAGCGTCCGCGGGCCCGCAGGGGGATATTTGCTCGCGCGAAAACCTTCTGAACTCACTATCGGAGACATTGTTCGTACGCTGGAAGGTCCAATCGCCTTGTCCCACTGTCTTGAGCCCGGAGAGTCGGGGGACTGCTCCCAGACTGATGATTGTGTGGCAAGGATGGTTTGGGCAAAGGTGGGCGCAAAAATAGAAGAAGCGCTCGACAGCATCAGCTTTAACGACCTGCTGCTTCAACAGCACGCGCCGCTCCTTCTGAAGCCGAAGAGAAAGCTTGCTGCTGCAGGGAAGGGGGCATGTTGAGATGAAAAAAGTGTATCTCGATCACGCGGCCACGACTCCGGTCCACCCGAAGGTGCTGGAAGCCATGCTGCCGTATTTTTCGAACAAGTTCGGCAACCCCTCGAACCTGCACGATGTCGGGAGGGAGGCGAAGGACGCCGTTGAAGAGGCCCGGGCGAAGACAGCAGCTCTTATCAATGTAAAACCGGAAGAGATCTATTTTACCTCGAGCGGGGCCGAATCGAACAACTTTGCCGTCAAAGGGCTGGTCCAGGCGAACAGCCAGAAGGGCAAACATATCATCGTTTCCCAGCTCGAGCATTTTTCCGTTCTCCATCCGGTCAAGACGCTCGAAAAATCAGGTTTCTCCGTCACCTACCTGGAGACGGACAAGGCCGGGTTGGTGGATCCTGCAGACGTGGCAAAGGCGATCACCAAGGACACAGTCCTTGTTTCAATCATGCACGCGAACAACGAGATCGGCACGATCGAGCCCATCGAGGAGATCGGGAAGATCACGAAAGCGAAAGGTGTGCTTTTCCATACTGACGCGGTTGCGTCCGTCGGATGGGTCCCCGTGGACGTGAAAGCCCTCGGCGTGGACGCGCTCTCTCTCTCCGGCCATCAGTTCTACGGGCCAAAAGGGGCTGCTGCGCTCTATGTGCGCAAGGGAGTCCGCATCAAGCCGCAGATCGAGGGCGGCATCCAGGAAGACGGCAGGCGCGCGGGCACCGAGAATGTGCCGGCCATCGTCGGCCTCGGCAAAGCAGCGGAACTCGCCGCAGCGGAGGTCCCGCATCGCATGAGTTATCTGACTTCGCTTCGTGACCGGTTGCAGCAAGGTCTCGCTGAAAAGATCGACCACTTGGTGGTCAACGGCCATCCCACGCGCAGGCTCCCTCATAACCTGAATGTCTCCATGTGGTACGTGGAGGGAGAGTCCATGCTCCTGTTCCTCAACATGGACGGCGTGTCTGTTTCGAGCGGCTCAGCGTGCACCTCGCGCTCGCTCAAGGTATCGCACGTGCTTACCTGCATCGGCACGGATGCGGCCGTGGCGAACGGCACGCTGCTCATGTCTCTCGGCATGGGAAATACCGCGGAAGATATCGATTACGTGATAGAGAAGCTGCCTCCAATCGTGCAGAGATTGCGGGACATGTCGCCTCTCTACGAAGATATGATCAAACAGGAAAAAGTCCGGTGAGGAGGATTACATGGAACAGTACAGCTCAAAAGTGATGGACCATTTCGCTCATCCGCATAACGTGGGTGAGATAGAGAACGCGGACGGCGTGGGCACCGTGGGAAACCCCGTGTGCGGCGATGTCATGCGGCTCTATATCAAGGTGGAGAATGACATCATCACGGAGGCCAAGTTCAAGACCTTCGGATGCGGCGCAGCCATTGCGACGAGCAGCATGGTGACCGACCTGGTGAAGGGAAAAAGCATCAAGGAGGCCCTCCAGATATCGAACGCTGCCGTGGCGGAGGCGCTCGGCGGCTTGCCGAAGGTGAAAATGCACTGCTCGGTGCTGGCGGAAGAGGCGCTCAAATCGGCCCTTGACGATTATTACAAGAAAAAGGGCATTCCGTCCCCGGTGCGGATATCCGCCGACGCCGGACATGAGCACGAGATGGAATAATTCAATTGCGGAATTCGCCCTGCACTCGCGCAGGCACTCGTAAACGCCGGGCGCAGGCGGATTGCGGATTTACAAGACGGTTTGCTAATCAAATAATCCGCAATTTGCGATCCGAAATTCATATGGATATTAAAGCAATCAAACCTGACGAAATTCTCGACTGCGTAGGCTTGGCTTGTCCCGTGCCTATTTTCAAGACTTCGAACAAGATCAAGGAAATGAAGCCGGAGCAGGTGCTCGAAGTCCAGTCCGATGATGACGGCATTGAGATGGACATGCCCGCCTGGTGCAGGAGGACGGGGCATGAATACCTCGGACTGACCAAGGAGAACGGCGAGTATCACGTGTACGTGCGGAAGAAGTAGAGGTTCATCGCACAAAAAGTGAATTTACGACGGGACAACCGGCAGATGCAGTTTGCCGGTTTTTTGTGCTTCCTGCATGGCCAGTTTGGTCATGTTGTAATTGTGTTACCATGAAGAAACCATATGGAAATCCATACCGTTCTCAACGCATAACACCCTCATTCTGCCTGCTTTCCGTTTGACAATACCGGAGGGATAGTTTATTATCACAGCACCAAACAAGAGGAGAATGATGCAGACTATCGTTTCATTAAAAGAAGGCGACTGGGTGGAGGAGATATATCTCGTTACATCGAAGCAGGTCTCCACGGCAAAGAACGGCGTGACCTATCTTTCCCTGAAACTCGCCGACAAGACCGGAGAGCTCGACGGCAAGCTTTGGGACAACGCCGAAGAGGTCGCCGGAAGATTCGAGCGAGAGGACTTCGTTCGCATCAAAGGGGTCGCCGCCTACTACCAGGGCACGATGCAGATAAAGATGAAGACACTCGAAAAAGTCGACGATTCGAGAGTGGATTTTGCAAACTTCATTCAGACCTCACCCCGTAATGTCGATGACATGGTCAAAGAACTGAAGGCCGCCGCAGCCGGCTTGACCAACGGGCATTTGAAACGCCTTTTTCAGGCTTTTTTGGACGATACGCCGTTCCTGGAAGCATTTAAGCGCACTCCGGCCGCGAAGACGCTCCATCACAATTATATCGGCGGCCTGCTCGAACACGTGGTCGAGCTCGTCTCTCTCTCGCGCGATGTGGCCAAGCATTTTCCGTCGATCGATATCGATCTTCTGGTAACGGGGGCTTTTTTGCATGACATCGGCAAGGTGTACGAACTTTCCGTCAGAAAGTCGATCGAATATACGACGGAGGGGCGTCTTATCGGCCACATTTCCCTTGGATACGAGATGGTCGTCGAAAAGATCAAGGCCATCGCGGGATTTCCGCCGGAACTCGCCATGCTGCTCAAACACATCATCCTCTCGCACCACGGAGAGTATGAATTCGGGTCTCCCAAGAGGCCCAAGATCCAGGAGGCGATCGTCATCAATTACCTGGACGACCTCTCGGCAAAGATCAATAACTTCCAGGCAACGCTCAAGAAGGAAAACGTGGCTGAAGGAGAGTGGTCCAATTTCAGCAAGATGCACGACCGGTATCTTTACCGGAAGATGACCTATCCCGGTCCAGCGTCGTCTCCGGCCGCAGGACCGGATGATGAAGAAGGAAAGCTCAAAGGCAAGAAGACTGTCCGTGTCGCGGAGCCGGACGCATCCGGCAAATTGCCGCTGGACATTTGATGCATTTTTTGAATGCCATATTGGAAATTGAAGATTGAGAATTGCAGATTGTAAATTAAAAAAACTGTTGACGAACAATTTGAAAGTTCCAATATTCACTTTCCCCTTTGTTATTAGAGGTACTCAATGTTGGGTGTTTTTCGCAGCCTGAGCGACGGGCTGGCAAAGACCAGAAAAAATTTAGCTGACCGGATCGGCTCGCTGGTCCTCGGCGAGAAGATCGAAGAGGGCTTTCTTGACGAGCTTGAGGAGGCGCTTATCTCTGCCGACGTGGGAGTTGAGACGGCGACCTTTGTCCTTAAGGACCTCAAGGAACGGTTCAAGCGCATGGAACTGTCGACGCCTGCAGGGGTCAGGGAACGTCTTAAAGAGCTTCTGTATGCTATCCTTGCAGGCCGCGCCGCAAAATTGGACCTTCTTGCCGTTCCCTCCGTCGTGCTTGTCGTGGGCGTGAACGGCACGGGCAAAACCACCACGATCGGGAAGCTGGCAAACCGGCTGCGCGGCGATGGCAAGAAAGTGATGCTGGCCGCGGGAGACACCTTTCGCGCTGCGGCATCGGAACAGCTTTCGATCTGGGGCGAGCGCGCCGGCATTCCGGTGATTAAACACAAAGAGGGGGCGGACCCGGGCGCCGTGGTATTCGATGCCGTCAGCGCGGCCAAGGCCCGGGACGTGGACGTCCTCATCGTGGACACGGCCGGCAGGCTTCATACCAAGTCAAACCTTATGGAAGAGCTGAAGAAGATGAAGCGCATCCTGTCCCGAGAGCTGCCGGGAGCGCCGCATGAAACCCTCCTGGTGCTCGATGGCAACACGGGCCAGAACGGCCTCGCGCAGGCGAAGATGTTCCATGAGGCGGTAGGGCTCACCGGCATCGTGCTCACCAAACTCGACGGTACGTCGAAAGGCGGCATCGTGTTTGCCATCAACAAGGAACTATCGATTCCGGTAAAATTTGTCGGCATAGGCGAGGCGATCGAGGACCTGCGGGAGTTTGATCCGAAGGAATTCGTGGATGCTCTGCTGTGATGCGGCAGTGCGGAATGCTGAGTGGGGAGTGCTGAGTAAAAATTCGAGGACAGTAAGATCATGGAGAGCGTTCAGGTAGAGATATTCGGCCAGATGTACAGCATCAAGGGCAAGGATGATCCCGCCTATATCCGTGACCTCGCCTCCTTTATTGACGCCAAGATGAAGGAAGTACAGAAGGGCACGGGCACGGCCGATCCTCATCGGGTGGCCATCCTGACGGCTCTAACCATCAGCGACGAACTCTACCGCCTTCGAGCGGAGAACGCTGCCCTGGGATCAACAACAGAAAAAGCGCTCCAACGCCTGCTCAAGCTCACGGAACATGCCGGGGAAAGTCAGTAGGAAACGCGGAAGGCGGGGTTTTTTCAGGGTATATCAGCGCGCCTGATACGGTTTAACATACTGTAATTACATATAAATCATGGAATTGCGGTACAAATCCCTCCTATTTTCCTCTTGCCATTTTTTCCTGATTCTGGTATATAATACATAGATAAAATAGCTGGAACAAAGTCCCCTGCTTTGCTCGTGATGTGATAAAACTTGTTCCTCGTGAATAAAAAATAAAGGGAGCTATCCCCGGGAAAGGGTGTGCATGCCCAGATAAGACTGGGAAGCCTAATCTTTCCTCTATGGCGCCCACCTGGTTACGACCAGGAATCAAGTTTATCTACACGGCAAAAGCGGGGGATTTTTTAATATTTTTTTATTTTGAAATTTTTTGCAACCTGGCATCATTTCACGTTATAGTAAAACAGCATATTGTGTAACCAGCGCATGTTCGAAAGGAGCGTAAGTAAGGAAGGCTCCGGCGCTTATGATAGTGTTCATGAAACAGCGGTATACTGAGAACGCTCATATTCATCTCTGAGTTGAGGCTCCCAGACCTTCTCAGTTCCGCACGAAGATTGTATTAGCCAGTGAGACAGTAAACTTTGAAAATGGGGATATTTTTTCATACATACAGGCAGCAAAAGGGGACGCCGAGGACAAGTTTCCCGGGGGATATGCGAGCGGTGAATGTTTGCCATTACCGTGACACATTGGCCCGCGGAAGAAATGCAGCTTCTCGGAGACCCGGAAATACCCCAGAAACTTAGTAGGCTGACCTCAGGTCTGGTCTAAACTCTTCGGTCCGCTATCACGCCTGTCTAGAAACCTTCCTGAAGCATCACGTTGGGCCTAAAGAACGTCAAAAAACAAGAGCGCCTTGAGCCCGTACCCGTGGAAAACCCAGAGTCACCGCTCGCCTGGCGTATGCGGCCCAGAGACCTGTCTGAATTTGTGGGACAGGAACATATCTTGGGGCAGGGAAAACTCCTGCGCAGGGCCATCGAGGCCGATCGGCTCATGTCGCTTATCCTCTACGGTCCGCCCGGAGTGGGAAAGACCGCGCTCGCGCACCTGATCGCGGAGCGGGGCAGTGCCTATTTTGTCTCGCTCAATGCGGTCACCGCCGGCGTTGCCGACATCCGCAAGGTGGCTCAGGAATCAGCGCTTGAGCGGACTTCGAACGGGAAGAGGACTATTCTCTTCATAGACGAGATCCACCGCTTCACCCGCGTGCAGCAGGACGCCCTCCTGCCCGACGTGGAGCGGGGAAACATCACCCTCATCGGTGCCTCGACCTCAAATCCTTTCTTTGCCATCATCCCCGCGCTGTCGTCCCGCTCGCAGATTTTCGAATTCAAGACGCTTAAGGACGAGGACATCAAAACACTCCTGCTTCGCGCGCTTACCGACAAGGAGCGGGGCATGGGGAATCTGGATGTGAAGCTGGAGCCCGAGGCGCTGGATTTCATTGTCGCCCGATCGAACGGCGACGCACGGCGCGCGCTGAACGCCTTGGAGCTCGGCGTGCTCTCGACCGCACCGGGTCCGGATGACGTGATCCTCTACAACCTTCATACGGCCGAGGAGTCGATCCAGAAAAAAGCGCTCGTTTATGATGAGGACGAACACTATGATACGATCTCGGCTTTTATAAAAAGCATGCGCGGGAGCGATCCCGACGCAACGCTGTACTGGATGGCGAAGATGATCTATGCCGGCGAGGACCCGCTGTTCATCGCGCGCAGGATCGTGATCGCCGCGAGTGAAGATGTTGGCAACGCGGACCCGCGTGCGATCTTCGTTGCGACCGCCGCGTACCAGGCCGTGGAGCGCATCGGCATGCCCGAGGGCTCGCTTTCGCTGGCCCAGGCTGCGGTCTACGTTGCCGCTGCACCGAAGAGCAATGCCTCCTACCTTGGCATCAAAGAGGCGATGAAGGATGTTGAAGAGGGGAGGCTCCTGACCGTGCCGGACCACCTCAAGGACGCCCACTACAAGGGGGCTGCACGGCTCGGCAGGGGCAAAGGCTACCGATACCCGCATGATTACCCGGGCCATTATGTGGCCCAGGACTACCTCCCGCAGAAGC
>Ga0316624_10000197_pt1 | contig 18644 bp, 27 predicted proteins | sample OWC_Aug_N3_C1_D5_FD_207657 | JGI IMG/M metagenome (GOLD analysis project Ga0316624, IMG submission 207657) | Wetland soil microbial communities from Old Woman Creek delta, Ohio, United States - OWC_Aug_N3_C1_D5_A | ecosystem: Environmental > Terrestrial > Soil > Wetlands | place: USA: Ohio... | reverse complement strand
CTCTTGATATCCCCATAGGAGCAGGACCATAAATAGCCTCTGGGTCCATATATGTTTGTTCCCCACCCGTTGTAGGGGTACTGGCAGGGGCAGAGGTAGCAGCGGGGCTTCCATACAATTCATCGGGAGACGGCATCTTATTTCCTTACATATTTCTTGATAGCGGCTTCCGTTTGTTCAGAAGACCATTTGTATTTTACTGCATCAGCACGGATTTGCTCTTCTGTTACTACTTTACCTTGGGCAGCAGGGCCAGCAGTGGGAGCAGATGCCTGCGCTTTCTGAGGCACAAGCTGTAATCCTCCTTGCTCTTGGTAACGTCTCACAACTTCTGGGTCATACCCTGCAAACTCGGCCTTCTTAAAGTCTTCTAGCATTGTCCGATAACGTTTGATAGCATAAGCGAACTGTTGATCGGTTTTGAACATCCCTTGTGAGAATTCTTCCTGAAGACGTTGCAACTCAGGGGGAGTTACAGCAGCACCAGAGCGGTTGTGCAAAGTAGTGTTCATCAGTTGAGAGAAGTCTCTGCGAAGGTTTCTGCCCTGCTCATCTACAGCCCAATCAGGTACTTTAGACCCGACAGGCCCAAATCCCGGCACATCTTTTCCACGATAGTAGGTTTCTTGCAGGATTGCTTCAATAGGTTGAAGAGTGCTTTCTGTATCAGGGAGTTTTGCCTTGACCACATCATCTTTCAATGCACGGACATTCTCTTGCATCTTGATTTCAGCTTTATGGCCGGGAGCTACTAATCGTCCACCTACATTAATCTCTCCTACCTTGGTAGCGGGGGCAGTAGTAGTCTTCCCAGCAGTAAGAGAAGAAGGTACTCTATTCTGATAATCCTTTGACCCTACAATATCCTCTACCTGACTCTGTACTTGAGGAGATACACGCCTACCTCCTGCCCTCAAGTCAGTAATGAAGATATTCCCTTGGTCATCAGTAACTTTCTGGAGGGTGTGATATGCAATGCCTTCAGCAGCATTCTCAGATGCACCGGGAATATAACGACCTTGGTCCTTCCAGCGAGCTATAAGTTCATCATATTGTTTCTGAGCCTGAGAAGGATTTGTCTGAGTAGAGTTGCTGAGGTATTCCTTGTAGAAGTCTTTAGCAGCCATACCCCGTGCAATAAGACTTCCAGCGAACTCAGGCTCTTGGGCAGCCTTGAGCATTGCTAACTGGCCTTCTCTCGGAATACTCAATTTCTGTGCATCAGATATCCCTTGTTTAAGAAGCATATCCCTTTGAGCAGGGTCTTTCGTGACAAGCATTCCTTGTGCCCAGCCACGAACATAGTCCATCTGCTTGGCATTAGTCTCAAGTTGTTTTAAATCAATCTCCCCCTGTTTTACTTTTTCCTCAAGGTGCATCTTCTGAGCAAGCATCTCATTCTGCAACTTCTGTTGAGCCATTGCCTGCCTATCTTGGAATGCCTGCTCAAGCTGCTGCTGAATCCCTTGCACTTGCTGACCGGGAACATTAATAAGGGCAGACGTAATTCCGCTTACATCAACAGCCATTAGTCAGTTGCTCCTGTGTAATAGTCATTGATATTAAACGTAGAAGGTCCAGTCATCTGAGAGTACAAATCAGGAACATTATATCCTCCACCTGTCGAAGCAATTGGGGGGACCGTCCCCGTCCCTGCTGCTGTCTGACTAGGTTGGTTATACTTAATGTAAGCACTTCCAAGCCCGCCAATGAGGTTAGTAAGGGCAGTGCCTTGCCCAAGCGCAGCGCCCGCCTGAAGCTGTCCTGTTTGCTGTGCAAGATTGGCTAGGTTTCCATAGGCGGACCCAATACTACTTATATTTTGTTGCCCTAAACCCGTTGCCTGCCCCGTTGAAGATAGCCCCATATTGGCTAAAGAAGCCAGCTCTCCTAGAATCTGCTGACGATATTGAGCACCAGTAGCCATACCAAGATTTTGGAGTCCCGCAAGAGTGCGACCTGAGAACTGAGTACCGCCAGCAGCAGCACTTCCTTCGGCTGCTTGTATACCCTGATTGAGTATTGCTTGATATGCAGGGTCTTGGTACATGACGCTGGGATTAGCTATAAGATTTTGATACTGGGAAAGGGCTTGAGTACCTGCTTCCCGATAAGGGGCTGACAGAGCAAGCAAATTCTTGTACTGCTGCTGTTGTTGTGCCAACTGCTGCTGCGTAAGGGCAGCCGCCTGCTGTTGCCCTGCTTCAGCGGCAGAAGCCGCTTCCTCAGAGGAAGCATAGGATACTCCTGCTCCAACTACAGCTCCAATTCCTACCCAACTCATTTACTTTCTCCTGTGTACTCTAACTTATCCCAAGGATAAGTAAATTCTGAATATTCTTTAGCTACAATCTCTTTTTCTACATCTTCTGAGTTCGTAGATTCTGCGCCAGTGATTGCAAACCATAAAACGGGTTCATGAACGAAGAAGGCTACTTTTGACCCATACGGGGCTACTTGAACATATGGCCCCCTGATGCGCTGAACCCCTAGTTCAGTAGTAAGCGTTACTTCACCAGAGGCTATAATCCAGAGTCTATCTTTCTTCCAAAGTTCACTTACTACCGTTATTCCTGCGGGAACAAAGAGTGACCTTATATACGCCCCACCTACGAAATACTCATTTAATCCATTGTCATTTAACTCATCCCTACATCCATGCTCACTTCCGGTGTATTGTTTGAGCATATCTTGATAGGCTTCAATCATCCCTCGATTAGCAAGTCTTCCTTCTTTATCTGCTGGGGCTACCGGATTGTAAACAACATCATTGGATTGCCATTCTGGGAGATTCAGGGTAAGTTCTGTACTCATGGATTACCTGATTAAAATGAAGGTATAGATTTCAGTGGGGGGGACGATAGGTGCAATAGTGGGATTTACAAACGTAATAGAGATGATATTTGCTCCTGTCACCTTATATCCTGCTATCCCTATCCCTGCCGTAGTAGTTGGTTTAATTACAACCAGTAGTGCATCTGCCCCAGATACACCATTTACTGTGAACGATTCTGTTGCTGTGCTTTGGGCAGGCACACTGGAAGGTGCAATTGATGCACTTAGGCTATAAATACCAACCGAGTTACTCGCTACTGCACCAAACCATCGTTGCCAACTGACAGAAAGCATTTCTTCTTGCACAGGAGCAGGAGGGACAGATTTCATTACCATTAATCACCTCTACCCATTGTACTAACATCAATGTATGCGTTGACTATGATGACTTTTACAGGGTCAGTTATCTTTACTTCATAAACTCTAACTTTAGCTCTACTGAGCTTTCTCCATTCGGCTACCCGGAGATATTCACCTGTCTCGCCAAGATTTCTCCATTGTTCCGCTGACCATGTTTTACCACCATCATTTGACCATCGAAGCATTATGGCAGGGGTTATTACAGAGGTATCGCCAACACCAGCTTCACACTCCACTCGGACTTTGTGATGTATAATCCAACTATCATTTCCATCCCATACATATTGGCTACGTCTAAGTCGATGAATTGGATATTGCCCGTCCACATAGGTATTCCAGTCAAGGTGGAATAATTGCCCAGATTCATAAGACCCAACTACGTGTTTCCCTTGGAACATTACATGGAAATTAGAGATATGGCGTTTATCAACCCCATTAGTGGACCATTCATGCCACATCTGAGTAGTCACGTCATAAACAAAAGTACGATTGGCTGTAGGGAATGTTAATACATAAAAAGAGTGACGCTGGTAATCGTAGGTGTAACCAAAGGCATCGTCTATCGTAGGGAAGGAAGAGATGGTATCAGCAATGGCGTTAGATGAAATGATCTGAGGCTGTAGGCCAGAGGCCATTACTACTTGACCTTGCCCATGTTTATTAGCTGTTAGCCAGAATATCGTTCCATTATTCGTAGCTACAGATTGAGGGGCAATACAACCCCATTCAGAGAACCCACTACTAATTGGTTGGAAAGGTACAATGGCCGCTCCTGCATTATACCAAGGTTCGGCTGACTCTGAACCTAACAGCCATATCTCGCGTCCATTTACTGCAATAGCTTGTAAGGCATCTGGGGAGCGTTCTGCTGAAGCATATGAAAGAGCGGGCCACGATAGTCCATTATAACTTGCAGAGAACTGGAACCTTCCGGGGAAGTTTGGACTATTAACAAGGAAATACCCATCAAAGAACTCTACGTGAGTAGCTCCATCAGGGAAGTTAGTATCCACAGCGGAAAGAGAAGGGGTGAAAGTCAGTGTAGTAGGGACGTACATATAACCCTTAGTCCCATCTACGAATACAATCTGTGTTCCATTATAAGCGAACTTTACCGGCCCTTCTGCCGAAGAGATATTGCCTATTACAGTAGCACCGCCTGTAATAGACACCTCAACAAACTGGTTACCACATACCATGAATAACAAATTACCAACCGCAATCCCTCCTCGTGTTGCAGCAAGTCCTGCTATAGAAAATGGGATAAGTCCGGGGGTTGGATAGAGAGCAGCGTCAGCACGACCATCCTTGGCCGCCTCTGGGTACAGATTAACAGTTTTCTGGTAGTTTACGAACCCCGATTTACCAGAGCCATATTCACCCGTGAATGGAATTTTATTAGCCAAGTTAGTTTAGCTCATACCAAGAAACATAAGTGTTATATCGGTTATCTATCCTGTAGGTAGAGCCGGGAGGCACTGCAAAATAAATTCCAGCGTGCCAACCATTTATACCTTGATTACCATTGGATGCTATCATTACACCATCAACAAACCCTCTTATATAGTTGATGGTGTCTGTAGTAGAAGAGAAATTTGCAGAAACTATAAGTTCCCTTCCTGACGTATTTGTGTAAGTTGTCCCTGTAACACCCGGTACACGACTTGCTGTAACATCCGTCCACACTCTTCCCGTAGATAACGTTACCATAGCCTGAACAGAGCCGGGGGTAACTGCCCTATCGTCCCTGTGGAAAGAGGCGTATACTGAAGTCACTGTCTGAGTAGCATTAGCGGACAGTACCAGATTGACAGTACCTCCCCCACTAACCACATAAGTACCTGTCGGGATACCTTGCATAGATACCCACATACCGTCTGTTATGCTTGTACCAGACCCTACAGTAAGATTTGGGGAGCCTAGTACAATAGACCCAGTAGTGGCTACACCTGTTACATCTGCCCCATTAGCAAGCTGAACAATCCCTGCGTATGTCTCTGTCGATTGCAAAGCTGTTGCAAACCACTGAGTGCTTACATTTGAAATAAGTTTTAAAGGACTTTTGGTAAGAGGTACTGTAGTAGCCCCATTAATCGTGTCACTACCCGCCCGGTTAATATTGACAGTATTTGCCGTAGAATCTGTGCGAATAAACTGAAGTTCAATCTGTGTAGACGCAGATGGGAGAGTGATATTGACAATACCACCTGTCGCGTCAACAAACACAACACCAGCGTTATTTGAAGTCAAAATTGTGTCACTATTAACGCTAGTGATTGAAGCCCCACTATAGGGGATCATAACTATATCATCAAAATTAGTAGTACTGTGGACTGTAGAAGTCGGCATTACCCCTGATAAGACTATCTTGGCGTACTTAGCTGTTGAAGGTGCTGTAGCAGTGTATGTATTACGAGTCCAGACTGTAGGATTGGTGGTGGTATTATGATATGCTGTTGAGGACGATATAAAAGTTTGAGTGCTGTTATACCAATATACTTCTACTTTATTTTCGGTATTGGCATTTGCAGAGATAATGCTAAATTCAAGGGCAAGATTTCTTCCTGCTTCTACTTCATAAAAAGAGGATGTCGAAGCAACCCCTGCACCAGCCCCCACTGAAGAGAATTTAAGAGAAATAGCCCCGTGCGAGGAAGAAGCAGTATCAGTAAGTACGCTACCTCCTACATAAGTGGAAATCGACCAATCATCAGGAATACCATCTGCATTAGTGTCAGTTTCAAAACTGCCATTAACGGGAGCAGTCAATGTGACCTGCTGAGTCAAGGGGTCGATGGGTGAACGGATGCTATCTACTGTCCAAACAGGAGATGTTGGAGGGTCTGTATCAGTAGGCGCAGCAAGAACAAACTTGTAATTACCATCAAGCCATATACTAGCTTCTCCGTTACTATCAAGGATAATTGGGTTAGTATTAGCCCCAACCTTGCTAATATCCGTCCACGTAGTCTTTTTAGTAGAGGTTCCTTCAGCATAAGTAAATAGTTTGTAACCAACCCTCGGATTCCCTGTTACCGGATCAATAGATTGAAACTTAGGATAGGTGAAATTGACAACTGACATAGCAATCCTTTAATTAGGGCGACCTTCGTAATTCGGTTGGAAGTAGATAGATGTATCCTCAATATCCCAAGTCTTAGCCAAGTCACGGATTTCTTCAGCTTGCTTGCGGAGAAGATATTGAGCAGGCATGTCAATACCATATTCAGGGGCAAGTCTCACTGCCAACCCATACTTAATAGCTTCAAGCCACTCTACAGGACAGTCAAAGTTATCTTGGGTATTTACCATATCCTCAAGAGGATTCAGGTATACGATTACCAAGTCATACCGGGATACTTCCAAATCACCCGGAACTTGCCAAATAGTCAATTCACCGCTGTCAAGCTGCGGATTATACACATATGATACAGGAGTACCTTGGATGAATTTATTACTGAGCTTATAGTATTCTTGGAGAGAGAGTTTGTTGAGCGGCACATCAATGTTACTGACCGTAACATCTCTACGAACACACTCAATGATCCGTAGAGGGCGCTGCATTACTACATTACCAGTTGGACCAAGAGTGTATGTGGCTACCCCTGAGATAAGAGGAAGCGTCTTCTCTTCTCGTTTCCAGAGATGAAGGCCATCAGCCTGCCATGCTTTGAGCATAAGATTGAGGGCTGTATTGGCATCATTGATTTCATCTGCAATGATAGGTTCGCCACGATGCCCAACCCCAAGTAGGCGAAGAGATGACTTAATCAATTCATCCCGATTAACTGTAAAACTATATGATCCTGAACGTGCCATTTATCCAACCTGCACAAAGAAATAAGGGGCATCAATGAATGGAGTTTCCGACTCAACATAGCCATCGACTACATAAGGAGAAGTAGTGTAGGAGTCAGACGGTTCAACACGTACCAAACCTTTCGGGGACTGATCATCTTCCCTTGCTCGGAGATAATCTTGGGGATGACGAGGCTCCCATTCTTCTTTTGCGACTACTGCACCCGTCCATTCAATCTTGCTATCTTCTTCACGGATAGCCATGCCAGTGCGATCACAGATGACCCAATGACCAGCTTTACGCCATCCGGGGGATTTAGTCTTCTTGCCGAAGCTGCCCATTAGTCACTGAAATACACGTTGCAGGTAGCGCCTGTACCAGAGAGAGCGGCATAGATACCGTTATATACACGGACAGGCTCATTAAAGATGATATCCTTATGCAGAGATGCCCCTACACAAGAGAAAGTGCCAATAATCTTCCCTGCTGCTGAAGTGTTGTCGTAAATAACTACAGTGCCAGCGTTAGTACCATCAGTGTTAATACTAACACCACGGAACATTTGGCGACCAGTGAATACAAGAGTGCTAGTGGTAAGTTTGTCAGTTGCCTGACAGGGTGTATGTCCAGCCAATTCTAAATCTCCTTAAACTGTTTCAATGTGACCATGAACTTTTATTCTAAAACTAGATAATCCAGAGAGGTCATCCTGAACTAATACTTCCATAAAAGTTGTTTCTGTTGCCGTATTAGCGAGTCTGACAATAGCCCCATATCTTTGATGAAAGTCTAATGACCCTATATACCCATACACCCCTGATGGTGCTTTGCTTGAGTAACTGGTTAAGAACCCATCTAGGCTAAACGATGAATTAGACCTCCAATGAGAGAATGTTTCATATGCCCCATTAATGGTATCCTTTGCTCTTATTACAACACCGTTCGCAAGTTGGGGAAGACCCCCAAATGTTGCATCATCCATAGCAACATTGTCCGTCATGGTAAAATCCATTGATGTTAAATGCCAGACTTCACCGGGGCTTGGTAATACTGTGTATATCTGCGGGGATGCTAGACTCCCTACGCCATTTATTTCTATGTTTACTTTTGTAACAACTGTAGTTGCTACAGCATAGTCTTTGTCGATAGGACGATTTATTGTGACTACGTTACCAACAATATTGGTTATTAAAAGTATATCGTGATCGTGGTTATTATTTGCAGTATCTGTTACGTGTAATCTATTCCCTATTGCAAGTCCTACTACACTTGTTAGTGTCATAGAAGTGGCTTGGGAGGTAACAGGGGTAGATAATGCGTAATTAGCTACATTTTGATAAAAATAATGATTTGTAGGAAACCAATGAACATCTGCATCATGTGTATTTAAGGCCCCTTTTAGAGAGCCTAAAGGATTCCCACTACCATCCATTGCCCATGTAGGGCGTCTCAAATCCGGCATTAACCTACTCCCCAGACACGATAAGACACAGAGGTTGTAGTGCTCAAATAAACAGTGTTCACTGTAATTACATTTGAATAAACTTCAGTAGGTTTGAGAGTAGAGTAAGGGCGAGAAGCGTTAAACTTGTATTGTAAATCTGCTGTAGAAGAGTCATTGGTAATCATAATTCTCTTCACAGGTAAATCAAAATTCAATGTAACCGTTCCATTCACTGTCCCTTCAAATGGAATTTGGTTTTTTAAGGTGCTGTTTAAGGCCATACAAATACCTGAGAAGCTTTGTCTTCAGGGGTAACTTCCTCCTCTTCAGTAGAGGGAAGTCATGGGAATCTTCGGGGAATTCGGAATCAATCTTTCGTACAATAGGTTTCATAGAAAGAAAGGGAGGGCCGAAACCCTCCCATAATGTTACACGGTTGCACTAAACGGAGTTGCTTCAACACCAGAAGCAGAACCAGTGATTCGTACAAACCACTTGTTAGTGGCGATGTCGATCAACTCAACCATGTCACCGAGGATGCCCCCAGTGGTAGTACCATTAAAAGTAATGGTATCAGTATCGGCTGCTGTTTCAAATCCAACAACGGTATCAGCAGCATCTTGAAGGGCAATAGATGTGCCGCTCATCGTATCGCTCGCATTGGCGACTTTGATAGTGGTAGTGTTAGAGGTAATAGTAGTTCCAACAAAGAACTTCAGATTGCAACCAGAACCAGTTGCAGCAGGGAGAGTAACAGCAATACCAGCCGCACGGTTAAGGGTAATTACCTTACCACTAAGATTAGAAGTAACAGCTAAAGTAGCTGCTGTAGTATTTGTAGGTCTAATTTCTACTGCTGTAAATCGAGTGGGTTTAAGATTAGACATATTATCCTCCTGCCCTGTCTAGGGGCGTCAACACATCCGAAGATGTTATATAAGGGTAGGAAAGGGAGAGAGAACCCCCTCTCCCTTATTTGCTACCTATTAGTTTGAACCCGGACTACCGTAGATACCACGCGGATCGCTCCAGCCAAAGCTATAACGACCAACAGCCTTATACTTATAGTTGCTGGTGTCAAAGTCATTGTCCATTGCGAACTCATCGGCCTTACGCTCGAAGTACTTCATACCGTCATTAACATCAGTACGGATGAACCAAGCGTTAGTGTCGGTCAGATAACGGTTTGAAACGACATCACTGAAACGACCCATAGACTTCAGGGCGTTGATATCGTTGTTTGCGGTATCTACACGCTGTACGCTCTTCAGAATACGTTCAGCATCAAATACTAGATCAACCGGGATGATCAGACGAGTGGGCTGAACCATGATGGGCAGACCACGATCATCAGTCCACTTCATGATATCAATCACAGCCTGTTCCAGCGATGCTTCCGACAGGTCAGCAGGAGTTGCCAAAGTGTTTGACCAAGTGCCGCCAGCGACATTAGGATGAGCATTGCTACAGAGAACCACACCATCACCACCATTGTAGCCAGAGGTAAAGGCACGGTTGTACACGTTAGCGCCAACCACTTCCTTGGTTACACGCATGGACTTAGCCAGAGCACGAGCATTCTTCTGACCAACTACATCATACAGATCGTCCTCAATCATTTCTTCCGTGATAACGAAGCCAAGGGCATACGTTACATGGTTGTAGCGAGTGAGGAACCCTTGCTGCGCAGTGTCATACTGAACCGGGGTGCCTTCCGGCTTCTGCGGTGCAATGCCAAACATACTGGTGCCAACATCTTCTTCAAAACGCTTGCGCGAAGTGAAGGTGTCGAACATCTTATCGTACTTGGTTTCGTACTGGTTATATTCCTGACCCCACCAAGCATTAATACCGGGCCATAGGGCCTTACCAAAATTACCTGTGTTAATTGCCATTCAATGATTCTCCTAATTAGAGGCCAAGGCCGCCAAGTGCATTCTGCGATTCGTTGATGCGAACAATCCAACGAGCATAGTTACCAACTGCATTATCTTCACGCGGAACGAGTGCGATAACACGAAGCTGGGCAGAAGCCGGGGTAGCATCATTAGCAATCACGTCAGACGAATCAAGCACATGGCCTGAACGACCAGTAGTAGTAGAACCAGCACCAGCAACAAGATCACCATTGCTGCCTACGTTGGTAGCTACCATTGCGCCGCCTACACTGTCCTCTGCAATTTCATAGAGCACATCAGTACCTACGCACACTTCTACATAGCCAGCGGTAGAAGCAGGGAGGTAGCCCGGATGCTCAGTAGCAGCGATAGCACGATTAACCACTACACCAGTACAAACACCCAGAAGGGCTGCACCAGCAGTGGCAGGGCTAACCGTACCATCATCATTCAGAATTACAGCATCACCCTGAAAGATTGCAGTACCATTACCAGAGGCTACAGAATAAACGCGAATTGCGTTATTGTAGGGAGAACCATCAAGTGTACCAATCGGCGTCAGCCCGTTGGGGCGATTTACATTCGCCATATTTTTACTCCTTAGTTAGTGAGGAGACGGACTGACTAGGATTGTTAATCTTTGTCGTAACTAATCTTGCCATATCCGCCTTTAATTTCATCGGGGGCAGACATCTGAGCCTTTTCCATACGATTTACATAATCAGCCTTTCGGTCCTGATCTTCTTCGTACCAGTCCTTATAAATACGCATAAGGACAGCTTCAACGCCACCACCCACAGGTTTACGTTTTACAGAGCCAACAGGGAGAGGTTCAGTGATACCTTTACGGGCAACTTCTTCATCGCCGGTAGCGAGTTCCCATCCAGTGCTCATGTATTGTTGGATACGACCTTCAACATCATTAACCCAGCGATATTCATAGTCAGGGTCCTTATTCATTACAGTCAGGACATCACGACGACCATTGATATCAGGGCGACTAGGACGTTCCCGGCGCTTTGCCACATCCTGAGTAGTTTTGACGGCGGTATCTTTAGCTGCTCTAGCCATTATTCTTCTCCTTAATTGAATTTAAAGTAATCGTTGACATAATCCTGCTCAGACTTGAAAGCCCCAGCACGAATTAATGTCTTCATTACGGATACAGCCTCTTCAGGCAGGTCTTTAGCAGTACGCTGCTTTGCTGATGTGGGATTCCTACGAGCACCCGACACAGAACCCTCTACCGCGGCAGGACGTTCCCTATTCATGTTCTTAAACTTCTCTGGAAAGACTTCTTTTGTTGCACTCTCGATATAATTAAGAAACTCATCTGGAGTGGCATTAGGATTTTCCTGTCGGTACAATATACCCTGTGCATCTGCAAATTTCTTCAGTGCAGGGTCTTTTTCATACCAACTGTTCTTTGATGCCCAATTCTCCACAATCTTCTGAACAACTTCTGAAGCGGATATCTCAGGAGCCTGAACCTCTTTAATGGAGGTCTTAAACTCTTCCTTAGCCGTTTCAATCTGACCTTCAATCCTCTCAAGAGAATCAAAGTCCATTCGTTCAAATGCTTCCTTCTTGGCTGCCTTCAACTCTTCAAGATGGTCCTTGTGCATACGTTCACGCACCATCTTTTCATGAGTCTGGATAGCTGAAATGGCCTTATCGAGATCCTTAATCTTCTTTTCTTGCTTATGAAGGCGGTCATACAACGGTTTACGGTCAAGGAACTCTTCTGCTGAGAGAGTACGTTTACCTTCTACACCATCGGGATTCCAACCCTGAGCAATTGCTTCTTGCTCAACTTCGGAGTATTCCCGTCCTTCAACTTGACTTTCCACAGAAGTCTCTGGAACTTCCTGTTTAACAATTTCCTGCTTCTCTTCGCTCATTCTTCTGCCTCTATAATGGCGTTAATGTCTTCATCGTTCATCAATAGAAACTTTTCTTTAGTTTCCGGGTCAACTACTGTCTTACCTGCAAATTTGGAGAAGATAACTTTATCCCCCACCTTTGCCCAAGGACTTCCATCCCCCTTGTCTGACCATGCACAAGAACCGATTTCTTTTAGCGTTCCTGTGGTAATTGTCATCTTTTCTCGGGGATCTACATTCAGGTAAAACTTGATACCATCCCCAAAATCTACTGTTTCGTCATATTCATCTGGTTTAACCAGAACTACATACCCTAACGGTTTAATCTTCATCGGTATTGATTGCCTCTTTAAGCAAATCTTCTACTGCAAAATCTAGAATTGTCTGAAGGGCTTGAGCTTTTCCTACTTCCCTTGCCAAGAGTTGTGCAGTTTCATCAACTGATTCTCCTGAAATCTCTCCTGAGATTACGGCCTCAGCTAACTGCTGCCTGTCCTTCTGGAGCTGGATTAGGAACGCCTTCGTTACCGGGTGCTGCTGCCATTCCATTACTGCTTGCTTGCTGATCATTGGTGCCTCCTGTGGGCTGTTGCGGTGCTACTTCTTGCTGTGCTTGTACAGCAGCTTCTTGCTCAAGAACATCGAGCATGTGTTTTACTACGGCCAATTTTCCTGCATGCTCTTTAGCTTCTGCATCAGAAATTGTCCCAATACCATCCAACTTTACCTTCAGTATCTCCAACTGATGATTGAGTTGGTCCATCTGTATCTTGTGTTGCAGTTCTGCCATCTTCAATTGGAAATCTGGCGGTGGCCCTGCTGGAGGGAGTGCCATAAGCTGCTCAATACCATATTGGTCTTGGGCTTCTAGGATTCGTTTGGTAACTTCCTGCGGATTTACTGTGCCAAGAGGGATTAGCTGTGCAAGGGCCTCTGCCTTGGCAAGCCTTTCCTGTTCTGTAGCTACATTTGGGTCAGACGTGGGGATGACGTTAGCAATGTTTTCCTGATAATCGCTACGGCCAATTTTGCTAACCTTCTCTTGGCCCGGATCGAGAATCTGAAAGTAAGCCTCATCCGGCAGATAAAGTTTGTTCAAACGATAAAGCTTCTTGAACTCTTTCTTCAGGGAGCGGTGCATACGCTTGTAAATAGCGTTGAACACACGGCTGCCTTCACGAATCTTGGCAATAGTAGTAGTGGCTTTCTGATTCTGACCGCTATCTTCGCCTACCATTGCATCAATCGTAGAGGAGAGCACTCGGCCTGAGTTAATCATCATTTCCAACAAGCTGAATAACACTTGTGATGGAGTCCCAACCGGGAGCGGGACAATTCCTTTACGGAGGTCATCACCTGTGGAATTAACAGGCTTCCATTCACCCGGACGGAAGGTATAATCCCCGCCTTTTACTCGAATACCACGTGATAGGAATCCGCTCTGCTGATTTGAGAGTGTTCCGGCATCGAGGAGCTGATTTACAGTGGTATTAATCGTTTCATTGATGGGGGTAAGGAGAGAACCAAACCCAAGGTCATAGAAACTGTTATCAGGGGAAGGGATAAAGGTGAATTTTGTATAGTATTCAACAGGTTCAATTCTAAGTACCTGTTTTTCCTTGCCCTCTGTATACTGAATACTATCTTCGTCATAACGTGCTACGATTCGTAACACTTGCCCTGAAGGATAGGCTACAGTGCAGATATAAGGCTCTTCATAGCCATCCCCATCCAAGTCATAGAACGTATGGCATTCAAGAAGGAGATGTTCAGTAGCAGAATCAGCCTGTGGGCTAGGATTTACACCATGAACTTCTCCAGAAGTCTTGGATGCAGTGTCTTGAGGCTGGGGAGTACGAAGTTCAGCATCAAGATATACCCCTGCTGCAACACGTTCATACAACTCATTGTTGCTGAGGAAAATCTTCTCGGTCTTACGATAAGCAGTTTCAAGATTCTTAGCGTAGTAATCCACCACAAGGTTCTGTGGCAGAACAAGTTCCGAGATATTGCGTTTGAGGATAGGACTGAAATAAGTCTTTTTGAAACAAGAGCCTACAAGGGGAATGATATGACACATACGGTCCATATCGTCTTCCCACTCTTCCATCTCCTCAATAAGCTGATAGGACATATGCTTGCCAATGTTTATGGCTCGCGTCATCTTCGTCCCATCATTATCATAACCCACAACCCGGCCTTTTACCGGATTGGCGTTAGGAACAAGTGCTGGATAAGCACGGGCTGCAAAGGCTTGGATTGCCGTTGACAGCAGGGGGTACTTGATATTGGCAGCACCCGGCCAAGGGTAGTTCTTAGGTTCTACAACCTGCGTTGCCAGCTTCAAATAGTCTTCGTTACGCTCTTCCCAATCTGCACGACTACGCAAGTCATTCTCGTAACCTTCTTTGACTGTGCTGCCAATACGCAAAAGAGCCGTAGGATCAAGGTCTTCAGCAATATTGGCTTTGGAGATATTTTCTTCTAGAAAACCCATTTATTATCCTAATTAGTAGCCGGTATGAGGGCTTCTGCCCCAGCCAAATACTTCATCTGCAAATTCTGCTTCCCACTCTTCATCTGCAAGTTCTTGGTTTGTAGGGGCTTCTATCAATTTATCAAGAACCAGACCAATCCATGAGATAGCATCTACTTGGTCATCATGCTTACCCTTCGGAAAGCGGAGAATTTCATCCTCAAAGTCCCTATACCACTCGGCAGTGTTGTCCACCTCAAATCCCCCTGCTCTCATCCGGGAACGTATAGATATGGCACGGGATGTTTTGTCTTTTGTGGGGGTTTCGGGATGTAAGGGCATGTAAATATTACGTTTTTGCATCTCTGCATAGAGGAAAGGACCGATTGCCTTCTCTATTGCCCCTCGTTCCAGAACTATTGTCTCTGGTTGGTATTTGATGTAAGCTGAGAACAGTTCATCTATGGTTTCAAGAGAGTCCCAGCGCCCTCTGAGAATATCTACAAGCTTCAATCGGCCATTAGGGGCTATCCCTACTACGGCTATCACCGTAAAGTCGCTCCTAGAGGCTGTGCTTACGGCAAAATCGACTCCGAAGTAGTAGCGGAGGTTTTCGCCCTTGTCTTTCAGTGGAAGAAGATCACCTCGTCTGAAGAAAGAGGTAGCTTCATCTATAGGGTGGTTCAAATATTCTTGGGCATAGCCTTCGGGGAAGCCAATATCGGTGTATTCCCTTCGTTTTGCCTCAAGCCGTTCCCTCGGCCACTGTTCCTTCCACAAAATGAATGAAAAATCCTCATTGTGTGCCCTGTAACGCTTACTGAGCCATTCCCGGTTGTTGAGAAGTTTCTCAAGGAGACTATCAAAATGCAGGATTGTGCCTACAATACGAACAATACCTGTATCAGAAAGACAGGGAACCAAGGCTCCAAAGAACCAATTACGGAATTTCTCACGTCTTTCCTTGTTTAGAACCTGCTCATCATCTTCCAAATCGTCCCCAATGATGAGGTCTGGACGTTTATTACGCCATTTAAGACCACGGAGCTTCTGTTCTGAGCCTTTGGCAAGGATTCTAAACTGTTGTTTATCTTCAAACTGAACAATAATGTCAGTTTCAGAGTCTTTTATGATGCGTTCTACGCCAAACAGTGCTCGAACGTCTTCATTTTCGATGAGTTCACGCTTAATGTCACTGAGAAATAGGACAGATTGGGCTTCTGTAGCTGAAACAATCACTACAAAAGAGCGTTCCCGGAATAAAACACTGGCTAATGTGTAAGCATGTGTAATTGCTGTAGATTTACTATGCCCACGTGGGGCAGCTATAGCAACTTGTCTGCTATCACTACAACACATTTCCCACATTTCCTTGTGGAATACTGGAGTAGCTTTTGGATTGTCATAATTCTTCTTAAGGACACTCTCGGAGAGTCCATGTATCTGCGCTGCTGTTAGCGCCATATTGCCCACCAAGGAGTTTTTACTTTTTTAATAGGTGTTATTGCATTTCCTATAAATATTCCTTGACGAGCTTCTGAAGTAGTAAGTGGTACAGTTTTTCCTTCTCTGCGTAACTTTACCCCCTCATGGATATCTGAATATATTCTAGACACCTCTCCCTTCATATCATCAGCTTTATGGAGCCTATAAAGGATGCCCATTATCAATGATAATGATTGTTCTTCCATTACTCCTCCTATGAGGGAATCTAAAGAATGCTGTCTGGCTAGGATTGCCCTAGCGACTCTTAGGGAATGTAGCGGAGGATTCTGAAATTCGTATGCAGAGCGATTCAGACAGCAAGGGTTATTACTTGTAGAGCTTGCCTTTGGTCTTGGATTCAGCAGGGGTGCCCTTCACCTTGATGGGGGCTTCTGCACCTACGGGGCCAGACGGACCCTGTGAGGCTTCCTTGATCTGAGCTGCGTATTCCATCAGACCAGCACGTTTATTTGCCATCTTCTCGTTAGTATCACCAACGATATTACCATGTTCATCAATCAGCTTTGCCATTTCTTGTTCCTAAAAGTAAGACTGTTGTTTAATAAACTCTTTTGTATATTCCTTGAGGGAATACTTCTTCCCTGCAAGTATCACCCCTTTACAGACAATCTTTGGAGGAAGTTTAGGTAGAGGGATGTTATCTTCCAAACGTTCTTCAGAGATATACAGCATCCCTTCTGGCTTTGGATTAGCTGGACCAAAAAGATTCATGCTATTTTCCCTTCTTCCTAAGTTTCTTCAGGATTGCTCCTGCCACACGTTTACCAGCTTCTTCACTACCATACTTCTCACCGGCTGATTCAGCAATCTTGGAGAAGTTCTTGCCCTTCTTACCAATATCCTTACCAGCGGCAGCAGCCTTGGCACTGTACGACTTCTTACTTGCCATTATCGACCTCTCCCCGAACTGCGCTTCATGGGCTTATTACCTTTTGGTCCCTTGGCAACTCCCTTAATCTTTCCCGCATTCTCAGAGGCATAGAAGACTTGTTCACCTTTCTTCTTGCCGTATTCTTCCTTCATATTTTTTAAAATCTTGGTACCTTTAGGAGTGAGAGGCATATTACTTACCCTTCTTCTTTGTGGACTGGCCTCGTTTGAGAGCCTTGTCCATCATCTTGTCTGCCTTGGATTCCTTGCCTTTTGGCTCTTCCTTGGTTTCACTCATTTCATGTCGCATGATCTTACTTTTCTTCAGAACTGCTTTCATTAACTACTTCTCCATCAATTTCTTTCGCTTTAGAGAACTTCTCGAACTGTTCTTTGAGGGTTTTAAGCCTAGACTCAGTGCTAACCTTCTCAGAGCGAGAAGTAGGGTCTCCACGTCCCAAGGCTCTCTTATCAAAGACAATCGCTGTAATAGAGGCCAAATCCTTGGCTTTGACAGGCACCTTTTCCTGTATGCCCTGTTTGTTAATCACTGTATCCCCGCCAGAGATTCTATCCTCAATGGCCTCAATGGCCTTATGGAGAACCCCTGTCATCATGGCATCCATTTCATCTGACTTCTCTTTTCGTACCTGAGCTGTCAGATTGGCCCACCATTCAGTCTTACGCCAAACATTGATGGTGGCATATGGGATACCACAATAGGCTTCAGCCTTTGACGCACTCCCTGTCACCATCCATGCTGTAGCTGCTGCTATCTTATCCGCCGGGGTGTATTTTCTGCTGTTCTGGGTATAGAGTTCTTCGATAGCCAACTCCTCCCCCGGCTCAATGATGAGCTGCTGGGAAGTATTAGCAGGTCTCCCTTTCTTCTTTTTCAGTGCTGCCACTGCTATCTCCGAAGCTCTCTTACTTATGTTCTCAACCTTTCGGTCAATAATCTCTTGTATTCGTTTATCGAAATTACGGGGCTTCCTTCCCCGGTATTCCCTTCCTATTCCATTCTTCTTTAAATTAGGGGTGTAAGACATTAGTCTTCAGACTTATACCCTTCCGGGCAATATTCAGGATTACCAGCCTTGCAGAGAGCCATATTAATTTCTTTTCCACGTAACCCTTGGCTTTTACCACCCTGTTTACCGTACTTCAGGGCTTCCTCTGGAGTAGATAGTCCAGCATGATAACGAAGACATTCTCCAGCCGAACTACCAGAAGGACAAATCTTACCCCACAAATCCCCTGCGTCTTTACTGCTATGTGCCATGTTAATTCCTCACAATTTAGTTGGGTATTGAAATTCTAAAATTTTATAGCGGCGAGTGACTGGGCCATATGCCATTTCCCACCAGCTCCAAGTTTTCCCCCGGCCCCCTCCAACCAAGTAGAAATGATTCTCAATTGCATCTAGGGGGTGGCATGCTTCTTTCTTAGTCATATCCTTTCAGCAACCATAAAGAAAGCTGATGATCATATGCGTATAATTTTACATTATGTAAAGTACATACCCTTACATTAATGCTTGACAAATTACAAGCAGACTACTGGCAATCTATCT
>Ga0316624_10000195_pt1 | contig 18764 bp, 16 predicted proteins | sample OWC_Aug_N3_C1_D5_FD_207657 | JGI IMG/M metagenome (GOLD analysis project Ga0316624, IMG submission 207657) | Wetland soil microbial communities from Old Woman Creek delta, Ohio, United States - OWC_Aug_N3_C1_D5_A | ecosystem: Environmental > Terrestrial > Soil > Wetlands | place: USA: Ohio... | reverse complement strand
CGAGGAGCTTCGGATATGAAGGGGGGACTCGTCGCCATGGTCGCGGCGGCCGGCGCCCTGGCCAAGGCGAAGGCGCCCTTGGCCGGAGATCTCCTGATCGGGGCAACGGCGGACGAGGAGGCGGGGACGACCGGTGCACGGCACCTGGTGGAGAGCGGGGCGATCCGCAGCGTGAGCGGCGTCCTGATCGGGGAGCCCTCTGATCTCTCGGTCTTTATTGCGGAGAAGGGAGCGTTTTGGTTGGAGATTACCACCCGTGGCAAGACCGCCCACGGGGCCATGCCCGATCTGGGAATCAACGCCATCCTCCGAATGAACAAGGTCCTGACCCGCCTGAGCCGCCTTCGCTTCGAATACAAGAAACATCCCCTTCTGGGAAAGCCTACCTTGAACGTTGGCACGATCTCCGGCGGGGTGAAGACCAATGTTGTCCCTGACGGATGTAAGATCACGGTAGATATACGCACCGTTCCGGGCCAGAATCATAGGACTATCTTAAGAAGTGTCGAAGATCTGCTTGAGGAATTGAGGAAAAAAGATGCCGCCTTCCAGGGAGACGTGAAGATCGTGAGCGACCTCCCAGCCCTGGAAACCTTGCCCCAGGATCCCCTGGTGAAGGCTGCCCTGAATGCCTCGAAGGCCGTGACCGGCCAGAGGCAAAAGCCCCAGGGCGTTATGTATTACACGGATGGTGTAGCCTTTGTGCCCAAATTGAAAATCCCCATGGTCATCTGCGGCCCGGGGAAGGCAGGCCTGGCCCACCAACCGAATGAATACGTGGAGATCTCCAAGGTCCATGCTGCAGCCCGCATCTATGTCCAGATCGCCATGGAGATGTTAGGGAATTGAGGTTTGGACGGAAGGGGGATCCCCGTGAATAGCGAAACGACAGAAGGCGCGAAAGGCTCCCTCCAGCGAACTCCCCTCCATGCGGCTCATCTTGCCTGGGGAGCCCGCATGACCGCCTTTGCCGGCTGGGAGATGCCGGTACAATATAGCGGGATCCTGGAGGAGCATTTGACGGTGCGCACTCGAGCGGGCCTATTTGATGTCAGCCATATGGGCAGGATTCTGCTCAAGGGCAAGGCGGCCTTGAGCCTCATTCAGAGATTGACCACGAATGATGCCTCGAAATTGCAGGAGGGCCAGGCACAGTATTCGGCCCTCTGCCATCCGCGGGGCACCTTCCTGGATGATATCCTGGTCTATAAGTTGGCAGAGAACGAGTTTATGGTTAGCTCCAATGCCATAAACCGGGAGAAAGATTATCATTGGTTCCGGAAACATGAAGAGGAAGGGGTGGGCGTGGAGGATGTGAGCCAGGATCTGACTCAACTGGCCCTGCAAGGACCCACGGCGCAGGGGATCCTGGCCACCCTCACTTCCCTGGATTTATCCCAGATCAAATACTATCGCTTCGCACGTGGAGAAGTGGATGGCATCCCGGCGCTCATCTCACGAACCGGATATACGGGGGAGGATGGTTTTGAGCTCTACTTTTCCGCCCGCGAAGCGGAGCGGCTCTGGGAAAAGATCCTGAAAGCAGGAAAGCCCCTGGGCCTCTTGCCTGCGGGATTGGGATCTCGTGATACCCTGAGGCTGGAGGCGGGGATGTGCCTCTTTGGCCAGGACATCGATGATCAGCACACCCCGATCGAGGCGAATCTGGGTTTCATCGTCAAACCGGGCAAGGGGGATTATGTAGGAAGAGAGGTTCATCTGCGCCAGCTGCAGGAGGGGACTGTAGTCAAACTGGGGGGCTTGGAGATGGTGGGACGGGGAGTCCCGCGGCCCCACCATAAGATCTTCAGGGGCGGAAGGGTCATCGGGCAGGTCACGAGCGGCAACTTCGCCCCCTCCCTCAAGAAGTACATCGGTCTCGCCTATATCCAGACTGCTGATTCAGTTCCCGGCACCGAAATCGAGGTGGAAATCCGCGGCCAACGAATTCCCGCTCGCATGGTTGCCACACCCTTCTATCAGAGAAGGAGACCGTAAGAATGCGCTTTATTCCTCACACCCCCGAGGATATTGCTGCCATGTTGAAGGCGATAGGCTTGCCCGATCTGGAGGCCCTCTTCGCGGACATTCCGGCCGAACTTCGCCTCCAGAGGGAATTGAATCTTCCCGCGGCTACCTCAGAGCCTGAGCTGATTTCTCACCTCCAGGGGATGTCGCAAAAGAACGGGCATTCCCTCGATTATGGCCTCTTTCTGGGCGCTGGGGCCTATCACCACTTCGTCCCCCCGGTGGTGGAAGAGATCATTAGCCGCGAAGAGTTCTATACGGCCTATACCCCCTACCAGGCGGAGCTGAGCCAGGGCACCTTGCAAGCGACGTTCGAGTACCAGACCCTCATGTGTCAGCTCACCGCCATGGAGGTCGCCAATGCTTCCATGTACGATGGGGCTTCCGCAGTCGCCGAGGCAGCCCTCATGGCATCCCGGATCCTGCAGCGGAAAAAGATCCTCGCCTCGTCCGCCCTCCATCCCGATTACTTGGCGGTGTTGCGGACTTATCTGAAAGACCTGGGGGTGGAACTGGAGAACATCCCCTGGTTGGATAGCGAAGGAACCACCTCGATCCGGGAGGCAGAGGAGCTCCTCGACCGGGATGTGGCGGCCTTAATCTTACAGTCCCCCAACTTCTTCGGTTGCCTCGAAGAAGGCAGCCAGTTCGCCGACATGGCCCACGCCCACGGGGCTCTCCTCATCGCGGCAGTCGTTGAGCCCACCTCGTTGGGCATCCTGAAGCCCCCGGGGGAGTGGGGCGCGGATATCGTGGCCGGCGAAGGTCAGAGCTTCGGCAATCCCCTGAATTTTGGGGGGCCCTATCTGGGCTTTTTTGCCACCCGAGAGAAGTTCGTGCGCCAGATGCCCGGCCGCTTGGTGGGCCGCACCGTTGATCTGCAGGGAAGACCCGGCTTCGTCCTGGCCCTGGCCACCCGAGAACAGCACATCCGCCGGGAGAAGGCCACCTCCAATATTTGCACCAATGAGGCCCTCTGCGCCCTGGCCGCCACTGTCCACCTGTGCCTGTTAGGGCCTCAGGGTCTCCGCGAGTTGGCGTTATTGAATCTAAACAAGGCCCATTACGCGAAAGAGAAGATCGCCGGACTGTCCGGCTTTCGACTCCCCTTCTCCGCCCCCATCTACAATGAATTCGTGGTGCGGATGCCTGAACCGGTGGAGGAGATCAACCGGAGGCTCAGGGAGCGGGGGATCATCGGTGGCTTGGATCTGGGTCGCTTCTTTCCCGAGATGAGCGATTGCTGCCTCTTCTGCGTCACGGAGATGAACTCCCGGGAAGAGATGGATCGCCTGCTCGAATCTTTAGGGGAGATCACCCGAGGAGGGAATTGATGGCCGGGATCGGAACCAGCGGTCTGATCTTGGAAGAAGGGCTGATCTTCGAGAAAGGGTCTTCCGGGAGAGTCGGCTATTCTCTCCCTCCCCTCGATGTACCCCAGAAAGGGATCGATACCCTGATCCCTCCATCCCTCCAGCGCATGGATCTGGAAGGCCTCCCTGAGGTCTCGGAGGTCGAGGTGGTCCGGCATTTCGTCCGCCTCTCCCAGTGGAATTACAGCATCGCCAGCGGGCCCTACCCCTTGGGTTCCTGCACCATGAAGTATAACCCTCGGGTAAACGAGCGAGTGGCGCGTCTTCCAGGCTTTTCCCAGATCCATCCTCTCCAGCCGGAAGAGCTAAGCCAGGGGGCTCTGTTTCTCATGTACGAACTCGAGCGATATCTGGCCGAAATCTCGGGCTTGGATCGGGTGACCCTGCAGCCCGCTGCTGGTGCCCAGGGGGAGTTGACGGGCATGATGATGATCAGGGCCTATCATACAGCCCAGGGCAATCCGCGACGGATCGTCCTGGTGCCCGATTCTGCTCACGGGACCAATCCATCCAGCTCTGCCCTCTCCGGCTATCAGGTGCAGGCCCTTCCCTCCAATGACCGGGGATTGATCGATCCGGCCCAGGTGAGAAAACTGATGAATGACAAGGTTGCAGCCATCATGATCACCAATCCCAATACCCTGGGTCTTTTCGAGGAGGAGATCTGCCGGATTTGTGAGATCGTTCATTCTCACGGGGGACTGGTCTATGGCGATGGGGCCAATCTTAACGCCATCTTAGGTATCACCCGGCCCGGGGATATGGGCTTCGATGTGCTGCATTTGAACCTGCATAAGACCTTCTCTACGCCCCACGGAGGAGGCGGCCCGGGGGCAGGGCCTGTGGCCGTGCGGGCCATTCTGGCCCCTTTCCTCCCGATACCGGTGGTGAACAAGGAGGGAGACCGCCTTCGGCTGAATTATGATCTTCCCAGATCTATCGGCAAGGTCCGGGCCTTCCACGCCAATTTTGCGGTCCTGGTGCGGGCTTATGCTTACATCCTCTCTTTGGGTGCAGCCGGGCTGAAGCGAATCGGCCAGATGGCCACCTTGAATGCCAACTATCTGCGCCGCCAGGTCGAATCCTCCTTCCATATCCCCTTCAATCGGCTCTGTAAGCACGAGTTCGTGGCCACGGATGAGAGGCAGCAGGACAAGGGAGTCAAGACGCTCGATATAGCCAAGAGGCTAATGGATAAGGGGTTCCATCCCCCCACCATCTATTTCCCCCTCATCGTCCCGGGTGCCTTGATGATCGAACCTACGGAGAGCGAGTCGAAGGAAAGCCTCGACCAGTTCATCTCGGCCTTGAAAGAAATCGCGGAAGAAGCGGAGAGGGACCCTTCCCAGGTCACCTCCGCCCCTCACCTGACCAAGGTATCCCGGCTGGATGAAGTGAGGGCCGCGCGCGAACCCATCCTGCGGTGGAAGGGATAGGTCGGATCTTTCTGCGGCAATTCCGTTTGAGCGTTCACCCTGTCCCCCTGACCCATCCCCTGCCCAGGGGGCATTTCTCTCTCCCGGCGATTCGGTTCGTTGGATCGTCTCTCGCCCTATAGTCAATTCGTCCCGCAATGTCCAGATCCTATCCTACAGGAATCTGTTCCTCCAAGGCCAAGCAAAAGCCGTGGAATGTGGAAAACACGGCGGATTGCGGTTGACACCTGCCCAGCATTTTGATAATTAAAGCAAGTTAGACCTCCGGATTTCCAAGTCGAGAAAGGAGCGTTCCGTGGGAAAGATCAGGGTAGCCCTCATCGGGATCGGGAATTGCGCCTCCTCATTGGTCCAAGGCTGCCATTTCTATCGGGATGCAAATGAAGGGGAGGAGATCCCTGGGGTAATCCGTCCCCTATTGGGCGGGTATCGCATTCGAGATGTGGAATTCTGCGTGGCGATCGATATCGATAAGAACAAAGTGGGAAAGGATCTGGGGGAGGCGATCTTCGCTCCTCCCAACAATACGCTAAAATTCTGTCCGGTAGGAGAGACTAAGGTAACGGTTGCCATGGGAAATCCGCTGGATGGGTTGGGAAAGTACCTGTCCGAGAAGATCGAGATCGCTCCCGAGGCCCCGGTAGATCTGGCCAAGGTTCTTCGCGAAAGTCGAGCCGAGGTGGTAGTAAACTTTCTTCCCGTGGGATCGGATAGGGCGACCCAATGGTATGCCAGCCAGGTCCTGGAGGCCGGCTGCGGGTTCGTAAATTGTATCCCCGCCTTCATCGCGAAAGAGAAGGAATGGCGGGAAAAGTTCGAAAAGGCCGCACTTCCCCTCATCGGGGATGACATCAAGTCTCAGTTGGGGGCCACCATCTTGCATCGGAAGCTCACCCGACTCTTTTCCGAGAGGGGAGTCAAGCTGGAGCATACTTCCCAGCTCAATGTGGGCGGGAACATGGATTTTTATAACATGTTGGAGCGCTCCCGCCTGGAATCGAAAAAGATTTCCAAGACCGATGCGGTCCTCTCCCAACTGAATCACCCGCTTAATGCTTCCGATGTCCACATCGGTCCCAGCGATTACGTCCCCTGGCTGGAAGATCGGAAGTGGGCGTATATCCGGATGGAAGGGCGATCCTTCGGGAATGCTCCGATCCACCTGGAGCTGAAGCTCGAGGTTTGGGATTCGCCCAATGCTGCCGGAATCGTGATCGATGCTCTACGCTGTTGCAAGATCGGTCTCGATCGGGGACTCAAGGGGGCCTTGCTGGGCCCTTCCGCTTACTTCATGAAATCGCCACCCTTCCAGTATTCCGACTCCCGAGCCCTTTCCATGCTGGAAGACTTCATCCGATCGGGCCAACCTTAACGGGAATATGATCTTGTCCCTGGAGCTCACCCCCGCCCCCTTCCCTTCTACCGCTGCAATTAAGGCGGAAGAGTGGGATCGCCTCCTTCCCCAGATCTACTTGAACACCCCCTTCGCTACCTGGGATTGGCATGACCTTTGGTGGAAACATTTTGGACACGAAAGGGAAAACTCTCTCCTCATTGTCCGCGAGCAGGGAAGGATCATCGCCCTCGTCCCTCTCTACCTTGAGACGAGGAGCGGGTATCTGAAATTCATCGGGGGGGAGGATCTGTCCGATTTCCTGGACATCTTGGCCGTGAAGGGAAAGGAAGCGCAAGTGTGGCGGCAGGTTCTGGAGTATCTGGAACGCTCCCCTATCAAGGCACGAGGTCTGGATCTTCATTCTCTTCCTGCCAATTCTCCTACGATTCAGGTCTTGCCGCTTTTGGCCCAGGAGCGGGATTATCAGGTCAAGATGGAGGTGGAAGAGGTCTCTCCGGTCCTTTCCCTCCCCCAGAGTTGGGAGGCGTATCTGGCCCTATTGAACGCCAAGGACCGGCACGAGCTGCGAAGGAAGATGCGCCGGGCGGAAGAGGCGGCCCCTCCCCTTCGCTTTCGCCAATGCGCCGAAGATGAGTGTGCCCGGCACGATATCCTCTCCTTCATCTCTCTGCACAAGAAGAGCCGGCCCGAAAAGGAGGCCTTCATGGATGGGGAAAGGGAGGCCTTCTTCCAAGATGTCGCTCAAGCCTTCGCCCGGAAAGGGTGGCTCCGGCTTTACATCCTGGAGCGCAACCAGAAGGCAGTCGCCGCCATGCTCTGTTTCGATTATGGGGATAGCCTATATCTTTACAACTCAGGTTTCGACCCCGAGCTTTCTTCCTTGAGCCCCGGTATCGTCCTGATCGGATATTGCATCCAGGACGCCATTTCGCGAGGCAAAAGGTGGTTTGACTTCATGCGCGGCAATGAGGATTACAAGTACCGTCTGGGCGGAAAGGATACTCCCGTCTATCGGATTCTGATAGAAAGGCCGTGAGGAGAACTTTGGGATGCGCTTGGCCATGATCAGCTTCCATACCTCCCCCTTGGCCCCCTTAGGGATGGGAAAGGCTGGAGGGATGAATGCTTACATCCTCGGCCTCGGACAGGAACTGGCCCGTCGAGGAATCGTAGTCGATTGCTTCACTCGGATTCAGGATGAGAAGACGTCCCCCGTCGTCCCCGTTAGCCCTAAGATGCGCATCATCTCCCTTCCCGCGGGCCCGCCCATTCCCCTGTCCCCTTCCTCGCTCATCCCGTATCTGGCGGAGTTTCGAGCAGCCATGGAGGCCTTCCAGGAGAGGGAAGGGAAAGAATATGACCTCCTTCACGCCCATTATTATCTTTCCGGCTGGGTGGGATTGAGGCTGAGGGAAGACTGGCAGATTCCGCTTCTCTTTATGTTCCACACCATCGCCTTCCTCAAGGATGGGACGGCTCGGCAGGGGGAGGAGAAAGAACCTCCCGCTCGGCACGAGATCGAGAGAAAGGTGGCCCATGGTGCCGATCTAATTGTGGCCTCCAATCCTCACGAGGAGGATTCCATCCGCAACTTCTTTCAGATTCCGGCGGACAGGTTGGCGATTGTTCCCTGTGGAGTGGATACCCACCTCTTCCGGCCCCTGGATCAGGAGAGGGCGCGCCGTGAGTTGGGACTCTCATGCGGGAAGATCCTCCTCTTCGTGGGAAGGATCGAGCCGATCAAAGGAATTGACCTTTTGCTACAGGCAATGGCCGAACTACACTCCGCGCCCGATTTTTTCCCCGGGCCTTCCCCGAAATTGATCCTGGTGGGGGGCGCGGAGGGGATGGACGCTTGGAAAGCGCGCGCCAAGGGATGGGGGCTGGATCCCTGGCTTCTCTTCTTGGGACCCAAGCCTCACCGGTCGATGCCCTTCTATTATGCGGCCTGCGATGCACTGGTGATACCTTCCCGCTACGAATCATTCGGGATCGTAGCCCTGGAGGCGGCTGCCTGTGGCCGACCGGTAATAGCTACCCAAGTGGGGGGGCTTCCCTATGCAGTCTCCCCGGGTAAAACTTCCCTGATGGTATTGGAGAATGACCCGACCAGCTTGGCCCACGCCATCCGGCGAATATTGACCGACGAGGAGTTGGCAAAGTCCCTGGGCCGGGCAGGCAGGGGGTGGGCCGAGAGCTTCTCCTGGCCGCGGATCTCGGATCGGATCCTCGCCTGCTATGAAAAGGCAATGGCCATCCCGGCCGGAGGAGGAAGGGAGAGGAATGCCTGAAGCAGCGACGAGGGGAAAGAAAAAGGAAAAGAACAAGGAAGGGCTCCCGGCCAGGGTGATGGTGATTGTAGCCCACCCTGACGATGCGGAATTTGCTTGTGGGGGAACGGTCGCCAAGTGGGGTCGGGAAGGGTCGGAGATTCTGTATCTCGTCTGCACAAGCGGAAATAAGGGCTCCAAAGATCTGAACATGACTCCGCACCGGCTGGCGGAGATCCGAGAGCGGGAACAGGAAGCTGCAGCCAAGATTTTGGGCGTAAGAGAGATCATCTTCCTTCGCCACAACGATGGGGAATTGGAGGCGAGTCTGGCGTCCCGCGCGGAGATAGCCATGCTCATTCGACACTTTCAGCCAGGTACGGTCATCACCCATGACCCCTGGCGACTCTACCAGATCCACCCCGATCATCGAGCGACGGGTTTGACGGTCATCGACTCCATTGTGGCCGCCCGGGATCACCTTTTCTTTCCGGAATTCATGGCCATTGGCCTCCAGGCTCACGTCACCTCCCAGATCCTGCTCTTCTCCACGGACAATCCCGATTTCTTCGTGGATGTGGCAGATACGATCGAATTGAAACTGCGCGCCTTGGCCAAGCATAAAAGCCAGGTGGGCCGCATTTCCGATTGGAAGGAGCGGGTCAGGAACTGGGCATCCGCCTCGGGGGAGAGAGCAGGACTGGCGATGGCGGAGGCCTTCAAGCGCATTCCCCTTTCTTGATCCGGCAGCACTGAGCGCGCTGACGGGAGCGCCGAACCGTACGCGGGCTCCCCCGGTCAGTCAGAAAGGAGGCAAATTGCATACTTTCTTCATCGTCAATCCCCTCTCCCGTTGTGGGACGACCGCGCGCATCTGGCAGCACGTGGAAAAGCAGGTGCGAGGCTGGGGTTGGGATTACCGGGTGGCCTTCACGGAGGGTCCGGGACACGGAACTATGCTCGCTGCTTGCGCGCTGGAGAATGGATGCCGGATGGTCGTCGCCGTGGGAGGAGATGGAACTCTTCACGAGGTGATCAATGGTTTCTTTCCCAATGGAAAGGAGATCCGATCGGATGCGCTGTTGGGCTTGCTGCCCTCCGGGACGGGAGCCGACTTTGCCAAGACGATCGGGGTACCCCTCTTGATGGAGAAGGCGGCACAACGGCTTCGTCATGGAGATCCGCATCCAGTCGACCTGGGATGGATGAGCTACCAAGACCTCCAGGGGAGGCGCATGCAGCGGCTCTTTGCCAACATTGCCGAGGGAGGACTCGGGGGAGAGGTGGTACGGCGGGTGAATTCCCGCAAAAAGCGAGGGGGAACGGTCCCGTTCCTCACCGAGGCGATCCGGAGCCTCTTCAGTTATCAACCTCAGCCGGTCCGGGTCCAGATCGACGACCGGATAGAAAGAAAGATCGAGGCGCTGTTCGTGATTGTCGCCAACGGCAGATTCTACGGGGGAGGCATGAAGATCGCCCCTCAGGCAGAGCCCGACGATGGCCTCTTTGACGTTGTGCTGATCAAGGATCTTTCGGCCTTCAAGGTGCTACGAAATATCTATCGCATTTATACGGGTTCCCACATCCAGCTGCCGGAGGTGGAGGTCTTGCGAGGAAAGAAGGTCCTGCTCGAATCGGAAGGAGAGCTCCTCCTGGAGGCCGATGGGGAACTGTTGGGCAAGGCTCCGGCGGAATTCGAGATTCGTCACCACGCGGTGCAAGTGAAATGCTGACCCAGAAGATCCATCAAGCAACCCGGGCCGTCATCGACCTTTCCGCCATCGTCCATAACCTCGGTTTGGTTCGCAAGCTGGTGGGGCGGAAGGTAGAGATCTGCGCTGCGGTCAAAGCCGATGCCTATGGCCACGGGATCGAGCAGGTTTCCCGGATCCTCCGGGCTGCCGGGACTGGGTGGTTGGGGGTCGACTCGACCTGGGAAGGCAAGCGGCTGCGGGAGGCGGGCATCGAAGGACCGATCCTGGTCCTGGGACCTACCCCTCCTCGGGAGTCTCCCCTGATCGTAGCGCAGGGCCTTTCGCAGGTGATAACCTCCCTCGAGGTGGCGGAAGCCTTGTCCCAAGAGGCTCGGCAACAGGGACGGGAAGTCGGGATCCATTTGAAGGTGGACAGCGGAATGGGACGATTAGGCATAAAGCCGGAGGAGGCCCTGGCATTCTGCGAAAATCTGAGGAAGCTACCGGGGCTGCATTTTGAAGGATTGATGACCCACTTCGCCCTGGCCCACTCCAAGGAGAAGAGCTTTACCATAAGGCAATTGGAGGCCTTCCGGGAAACCTCCCGGGTCCTGGAGGCCAGAGGGTTTCACTTCTCCCTCCATCATGCAGCCAACAGTGCCGCCATCATCGATCTGCCGGAGGCACATCTGGACATGGTTCGGCCCGGAATCATGATCTACGGGCACTTTCCGTCCTCAGAGGTCTCTTCCCATCTTCCCTTGCGCCCCGCCCTCACCCTGCGCACGGAAATTGGCCACCTGAAGTCGTTGCAGCCCGGAGAGAGCGTCAGCTACGGACGGCTATTCGTCGCCTCACGGCAGACCCAGGTCGCTATCCTCCCCGTAGGCTATGCCGACGGGTACGACCGCAGACTATCCAATCGGGCGCAAGTGCTCGTTCAGGGAAGGCGAGCCCCGGTGATCGGGATCATCTGCATGGATATGACGGCCGTGGATGTGACGGATATCCCGGGGGTGAAGGCCGGTGACGAGGTGATCCTCCTGGGCTGCCAGGGAAAAGAGGAGATCTCCGCCGAGCAGATCGCCACCTGGCTGGATACCATTTCCTACGAAGTATTGACCCGCATCGGAAGCCGGGTGGAAAGGGTATATCTCTCAGGAGAAGAATGAGAGCAAACCGGACGCTGAAAGACGATCTCCTTCCGCTTCAGCAAGCCGTTTCCCAGGTGATGGAGATCGAAGAATCGAGCTGGGGGGAGGGGTTCGTGGAACTGGGGGGCAGATTCTACCCCTTCCTGTCCCAGCCTCTGCCCGCCCTTCGGGACCGGCTGGCTCCCTTCAACTATCCCTACCATCTCCGCCGAAACGAAGACCGGGTCATCCTGCGCCTCTGGGAAGAGAAGAAGGTTCGAGGGAGGCCGGACTGGCTTCTGAACCTTCTCCTCTTTTTCCTGACTCTGCTGAGCACCCTTTACGCGGGGTCCCTGCAGGAGGGGGGAAACCCCTTCCGCCATATTCAAGACCTGGGCCGTGGGGTCCCTTTTTCCTTCACCCTCATGGCCATCCTCGGGGTCCATGAGCTCGGGCATTATTTCGTCTCCCGCCGGCGGAACATCCGGGTAACCCTGCCCTATTTCATACCTGCCCCCTCGATTCTCGGCACCTTTGGCGCCTTTATCAAGATGAAATCCCCGGTTCCTGACAAACGGACGCTCCTGGACATTGGGGTTGCAGGTCCTCTGGCAGGATTTGTGATAGCCCTCCCTGCCTTGATTATCGGCCTCTTCCTGTCGAGTATAACCCCCTCTCCCCAGGCGGAGGGCCTGGCCCTAGGTGATTCTCTGCTGCTAAAACTCCTCAGCTTCCTGATCAGGGGGTCGATCCCAGACAATTATGACCTCCTCTTGCACCCGGTGGCATTTGCAGGCTGGATCGGAACCCTGGTCACCGCCCTCAACCTGCTCCCTTTGGGGCAATTAGATGGGGGCCATGTCGCCTATGCCCTCTTGGGGAAGAAACAGCACTGGCTGGCCCGGATCATCTTTCTTGCCCTCGTTATCCTGGGCTTTTTCTGGCAGGGATGGCTCTTCTGGGCCTTATTGATCCTGTTTATGGGGATGCGCCATCCGGCCCCGCTGGACGATTGGACTCCTCTGGATGCGAGGAGAAAAGCCCTGGGCCTCCTCGCATTTCTGATCTTCGTGGTGTGCTTCATTCCCGTTCCCTTCCAATTCCGGGGCCTTCGATAGCGGATGGGAAGGGCCAGCAGCCAGCGGGTCCCTTCCTCGGCCCGGGAAAAAACCATTGCCCCCGTCCTTCGATTCTGTTACCGTGTTTTCCAATCGAGCTCTCCTGGCTCCCATTCCAGATCGTTGGAGGGCTGCCAAGGAAATGAGTCGATCTGCCTCTCCTGAATTGGTGACTGAATTCTGGGACTAACGAGCGATGAAGGATTCACCCGAACCTTTGCAACTTAAAGCGGCCAGCCCACCGGCCAAGAGACCACGAAGCAAGCGGCCCAAAAAGGCAGAAGAAAAGATGCCTTGTTCCTACCTGGAAGGCGTGGTGGAGAGGATCGTCTTCTGCAATGAAGAGAACGGGTATGCAGTCATTCGGCTGCAGGTTCTGGGCAGGAAGGACTGGGTGACGGTGGTGGGCAATCTCCCTTCGGTCAATACCGGAGAGACTTTGCGACTCTCCGGGCAATGGAGCTTCCACCCGCAATTTGGAGAGCAATTCAAGGCCGAGGCGTATCAGTCGGTCATCCCTGCCACCCTCAATGGCATCGAGAAATACTTGGGCTCGGGCCTGATCAAGGGGCTCGGGCCGGTCATGGCCTCCCGCATCGTCCGGACCTTTGGTCTCAAGACCCTGGAGGTCATCGATTCGGAGCCCCAAAAGCTCTTGGAGGTGGAGGGGATCGGAAGGATCCGCCTGGACTGGATCCTTGCCGCCTGGCAAACCCAGAAGGAGATCCGGGAGGTGATGCTCTTCCTTCAAGGTCAGGGGGTCAGCCCGGCTTATTCGGTGAAGATCTACAAGTATTATGGTCAGGATTCCATCAGCGTCTTGAAGAAAGACCCCTACCGTCTGGCCGAAGATATCCAGGGAATTGGCTTCAAGACGGCAGACAAGATCGCCCAGCAAATGGGGATCGAGCCCAACTCTCCGATTCGGGCCCAGGCCGGGCTCCTTTACACCCTCCGGGAGCTGGCGGACGAGGGGCATGTATTCTTCCCCGGCGAGGAGTTGCTCACGCGCGCGGAGAAGGAACTGAACGTCCCGCGAGAGTTCTTAGAGTCAGCGCTGGCGACGCTGAAAGAAGAGAAAAAGGTGATCGCAAGCCAGGGGAGGGGGGGAGAGGAAGTCTACCTCCCTCCTTTCTTTTGGGCGGAAGAGGGTGTGGCCAGGAGGCTCTCTTCCCTTCTTCGCGGAAAGAGAAGGAAAGCGGAGGAGGTCCTCCCCCCGGATTTCCTGAATCGATTGGAAGAAAAGATGGGGATATCCTTCGCGGAGAGGCAAAGGGAGGCCATCCAGCTGGCCCTGCAGGAGCGGATTCTCATCATCACCGGCGGACCGGGGACGGGCAAGACGACCATCGTCAAGGGGATCGTCTCCGCCTGTGATGCCCTGGGGATCGAGGCCTGCCTGGCTGCTCCTACCGGCAGAGCGGCCAAGCGCCTCTCGGAGGCGACGTCCCGGGAGGCGAAGACGATCCACCGCCTCCTGGAGTTCTCCCCGGCCAAAGGCAACTTCGTACGGGACCAGGAGAATCCACTCCATGCGGATCTGGTGGTCATCGACGAAACCTCCATGGTGGACTTGATCCTCATGAACCACTTGCTCAAGGCCATCCCTCCCCATGCCTCCCTCGTCCTCGTCGGGGATGTCCACCAACTCCCCTCGGTGGGGGCAGGAAATGTCTTGTCGGATATCATTCAATCGAAGGCGATCTCCGTGGTGGAGCTCAATGAGATCTTCCGCCAAGCCCGGCAAAGCCTGATCACGCTCAATGCCCACCGCATCCAGCAGGGGAGCTTTCCCCTCATTCCCAAAACCAGAGAGGAGCACGCAGACTTTTATTTCATCGAGAAGGAAGAGCCCCAGGAGATCCTCGAGTTGATCCAGGAGCTTTGTGCCAGGAGGATCCCCGAGCACTTCGGCTTTCACCCCCGAGACGAGATCCAGGTCCTCTCCCCCATGTACAAGGGTTTGATCGGCGCCGCCAACCTCAATGCCACTCTGCAGGGAACGCTCAATCCCAATGGATCGGAAATAGGCTCCGGGAGCCGCATCTTCCGCGTGAAAGACAAGGTGATGCAGCTGCGAAATAACTATACCAAAGAGGTCTTCAACGGGGATATCGGATGGATCGAGAAGATCGACAAAGAGGAGGGAGAGGTCATCGTCCGCTTCGACGAGAGAAGCGTGGCTTACGATTTCAGCGAGCTCGATGAGCTCACGTTAGCCTACGCCATATCGGTGCACAAGTCTCAGGGGAGCGAGTATCCGGCGGTCGTCATGCCCCTCCTGATGCAGCACTATGTGCTGTTGCAGCGGAACCTGCTTTACACCGCGATCACCCGGGCCAAAAAGTTAGTGGTCATCATCGGCACCAAGAAGGCCCTCTACATGGCCATCCGGAACGATAAAGTTCAGCGGCGGTTCTCGCGCCTCGCGGAACGAGTCCAAGAGTTCTGCGTCAAAGAGTAGAGAGTCTAAGAGCGGCTCCCTGGCACTGCTCCAGGAGACGAGGGATATGGACTGCTACCTGTGTCTGACGCTGAAACCAAGCAGTTAACCGATTCATGATTCACACCAAATGTCTGCTTTGCTTCCGGGCTTTAATGTCCGTGCCGCAAGCCTTGCGCCCTCTCGCACCAATTCGATCGGCTTTTCATCCCTTTCGCCAAAGGAGAACATCATATGAACCTGGACTGGAAAGTGGTTGCCAACGAGCCCTGGATCTGGATCAGTGGGGCGGTCCTGGCGGCAATTGCATTGTATCAGTGCACCTACTTCATGGTGCATGCCCTGCGGATCATGTCCCGGTCCGGCCTGCAGCGCAGGGAAATCGGCGGCATTGTGCGGAGCGCGGTCATTACCTCCTTTGGTCCGGTGATGGCCGAGCTCTTCGTCATGATTGCCCTGGTCGTGGCCCTGAGCGCCGGCTTCGCCTGGCAGCGGGAAGGCGCCGCAGTCGGCTCGGTCGTCACCGAGCTGGTGCAGGCATCCAATGCGGCGGCTGGCGCGGGCCAGGAGTTTGGGGGCAAGAACTTCGACATGGTAGGCTTTGCCAACGTGGTCTTCGTCATGAATGTCTCTTGCATTGGATGGCTAATCGTCGCCGGCCTTTTCACCCGATATTTAGGCATAGCACGCCATAAGATCGCAGGGGGCGACACTCACTGGCTCTCCATCTTGAGCATTTGCGCCACCCTCGGGGTCTTCGGCTACTGGACCTCCACCAACCTGATCAAGTTTACCAATCCCCAGGGTGTGCCCTTCGGTGTGGCCACCGTTGCCGGCGGCCTGCTTTCCATTTTCTTCTTCAAGCTCGCCGATTGGATCAAAACCCCTCGCCTCAAGGAATGGGCGCTGGGCATTGCCATGTTTGGTGGCATGGTCATCGGCAAGCTGGTCGCCGGTTAAAGGGGGAAAACATAAATGGCCAATCGAATTGAACTTCAAGACATCGATCCCCAGGTCTACGAGAAAGAGTTTTCCCAACCGGTCCATCGGGTAGGCAGTGCCACCTGTCTGCTCGCAATCCTGGGAATGTTTCTGCCTCCCTTGTGGCTTTATTTCCAATACGGTGTGTTCCCGCCCACGAAAGCCATCGTCGTCGGGATGACCCTGGCCCTCACCTATGCCGCCCCTTTCTTCATCATCGAGCCCATCAGCTACTATCCGATCCTCGGTGATGCAGGGACCTATATGTCCTTTCTCGCTGGCAACATCGCTAATATGCGGCTCCCTTGTGCAGCAGTGGCGCAGTCCGTGTCCGGCGTCGAAGAAGGCACCAAGAAGGGAGAGCTCATCGCCACGGTTGGTATTGCCATCTCCATCTGGCTCAGTATCATCGCCGTCTTCATCGGCGCCGTGGCCACGGGATGGGTCGTAGCTATCTTCCCCGCACCGGTGCAGGATGCCTTCAAGCGGTTCTTGCTGCCGGCAGTCTTCGGGGCAGTATTCGGCCAGTTCGCACTGCGCGGATTTAGATACGCACCGGTGGCTTTGATCTTAGCCCTCGTTCCCCTGTACCTGAAGTGGCCAGGCTACACTGCGATTCCCCTAGCGGTATTCGGCACCATCCTGTTTGGCCGGATCATCTACCGCCCGGGCAAGGCAGTCGCGCCGGGAGGCGATGGAAGACCCTGAGGACGGAAAGGAGAAAAAATGGGAATCGAGCTAAAGAAGGAAATCGAAGAGCTTATCCCGGAACTCGTGGAATTGAGGCGCTCTCTGCATCGGCACCCCGAGCCCGGATTTCAGGAGGTCTGGACCGGGCAAACGATGGCGGAGAAGTTGAAAGCGCTGGGCTATGAGGTGAAGGCGGGCATCGCCAAGACCGGTGTCATGGGCCTCTTGAAGGGCGGTAATCCGGGCAAGACCTTACTATTGCGCTCCGATATCGACGCCCTGACGATCGGAGAGAAGAACCAGATAGACTATGCCTCCGAGCAGCCCGGAGTGATGCACGCTTGCGGCCATGATGGCCATATGGCGATTGCCCTCACCGTCGCCAAGATCTTGTCGCGCCACCAGAGCGAGCTTTCCGGCAATATCAAATTCGTATTCCAGCCCGCCGAGGAAGGCCCCGGCGGAGCCAAGCCCATGATCGAAGAAGGGGTCCTGGATGATCCCAAACCCGACCTGGCCCTGGGCCTCCACCTTTGGAACGTACTGCCCGTGGGCACGGTGGGAATTCGTCCCGGCCCGACCTTCGCCTGCCTGGATGCAATCGACATCACCATTCGAGGGAAAGGCGGACATGGCGCGGCACCCCATCAGACCGTGGACTCCATCGTTGCCACCGCGCAGGTCATCAATGCCCTGCAGACCGTAGTCAGCCGGGAGGTCGATCCGATCAAGCCAGCAGTCGTCACCATCGGAACGATTGAGGGAGGCCATGCTTACAATATCATCGCGAACGAGGTGAAGATGAAGGGCACGGTCAGGGCCTTCGATCTCGAGCTGCGCAAGACGCTGCCGGAAAGGATCGAGCGGATCATCAAAGGGGCCACCTCGGCGATGCGAGCGGAGTACGATTTCGAATATCGCTTCGGCTATCCGCCGCTGGTCAATGACGAAGTGGTGTGCAATTGGATGCGGGAGATTGCGGCGGAGGTGGTGGGAGCGGAGAACATCACGGTTCCGGATCCGACCATGGGGGGAGAGGATATGGCGTACTTTCTCCAGGAGGTCCCCGGGTGCTATCTTTTGCTCGGGTCAGCCAATGAGGCCAAGGGCCTGAACAAGCCCCATCACAATCCGGAGTTCAATTTCGACGAGGCTGCGCTGCCCATAGGGGTTGAAATCCTGGCCGGGGCTGCCCTTCGCTTCCTCTCCCCATAGCCTTCCGACCGTTTTCTGCCAAAGAAAATGGCTGCGGAAAATCAACCGCAGCCATTTTCTCTTATCCTATTTCAGGCTCCCCGCCAAAAGGAACCGATCTCCATGAAGCTGATCACTTGGCCCGCCTGACCAGATCGTAGGCCACCTCCCTGGCCTTGGCCACGATCTCCTCCTCGCCTTTTACCCTGCGGCTTTGCATCAGGACCTTCCCGTCACAGATCAGGGTGTCGATACAAGAGCCATTGGCCGAATAGATCAGGTCAGACTCGGCATGGAAATGGGGAACCAATTGCGGGTGCTGCAAATCTACCAATGCGATGTCCGCCCACTTCCCTTCAGCGATGAGGCCACACTCCAAGTTGAAGGCCTGCGCCCCCTGACTCGTGAGCATTTCCAGGGCCTCACGGGCCGGCAGGGTGACCGGGCTTTGGGAATGAAATTTTTGCAGGAGCGAAGCGAACTTGGCCGTCTCCAACATGTCCAGATTATTATTGGAGGCGCATCCATCAGTCCCTAAGGCCATCTTCACTCCTCTTTCTCGACACTTCTCGTAAGGGAAAACTCCTCCCACGGCCAGCTTCATGTTAGAGACCGGGTTGTGTACCACCTTCACCCCATGGGCGGCCAAGATGTCCATCTCCCTCTCCTGGAGCCAGACCGAATGACAGGCAATGAGGTGTGGGCCCAAAAAGCCCAGAACTTCCAGATACTCCACCGGGCGGAGTCCATGTTCCTTCTGGCAGTTCCGCACTTCCTCCTCGGTTTCCGAGAGGTGCAAATGAATAAGGACGCCCCTCTCGCGGGCGAAATCGGCATGCCACCGCAGTGCCTTCTCCGATACCGTATAAAGCGCATGAGGACCCAGGGCAAAGATCACCCGGGGACTGAACTTGCGGCTCTCCAGAAAGAGCCTCTCATTCAGCGCGATCTGCTCCTTCATCCGATCTTCCCGGAAGAGATCGATGAAGACCTCACTCAAGGCCGCCCGCATGCCCATTTCTTCCACCGCCCGCGCCGCCCCTCGCC
>Ga0316624_10000194_pt1 | contig 18791 bp, 16 predicted proteins | sample OWC_Aug_N3_C1_D5_FD_207657 | JGI IMG/M metagenome (GOLD analysis project Ga0316624, IMG submission 207657) | Wetland soil microbial communities from Old Woman Creek delta, Ohio, United States - OWC_Aug_N3_C1_D5_A | ecosystem: Environmental > Terrestrial > Soil > Wetlands | place: USA: Ohio... | reverse complement strand
GGGCTGGCCGCACAACGCCGGACGGAAATTCAGCGTATGTTCTGTGGCGATGTTGATCCGCGCTGCGGATTTGAAGTGGTGGTGGACTTTGGCGAAGCTGCCGAGCGCATCCTGGGCTGCGCGCACGAGTGCCAGGCAGACCTGATCGCCTTCGGCGTGCGCCAGGCGGGTGACGCAACCACGCATTTCCGCCATACCGTGGCCTATAACGTAGCGCTGGAAGCCGAGTGCCCCGTGCTGACGTATCGCTCGCCGGAGAAGTGGGGCACTCCTGAGAAGTGGGGGACTCCATGGGTGGTAAGCGAGAAGAAGCTATGAACCGGGAAAAGACCAATACTCCACGGGCGCTCAACGTTTCGCCGGCAGGAACAGCAACGCAACCGGGCAAGCCGCAACTGGTAAAGAAGAGTGAAGCGATTCATGCCCACGAGATTGCCGTGGCCGCCTGGACAGCATTCTGCAACTGGTTCAGCCAACGGTTTAAAGGAGTTGAGACCACCATCGAGCGCATGGAAGAACGAGACGGCGAGAACCGCATCACTGAATGCATTGACCGTCCGCTGGAGCGAGTGGCCACCGAGGTCCTGGCTGACGGCGTAACCGGCATACACGTGACAGTGCGCTACAACGGCAAGCATCGCGTGCTGGAAGTGGCCGGGCCGCGCTGGCTGCGCCTGCACTGGAACGCCGCCGGCTGGCCGCAGATCATGGAGATCGGCTACGACGAGGGTAAGCTGGCGCTGCACTTCACGGGCGGCATCAGTCCCGGCCCAATCTTCACGGCGAATAGCTGGGGAGAGTAGGGTACTATTTCTTCCTCCATCCCCCGTGTACTTTCAGCGGCGAACCCGGCCTTTCCTGCCAGCCGATTACTTTCCCGTCAGAGAACTGGACACTCGATTGGCCGTATTTCCAGTCATTGTCGCCAACATAGCTGGGTGTCCCTTGCGCCGCCAGCACCTCCAGCATGCTCGACCCCATACCGAAATGTCCGGCCAAGGTGTTGGCTTCTTTTATCATTAATGGCGAGTCGGCCTTGCTTTCCCAGCCAACCACGGTATCGCCGGCGAAGTACACACGCGAGCTTCCGTATCTCCACTCTAATTCGGTTGAGTAACCTGGAACGCCCTGGATCCTGAATACGTCAGCCTTAGTGGAGCCGCGCGTAAAGTAGGAGACCTGCTGTGCGCTTCTGATTCCACTCTTTGGCGGGTCTGGGGCCTTCACGTATACGGTTTTCACGCTGGAGCTCGCAGCTGGGGGAACGCTCTCCGGGTACGCAGTAAACATTCCTGAAAGACGGGCTATGTTGATAACGATAATCGCTGCCATCACCCAGCTAAACCGGGAAGGTGAAGCTCCGCCCACCGGCCTGTACTGGTAGTCGCCTTCATAGGGGGAAGGGCCTGGCGCAGGGCGGTAGCGATAGGTGCGGGCCTGATAGCCAGTCCGGGATTGGCTGGCCCTCGCGCTGTATGCCCTGGCATATGAATCAGCGGGCTGCCATGTGTCGTAACGTGACGTGCCCGTGGCAGGGTCGTAGTCCCGCAAGAATGTATACGCTTCGTTGATCTCCTTGAGTTTTTCCTGCGCGAAGGCCTGCAGACGCGGATTGCGCGCAAAGCGGTCAGGATGCCACTGCTTGACCAGTTTGATCCACGTGCGCCGGAGCTCATCAGCGGAAACCCCCGGCCGCAGGCCGAGTACCGCGTAGTATTCGTGCGGGTTCTTGCGTTGTGGCATCCCTGCCTCTTGCTTCTTTCCGGCAGTTTACGACAAATCAAGATAGCACTTGAAGTGGGAGAGTGCCCAAGAACCGAGTCGTTAGCCTTTGGCCCTTAGCCATTAGGCTTAAGCCTTGTTGCTCATGGCTCAAGCACGGCCGAAATGCGAACTTGTCGGCAAATTAGCGGCTCAGCGCAAGGCTAAGGGCTAAGTACCAATGGCAGGGGTTACTGCACCTGGATCACATCGCCCGGTGCGCTGCGCTTGACTTCTTCCACACGCAGCAGCACCTGGCGGGCAAAATCGTAGAACGACTTCGCGTGAGGTGAGTTTTCGCCTTCCAGCGTAGTGGGTTTGCCAGTGTCGCCTCCTTTGCGGATGTCGGGATCGAGTTCGATCGAGCCCAGGAAGGGCACGCCGAATTCCTGTGCCGTCCGCGCCACGCCGCCCTTGGAGAAAATGTCAATCTCCTGGTGGCAGTGGGGACAGACAAAGTGGCTCATGTTCTCCACCATCCCCAGCACGTCCACGCGGGCTGTGCGGAACATCTCAATGGCCTTGCGACCGTCCTGAAGGGAAACGTCAGAGGGTGTAGAAACCACCACAGCGCCGGTCAGAGGCACGGTCTGGAACAACGAGATCACCACGTCGCCCGTGCCCGGTGGCAAATCGACCACCAGATAATCCAGCTCTCCCCACTCCACCTGCTGCAGGAACTGGCGGATGATGGAGTGCAGCATGGGGCCGCGCCACACCAACGGCTTGTCTCCGGGATTGAGCAGGCCGACCGAGATGGTCTTCACGCCGAAATTCTGCAGCGGTTCGATGCGGTTCCCGCCCAGCACCCGCGGCTGCTGGTTGGTGTTCATCATGAGGGGAACGTTGGGACCATAAACATCGGCATCGAGCAGGCCTGTGCGATAGCCCATCTTGGCCAGCGCCACCGCCAGGTTGACCGCCACCGTGGTCTTGCCTACGCCGCCCTTGCCAGATCCGACAGCGACAATATTGTTCACGCCCGGCAGCGGGAATGGGCCCTGCTGCTGCGGCGCTCCATGAGGATGTCCGTGTGCCATAGGTAAGCTTTCATTATACGGGAGCGTGGAAAATCGGGTGATCGGGCCATCGGATCATCGGGTGATCGGAAGGACTGCTCACCTGCCCTCCCCTGAAACTCTGTTGAAAAGAGCTTGGGACAGCAGCATGACACTCACTCGGTTAAAGTGGAAAATGCTGAACTGATTTCAGATCGCCCGATGATCCGATCACGCGCGATCACCCGATCTTAGAACCCCGCCTCTCCTGCTCCTTCTTCCTCAGCTCACGCCTTCTTCCCGCGTCCTCATACCGCCGCTTCTCTTCTTCGGTTTCAGGGACAACCGGGGGGACAGCGTGATGCCGTCCGTGCTGGTCCACGGCCACAAACGTGAGGTAGGCGGATGCCACATGGCGCGTGGTCCCGGCGATGTAGTTTTCCACCCAGCATTTCACGCCCACTTCCACGGAAGTATTGAAGGCGCGGTTCACGGAAGACTTCAAGATCAGCAGATCGCCAATGTGCACCGGCAGCAGAAAATCGATGTGGTCCATGGAAGCCGTGACCACGTAACTGCGGGAGTGGCGGTGCGCGGCCAGGGCACCGGCAATATCGATCAGGTGCATCAGCCGCCCGCCCAGAAGGTTTCCCAGCGGGTTGGCGTCATTGGGTAGGACGACTTCTGCCATCTGCGATTGCGATTCGCGCACCGCGCGCGGCGCAAGGTTGCCATCAGTCAACGTCACGGTCATCGCTTACGATGTTACCGGAAAAAAACCGCGGATTGGCGGGGATTCCCGAGGATAGAACGATTGCGGAGCGAATGAACTGGAATTGTGGAGAATTCCCGCAGGCAGCCGTTCTACCGCGGCCTCTTCTCCAGATAGACCGCCAAGTAGCACTCCGCCTGGCGCTGGACGCAGATATTGTTGATGGTCCAGGCCCACTGCTGGGCGCGAAGATCGTAGGCCACCGTGCCCCAGTCCACCGGCGCATGGTCGCGCTCATAGACGTAATAGAGGGCTATCCGCTCGCCCTCGTCTTTCGCTACCGCAAAGCGTACGCAATCGGCGTAGCATTCCGCCGGCATGTGAGGACATGCTGCGGCATAGCCCAGATTGCAAAAATCGCTCAACTCGGCTTCGCTGGGCCTGAACTCAACGGCGCCCGCCCGGCAGGTCCCACAGAAGCCCGCACCAAGGGGTAACCGGGAGGGGTGATTCCAGGCGCCGGCCATCGGCTCAGTTGGGAAAAAGAAAGGACAGGCCACGACGCACATATCATATTCCGATACTATCGATTGTGTAGAATTTTTTATCTATGAGCGAAATCAGCCGTTTGCAGATGCTCAGCCAGTTCCTGGAGCAGAACCCGAATGACGCCTTCGCCCGCTACGGCCTGGCCATGGAGTACTCCAAATCAGGCCAGGTCGAACAGGCCCTGGCCGAGTTCAACAAGCTGCTCGAACTCCATCCCGACTACACCAACGGCTACTTCATGGCCGCGCAGACGCTGGAACGAGCGGGCCGCACGCCGGAAGCGAAGAAAATGCTGGAAAAGGGCGTGGAAGCCGCAAAGCGCACCGGAAACAAACACGCGCTGTCAGAGATGTCAGGGATGCTGGAAGAACTCTCAGCCTAGCCGCGAATGAACGCAAATCATCGCGAATAAAGCCGAAGGATCTATTCGTGTTCCTTCGCGTCAATTCGCGGCCCCAAGCGCTAGCGGCTTTTCTTCGCCGCCGCCTCAGCCAGCACTTGCGACGTCGGCTTCATGTTACGGCGGATGGCCCACTCCACAAGTCCCGGCGCGTTCTCATGCAGCTTGATGAAGAGCCAGTAACGCGCGGGCGTCACCACCTGGCGCTTGCGCTTGAGCAGGCCGTTCAGAGTATCGCGCGCCACCACTTCCGGACCCACGCCATAGTTCACGGACGCGCCCACGCGCTGCTGGTTGCTGCCCTTGAGCATGTTCTTGGCAAAGCCAGTGGTAATGTAGCCGGGGCAGACCGTCAGCACGTTGACGTTGTAACGGCTGAGCTCCATGCGCGCGGCCTTGCCCAGGGCATTCAAGGCATGTTTGGTGGCGCCATAGCCTGACATGTAGGCAACGCAGATGTGCCCGGCGACGGAAGAGATATTCACAATGTCCCCTCCACCCTGCTGCCGCATGACGGGGATGGCTGCCTGCATGCACTCCATGACGCCAAAGTAGTTGGTGTCAAACATGAGCCGCAATTGATCCAGGTCCATCTTCTCGATGGAATCATTCAGCCCGAAGCCGGCATTGTTCACCCAGATGTCGATCCGGCCGAACTTGTTCATCGCCGCCTGTGCCAGCGCTTGTACCTGTTCGCGCCGGCTGACGTCGCAGGCCAGGCAGAGTGTGTTCTCTGCCGTGGAGCCGATCCGCTGCGCCGCTGCCTCAACCCGCCCCAAATCGCGGGCGCAAAGCACCAGCTTTGCGCCTTCCTCAAGAAACAGTTTCGCTATGGCCTCGCCGATGCCCATAGAGGCGCCGGTAATCAACGCAACTTTGCCCTGAAGTTTCATGGATGAAGGTTGTAGTGTGTCACACGCATGAAAGTCAAGGTGGTGAGCCCGATCACGCCGTCCTGAACATCACGCGATGCCACGCAATCACGACCATTCTTCATGCCTCCATGCAGCACGGCTTCCGCGCACCAACCCCTCCTGGCGCTAAAATGTAGGGCGTGAGTCTTCTTCCCATCTTCCCCCTCGACCTTGTGCTCTTTCCCGGAGCGCCGCTGCCCTTGCACATCTTTGAGCCGCGATACAAAGAACTGATCGCCGAGTGTCTGGAGGAAAAGAAGGTTTTCGGCATGGTGCGCGCCAAGGAAAACGCTGTAGCCGAGGTGGGCTGTACGGCCGCGATCCTGAACGTAATCAAAGAGTACGAAGACGGCCGCCTGGACATTGCCGCCGAAGGCAAGCAGCGTTTCTCCATCCTCCAGCTGAATCATGAACGTTCTTTCCTCCAGGCCGAAGTCGAGTGGTTTGAAGACGAAGGGATCTCTGCCGTACCCCAAAGCGAAGCCGAAACCGCTATCAAGCTCCACGAGCAGCTCTTTCAGATCCTGGGGCAGACGGCAGAAGTCGAGAACAACGTTCCCGCACTCTCGTTTTATCTTGCCAATGAGTTACCGGTAGACCTGGACTTCAAGCAGGCCATCCTGGAAATGAAGTCCGAGGCGGAGCGACTGGAGACCCTGATCGAGTACTACCGCGCCACCATCCCCAAGGTGGAAAAGACATTGCGCGCGCGGGAAAAGGCCGGCGGCAATGGTCACGTTCACTGACTGCAACGGCAATCGGGCGCTCTTCATCGAAAGCGTATAATTCTCAAGAAGAGGGCCCTTCATGAATCTTCCTCGTACTCTGGGCGAGCTCCGGAAAAGCTCTTTTTCCGAGCAGAGACTTCGCACGCGCAAGACCAAGGACGAACTCCGCGACAACCTGATCGCCAGATTGCGTTCCGGCGAAACCATCTTCCCCGGCATCATCGGCTACGAAGACACGGTGGTCCCGCAAATCGTCAACGCCGTGCTCTCACGGCATAATTTCATTCTGCTGGGGCTGCGCGGCCAGGCCAAGAGCCGCATCCTGCGCTCGCTCACGGCGCTGCTTGATCCCCAGATGCCGTGCGTGGCCGGCTGCGAGATTCATGACAACCCTTACGATCCCATTTGCAAGCGCTGCCGCACCCTGATCGCCGAGCAGGGCGAGAACACGCCGATCGCCTGGCTTACTCCGGAACAGCGTTATGTGGAGAAGCTGGCGACGCCGGACGTGACCATCGCCGACCTGATCGGTGACATTGACCCCATCAAGGCGGCCCGCGGCGGCCACGATCTCTCCAGCGAATTCACGGTACATTACGGCCTGCTGCCGCGCGCGAATCGCGGCGTCTTCGCCATCAACGAACTGCCTGACCTCGCCGGCAAGATCCAGGTAGGCATGTTTAACATCATGCAGGAAGGCGACGTGCAGATTAAGGGTTACCCTTTGCGCCTGCCGCTCGATGTCGCGCTGGTCTTCACCGCCAACCCTGAGGATTACACCGCTCGCGGCAAGATCGTTACGCCGCTCAAAGACCGCATCGGCTCGGAAATCCGCACCCACTATCCCAGTTCGCTGGAAGAAGGCATCAGCATCACCGAGCAGGAAGCCTGGTCGCGCCGCGACGGCCTTGAACTGCACGTGCCCAAGTACGTGCGCGAGGTCATTGAGCGCATCGCCTTCCTGGCCCGCGAAGACAAGAAAATCGACAAGCGTTCCGGGGTGAGCCAGCGCCTGCCTATCAGCGTGCTGGAGAACGTGATCTCCAACGCGGAACGGCGCGCGCTACGCAACGGCGAGAAATCCATTGTGCCCCGCATCGGCGATATCTACGCCGCTCTGCCCTCCATCACCGGTAAGCTGGAACTGGAGTATGAAGGCGAGATGCGCGGCGCTGACACGGTGGCGCGCGAGCTGGTCCGCACCGCCGTCGCCAAGACCTATGACGTCTATTTCAAAGACCTGAATATGCAACAGGTGGTGCAGTGGTTCGAACTGGGCGGCGAGATCAAACTGGCCGATACCGCCGGCGCGCAGGAGATCCTGGAAGGACTCAAGAATATCCAGGGGCTCACGGAGAAGCTTGCGCCCGTGGGGATCAAGTCCACGGACAAAGCGCGGCCTGAGGTGCTGGTTTCAGCGGCGGAGTTCGTGCTGGAAGGCTTGCACGCGCATCGCCGCATCGGACGCACGGAAGAGCGGGTCTTCGCGGCGGAGAAGCAACAGCCGAAACGTCCGGAGCGCCCGATGGAGCGCGGCGAAGAGGAACCGCCGCCGTTCAGAAACCGGCGGCCGTACAACTAGTTTTTGTTTGTTCCGAGCGAAGCGAGGGAACCCTATCGGCATATTGGAAGATAAGGGCCACCACGATGAACGCTCCTGAGTGGTGCAATTTTTAAAGATTATAGGGATCCCTCGCTCCGCTCGGGATTTCAGAAACAGCAATGAAGTACACCAAGTACACCAAATATATCGGCGACCTGGCAGACGAGATGAGCATGGAGGACCTGCTCAGCGCCCTCTCGGACTATCTACTGGAATCCGGCTTCCAGAACCAGTACATGTATTTCCAGCAGATGGACGAGCACTCGCTCGATGCGCTGCGCCAGGCCATCCAGCAGGCCCTGGAAATGGGCGACTTCCTCAACGACGAAATGCGCGAGCGCATCGAACAGATGCAGATGGAAGGCCAGCTCGAGGAACTGGTGGAGCGCCTGATCGAGCGCATGCAGCAGGAAGATTTCATCTCCGTCGACCAGCCGCCCGACCCTTCGCGCCCGGCCAACACACCGGGGCAGACCGGCGAAGCCGAGGGTGAGGTCAGGTTTGAAATCACTGACAAGAGCCTGGACTTCCTCGGCTTCAAGACGCTGCGCGACCTGCTGGGCTCGCTTGGCCGCTCCAGCTTCGGCCGCCATGATACGCGCGACCTGGCCACCGGCATTGAGGCCAGCGGCGCTTCCAAGCCTTACGAGTTCGGCGACACGCTGAACCTCGACATCACGGAGACGCTTTCCTCGGCCATCCAGCGCGAAGGGCTGCACCTGCCGCTCAACATCGAATATTCCGACCTGCGCGTGCACCAGTGCGAATACCAGTCATCTTGCGCCACCGTGGTGATGCTGGACTGCTCGCACAGCATGATCCTCTATGGTGAAGACCGCTTCACCCCGGCCAAGAAAGTCGCCATGGCGCTTTCCCACCTGATCCGCACGCAGTATCCCGGCGACTCGCTCTCGCTGGTCCTGTTCCACGACTCGGCGGAAGAGATGCCGGTCTCGCAACTTGCACGCGTGAAGGTGGGCCCGTATTACACCAACACGCGTGAAGGCTTGCGTCTGGCGCAACGGATCCTACAGCGCCAGAAGAAAGACATGAAACAGATCATCATGATCACTGACGGCAAGCCTTCGGCGCTTACGCTGGAAGATGGACGCATTTACAAGAATGCTTTCGGCCTGGATCCGCTGGTGGTCAGCCAGACGCTGGAAGAAGTTTCGCGCTGCAAGCGCGCCGGCATCATGATCAACACTTTCATGCTGGCGTCGGATTACGGGCTGATCCAGTTTGTGCAGAAAGTCTCAGAGATGTGCCGCGGCAAGGCCTACTTCACCACCCCGCAGACGCTGGGCCAATACCTGCTGATGGATTACATGTCACGCAAGATGAAAACCATCCACTGACTGGTCCGCCTAGCCTCCCGTAGCCACGCCCTTTGACGCATGCGGCGGCTGTGGAGGCTCTGGCGGAAGCTGGCCGGCATGCTCCCTTGCAGCTTCAAAGAACTCATCCAGATCGAGCGGCGCAGGAGGGTTGGATCTGAATTTGCCGGTTACGATCTCCGCAACAATGTCGCTTCCCAACCGCACGTAGCTGGCAAACTGCGATTCATTGAAGAACTGGTTGGAAGTCGGCTCGTGGGGAAAGTCTGGATGCGTGGCCGAATACTGCAGGACGTCAGCAGGCTCTTTGCCGTTCATGGATGCCTTGATGTAAACCAGCAAGCCTGAGGGGGCTTCCTGTTCCTGGCCGTTCGGCCCGGCAAGTTTATCCACGCAGCCGTACTTGATTTCAGCAACGGCACAGTGACGGTTCGCCGGGTCCTTGCCCTTGCGGATGGCAAAGTCGGTCACGAAATCGATGGGGACGCCCAGATCGATATAGATTTTGCGCACGGCATTGCCCAGGTCTTCCATCCTGAAGTCGGGGTCGGCCGAGCCATCCACCACGATGATGCGCTTGCAGCGGCGCAACACCATCTCATACAACGCAAGGTTCTCGAAGTGGCCGCCATCAGAAGCGTAGACCCACTGTTTTTCGTCTGTGGTCCGGCCCAGGCCTTCGTTCAGGAGCGGGCCAAGAGAGAAGAGCGGGCCACTGTTCTTCCACACAAACCGCCCGTGCGGGCCGGGATTGGGCAGCCACCAGCCCAGGCGCGCGTTGAAGAAAGTCATGGCCAGCGTGAGGATGGGCGAAGAGTGATATCCCATGTTGGGGCTGGCGGCGGCGCCGCTGATGGCCATGGCCGTACCGATGGTGATTCCGTCTCTTCTGCCGGCATAGTCTCCGCTGGGCTGATAGCCGACGCGGAAACTGCCGGAGTGCAGCGGCGTCACGGTAAACGATTCCGCCTTGCGCTGCTGCCAGGCCAGCTTTTTGGTCGCCACCAGGTTCAGCGCCATGTTGATTACGTGCAGAGGGGCGTCAGCCGAGCGTGGCGCTTCATGCATGGGGAAGTTGTCATCGGGATCAAAGTTGATAAACGGGTTCGGCTTGCGCGTTTCATTGGAAGCCCCCAGGTAGGCCCGCAGCAGCCGGCTGCGATACATGGCGTGCAGGGAGAAGGTGTTGACGTTGACGAACAGATTGAACAGCACCGCCATGGCCGCCAGCAGGCCCAGTTCCATCAGGACCGCGTAGATGTGTCCGGGAAGATCGCCGAGTTTGGATAAAGCGCCGGCGATGGCGTCGTTGGCCGCGGCCAGGGCTATTGCCAGCAACATGAAGAAGAGGCCGCCCAGGGCCGGGATCAGCAGGTCGCGCTTGGAGAGAAACTCGCGTATCTTGCCCAGCTTGGCAGTATCGACGTTGGTCCTGCCGGAGGACGTAGCCGGGCTAAAGCCAATCCAGCTTGCCAGTGCTCCCACCGCGACCGTGACCGCAGGCAGGGTGACGGCGCCGGCGGTCTGGCCGAACAGAGCGCGCAGCGCGTTCAAGATGTCCCTGCTGTACAGCACCAGCACGTGCGCCAGCGTCCAGAGCAGAGTGCCGCGCATGACGAGCGCTCCCGAGCGGGCCCACCACTCTCTGTCTTCTTCTGCGTCAAACGGCGCGCTCAGACCGTTCAGCAGCACCGTTGCCAGCATGAAGGTAATCCAGATCAGGGGCACGGACAGAGCGACGTAGAGACGCAGGCCGTCGGGATCGGCGCTGATCAGCCAGGGAGCGGCGTACACGTACAACATCCACAGGAACCCGGCGGCAGCCGCAGATGACCCCACGGAAACCAAAGCCTGAAGTCCCAGGTAACGGAAGAAATGGGTGTAGCGCTGGTGCCCTCCACCCACGGTGAACGTGGCCGCCACACGGCCGAAGATCAGCCCGACATGCGCGACGCCCGCCAGGAGCCAGAGGTCAAAGAATTTATTGTCAAGGCGCGTGAGATCAGTGAGGTAGTTGACGGCCAGAAACCACGCCGCGGCGAACAGCGGCGCCCCGGCCCACAGGAAAGTTGTGCGGTCAGGCTGGACCTTATAGTTCCCGGGCAGCTTCAATGAGATGTAAGCCATGGCCAGCAGGGCGAATCCCGCCGCAGCATAAAGCGGGACCTGCGACCCCACCCAGTGGACCGCAAACCAGGTCATGACATCGGAGCCAAGCACCGGAAGCAGCAGCACGGCGGCAAAGGCCGGCACCAGGATCGTCCAGTTCAACAGCAGGTTGCGCAAGACGATTGCGGCCAGGGTCCAGGTATCGGCCGAAAAAGCTCCGGTGTGGGGCGCGAGGTAGCTGGTGTAATCGCGCAGATGCCGCACCGGCGCGGGTTCCGGATCAGCACTGGTGACAGGCGCGCCGGCAATTTCGTCGATCACTCCATCCAGCCCGCGCGGATTGCGTTTGATCCATCCGGTGAGCCAGCTCCCGATGTAGCCTCCCCCCGAGACGGTGGAAACATAATCCACCTGTCTCAGCAGACCTTTCTTTGCATGGCCATCCGAGCTCGAGTGCGTATAGCGTGCCAATTGGCTGAGCACTCCCAGGCCAAAGCTGGCGCTCCTGATGCCTCCGCCGGAGAAACACAACGCGCTGAGTTCCTGCGCATGCAGACGCTTCTTCAGAGGCTGCTCTTTCTCGACAGCCTTGCGAACGGCCGACTGGTAATCGTCCAGGGCCTTTGTGTATTTTTCTTCCTGCTGCCGGCGATCTCCTTCAGCAGCCTGAAAGGCCCGAAGTGATCGCCCGTCTTCCCTGTCCTTCAAGGTTTGCCGCGTTTGCAGCAAGGCGCGTTGTTTTGGCGGTAGCGCCTTTTTCCTGTCGAAGCTCTGCCGCGTCGCGGCTGACAACTCACGGGCAGCCTGGACCAGCTTCTCCCTGGCGTCGCTAACCTCCTGGCCCGCCGTGTCCGCGGCCTTCAGCTCAGCATCGAGGGCGGCGGGATCAGGAATCGCATCAGGACGGCGGACCTTGATCTCCTCCATCAGCACGCGGTAGGGCAAGGTGTGTTCGTGGATATTGGTGATGGGTGAAGCAGGATCTGAGGACATTGCGACCTCCAGAGATGTTGTGCAGCGAGCCCGTTGATGCAGGCCCGGATGACCCTGTGAAGTAGTGACCGTAAAGCCCGAATCGTTTCAGGCCAGGACGGTCATCAGCCCCATCATACTGAACAATCAGAGAAGGTGGGTTCGTGGGAGCTGAATCCAGGGGGAATGTGGACGCGGTCTGCGCTCAGTCTTCGCTCTTGGTGGTTTCCACCAGCTCTTTTGCCACGTCTTTCACCAGAGGCTGGCGGCGGAACCGGCGTACCTTGTGGGGCTCAAGCACGCGCACGCGGCGGGCGGGAATGGTGGCGGGGTGGATCTTTTCAATCTGTCCCCGGCGCACCTCCACGCTGAAGCGGAACCAGTCTGTGCGGAAGAGACGCCCGGAAGCGTAGAAGCTGGCGGAAGCCGCGATGGACCCGCTGAAGTCCGACCCGGTAACGCGCAGCAGGTGCTCGCCGATGTGGCTGGTCCAGGCCATGCCGCCCACCAGCGGATCATTCAGATATTGTTTTTGGAACGGCATGGGGCCGGAGATGTTGCGCAACTGCACCAGTTGCAGCAGGACGGATGTCTTGGCCAGGTTGGTGACGATGATCCGCGCCTCGACGGACGAGGCCCGTTCCAGGCGAACATGCAGTTCCGGGGCCCACTCGCGCTCGAACTGTTCATGCGCCAGCTCCAGGGTGCGGTCGGCTGCGTGGGCATAGCGCAGAGTGGCTCGAGCGAGAACAATGCTGAGCATCGTAGTAACAATCGTGGCCAGCACCGGAATGAAATTCACCAGCGTCGAAAGCTGAATGCTGTACCCGTGAAAAGACACCATGGAGCTGCTCCCAGTCTCTAGAGCTGTTTTTTCGCAGCAGGGTCAATTCCTTTTAGGATAACCGGAAGAGGGCAGGGGCAGCAGATGCGCAACGGGTAAGGTCTTTGGTAACCAGCTGGTCACCGTGGCTCGAAATGAAAAAGGAACCCTGTTCGGGTTCCTGTTGACGAAGCTCGGATGGAGTCCGGTTAGCCCTGTTGTTTCACAGCGGCTTCGGCAGCCTGGAAGCCGATCTTCGAATGCTGCCCATCGCAAAACGGCTTATTGACAGAAGCTCCGCAGCGGCACAGAGCCACCGCCTGCTTGCCGCTGAGATCGTACTTGTTGCCGTCCGCATCCGTAAGGTCAAGCTGGCCCAAGTCTCCGGTGACAATGTAAGGCCCGTTCTTCTTGGGGGTGATATTGATTCCCATGATTCTCCTCCGAGTAGTTTTACGTGGAACGGATCAATGTAAATGGTTGAGCGGGTGTGTGCAAGATCGGGAGATCGGATCATCGGACCATCGGGTCATCAGAGGATCTGACGAAGGAACCTTCTCATGTTGTGAATCCGCAATCGCATCTCCTGATCACCGGCACTGCAGTTGGCCCGATGACCCGATGGCCCGACTCTTTCACCGCTTCTTGAACGCCACGTTCACCAGCAGCCTCTCTCCCTGAACATCCACGACGTTGCAGAAAGTGCGATCGCCCCTGCGGGTAAAGTCCAGGCCCACGCGGCTCTTGCCGATGTGCAGGTTGCGCAGGCTCAAGCTATCCAGGAACTCCGGCAGGGTCGGATTCACGATGTTCAGTTCCTTGCGGTGGGCGCTGGGACGGATGCCCAGGACCGAGCTGAGCATCAGGAAGATGGCGCCGGAGGCCCATGCTTGCGGCGAACAAGAAACGGGATAATGCACCGGCTCATCATACTCACGCCTTTCCAGGCCGCAGAACAGTTCAGGCAGACGGTAGTCGCGGAAATTGAGCGCCGCCTGGAACAGCGCGGTGAACACCCGGTTGGCAGGCTCGCGAAATTCGTACAGCGCCATGCCGTGCGCAACAATGGAGTTGTCATGCGGCCACACGGACCCGCGATGATAGCTGAGCGGATTGAAAATGCGTTCTTCCTGCGAGATGGTGCGCAAGCCCCAGCCGGAAAACATGTCCGGGCGCATGAATCGCTGCGTCACCATACGCGCGCGCTCCAGAGGCAGCATGCGGGTAAACAACAGGTGGCCGGGATTCGAGGAGACGACCTGGCACTGGCGCTTGTCGCGGTCCAGAGCCATGGCGTAAAAACCGCGCGAAGGCATCCAGAAGGCCTTGTCAAACCGTTTGGCCATTTCCGCCGCGTCTTTCTTCAGCTTGTCGGCCATCGTGACGTCGCCAAAGGACCGCATGAAAGACGACATGCGGTACTTGGCTTCATACACGTAGCCCTGGATCTCGGACAGGGCGATGGGCGGCTTGGCCACCTCACCGTCGCGATGCATGATAGCGTCCCAGGAATCCTTCCATCCCTGGTTGGCCAGACCGCGGGGCGAGCGCCGCGCGTACTCGATAAAGCCGTCGCCATCCAGATCGCCGTAGCGGTCAATCCATTCCAGCGCGCGGTAGGCGTGAGGGAGCATGTCTTTCGCCAGTTGCTCGTCGGCCGTCCAGTTGAAGGTTTCGCTCAGCAGCACCAGCCACAGCGGTGTGGAGTCCACGGAACCGTAATATGGTCCAAAGGGCACCTCGCCCGCGCGCGTCATCTCGCCCTCGCGGTACTCGTGCAGGATCTTGCCCGGCTCTTCGTCGCGCCAGTCGTTGAGTTCTTTCCCCTGATGCCGCGCGAGCACGCGCAAGGTTTCCGTGGCCAGTTGCGGACTCAGGAAGAGTGACTGGTATGCCGCGATGATGGAATCACGCCCGAACATGGTGGCAAACCAGGGAATGCCCGCGGCAATCACGTGGTCTTTACCCTCCGGAATCTGCAAGGCATGAAAATCGCCTTTGGCGGTGCCCACCATTTCGTCGAAGATGCGGTTGCCGGAATTGAAGTGGGTGGACTGCGCTTCCCATTGGGCAAAGATCTCGCGGCGGCTGCGCGCCTGTTGCCCAAAGTCCGGCCGGCCTGCGCGCGTGGGTTTTCCTTCCACCTGGGGCACCACGGTTGTCTGCAACTGGAGGCGCTTGAACGGCGGCAGGCGCAGCCGCCAGCGCGCGGTGGTTCCCTGTATCTGCTCCGGCTCCGGGGCAAGATGAATGATGGTATCTCGCACTACGCCATCGCGGCCGGAGTAGTGAAAGACGATCGAATCCCGGTGCACGATGGGCCGGTAGTACTGCCCCAGTTCCTGCCGCGCCACACCGCGCACCTGGAACACGTCCATGCAGTCAGCCTCGTAGGCCAGTTCCACCACCAGTTCCAATTCGTGGAAGTTGAAATTCTCGAAGGTCAGGTAGTCGTAAAGAATGTCTGAGCTCAGCAGTTGCTCGCGCCGGATGTGGACGGTATTTTCCGGAATCTCATAGCTCTCGCGCAGCGTGCTTCGCCCTGTGGTCAGTTCGATCTGTGAAACAAACGTCTGCTCGCTGCTCGACGACAGCACCACCGTGCGATAGCCGTCCACGCGCAGTTCCATGCGGCTGAGGAAGCGCGTGTCTTCATGAAAGAAGCCGACATCAGGTGCGCCCGGCGGCATGATGTCACCCGCCAGCGTGGTGGAAAGGAACGTCTTGCCGTCAATCAGCGTAAGGTTGTTGACTTTGCGCGGCTCGGCGTTCTGGTAGGCGATTCTCGGCTCAGGATAAGGACAAGGAATTTCAACGAGTTCCTGGGGAGGAATGCTCAGCTTAGCGCTCATGCCTTAATCGTCCTCTCGCGCGGTCATGCCACCAATGGCTCGGTCTGCGCAGGATATTGGTCGCGAAGAATCCCGGTATAAAGTTCGATGTAGTCGTTGACCATGCGATCTTTGGAAAAGAACTCATTCGCGTACTGGCGCACGTCTCGGGGCTCGAAGCGGAGGTCCTTGATGCAGTCCGCCAGTTCCTGCACACTCTTGCGAACGTAACCGCTGACACCCTCTCTCACGATCTCTCCCACCGACCCGCCGGGCATGGCCAGCACCGGCGTTCCGCACGCCATGGCTTCCACCAGCACCAGTCCGAAAGGTTCGTCCCACTGGATGGGGAAAAGCATGGCCCGGGCGTTACCCAGGAGTTCGTTCTTCTCTAGCAAGCCCACTTCACCAACATATTCGATAAACCGGCCGTCCACATGCGGCTTGACTTGGGTTTCCCAGTACTCCCTGTAGAGCGGTTGGATCTCGCCCGCGATCTTCAGCGGAATGCCCGTCTTCTTCGCGATGTCAATCGCCAGGTGCGTGCCCTTGGGTGGGGCCACCCTTCCCAGAAAGCAAAGATAGTCCTGCTTCTTCGCCTGGAAACGGTACTTGGTCATGTCAATCCCATGATGGATGGTCCGCGCATGCGGAACCTTCAACTCTTTTCGCTGGAAGTCGCTGATGGTGACAAACGAGACCGCCGGAAACTGTCCGTAGAAGTCGGCAAGGGGCTGTTCATAAGTGTGATGAACGGTATAAACCACCGGCACATCGGCAAAGCGGCACAGAGGCAGTCCGGGCGCGTTGTTTATGTGAATGATCTCGGCGCTTCCCAGCGCATCGCGCACCGCCCATGCCACGTGATTCAGCGCTTTCAGGTTTACTTCGGTGTCGCCTTCGATCGGCCATTCCTGCTTTTCATAAAGCCATTTCATGGGAAGGGGCAGGCTGGATTCGCCGTTGGTGTACAAGGTGACTGCCACGCCCTGCTGGGCCAGGCCTGACGCCAGTTCAGCTACGAATAATTCTGTGCCTCCGTATCTCTGGGGAGGAACGGCAATGAACGGAGGCGCGATCAGGGCAATTCTCATGGGAACAATAGAAGTAACTTTCTTACAGATGCGAAATATCCGCCGCTCGTTGGCGCAATCCGGCGCTTTCAAGCAGGATTGAGAGCACGGCGGCCGGCGACCTCCACAGCGCGCTCGAATTCCCTGGCGCGAGCGTTGCTGGTGTGGGAAGCCAACACGCGCTCGCACGCGGCACGGCCGATGCGCCGCAACTCCTGATCGTCGTAACCGGTGAGATAACGTATAACGTCTTCCGCACTGGAAGGCAGAAGGATCTCGCGGCCCGGGGCAAAGAATGTCTCCAGCCCCGGCCAGTTGTCAGAAACAATCGTGGCGGCGCAGGCGGCGGCCTCAAACAAGCGCACCGACGGGGAATGCCCGGCCATGACCATGTCACGACGGGTGACATTGAGAGTCATGCGCGATGAACAGTAAAACTCGGCGTGCCACCGGGGGCTCAGATGCATGATGCGCTGCACATTGGCCGGCCAGGCAATCGTTTCGGGATATTGCGGTCCGGCCACAACGAACCTTGCAGACGGCACCCGCAGTGCCGGACCGCACAAGTATTCTTCGATTTTGGGCTGGCGATCCGGCGCATAGGTCCCCATGTAGCTGAGATCACATTTCCAGTCAGGGTTGGGTGGAAGCTCACTGTGCTTCTCCGGGTCCACGGAACAGTACAGAGGCACCGCGAGCGGAACGCCAAATTCCTCCAGTTCTTTCAGCATGGGGCCGCCGGTGAAGCTGAAATAAATGTCAAGTTCCGGCAGGTGATGCGGCAACAGATAATCCGTTTTGCCGGAGGTCCGCAAATTGCCCACGGTAATCGGCGTATCGATGTCATAAAACACCTTCACTGGCACGTTGGATTCCAGTACGGTTTCCAGAGCGGCGATGCCGTCAGGAAAGTACGATCCCACAACGGCAACATCGGAATCGCGAAGTTCCGCGCGTACCCTGGGCAGCACCTGCTTCCATTCTTCAAAGATCCGCACGTCGCAAAATGGCGGCTCAGGCAAATCGCGGTTGTTCTGGTACCACTCGGCGTTGTGCTCAAAGAACAATATGTTGTGGCCGCGGCGATGGAGCGCGTTGCACAGCGCGCGGAATGTGGTGGCGTGGCCGTTGCCCCAGGAGGAAGTGATGGAAAGTCCAAAGAATGTGATCTTCATGGCTCATCAGGCCGCAAGTTGCGCGGCGTGCCTCCCGGCCACGATGGAATCAAATTGCCGGGCGCGCAATTCATAGGTGTGGTCGCACAGAGCGCGGCGCCGCATGCCGGCACCGATGTGCGCGGCATCTTCCCGGGAAACCACCCGGAGATAATGCACAATGTCCTCGGCGTTTTCCGCCACCAGGATCTCCTGGCCGGGCTCGAAGAACAAGCCAATTCCGTCCCATGCATCGGTGATGACGCAAGCGCCGGCGCCTGCCGCCTCAAAAATGCGCGTGGGCGGCGAAAAGCCCACGCCTGCCATGGATTCGCGATTGATGTTCAGCACCATGCGCGCCGAGCAGTTCAAGCGGTTGTGATCGCCGGTGCCGACGTGCCCGATCCAGCGGACGTTCTCCGGCAGCCGTTTGCCGCCCCAGCCTTCTCCGCCCAGAACGAATTTGCGTTCCGGCGCAAGCGAGGCGGCGCGCAGGAAGAACTCTTCTACGCGGCTTTCACGGTCAGGCAGGCGGTTGCCGACAAAGAGAAGCTCGCACGCCAGCTCAGGGCCGGGCTCCACGGGGTGATGAGTCTCCGGATCAAGCGCGTTGTAAATGGGGTGGCACTCCGCGGCGCCCAGCCGCAAGTAGTGGTCCACCACCGGCGGGCCGCCGCCATAAGTAAAGATGCGGTCATATTCCGGGATGAGGCGCCAGAAGCGGTCTTGCGGATTGCTTGCCACGCGGGCCAACGTGGCCGGCGCATCCACGTCCCAGAAGACGGCCGCGGTCACGCCCGACCGGCAGTCGAGAATTTTTTCTTCCA
>Ga0316624_10000193_pt1 | contig 18943 bp, 15 predicted proteins | sample OWC_Aug_N3_C1_D5_FD_207657 | JGI IMG/M metagenome (GOLD analysis project Ga0316624, IMG submission 207657) | Wetland soil microbial communities from Old Woman Creek delta, Ohio, United States - OWC_Aug_N3_C1_D5_A | ecosystem: Environmental > Terrestrial > Soil > Wetlands | place: USA: Ohio... | reverse complement strand
TGAAACGGGGCGGTGCGGCGTGGCCGATAATGTAATTCATGCGCGTGCCGACCACGATGATCAGATCGGCGTCGCGGAACGCCGAGGAGCGCATCGTCAGATAAGAATATTCATGATCGTCCGGCAGCACGCCGCGGCCCTGCGGCGTGGTGTAGAACGGGATGCCGGTCTTGTCGACGAACGCGTGCAGCTCCGCCCAGGCTTGCGACCAGATCACGCCGCTGCCCGAGAGGATGATCGGCCGGCGCGCCTTCGCGATGGCGTCGACCAAAGCATCGACCTTGTTGGGATCGCCAAGCGGCCGCGCATTGAGCAGAGAACGGCCGGAAAGGCTCCAGTCGACCTGCTCTTCGGGAATCTTGGCGTAAAGAATGTCGCCAGGAAAGTCGAGGTAGACCGGGCCAGGCTTGCCGCTCATTGCTTTCTGGAAAGCGATATTCACCTGCTCCGGGATGCGCTTGAGATTGTAGACGCGATCGGCCCATTTGGTGCACGGCTTCATGATGGCAAGCTGATCGATCTCCTGGAAAACTTGGCGGCCGTTCTGGCCGATGGGACTTGAGCCGCCGATCGCCACGACGGGGCAACAGTCGATCAGCGCATTGGCGACGCCGGTGGTGAGGTTGATTGTGCCGGGGCCGCTCGCCGCCATGCAGACGCCGGGCTTCTGCAACAGGCGGCTGTAGGCCTGCGCCATGAACGCCGCCGATTGCTCGTGGCGCACATCGAGAGGGCGAATACCTTCCTTAATGCAAGAGGACTCGGCGAGCAGCATCGGCCCGCCCATGAGGAAAAACAGGATATCGGTGCCTTCGTTCTTCAACGATTTGGCTAGGATCTCCGAGCCGGTGATGTCCGCCATGACCCTTTCCTCTAAATGGCTTTGTCTTTGCCGAGCCGCTCGATTTGAGCCGCATCAAGACCGAGCCATTCGCTTAAGACTTCATTGGTGTGCTGTCCGAGTAACGGCGCCGGCTCGACTTTCGGCGTGCTGCCACCAAAGCGCACCGGCCAGCCCGGCATTTTGAACGGACCGGCGGCCGGATGCTGCATCGTTTGCATGATGCCCCGGAGTTCGAAGTCCGCGTCGTTGGTCAACTCCATCGTGTCGAAGACCGCGCCCGCAGGCACGCCAGCATCGCCAAGGATGCGCATAGCCTCTCGCTTGTCGTGCTGACGCGTCCAGGCGGAGATCATTTCGTCGACCTCGCGCTCGTGCTTGAGGCGCGCCTGTCCGGTGTCAAAGCGCGGATCGCCGATCAGATCCTTGCGGCCGATCACTTCGAGCAAGCGCCGCCAATGCGACGGGTTAGTGCGGCTGGTGTAGATGTAGACATAGTCATTGGGCCCGCCCGGCTTGCACGGAAATGTGCCGCTCGGCACGGCGAAGCCGGACAGGATCTTGGCGCCATTGCGCTTGGCGGCGACGCCTTGCGTCGCCTGGCTGGACAGCGCCACGCGGATATATTGCAGCATGGCGTCCTGCATGGCGATTTCGATGTGCTCGCCCTGGCCGGTACTGCGGCGCCGATAGAGCGCCGCCAAAATGCTGATCGCCAGCAGCATGCCGGTGCCGGTATCGCCCAGCGTGACGCCGGGCTTGAGCGGCGGCCCGTCGACGTCGCCGGTAATGCTCATGACCCCGCCAGTCGCCTGCGCGATCATGTCGAACGCCAGATTGTTCTCGTAGGGGCCGCCGGTGCCGAAGCCCTTGAGCTGCGCATAGATGATACCCGGATTGATGCTGCGCACGACGTCGTAGCCGAGCCCGAGTCGCTCGATGGCGCCGGGCGCGAAATTCTCCACCATGATATCGGCGCGTGTCACCATGTTCTTGACGAGGGCGAGGCCGCCCTCGGATTTCAAATTGACGCTCACGGATTTCTTGTTGGCGTTGAACAGCAGAAAATACCAGGAGTCCTGCTTGTTGTCGGTCGCCCCATGCAGCAGGAAACGACCGGCTTCGCCGCCTTGCGGATTTTCGATCTTGACGACTTCGGCGCCAAGCCAAGCGAGCGCCTCGGTGCAGGACGGACCGGCCTCGAACTGAGTCAGGTCCAAAACGCGGACACCAGCAAGATACCCTGGAAGAACGCCATCGGTCATTTATTGACCTTTCTCCCCGTAGGAGCGCGATAAGCGTGAGAGAAATGTAATTTGCGCACGTCGAGTGGGCGATCACAGGGTAACCGTCCGCGCTGCTCGACTCAAGCACTGAGCTTTCGTGACTCCGGTCGCTAACAAACCGGAATTGCCGGAATGGATCCTTTGGGTCAGTTTCAACCGATTCAGCCAATTTTGCCGTCCAGGCCCTTTCCGCTTCGCATGCGAAACCAGAGGCGTCCTAGCGCTTCTTCTCGCGCGATTGCCGGATGCAGGAATTTAATTCGCCGCCGTAGATGAAGATCGAAGCGCAGACATAGAGGAAAATCAGCGCGACCATGGCCGAGGCGAGCCCGGCATACATCGACACATAGGCGAAGGCATAGTTGGCCAGATAGCGCCCGAAGGCTGCGCCGCTCACCAGCCACAGCAGCATTGTCGCAACAATGCCCGGCGCGATCTCCAGGAAGCCGCGGCGGCCGGCCGGCAGCCAGAGGTGCACGATCAGCAGCGCGATCACCAGCACCAGCGCCGCCACCGCGTAGCGCGCGAGTGTCACGGTGCCGCCGAACGGCTCGAGCGTTGGCACGTAATAGACCAGCTTGTCCCAGATCAACGGCGCCAGCACGACCAGGAACGAAAAGGCCAGGATCGCAATCGCGCCGACCAGCACGTAGGCGATCGATTCCAGCCGCAGCAGCCACCACGGCCGCTGCTCGGTCATGTCGTAGGCGCGGTTTAGGCCGATGCGCAGGCTTTCGACGCCGCTGGACGCGAAGTAAAGGGCAAACACCGCGCCGAAGGTGAGGACGCTGCCGTGCGCATTGGTGAGCACGCCTTTGATGTCGTGCGCGATCGGCGCCGCGACCTGTGGCGGCCAGGCCTGCAACAGGAGCTTCGCTGCCTCGTCGGCGAGGTCCTTAGAGCCGAAGAAGAAGGCAGCCAGCGCCGTGACGACGATCAGGAACGGGAATATCGCCATCAGCGTGGACAGCGCGATGTGGCTGGCGATCGCCCAGCCGTCGTCGGCCAGAAAATGGTGGAATGCAGCGACGACGATCCGCAATGAATATTTGAGTATGCGCAAAGCGTCAGGCCCCGGAACCCGTTCGTCCCCGCGGAAGCGGGGACCCAGTTCGAATTTATCTTAGCTGGATTCCCGCTTTCGCGGGAATGAGCGGACAGGGTTACGCCGCCTGCACGTTGGTGAGGAAATGCCGTACTTCGGCTTCCAGGCCCTCGGCCTCGATCGCCACCGCGTCGGCCAAGGCCTTGACATCGCCGGCCGTGGTGCGGGCGTCACTGGTGACGCCGGACACCCGGCTCATCGCCTCGGCGCCGCTGCGCGCTTCGCCGGAGGCGCGGCTGACGCCCTCGGCAATCGAAGCCACCGCCGAGTTCTGCTGGTCGACGGTCGCCGCCACCATGGTGGCGATGGTCGACATTTCGCGGATGATGGTGTTGACCTGCTCGATCGCCTGCGCGCTGTCGGCCGCGGCGGACTGGATCGCGCCGATCTGCTCGGCGATCTCCTCGGTGGCCTTGGCGGTCTGGCCGGCGAGCGACTTGACCTCGGCCGCCACCACGGCAAAGCCCTTGCCGGATTCGCCGGCGCGCGCCGCCTCGATGGTGGCGTTGAGCGCCAGCAGATTGGTTTGCCCGGCGATCGCCTGAATAAGCCCGACGACCTCGCCGATGCGGGTCGCGGCATTGCCGAGCTCGGACATGGTGGTGACGGTGCGCTGAGCTTCCGACACCGCGCGGCCGGCCACCTCGGTCGACTTCGCGGCCTGCGAGGCGATTTCGCTGATCGAGGCCGCCAACTCCTCGACCGAGCTCGCCGCCGCCGTCACGTTGTCGGAGGCGGCGCCGACGCGCTGCTCGGCCGTTTGCGCCTCCCCCGACATGGTATCGGCGGCTTTGTTGAGATCGGCCGAGCTCATTTCGAGCTTCATCGAGGCCGCGCGCAGCTTGCCCAGCACACTTTCCACCGAATGCTTGAATTGCCCGATCGTCAGCGAAATCGTGGAGCTGCGCTGCTCCTGAGCGCGGCTTGCCTCGGTCTGGATGGTTGCGAGCTTTTCCCGCTCGATCATGTTGTCGCGGAACACGATCACTGTGCGGGCCATCTCACCGATCTCGTCGCGCGCATGCGTGGCCGGGATACGGGTGGTGGTGTCGCCGTCGGCGAGCCGTTTCATCACCCCGCCCAGCCCGTTGAGCGGACGCGTGATGCTCCGCCCGATCAGCCACGAAAAGCCCAGGCCCAGCGCGACCATGGCGATGCCGACCGCGATGATGCCGGTGCGGGTATATCTCTGCGAGGCGGTGAGCGCGGCCGAGGCCGCTTCCGACGTTTCGCGAGCCGACGCGATGATCGCATCGGCCTGCGGCAACATGTTCTGGCTGTCCATGTCGATCAAGACGCGCAAGGTATGGGCTTGATCGAAGCTCTTGATCCACTTTTCGAATGTGTCGGCGTAGTAATTGACCTCGTGCACCAGCGCATCTTTCATCGCCGGCGTGCCGTCGATATTTGCAAAATCGGATGTGAATTTCTTGTCGGCGGCCAGAAACAGTTGATGGGTCAGCTCTTGCGAGTTCACCCGATATTCGGCCTCGTCTTGCCGCATGGCCATCAGGGACATCATGAGTTTGTTGGCGTCGTTTTCGGCGAGCCAGCTCAGGTTCTCATTGATGATGCGTTCGACTTTGTTGCCGGCAATGTTGAGTTGACCGCGCAAGCCGTCAATTTCGCGAAATCCGAGCGTTCGCTGTATGTCGACGAGGTTGTCGAAATTGCTCTTCAACTCGCTCACATTTCGCCGAAGCGCGACGGTTTGTTCGCGGTGATCGTGATCGACCGACGATGCGATGGTGTCGAGGCTTGCCATCGCCAGGTGTTGCGCCCGGTTAAATTCCTCGATCAGCTCGTCGCTGGGCGCCGCGCTGAAATCCTTCAAGGTGATCCGCATCGCAGCGATCGCGCTCTTGAAGTCGCGGCTGGCGTCGGCGAGTGCGGCGGATTGCTTGACGGTCTGAAAGGCGGCCCCGACATCACGTTCGCCCGAGAGGTAGGTCAATCCATTGGCGAGGAAGCCCACCACCGGGATCAGCGCCAGGACGATGATGCGGGTGCGCACGGAAAATATGGTCAGCAGCCGGCTGAGCCGGTTCAAAGGCTGCGACGGCAGTATGGATGCCAGCGAAAATCGCGAGCGCATTGAAATCCTTCGGTCTCGCCGGTGGCCGGGGGCGCGCCGAGTTCTTCGCGATAAAAGCCTGAAATGGTTAATTTTGTAGCAATTTGGTAAGGGGATAGGTCTAAACCCCCCAGCAAACCTGCGTAATTCATGGCACTTTTCTTTTGTGCAGTGCAAACGTACTGTCTTTGATGCCGGCGCCAGTGACTGCCCGACCAAGGAGTTCCATGCCGATCGTCGCCTCCCGCCCCGACGCCGAACACGAGCTGGTCGAGCTCGGCCGCGAGGCTGCGGCCGCCGCCGACGCTCTGCTGGCCGACGCCGTGGCCAAGGTGCGTGAGCGGGTGTTCGTGGAGGGCCATTCGGTGGCGCGGCTGTTTGACCGCGAGCAGCGGGCGACCCATGGCTTGGCCTGGTTCGCCACCTATGTGGAAGCCATCCGCCAGCTCGCCGCCTATACCGAGCGTACGGCCAGCGGCGCAACGCTCGGTGAAACCGAAGAGCATCTCGTCCGCATCGCGCTCGGCGAATATCTCGCCCAGATGATCGGCGGCATCCCCATGAGCCAGGGTGAAATGGTGCGGCCGAGCGATCTGGGCCTGTCGGCGGCGCAGGTCGCAGCCCGCATCAATCCCGTCGTCGAGGGCCTGATCGCCAGCGGCAATACGCCCGAGCGGCGCGCCCGCCTGGTCGAGCTGATGCGCAGCCATCACCACATCACCGTCGGCGTGGGCGGCCTCGACGAAACCCTCGAATCGATCCGCGACGAGATGCGCAAGTTCGCCGACAGCGAGGTGATCGGCCATGCGCACAGCTGGCACCGCACCAACAGCTATATCCCGCTCAGCGTCATCGCGCAGATGTCGGAGCTCGGCGTGTTCGGCCTGACCATCCCCGAAGCGTTCGGCGGCATGGGGCTCGGCAAGGAATCAATGTGCGTGGTCTCCGAAGAGCTTTCGCGCGGCTATATCGGCGTCGGCTCGCTCGGCACCCGCTCGGAGATCGCCGCCGAGCTGATCCTCGGCAGCGGCACCAGCGAGCAGAGGCAGAAATGGCTGCCGAAGATCGCCGCCGGCGTGGTGCTGCCGACTGCGGTCTTCACCGAGCCGAACACCGGCTCCGATCTCGCCTCGATCAAGACCCGCGCGGTGCGCGAGGGCGACGTCTACAAGGTTTACGGCAACAAGACCTGGATCACCCATCCGGTGCGCGCCGACCTGATGACGCTTCTTGTGCGCACCAATCCGAAAGAAACCGGGCATCGCGGGCTGTCCATGCTGCTCGCCGAAAAGCCGCGCGGCGACGACGCCAAGCCGTTCCCGGCCAAGGGCATGAGCGGCACCGAAATCGAGGTGCTCGGCTATCGCGGCATGAAGGAATATGAGATCGCCTTCGACGGCTTCGAGGTGAAAGCGGAAAACCTGCTGGGCGGCGTCGAGGGCCTCGGCTTCAAGCAGCTCATGCAGACCTTCGAATCCGCGCGCATCCAGACCGCCGCGCGCGCCATCGGCGTCGCGCAGGCCGCCATGGAGCAGGCACTCGACTACGCGCAGAACCGCATGCAGTTTGGCGTCCCGATCGTCAGCTTCCCGCGCGTGGCCGACAAGATCGCCATGATGGCGGCCGAGATCATGACCGCGCGCCAGCTCACTTACTACGCGGCGCGCCAGAAGGATTCCGGCCGCCGCTGCGATCTGGAGGCCGGCATGGCCAAGCTGTTGGCGGCGCGGGTGGCCTGGGCCAATGCCGACAATGCCGTGCAGATTCACGGCGGCAACGGCTTCGCGCTGGAATTTCCCGTCTCGCGCATTCTCTGCGACGCGCGCATCCTGAATATTTTCGAGGGTGCCGCCGAGATCCAGGCGCAGGTCATTGCCCGCCGCCTGCTGGACGGGTCCAACTGAGCCGTCCTATACGCAACAAAAGCGCCGGTTATGGCGTTTGATCCAGAGCAAAAGGCGGCCGCTGCGGCTATCCTAGGGTGGCGCAGATGAGGAGATCGAGCCATGTCCGATTTGATGATCCGCGCCGGCGAGTGGGTGGTGGTGTGCGACGGCGCCAAGGCGCTGGTGCTGCAGAATGTCGGCGACGTTCAGGCGCCCAATCTCAAGACTCTGGAGGTCTTCGAGCAGAAAGACCTGCCGACCCATTTGCTCGGCTCCGACAAGCCCGGCCGCACGCATAGTTCTGCCGGCCATGGCAGCAGCGCGGTCACGCAGACCAACTGGCACGATCAGGCCGAGCAGGCCTTCCTCACCCACCTTGCTCAGCGCCTCGATGCGGCGGTCACCGGCGGCAAGACCAAATCGCTGATCGTGGTGGCGTCGCCGCGCGCCCTCGGCATGCTGCGGCCGGCCTATTCGCACGCGCTCAAAGGCGCGGTACGCCTCGAGGTGCACAAGGACCTGGTCAAGATGCCGGTGCACGAGATCGAAAAGCACCTGACCCACGCCTGACGCTTCTCCTCCCGGAATATGGCTGGCCCGCCGCAATTGTGGTGCTATGGTCCGCCGCCATTTGATGCACAGCGGGCGATCGAGACCGGCGAATGAGCTTGCAACTGGGCAAATGTGCGCGCGGCGGCGCGCTTGTCGCGCTGCTGACCGCGGCGCTGATCGCAGCGGCTGCCGCGCAGCAAACCAAGCCTCGGGTGCCGGACAAGCTGGGCAATCCGCCGGCCCCAGTCCCGGCCGAGCCGCCCGAGCCGGTGGGCAAGCTGACCGACCCGATGGCGGTGCCCGGCTTCTGGGATCCGCGCCGGCGGCCGGAGCGGCCCGACCTCACGCGCATCACCATCATCCGCTTCCTCACCGAGACCGACTATCCGCCGTTCGACTTCACGGGCGCCGACGGCACGCCGGCGGGCTTCAACGTCGATCTCGCGCGCATGCTGTGCGAGGAGATCAAGGTGCCCTGCACCGTGCAGCAGCGGCGCTTCGATACCCTGATCCCATCGCTTTATAAGAATGAGGGCGACGCAATCATCGCCTCGATCGCCGAGACGTCGGAAATGCGCAAGCAGGTCGACTTCAGCGATCCCTACTACCGTACGCCGGCGCGTTTCGTGTCACAGCGCGACGTCAATATCGACGACGTCCGGCCGCAGGCGCTGGAAGGCCGCAAGATCGCTGTGGTCGCTGGCACTGCGCACGAGGCCTATCTCAAGGCCCTGTTCACCGAAGCTCTGGTGCAGCCCTATCCGACCACCGACGCCGCGCGCTTCGCGCTCAAGAAGGGCGAGGTCGATCTGCTGTTCGGCGACGGCATCTCGCTCGCCTTCTGGCTCAACGGCACCGACTCGGCCAATTGCTGCGTGTTCCGCGGCGGGCCGTTCTTGGAAAGCCGCTACTTCGGCGAGGGCGTCGGCATCGCGGTCAGGCACGGCAACGATTTGCTGCGGCAGGCCTTCAACTGGGCGCTGTTCCAGCTGTGGGAGAAGGGCCGCTTCACCGACCTGTGGCTGCGCTATTTCCCGATTAGCCCGTTTTGAGTCTGCAAATTTGACCTCGGCGCGCGGCATTCATACTGTCCGCGCCCGGAGATCATGATGTCCGTCGCTGAAAACGCCGCATCGTTGCGCGAACTGGCCGAGCAATCGGGCGCCTGGCCGTTCGAGGAGGCGCGCAAGATCGTCACGCGCCTGAAGAAGCGGCCGAAGGACGAGGTGATCTTCGAGACCGGCTACGGCCCCTCGGGCCTGCCGCATATCGGCACCTTCGGCGAGGTCGCGCGCACCACCATGGTGCGCCATGCCTTCCGCGTGCTGACCGACGACAAGGTGAAGACGCGGCTGATCGCCTTCTCCGACGACATGGACGGCCTGCGCAAGGTGCCCGACAACGTGCCGAACAAGGAGATGCTGGAAAAGCATCTCGGCAAGCCGCTCACGCAAGTGCCCGATCCGTTTGGGACGCACAAGAGCTTCGGCGAGCACAACAACGCGCGGCTGCGCGCCTTCCTCGACCATTTCGGATTCGACTACGAATTCATGTCGTCGACACAGTGCTACAGCTCCGGCCGCTTCGACGCGGCGTTGCTCAAGGTGCTGGCGCATTTCGACAAGGTGATGGCGATCATGCTGCCGTCCTTGCGTGAGGAGCGCGCCGGCACCTATTCGCCGTTCCTGCCGATCGATTCGAAGACCGGCATCGTCCTGCAGGTGCCGGTCACCGGCCACGACGCCAAGGCCGGCACCATCACCTATGAGGATCCCGAGACTAAGCAGGCGGTCACCACGCCGGTCACCGGCGGCCGCTGCAAGCTGCAATGGAAGCCGGACTGGGCCATGCGCTGGGTCGCGCTCGGCGTCGACTACGAGATGGCCGGCAAGGACCTGATCGACTCGGTCAAGCTCTCCGGCGAGATCTGCCGCGCGCTCGGCGGTCAACCGCCGGAAGGCTTCAATTACGAACTGTTCCTCGACGAGAACGGCCAGAAGATCTCCAAGTCGAAGGGCAATGGGCTCACCATCGACGAATGGCTGCGCTATGCCAGTCCGGAGAGTTTGTCACTGTTCATGTATCGCGAGCCGAAGGCCGCCAAGCGCCTCTATTTCGACGTGATCCCGCGCACGGTCGACGAGTATCAGCAATTGCTCGACGGCTATCAGCGCCAGGACGCGCGCCAGCAGCTGTCGAATCCGGTGTGGCACATCCATTCCGGCCGTCCACCGCAGGTCGAGATGCCGGTGTCGTTCTCCATGCTGCTCACGCTGGTGTCGTCGTCGAACGCCGAGAACGCCGAAACGCTGTGGGGCTTCATCGGCCGCTACCGGCCGGGGGTGACGGCGCAGACGCATCCCAAATTGAACGCGCAAGTCGAATACGCCATCCATTATTTCCGCGACTTCGTGCAGCCGGAAAAGAAATTCCGCCACCCGAGCGACTCGGAGCGCGCGGCGCTGATCGACTTGCGCGACGCGCTCGCGCAATTGGAAGGCAGCGCGACGGCCGAGGACATCCAGAACGTGGTCTACGAGGTCGGCCGCCGCGAGCCGTTCCTCGATCACAAGAAGAAGGCCAAGGACGGCAAGCCGGGCGTCGCGCTCGACTGGTTCAACATGCTCTACCAGGTGCTGCTCGGCCAGGAGAAAGGCCCGCGCTTCGGCTCGTTCGTGGCGGTCTACGGCCTGCAGAACACCATCGACATGATCGACGGCGCATTGGCGCGCAGCGCCTAAAAGTAATCAGCTGAACGTATCGAGCTTGCCGTCGAGCGCCATCAGGTGCAGTTCGGTCGCGAGCTTCGGCTGACGTTCCGCCAACTGCTTTTTGAACTCGAGCAGCGCCGCTTTGTGCGTCTCGGTTTCGATCTGCGGGTTGGCGACCTTGGCCTCGCCATAGGCGATCTTGGCCGCGCCGCAGTCGCGATGGTTCATCGCGATCACTTTTGGAATGTGGTGCAGCTGAATCGAAGCGGCGAGATTGTCCCAGAACGCCGGTGCCCAAGTCTTGAAGGCCGGCGCCACCACGCCGATCGACGCGCCCGCGAATGTGAATTGGCTGTATTTGCCGACCATGTTCCGGCCTTCCATGTACTTGATGGTCGGCTCGGGGAAGCGCGGGTCGATGCAGGTGAGCAGCATCGCCTCGTAATTGCCCTCGGCGCCGAACGCGAGCGCGGGGAACGCCGCGATTATTCCGGCGCCCGCCGCCACGTGAAGGAAACGTCGCCGATCGAAACGCGCGCGCAGCATGTCGCCGCAGCACGCGCAAGTATCCGGGTGAAGGATCGTTTCGCTCATCATGAATGCTCCCGCGTTGGCGAATTGATCGCGATACTAGCGGGAGTCTCTCGGCGCAGCCAGCGCCGCGCCGGTACAGCTTTACTGGCTCGCCCACATGATGCGCGCGATCCACAGGATGTCGGACATCGGCAGCGTGCGGTCGCGGTGCTCGGCGTTGAGCGACTTGAGCTCGACGTTCTTCGAGTTCTTGCGGCGCAGCTCCTTGACCATCACCTCGCCGTCCTTGGTCTTGACCACGACGCGGTCGCCTTTGCGCACCGGCGCCGCCGGCGAGACGATGATGATGTCGCCGTCGCGGTAGGCCGGCTTCATCGAGTCGCCGGAGATTTCCAGCGCATAGGCGTGCTCGTCGGTGACCGAGGGGAAGGCGATTTCCTCCCAGCCCTTGCCGACCGGAAATCCGCCGTCGTCGAAATAGCCGCCGGCGCCGGCTTCGGCGAAGCCGATCAGCGGCACGTTCGAGATCGCCGGCTTGCCGCTGTCGGTGAGCAGATTCATGAAAGTGTCGACCTTGGTGCCGGTCGCCGCCAGCGCCTTGGCGACCGACTCGGTCGACGGCCAGCGCGGCCGACCCTCCGGCGTGATGCGCTTGGATTTGTTGAAGGTGGTGGGATCGAGGCCCGACTTCTTGGCTAGTCCGGAGGGTGTCAGCTTGGCGCGCGCGGCCAGGCGGTCGAGGGCATTCCAGATCTGGTTGTGTGTCAGCATGATTGGCTCAATACCCGGGGCGAATCGCCGGCAAGGCGCTGGTGCAGAATTAGGAATTATAACCTTAAACAGCCCCCCCAAGGCAAGTTTTTCGTGGCGGCGCAAAGGCGCGCTTGAATAGGCCCGTGCGGGGCCGATAGGGTCGAGGACCCAAACCCGGAGCCGCCGCTGTTGATCGGCCTGTTCGACCGCCTGTCCCGCCCCCTGATGCGGTCCCTCGACCCCGAGGACGCGCATGCGCTGGCGATCAAGGCTTTGCGCTTCATGCCGCTGGCGCGGGCGGCGCCGGACCCGCCCGAGCTGAAAGTGCGCGCTTTCGGGCTGAATTTCCCCAATCCGGTCGGGCTCGCCGCCGGCTTCGACAAGAACGCCCAGGTGCCGGACGCCCTGCTGCGGCTCGGCTTCGGCTTTGTCGAGGTCGGCACCGTCACCCCGCGCGCGCAGGCCGGCAACCCGCGCCCTCGCCTGTTCCGGCTGGAGGGCGACGAGGGGGTGATCAACCGGTTCGGCTTCAACAACGAGGGGGCGCCGGCCGCGCTCGCCCGGCTCGCCGCTCGCGCCCGCGAAGGCGGCGTGATCGGCGTCAATATCGGCGCCAACCGCGATTCGGCCGACCGCGCCGAGGATTATGTGCGGCTGATCGAGACTTTCTCCCCGGTCGCGACCTATTTCACCATCAACGTCTCCTCGCCCAACACGCCGGGCCTGCGCGACCTGCAGCGGGCCGGCGCGCTCGACGACCTGCTCGCCCGCATTGTCGACGCCCGCGAGCGGGTGCGCGCGCGCAGCGGTCCGACTCCGGTGCTGCTCAAGATCGCGCCCGACTTGACGCTGTCCGAGCTCGACGACGTGGTCGGCATCGCTCGCAAGCATCGCGTTGACGGCATGATCGTCGGCAACACGACCATTACGCGCCCCGCGTCGCTGCGCGAGCGCGACAAGGCGAAGGAGCAGGGCGGCCTGTCGGGCCGTCCGCTGTTCAAGCTCGCCACCCGCATGCTGGCGGAAACCTTCGTGCGCGCCGAGGGTGCTTTCCCGCTGATCGGCGTCGGCGGCATCGATTCGGGGCCGACCGCGATCGCCAAGATCAAGGCCGGCGCGACATTGCTGCAGCTCTACACGGGACTTGTGTTCCGCGGCATCGGGCTTTTGTCGGAGATCAAGAGCGACCTGGCTGCCGCGCTCAAGCGCGGCCACCGCAACTCGCTCGCCTCGATGGTCGGTGTCGACGCCGCCGAGATGACGGCGGAGAGCTGGCCGGCGTGATTACTTCCCGCGCGGCGCGTTGACCACGCGCATGATCAGCCAGATCGGGATCACCAGCACCGCGCCGAGCAGGAAATAGCGCCAGAGCCAGCGGAAGGCGTCGAAGCCCATGTTCCAGATGGTGCGGATCAGGCGCTCGATCGAGTGCACGATGTCGAATGGGTCGAGCCCGAACGCCGACAAGATGACACCGACCAGGATCGACACCAGCACCAGGCGGAAGAGCACCGCCAGCGGCGAGCCGCCGACTATGCGGGTGACGGTGTCGTTGCTCATGGGCCATTCTCCTTGGGCGGCTCGCGATTCTAGCACGCGAGACGGGGATATGCCCTAGAATCGCCGCCGCCGTCTAATGGTGTCCGCCGAGGCCCATGGAACCCGCACCCGCGCTTGATTTATTCGAGACGCCGCTGCTGCCCGACGTCTTCCAACGCTGGTTCGCCAGCCGCGGCTGGACGCCGCGCGCGCACCAGCTCGAATTGCTGGCGAAGGCGCGGGAAGGACGCTCGGTGCTGCTGATCGCGCCTACCGGCGGCGGCAAGACGCTGGCCGGCTTCCTGCCGACGCTGGTGGACCTGACCGCGCCGCGTGCCTCCGGCGCCAAGCTCGTTTCCATCGGCCGCGATGTCCGTCAGTCGCAGGGGCTGCATACGCTCTACATTTCCCCGCTCAAGGCGCTGGCGGTCGACATTGCGCGCAACCTGGAAATCCCGGTCAAGGAGATGGGTCTGGCGGTGAAGCTGGAAACGCGCACCGGCGACACGCCCGCCTCCAAACGGCAAAGACAGCGCCGCTATCCGCCCGACATCTTGCTCACCACGCCCGAGCAGCTCGCGCTGCTGCTCGCCAGCGCCGACGCGCCCTATCTGTTCGGCACGCTCAAGCGCGTGGTGCTCGACGAACTGCATTCGCTCGTCACCTCCAAGCGCGGCGATCTTCTCTCGTTGGGGCTCGCGCGTTTGTATGCGCTGGCGCCGCAGCTCGCCACAGTCGGCCTTTCGGCGACGGTGGCCGAGCCCGACGATCTCCGCCGCTTCCTGGTGCCGCAGCCGCCAAGCGGGCAAGCGCACGCCGATCTCGTCGTGGCGCAGGCCGGCGCGCAACCGCATGTCACCATGCTCGACACGCAGGAGCATTTGCCCTGGGCCGGTCATTCGGCGCTGCACGCACTCGGCGAAATCTATCAGCTGATCAAGACGCACAAGACCACGCTGGTCTTCGTCAACACCCGCAGCCAGGCCGAATTCCTGTTCCAGATGCTGTGGGGCGCGAACGACGACAATCTCGCCATCGCGCTGCATCACGGTTCGCTCGACGTCGCGCAGCGCCGCAAGGTCGAGGACGCCATGGTGGCGGGCCAATTACGCGCGGTGGTCTGCACATCCTCCTTGGATCTGGGCGTCGACTGGGGCGACGTCGATCTCGTCATCAATGTCGGGGCGCCGAAAGGCTCGTCGCGCTTGATGCAGCGCGTCGGCCGCTCCAATCACCGGCTCGACGAGCCTTCGGAAGCGGTGCTGGTGCCGGCCAACCGCTTCGAGGTGCTGGAGTGCCGCGCCGCCATCGACGCCGTCGCCGACAACGCGCAGGATACGCCGCCCCTGCGCACCGGCGCGCTCGACGTTCTGGCGCAGCACATTCTCGGCCGCGCCGTCGGCGCCCCGTTCCTGCCCGACGAGCTCTTCGACGAGGTGCGTGCCGCCGCGCCTTATACCGCGCTCGGGCGCGCCGATTTCGACGCCGCGGTCGATTTTGTCGCCACCGGCGGCTACGCACTCAAGGCATATGAACGCTTCGCCAAGATCCGCCAAGGCAAGGACGGCCGCTGGCGCATCACCCATCCGCGTGTCGCGCAGCGCTACCGCATGAATGTCGGCACCATCGTGGAAGCCGACATGATCAAGGTGCGGCTGGTGCGCTCGCGCGCCTCGGGCGCGATCGTGCCGCGCGGCGGCCGCATCCTGGGCGAGGTCGAGGAATATTTCATCGAGACGCTGACGCCCGGCGATACCTTCGTGTTCGCCGGCGAAATCTTGAAATACGAGGCGCTGGTCGAGGACGAGGCTTACGTTTCGCGCGCGACCTCGACCGATCCGAAAGTGCCGGCTTACGAAGGCGGCAAGTTCCCGCTCTCGACCTATCTGGCCGCGCGCGTGCGCGCGATCCTTGCCGACAACCGCGCCTGGCGCGCGCTGCCGGACCAGGTGCGAGAGTGGCTGGAGATCCAGCAGTGGCGCTCGCTGTTGCCGAAGGCGGGCGATCTGCTGGTCGAGACCTTCCCGCGCGCCGCCAAATATTATCTGGTCTGCTATCCGTTCGAGGGCCGCCTCGCGCACCAGACGCTCGGCATGCTGCTCACGCGCCGGCTGGAACGCGCCAGCATGAAGCCGCTCGGCTTCGTCGCCAACGAATATGCCCTCGCCGTGTGGGGCGTCGGCGATCTCGGCTTGCGTATCCAGCGCGGCGCTCTCTCGCTCGCCAAGCTGTTCGACGAGGACATGCTGGGCGACGACCTGGAAGCCTGGCTCGCCGAATCCGCGCTGATGAAGCGCACCTTCCGTTCCTGCGCCATCATCGCCGGCTTGATCGAGCGCCGCTTCCCCGGCGAGGAGAAGTCGCGCCGCCAGCTCACGATTTCCACCGACCTCGTCTACGACGTGCTGCGCAAGCACCAGGGTGACCACATCCTGCTACGCGCGGCGCGCGCCGACGCCGCCACCGGCCTGCTCGACATCAAGCGGCTCGGCGAAATGCTCTCGCGCATCAATGGCCGAATCGTCCATAAAGCCCTCGACCATGTCTCGCCACTATCGGTCCCCGTGCTGCTGGAGATCGGGCGCGAGACCGTCTACGGCGAGGCGGCGGACGAGCTCTTGGCTGAGGCAGCCGACGAATTGGTGAAGGAGGCGATGCAGTGACAGTTCCCGCTCATTCCCGCGCCAGCGGGAATCCAGGACGAGCCGGACACACGCTTTCCGTTGCGGACGTAACGCTGATCGCCGATCCGGCCGGCGCGCTCTATTGGTCCGAACAGGGCCTGCTCGCGGTCGCCGACCTGCATCTGGAGAAAGGCTCGAGCTTCGCCGCGCGCGGGCAATTGCTGCCGCCTTACGACACCGCGGCGACGCTTGCCCGTCTCGGCCGTCTGATCGCGCATTACGCGCCGCTCACAGTGGTCGCGCTCGGCGACAGCTTCCATGACGGCGACGGCCCGGCGCGGCTGTCGCGCGACGACCGCGAAAATCTGCACGCGCTGCAGCGCGGGCGCGACTGGATCTGGCTCACCGGCAATCACGATCCGGAACCGGCCGCCGATATCGGCGGTACCTTCCACGCCACGCTCGCGCTCGGCGCGCTCACCTTCCGCCATCTGCCGACCGGCACGGATGGGGAAATCGCCGGCCATCTGCATCCGGTAGCGCGCGTCGCCCATCGCGGCCGCGCGGTCAGCCGGCGCTGCTTCGCCGCCGACAAGACGCGCATGGTGATGCCGGCCTTCGGTGTTTACACCGGTGGATTGAATGTGCGCGATTCAGCCTTCGCCGACGTGTTCGGCACGCTCGCCTTTACCGCCCACATGCTGGGCGATGACCGACTCTACGCCTTCGCCGCCAAGCGCTGCCTGCCGGATTAGTCTCGGCGAAACACCACGCTGGCGAACCAGCCGATGAATAGCGCGATCAACGCGGTGGCGATGCCGTACAGAAGTCCGTTGTCGCGCGCGGCGTCGGCGACATATTGCTCGAAGCCGACCTTGGTCACTTCGAGCGCCGAATTGGTGCGCGCCACCATGGCGCCGTCGGCGAACAGCTTGACGTCGATCGCGAAATTTCCGGTCGGCACGTCGGCCGGCAGCGGGATCGCGGCGCGAAATACGGTCGGCGTCAGGAAGGTCACTGCCGTCGGCTCTTCGCGGTAGAGCCCCAGCTCGCTTTCCAGCTGCACGAAGGCCACCCGGTAGGGGTCGTTGCGCACGGTGTCCGCGATGTCCAGCCCGATGCGCTGCGGCAGCAGGAAATTGTCGAGCCCCACCTGCAATCGCCGCAGGGTTTCCTCGTTGGCGATCTGCCCGACCTGGCGGTTACTCAGGATGGCGAGATAGGATGGCACCCGCACGAATTCGCGCGAATCGGCATTGACCCAAATGCCGACCACGCGCTCCTTGCGCCGCGTGCGAAAGGTCTGCGGCGGGCCGGTGACCGTGACCACGAGATCGTAGCTCGCGCGCAGGCTCTTCCCGCGGTCCGGCTCGACGGTACCGAACAGCACCAGGTCCTCGCCGGCAAAGCTCGATGTGACCCGCACGCGATGGTTCGACAGCGACACCACCAGCCGTTCGGCGGCCGCCGGCCGCACGTCGTAGGCGATCAAGATCAGAGCGAGCGCGCACAGGACCCGCCGCATCAACTGCTCCCGATGTAGCGGATCGAATAGATGTCTTGCGGCGGCACCACCAGCTCGTAGGCGAAGCGCAGGCCCACCATCAGAACCAAGATGCCGAGCAGCAGACGCAGCCGCTCGCCGCGCATCTTTTGCCCGGCATGCGCGCCGAACTGCGCGCCGATCACGCCGCCGATCATCAGCAGTCCCGCCAGCAGCGTATCCACCAGATGATCGGCGGTGGCGTGTAGCACCGTCGCCGCGATCATGGTGACGAGCGTGAGCATCATCGAGGTGCCGATGACGGTTACCGTCGGCACACGCAGGACATAGATCATCATCGGCACCAACACGAAGCCGCCGCCGATGCCGAGGATGGCGCCGACGAAGCCGATGATGATGCCGATCACCCACACCGGAATGACCGAGACGTAGATGCGCGAGCGCTTGAAGCGCATTTTGAGCGGTAGGCCATGGAACCAGGCATGGCTGCCCGGCCGCCGCAGATCGGCAGGTTTGCCATGGCGCGCGCGATTGATGGCCTGCACGCTCTCCGTGATCATCAGTACGCCGACGGTGCCGAGCAGGGAAAGGTAGGCGAGGGCGATCATCAGATCGAGCAGGTCGACGTCACGCAGTAACGTAAACACCCATACCCCGGAGGCGGTGCCGATAGCGCCGCCGACCAGCAGCATCGCGCCGAGCGCGAAGTCGATGGACCGCCTCCTCCAATAGACCATGAATCCGGTGAACGACGCGGCGGCGATTTGCGGCGCTACGCTGGCCACCACCACTGCCGGCGAGATGCCGATAAAAATGAGCAGCGGCGTCAGCAGGAAGCCGCCGCCAATGCCGAACAGGCCGGAAATAAAGCCGACCGCCAGCCCCATCCCCAGAATGAGGAACATGTCGACGGGCAGGTTGGCAATCGGGAGATGGATCAACACGAGATATTGTCCGCCGTTCGGGCCAATATGCCGATGGTCAGCGGCGGGCGGCGGTTCACCTTACGGTCAACACTGCGGGGCGCGGATCGGCGGCACAACTGGCCGTGATTTACACGATTTCATTGTAGCGGCGAATGTCCGCGCAAGCACGTCCAAGGGCAAAAGGCCGCGCTTGTTCACCGTTTTCCGACGGTAAATGAACCGAGTGAGAGCGGGCCATGCGGCTGTGGCTGCGCCTTGGCTTTGGCCTTGGGCGCCGGAGATGCGCCGGAAGCGCCATTATCCCAGCCGCCATGCGGCTTTGGCACGGTCGTGGCCGCTTCCGGCTGGGGCTCCGGCACGAAGGCATTGACTGCCTGCTTGGCCTCCGCCAGCAGCTGGGGGTCGAGCTGGGCGGCCACCTGGTCGCGCTTTTTGGCGCTTTCCGGGTCGCCTTTGGCGGCGGCCAGCGCGAACCATTTGTAGGATTCCGTGAAGCTCTTGTCGGTGCCGAGGCCGCGCGCGGCGAGCACACCGAGATTGTACTGACTGTCGGCAATGCCGTGCTGGGCTGCCTTGCGGAACCATTGCACTGCCGCGGCGTAGTCCGG
>Ga0316624_10000192_pt1 | contig 19043 bp, 17 predicted proteins | sample OWC_Aug_N3_C1_D5_FD_207657 | JGI IMG/M metagenome (GOLD analysis project Ga0316624, IMG submission 207657) | Wetland soil microbial communities from Old Woman Creek delta, Ohio, United States - OWC_Aug_N3_C1_D5_A | ecosystem: Environmental > Terrestrial > Soil > Wetlands | place: USA: Ohio... | reverse complement strand
CCCGACCTGCGCGAGGATCGCGGCGGTCATCTCCTTGGCCGTGGTCTTGCCGTTGCTGCCGGCGACCCCGATGAGCGGACCGCCGAACTGCGAGCGCCAGGCGCGCGCGGCGCGCTCCAGCGCCGCCTGGGTGTCGGCCACCACGATCTGCGGCAGTTTCACCGGCTGCGCGGCGCTCACCACGGCGCCGGCGGCCCCGGCCTGCAACGCGGCGCCCACGAAGTCGTGGCCGTTGAAGTTCGGGCCGGCGAGGGCGACGAACAGCTGCCCGCGCTTGAGCGTGCGCGAGTCGCTCACCACGTCGGTGAACTCGGCGTCGGCACCGTGGAGGCGGCCGCCGCTCACGCGCGCGAATTCGGCGAGCGTGCGCTTCATGCCGGGAGCCTCGCGAGCTCGCGGCTCACCACGGCCTGGTCCTGGAACACGCGCCGCTCGCCGCCCACGATCTGGTAGCCCTCGTGGCCCTTGCCGGCGATCAGCACCACGTCGTCGGGGCCGGAGCGCTCGAGTGCCAGGCGGATAGCGAGCGCGCGGTCATGCTCGATGACGTGCGGCACGCGCGCGCCGATGCCGGCCAGGATGTCGGCGACGATGCGGCCCGGGTCTTCGCTGCGCGCATTGTCGTCGGTGACGATGATGTCGTCGGCGAGCTCGGCGGCGATGCGCCCCATCAGCGGGCGCTTGCCCGGATCGCGATCGCCGCCGCAGCCGAAGACCACGCGCAGCACGCCGCGGCAGTGCAGGCGCGCGGCCTTGAGCGCGTTCGCGAGCGCATCCGGCGTGTGCGCATAGTCGACGATCGCGAGCGGCGTGCGCCCGCGCCCGCCGAACATCTCCATGCGCCCGCTCGCCGCGCGGCACTTGGCGAGCGCACGCACCGCATCCTTGAGCGGGATCTGCCAGGCGAGCAGCACCGCGAGCACGCTGAGCGCGTTGTCGACGTTGAACTCGCCCACCAGGCGCACCGGCAGCTGCGCGGCGCCCCAGCTGGACTGGACCTCGATGAGGAGCCCGCCCGGGTCGGGCGTCGCGTGCGCGGCGTGCACGAAGCGCGCGCCCGTAGGGATGCTGGCGCGCGCGGTGCGCGCGGTGACGATGAGCGGCACCTCGGAGGGCTCGCCGGCGAGCGCCGCGCCGAAGGGGTCATCGACGTTGATGACCCGCAAGGCAAGTCCCGGCCAGGCAAACAGGCGCGCCTTGGCCGCCCCGTAGGCGTCCATGGTGCCGTGGTAGTCCAGGTGATCGCGCGTCAGGTTGGTGAACACCGCGGTGCTGAAACGCACTGCATTCACGCGCGCCTGGTCGAGCGCGTGCGAGCTGACCTCCATGCACACGCACTCGGCACCCAGGTCGCGCAGTTCGGCCAGCTGGCGCTGGATCGTCACGGCATCGGAGGTGGTATGCAAGGTTGCGGTCACGCGCGGGGGCAGCCCGAACCCGAGCGTGCCGATGTAGGCGGCCGGGCGGTGGCAGTGCGTGAGCGCCTGCGCGAGCAGCCACGCGCAGGTCGTCTTGCCGTTGGTGCCGGTGATGCCGGCGATGGTGAGCGCCTGGGACGGCGCCCCGAAGAAGCGCGCGGCGATGAGGCCGGCCTGCGCGGTGAGCTGCGCCACGGGAGCTACGAACGTGCCGGCGGGCGCGGACGGCGGCGCCGGCGCCCCCTCGCGCTCGTAGAGCACCGCGCGCGCGCCGCGCGCGATGGCCTCGGGCGCGAACTTCAGCCCATGGTGGCTGCGCCCGCGGCAGGCGAGGAACAGCGTCCCGGGCGTCACCGCGCGGCTGTCGAGGGTGAGGTCGGTCACCATGACGTCGGCGGGCACCGCGGTGAGTCCCGCGGCGAGCTCGGCGAGCGGGCGCGCCACCGCGGCGCCGCGGCCACTCATGGCAGTGCCGCCGTGCGCATGGTGCCGATGGCCGGGCTCGACGGCAGTTCCTCCGGCGTGTTCACCGGCTGGTCGGGCGCGACCGCGAGCAGGCGCAGCGCCCCGCCCACCACGCGCGAGAAGACCGGGGCGGCCACCTGGCCGCCCATGTGCTGCCCGGCGCTCGGCTCATCGATGACCACCACGGCCGCAAGACGCGGCGCGGTCGCCGGCGCCACCCCGCCCCACACCGCCATATACCGGTCGGTCGAGTAGCCCCCGGCGGTGGCCTTCCAGGCGGTACCGGTCTTGCCGGAGACGCGGTAGCCCGGGATGGCCGCGAGCTTGCCGGTGCCCTCGGCGGCGACCACCGACTCGAGCATGCTGAGCAGTTCGCGGCACACGTGCTCATCGAGCGCGCGCTCGCCCCCCGCGGGTCCCTCCATGCGCAGGAAGGACACGGGGCGGGCGACCCCGAAGGCGCCGACGGTCGCGTAGGCGTGCGCCAGCTGCAGCGGCGTCACCGAGAGGCCATAGCCGTGCGACATCGTGACGATGCCGATCGGGCGCCACTGCGCGTAGTTGGGCAGCAGGCCCGCGGACTCGCCCGGAAAGCCGCTGGTGGTGACCTGCCCGAAGCCCAAGTGCGTGAGCGTGTTCCAGATCCCCTGCGGGGGGAGCGTGAGCGCGATATGCGCCATGCCGACGTTGGAGCTCTTGGCGAGCACCGTGGCGATGTCGATCGCGCCCAGGTTGTGCTCGTCCTCGAAGATCTTGGCCCCGACTTTGAAGAAGCCGGGGGACGTGTCGATGATGCTGCGGTTATCGTACTTGCCGGAAGCCAGGCCCGCGGCCACGAAGAACGGCTTGATGGAGGAGCCGGGCTCGAAGATGTCGGTGGCGGCACGGTTGCGGTAGGTGGCCGCCTGGATCTGGTCGCGGTCGTTCGGGTTGTAGGCCGGCTGGTTCACCATCGCCAGGATTTCCCCCGTGGCGACGTCGATCACGATCACGGAGCCTGCCTTGGCGCGCTGGTCGCGGATCGCGGCCTTCAGCTCCCGGTAGGCCAGGTACTGGATGCGCAGGTCGATCGAGAGCACGAGGTCCTTGCCCGGACGCGCGGCGCGGATGCTCTCGACGTTCTGCACGATGCGCCCGTAGCGGTCCTGGATGACGCGCTTCGCGCCGTCCTCGCCGGCCAGCCAGTGGTCGAAGGCGAGCTCGAGTCCCTCCTGGCCGGCGTCGTCGACGTTGGTGAAGCCGAGCAGGTGCCCGGTCACCTCGCCGGCGGGGTAGTAGCGGCGGTACTCGCGCGAGCTGTAGACGCCCGGGATGCCGAGCGCCTTGATCTGCTCGGCCTCCGCCGGCTGGCGGTGGCGGGCGAGGTAGAGGAACTCGCGGTCGAGGTTACTCGTGATGCGCCGGGCAAGCTCCTGGCGGTCGAGACCTAAGGCCTTGGCGAGGCGCGGGATCTGGTCGGTCGCGAGCGCGAGCTCGCCCGGGTTGACCCAGATCGAGTCCACCGGGGTGCTGACCGCGAGCGGCTCGCCGTAACGGTCGGTGATCGTGCCGCGGTGGGCGGCGGTCTGCAGCACGCGCGAGAAGCGGGCATCGCCCTCCTTGGCGAGGAACTGGTGGTCGCGCAGCTGCAGGTTGACGGCGCGGTAGAGGAGCCCGAGCGCGCACGCGGCCAGCAGCCCCGTCAGCAACGAGGCCCGCCAGCGGAAGCTGCCGGGTGCGTCCTCGCGTGCGCCCCGGGTCTTCATGGCGAGACGATCTCGATCTCCTTCGGCGGTGGCATCGCCATATGGAGCTTCGCGCTCGCGACCCGCTCGACGAAGGCATGGGTGGACCAGGCGCTCTGCTCAAGCTGCAGCTGACCCCATTCGATTTCCAGGTTGTCGCGGCGCGCGTTCAGCGTCTCGAGCTCCACGAACAGCGCCCGGGCGCGGTGCTTGCAGTAGATGGCCCCGGCGGCCGAGCCGAGAGCGGCCACCCACAGCACCGGTACCGCCACGAACAGCACTCCGCGGCGCATCACGGGAGCCGCTCCGCCACGCGCAACAGCGCGCTGCGGGCCCGCGGGTTGCGCTCGATCTCCGCCGCGCTCGGGCGGGTCTTGCGGCCGATAAGCTTCAGGCGCGGACGGGCATTCACCGGCACGACCGGCAGGCGCCGCAGCGCAGGATCCACCTGCGATTCGCGCTGCATGAAGTGCTTCACCGCGCGGTCCTCGAGGGAGTGAAAGCTGATCACGGCCAGGCGCCCGCCGGGGCTCAAGACGTCGAGCGCCCCGGTAAGACCGCGCTCGAGCTGGCCCAGTTCATCGTTGATAAACATGCGCAGCGCCTGGAAGGTGCGGGTGGCGGGGTGCTTGCCGGGCTCGCGCGTGCGCACCGCGCCGGCGACGAGGGACGCGAGCTCCCCGGTGCGCGTGATGGGGTGCTCGCGACGCGCGCTGACGATGGCCTGCGCCACGCGCCGCGCGAAGCGCTCTTCCCCGAAGGAGGCGATCACCTGGCGTATCTCATCGAGGCTCGCCCGAGCGAGCCACGCCGAGACGGGCTCCCCGCGCGTCGGATCCATGCGCATGTCGAGCGGGCCGTCGGCGCGGAAGCTGAAGCCGCGGCCCGGGTCGTCAAGCTGCGGTGAGGAAACGCCAAGGTCGAAGAGCACGCCCCGGCACGGGCGATCCTCAGCGTGTGCGCGCACGAGCGGGCCGAGGTCGGCAAACGACGCGTGCACGAGCGTAAGCCGCACTTCGTCGGCAAAGCGGCGGCGGCCGGCCTCGATGGCCTGCGGATCCCGGTCGATTGCGAGCAGGCGGCCTTCTCGACCCAGGGCCTGGAGGATGAGTGCCGAATGACCGCCACGCCCGAACGACGCATCGACATAGTAACCGCCCGCTTCCAGGGCCAGCCCCTCGAGCGCCTCAGCGGCGAGCACCGGTATGTGCTCATCCACGTCCGAAGCGGTCCACCCCCGCCCCCCTGAGTGCTCTTGCCACGGGCTTCGGCCCAGCTCAGCTCGTTTTCGTTAAGGCCCCTAAAGCGACAGTGATTCGAGCTCGGAAGGCAGATCGGTCGCGGTTTCTTCGTTCTTCAGCCACAGGTCGCGCCGCTCGGTCCAGCGCGCCTCGTCCCACAGCTCAAAGCGATTGCCCTGCCCGATCAGCATTCCGTGCCGGCCGAGCTGGGCGAAGTCGCGCAGCTCGGGCGGCAGCAGCACCCTGCCGTGCCCGTCGAGGGGCAGATCAGTCGCGTGGCCGACCATCAGGCGCTGCAGCCGACGCGCCGTGGCGTTCAGGCTGGGCAGACCCATCAGCTTGCGTTCGATCAGCTCCCACTCGGGCAGGGGATAGATGAGGAGGCACTGGTCCTTATCGACGGTGACCACCAATTTCCCCTGGGCGAGCTCGTTGATCTGCTCCCGGTAGCGGGTGGGAATGACCATCCGCCCCTTGTCGTCCAGGGTGATTTTTGTTGCACCGCGAAACATGACCCGTGAGGCGAGTTCTCGCCCATTTACCCCCACCTTCTCCCACTGGCCGCCACTATAGGAATCGGGGGCAAACTATGTCAATTGAAATAGTGAGAAATTCGTCGCATTCACAAAGACTTATGTGGAAATGAACAGTATCGGCGCCACTCACAGGCTCATTCAGTCATAGCAATCAGCGGCTTGCCAGACGAACCTTATACAGTGCTTGATGAAATGAGCCCCTGTAGGGCCTGAGGTCGCGCACGCCTGAGCCAGCGCGGCGGGGAAAGCGGTCGGGTGCCCCCGGGCAAGGCCGCCGGGAACGCCCCTGCGGGGGGTCTTGAGGAGGGCTCCGGGCCACAAGCTTTCCGGTCAATCCACGGCGGCGCGCCCGCCATGCGCAGCGCACGCGCCCCCCGCGCACCGCCACGGGCGCTGCCGGATGTCAGATGTTGGATGTTAGGAGTTGAAAGTGCGCTCACTGCGCGGACGCGGGCAGCATGCGCAGCTCGCCGTTGTGCACCTGCGCCCAGCCGATCTCGCGACGCACGCGATGATCGGCATCCAGGGTGAGGCGCCCCGTGAGCCCCTCGACGCTCACGCTGTTGGCGATGCCGTGATGGGGCAGCGCCTGCGCGAGACGGAAGGCGTCGAAGCCGAAGGCGAACAGGCGGCCGCGGTACGGACCGCCGTTGGGCCACGCCGCGCGCGCCGCCGCGCGCACGGCGTCCGCCAGGTCCCCGCCGAGGATCCACGGCATGTCCGGGAACATGAGCCCGTCGAGGTCCTCGTTGGCGCGCGCGTCGGGCTCGAACGCATCCGAGGTGGCATAGGTGGGGATGTCACCCGCATAGTGGAAGCGCAGCTGCGGCCGCAGCAGCCGCTCGGTGGCGGCCTGTGCGGGCGCAAAGATGAACTCGATGTCGCCGCGTCGCCGCGGCTCGTACTGCAGCTTCGTGCCGAGCACGGACTCCAGGCGCTTGAAGCGTGCGGTGCTCTCGCTGATGCGCAGCACCTCGGTGATGGAGGCGGAGTAATCCGTGCGCGAGGCATCGATCTGCGCGGTTGCGATCAGGTCACCGCCGCCGGCGGTGAGCTCCTGCTTGAACGCCGCGAGCACGCGCGTTCCCCAGTCGCCCGCCGGCACGATGGCCACGCCGCGCCGGTGGTGATCATCGAGGATGCGCCGCGCGGCGAGGCGCGCCTCGTCCTCGGGCGACAGCGCGAACTGGTAGAAGTCCGCCGGCGCGGATCTCTCCGGCGGCAGGAAGTTGAGCGCGAGGATCGGCGCGTGCGCACCGCTGTAGTCGGCGGCGGCGGTGGCCTCCTCGCGCGTCAGCGGCCCCACGATGAAATCGGCGCCGGCTTCCCGGGACTGGGTGAGCGCATCGGCCACGCTCATCGTGCCGGTGTCGTAGACGAGCACACGCGGCCGCCCTGACTCGGGCACCTGGTAGTACGCCGTCATGAAGCCCTCGCGCACGCTCGTGGCGGCTCCCGCCGCCCGGCCGGTGATGGGCAACAGCAGCGCGATGTGCGCCGCGGGGCCGCCCGAGGCCGCGCCGCCCGTCTCGCGCGTCCCGCCCGGCGCCGGGCGCCTGGCGGCGGCAGGCTCGGCGAGGCCTGCCTTCAGCCTGTGATAGCGCGCAGCGAGCGCCCCGGCGCGCGGTTCGCCGATGGCGGCGAATTGCCGTGCCGCCTCCTCGCGCTGCCCGCGCTCGAGCGCGACCTGTGCGTTGAGGATCGAGCGCTCGCTGCTCTGCTCGGCCGACAACTCCCCGGGCAGCGCCGCGAGCACGCGCGCCGCATCCTCGGCGCGATGCGCATCCACGTAGCCGCGCGCCGCGCCCAGCAGGAACTCGTTGCGGTCGAGCCCGGTGTTATGGTCGGCGAGATCCTCATAGACGCGCGCCGCCCCCGCGGCATCCCCGGAGCGCTCCAGCTGCTCGGCGCGATCGACCGAGGGCGGCAGCCCGGTGCGCTCGGTGAGGCTCGGGCAGCCGCTCAGGGTGAGGCTGAGGAGCAGCAGACAAACGAGCCAGCGTAAGGGGAGCATCGGTTGAAGGGCCTCGCGTTGCCGTGCAGGATGGTTCTTGGCGCCGCAGTTCCCTGGCGGCATGAGGGTAGAGGACTATAGTGACCAAGGTGCGCGGCACGCTGCAAGTCGTGGCCACCCCGATCGGCAATCTCGCCGACTTAAGCCCGCGCGCCCGCGAAGCCCTGGCCGCCGCGGACGTCATCGCCGCGGAAGACACGCGCCGCACACTGCAGCTGCTGAACAGCGTGGGCATCTCGCGTCCGCTGGTCTCGCTCTACGAGCACAACGAGTCGCAGCGCGTGCCGCAGCTGCTCTCGCGCCTCGCCGCCGGCGAGCGCGTGGTGCTGGTGAGCGATGCCGGTACGCCGCTCTTGTCGGATCCGGGCTTCGAGCTGGTGCGCGCCGCCGCTGATGCCGGCTTCGCGGTGCACACGATCCCGGGTCCCTCGGCGATCACCGCAGCGCTGGCCGCCGCCGGCCTGCCCGCGCAGCGCTTCTGCTTCGAAGGTTTCCTGCCGGCGCGCGCCGGTGAGCGGCGTGCGGCACTCGCCGCCCTGGCGCACGAGGAGCGCACGCTCGTCTTCTTCGAGGCCCCGCACCGCATCGCCGCGACGCTCGCCGACATGGCCGCGGAGTTCGGCACCGCTCGCGAGGCCGTGGTGGCGCGCGAGCTGACCAAGACCCACGAGAGCCTCTACCGCGGCACGCTCGCGCAACTCATCGCGCTCGCACAGGCGGACGAGAACTTCGCGCGCGGCGAGCTCACCCTCGTGGTGCGGGGTGCGGCCGCTGCCGCCGAGCCCGCCACCGATCCGGGCGCGTTGCGCCGCACGGTGGACCTCCTCCTCAAGGAAATGCCCCCGGGGCGTGCCGCCGCGGTGGCGGCGCAGCTTACCGGCGCCACGCGTGCCCAGGCCTACGCGCTCGCCACGCGCCGGGAGGCCGGAGCAAAGCCCGCCAAGCCCTAGATTTCGCGCCCGATCAGGCACTTTCGCGCGGCGGCGATTGACTTCGGGGCGCGTGGCCGTATTGTGCGCACCGAGAGTCGGCCGGGCAGTCGCTGCCTCAGGGCGCAAGCCTTCGGGCGGAGGAAAGTCCGGGCTCCGGCGGATCGGGTGCCAGGTAACGCCTGGGGGGCGCGAGCCCACGGAAAGTGCAACAGAGAGCAGACCGCCTAAGTCCCTCGCGGGACCGGCAAGGGTGAAACGGTGCGGTAAGAGCGCACCGCGTCGGTGGCAACACGCGACGGCACGGTAAACCCCACCTGGAGCAAGGCCAAATAGGGAAGCCGCCTTAGCACCTCACGGTGCCGGGGCAGCGCCGATCCGCGCGCGCTTCCGGGTAGGCCGCTAGAGGTCCGCGGTGACGCGGACCCCAGAGGAATGATTGCCCTCGACAGAACCCGGCTTACAGGCCGACTCTTTCTTTATTTGACGACCTTCAGGTGCGGACGGCGCGCGGCGGCATCCTCCGCCGGCGCCGGGCGGCCGGGTTGCTGCTCGGCGGCCAGATCCTGCTCGGCGAACACGGTGCCCTCGCCGGTTTCACGGGCGTAGATGCCGAGCACGGCGTTCACCGGGAAGCGCACGTGGTGGATCACGCCGGCGAAGCGCGCGTCGAACTCGATCCAGTCGGCGCCGAGACGCAGGCGCTGCGTCGCGCCCTCGCTCAGGTTCAGAACGATCTTCCCGTCCTTCACGTAGGCGCGCGGCACCTCGGTGCCCTCGCGACCCGCGTCCACGATCACGTGGGGCGTGTTGCCGCAGTCGGTGATCCACTGGTGCATGGCACGCAGCAGGTAGGGACGTTTTGACAGCACCTGACTCATGGCCTTAGGGATAAGCCTACTACAAGAGCCGCATCTCTTGCTCGCGCTCGGAAAGCGCCTCGCGGAACGCCGGGCGCGAGAACACCAGCTGCGCGTACTTCTCGATCGCCTGGGCCTGTGGCGGCAGGTCGATCTCATAGTAAGGCAGGCGCCAGAGCACCGGGGCGATGGTGGCATCCACCAGCGAGAACTCGTCGGAGAGGAAGTAGGGTTTGACCTTGAACAGCTCGGTGCTCTGCAGGATCGTATCGCGCAGGATCTTCTTCAGCTTCACCGTCTGCTTCTTGTCCGGCTCCTGGTCGATCTGGCGTGCCAGGCTGTACCAGTCGCGCTCGATGCGATAGAGCGCCAGGCGAAACTGCGCCCGCGTCACCGGGTCCACCGGCATCAGCGGCGGGTGCGGAAAGCGCTCGTCGAGGTACTCGATGATGACGCGCGAGTCGTACAGCACCAGGTCCCGGTCCACCAGCGTCGGCACGCTGTGGTAGGGATTCAGGTCGAGCAGATCCTCCGGGAAGCGACCCGCCTCGACACTGACGATGTCGATGCTGATGCCCTTCTCCGCCAGTACGATGCGCGTGCGATGACTCCACGGGTCATTCGGGGCAGAGAACAGGGTCATGATGGATCGTCTGCTCGACAACTTCCCGCTCCTGCGACCCGCGTTGCGCTCACGGCGCCGGGCGCGCTCGCGCGCCCCGCCCGAGGCTCAGTGGACGTCTTTCCAGTAGTCACGCTTCATGAGCCACGCGAACCAGGTGAACACCAGCAGGAACAGCACGACCCACACGCCGAGCGCGCGCCGTGCCGCCTGCGTCGGCTCGCCGACGTAGTCGAGGAAGTTCACGGTATCGCGCACGAAGCCGTCGTATTCAGCCGGCGTCAGCCGCCCGGCGGTGATCTGCTCGAAGTGATCGAACACCTGCTCGCGGGTGGCCTGGCCACCCTCGCCGGACTTGGTGACGTCCTTGAAAACCGCCGCCTTCAGGCCCTCCAGTTCCGAGAGCACGTGCGGCATCGCTGTGGCCGGCAGGCGCAGGTTGTTGGCCCCGGTCTGGCGCGTCGGGTCGACGTAGAAGGTCTTCAGGTACTGATACAGGTAGTCCTTGCCGCGGGCGCGCGCCATGAGCGACAGGTCCGGCGGCGTCTTGCCGAACCAGGCCTCTGCATCCGCTGCGGGCATCGTCGTGAGGATGTACTGGTTCGGCTTGTCCCCGGGCGGCATCAGGTCCTTCTGCAGCAGCTCCCCCGGGATCGCAAGATCCGCGCCGAGGCGTGACCAGCGCTCGTACTTGAGCGAGTGGCAGCCGAGACAGTAGCTGGTGAAGTTGCGCGCGCCGCGCTGCACGGAGGCGAGGTCCGTGACGCTGGTGTTCGCGTGCCAGTGCATCCAGTCGGCGCCCGCCTTGGGCGCCTCCTCCTTGGCAGCGGCGGCTTCCTCGGCGGCCACGCCGCCGGCCAACACGGCGGATGCCACGAGGGCGGCCGCCTGCCACACGCGCTTAAGTTCAGTGCGCATGGTAGACCACCCTTTCCGGGACCGGCTTGGCGCCTAGGGGCGAGTACCACGGCATGAGGATGAAGAAGAGGAAGTAGATGGCCGCGAAGATGCGCGCGAGCAGCACGTACAGCCCTGCCGCCGGCTGCAGGCCGAGGTAGCCGAGCACGACGAAGGAGACCGCGAACAGCGTGAGCGCGACCTTGGAGGGCAGGCCTTTATAGCGTATGGACTTCGCCGGCGAGCGGTCGAGCCAGGGCACGAACAGGAACAGCACCACCGCAAAGAACATCAGCAGCGCCCCCATGCGCTGGTCGGGCACCGCGCGCAGGATGGCGTAGAAGGGCGTGAAGTACCACACGGGCGCGATGTGCTCGGGGGTCGACATCGGGTTCGCCGGCTCGAAGTTCGGCGCCTCGAGGAACAGCCCGCCCAGGTTGGGCACGAAGAACACCACGATGGCGAACAGCACGAAGAACACGCCGACGCCGACGACGTCCTTCACCGTGTAGTACGGGTGGAACGGGATGCCATCGAGCGGCTTGCCCTGCGGGTCCAGCTTCTCCTTGATCTCGATGCCGTCGGGGTTGTTCGAACCGGTGCGGCGCAGCGCCACCATGTGCAGCGCCACGAGCAGCAGCAGTGCGAGCGGCAGCGCCGCCACGTGCAGCGCGAAGAAGCGGCCCAGGGTGGCGTCCGCGATGCCGTAGTCGCCGCGGATCCACTCAACCAGCGCCGGGCCGATGCCCGGGATGGTGCCGAAGAGGTTCACGATCACCTGCGCGCCCCAGAAGGACATGTTGCCCCAGGGCAGCACGTAGCCCATGAAGGCCTCGGCCATGAGGGCCAGGTACACCGCCATGCCGAACAGCCACAGCAGCTCGCGCGGCTTGCGGTACGAGCCGTACAGGAAGGCGCGGAACATGTGCAGGTAGACCACGATGAAGAAGGCCGAGGCGCCGGTCGAGTGCAGATAGCGGATGAGCCACCCGTAGTCGACCTCGCGCATGATGTACTCGACCGAGTCGAACGAGGAGGCCTCGCCCACCTTGTAGAACATGGTGAGGAAGATGCCGGTGACGAGCTGCAGCACCAGCACCAGCAGGGCGAGCGAGCCGAAGAAGTACCAGATGTTGAAGTTCTTCGGCGCGTAGTAGCCGGTCAGCTGGTCGTTGAGGAACTCAGCGACCGGGAGGCGCTTGTTGAGCCAGGCCCACAGGCCGGTCTGGGCGCTCGTGCCGCCATCCGGCCCCGGGGCGGGTGCGCCGCTTGCGCTCTTGGCGGCCATCAGGCAGCTCCTTTCTCATCGACGCCGACCAGCAGCGTGTGCTCGTTCGGGTAGGAGTACGCGGGCACGCCCAGGTTGATCGAGGCGGGCGAACCGTCAAATACGCGCCCGGCCAGATCGAAGCGCGAGCCGTGGCAGGGACAGAAGAAGCCCCCGGGCCAGCTCGGGTAGAGCTCCCCGGCGCTGAAGCGCTGCTTCGGCAGGCAGCCGAGGTGCGTGCAGATACCGACCAGCACCAGGTACTCCGCGTTGCGCGAGCGCAGCTCGTTCGTGGCGTACGGCGGTTGCGTGGAGTCCTTGGACTGCGGGTCCTTCAGGTCCGCGTCGTGACCGGAGATGCGCTTGACCATCTCGGGGGTGCGGCGCACGACGTAGATCGGCTGCTTGCGCCAGATGGTGATGGCCATCTGCCCGGGTTCGAGCTTGGAGATGTCCATCTCCGCCGGCGCGCCCTGGGCGCGGGCGCGCTCGGTGGGAGCCCAGGACTCGATGAAGGGCACGGCGGCGAAGGCCGCCCCGACCGCACCCGTGGCGATCGTGGCCCGGGTCAGGAACTTGCGCCGGCTCAGGTCGACTACATCGTCACCGACGACTGCGTGATCCGCCATTCACTCGCCTCCCGCTTAAATTTCACGCCCGCCCTCGGGTTCGCGTCGTCGCCGTGCGGAGCGATGCACGGCGCACGCGCGATTTCATACCATGCGGGGGGCGGCGCATTATACACAAACGAACACCCCCCTCCGGGCGCACCCGCGGCGCACCCGGCAGGGATTCCCGGAGCGCTGATCGATGCTGAACCGCCTTGGGCGCGGACTGATTTTCATCGCCGGATCGGTGGTCGGGGGCCTGGCTCTCGCCTTTCTGATCGTGGCCGCACGCCCGGACCTGATCCGCGGCCCCGCCCCGGGCTCCGCCGCGGGCCCGGCACCCGTGGCGGCGCCGGCGGCCCTGTCGGCGAGCTCCCCGGTGAGCTACGCCGCCGCGGTCCAGCGCGGCGCGCCCTCGGTGGTGAACGTCTATGCGGCGCGCCTGGTCACCGAGCGCGTGGCCCCCTCGCTCGGGGAGCTCTTCGGCGACTACCTGCCGCGCTACCGCCAGCGGATCGAGCGCAGCCTCGGCTCGGGTGTCATCGTCGATGAGGCCGGCCACATCGTCACCAACCACCACGTGATCGCCAACGCGGACTCGATCCGGGTGCAGCTCGCCGACGGGCGCGTGGCCGATGCCAAGATCGTCGGGCGCGACCCGGACACCGATCTGGCGGTGCTCAAGATCGACATCACGCCGCTGCCGGTCGCGGTCTTCGGCCGCTCCGACCTGCTGAAGGTGGGGGACGTGGTGCTCGCGATCGGCAACCCCGTGGGGCTGTCGCAGACGGTGACCCACGGCATCGTGAGCGCGACCAGCCGCCAGCAGCTGGGCATCGCGCCGCTGGAGGACTTCATCCAGACCGACGCGCCGATCAACTTTGGCAATTCCGGCGGCGCGCTGGTGGATACCAGCGGCGCCCTCGTCGGCATCAACACCGCCATCGTCGCCAAGAACATCGGCGTCGAGGGCATCGGCTTTGCCATCCCGGTCAACATGGTGCGCGGGGTCATGAGCGAGATCATCGCGCACGGGCGGGTCATCCGCGGCTGGATCGGCATCGTGCCCGAGGATCTCTCGGACGAGCAGGCGCAGCAGCTCGGCTTCCCGCAGTCCGGCGTCGTGATCGGCAACCTGTACGTGAACAGTCCCGCGCAGCAGGCGGGCCTGCAGCCGGGCGACCTTCTGACGGCGATCGACGGGGTGCCCCCGCACAGCGCCCAGGACACCCTCGGGCGCATCGCCAGCCACAAGCCCGGCACCACCGTCGTGCTCCAGGGCCTGCGCGGCGGCCGCGCCTTCGAGGTACGCGCGCAGGTCGGGGAGCGTCCGCGGCCGCCATGACGAGCCTCGCGACGCGTGTCTTCGGCTCGCGCGCGGCACTCGATGCGGCGCTCACCGAGCGCCTCGGGCGCGCCCTGGGCGCGGCGGGCGCCTCGGCCGTCATGCTCTCGGGGGGTACGACGCCCCTGCCGGCCTACCACGCCCTGGCGGCGCGGCCGCTGCCGCACGACGAGCGGCTGCGCGTTCTGTTTACCGATGAGCGCTACGTGCCGGCGGATTCGACCGCGAGCAATTATTACCAGTCACGCGAGCTGATCGAGGGGCTCGGGCTGGCGCCGGAGTCGCTGCTGCGCGTGCGCACCGAGCTGCCGCTCGAGGAAGCCGCGTCCGACTACGAGCGCGCGCTCAGCGCGCTGCTCGGTTCCGGGGTGCGCATCGGCCTCGGGCTCCTCGGCCTCGGTGCCGACGGGCACACCTGCTCGCTGTTCAGCGCGAGCGACCTGGCGCGCGCGCGCGGGCGCTACGCCATCCCCGTGCAGCGCCCGGACCGCCTGGCCGCGGTCAGCGTGACCCCGGAGCTTCTCGCCACCGTGCAGGAACCGGTATTCGTGGTCGCAGGTCCCGACAAGCAGCCGGCGCTCAACGCCCTCAGGGCGCGTGACCCGCACCTCATCGCCTGGCGCGCCGTGCAGGGCTGCGCCCAGGTCGAACTGTGGATGGCCTGAGGTGCGTGGGGTGATGCCGCGGTGCTGACCCAGGCGCAACTGAGCCTCCTGCTGCGCGAGGCCGAGCGGCTTGCGGCCGCCGGCGCGCTGGGCGAGGCGATCGCCCGCTATCAGCGCGTGCTCAACGAGCGTCCCGACCTCCCCGACTGCTGGTACAACCTCGGCCGGCTGCTGCGCCGCGCCGGGCAGCCCACGGCCGCCCTCGCCGCTTACGAGGCAGCGCTGGTGCGCGGCGTCAGCGCGCCCGAAGAGGTCCACCTGAACCGCGGCGTCATCCTCAGCGACGATCTGCACCAAGCCGCCGCAGCGGAGCGCGAGCTGCGCCGCGCGCTCTCGCTGAACCCCGCCTACCTGCCGGCGATGCAGAACCTGGCGAACCTCGAGGAGGACCTCGGGCGCCGCGAGGATGCCCGGGGCAGCTACGAGCGCATCCTCGCCGTGCATCCGGAGGCCTACGAGTCGCTCGCCCGCTACGCCCAGCTCATCGACGTGGCGCACGCCGACCATCCGCTCCTCGCGCGGCTGCGCGCCGCGCTGGCCAGTGCGCGCGCCGGCGCGGCCGAGCGCGCGAGTCTCGGCTTCGCGCTGGCGCGTGCACTGGATGCCTGCGGAGCGTACCCGGAGGCCTTTGCCGCGGCCGCGGCAGCGAACGAGGCCAGTCGGCACAGCATCACCCCGCCTGCGCATTACGAGCGCGCCGCCGAGGAGGCACGGGTGGCGGCACTTCTGGCCACGCCGCCGCGTCAGCGCACGGACCCCTCAGGCGAGGCGTCCCCGCAGCCGATCTTCATCTGCGGCATGTACCGCTCAGGCTCGACGCTCACCGAGCAGATCCTCGCCCGACATCCGCAGGTGGCGGCGGCCGGTGAGCTCGAGCTGCTGCCCCAGGTGGCGCAGTCGCTGCCGGGGTCCTTTCCGGACTGCCTGGCCACGCTGCCCGAGGCGCTCCTGCAGCAAGCCGCGGCGCGCTACCGGGAGGGCATCGCCCGGCTCTTCCCGCAGGCGACCCATGTGACCGACAAGCGGCCCGGCAATTTCTACTACGTGGGCCTGATCAAGACGCTCTTTCCGCGTGCCCGCATCGTGCATACCACGCGCGATCCGCTCGACACGGCGCTCTCGATCTTTTTTGTGCACCTGGACCCGCGGCTCGCCTACGCGCTCGATCTTACGGACACGGGTCACTACTACCGCCAGTACCGGCGGCTCATGGCGCACTGGGAGCAGCTCTACGGCGGGGATATCCTGGATTTCAACTACGATACGCTGGTGCAGGAGCCACGCGCCGCGATCGAGCGGCTGCTGGCGTTCTGCGGGCTTAAGTTCGAGGAGGCCTGCCTGGACTTCACGCGCTCGGGCCCCGTGCGTACGGCCAGCGTCTGGCAGGTTCGACGCGGACTGTATCGGGACTCCTCCGGTCGTTCGCGCCACTATTTAAAGGAGCTCGCGCCCTTCGCCGCGGCCGCCGGCCTTGGCTACGATCTGAATCGACGATGAGCGCCACTCTCATGCCGATATTTGCCGCGCCCTTTGGCACGGTACCGATCCTCGAGGGCCCCGAGCTGAATGCGGCGCTCGCTCCCCTCATCGCCCAGCGCAGCTCCACGGCCCACCGTGACCCGCTGGCGCCTGACCCCTTGTGTTTCCGCAGCCGCGAGGACCTCTTCGAGTGGCCGGATGAGGCGGCCGTGCGGCTGCGGCAGGCCATGCTGGAGGGACTCGTGCGCTTGACCCAGGCGGTCAACGCCTACACGGACGAGCAGTTCGACGCGTTCAGCGTGCAGGCGCGGGCCCGCTTCGCCCTCGTGCGCCCGAACGGCTGCTGGCCGATCTGCACCGTGCCGCTGGCCACCTGGTGTGCCTTCTACTGTGTCAGTGCCCCGCCCCCGGTCGCGGCGCGGCCCGACAGCGCGGTGCTGCGCCTGTACGAGAACCGCTTCGGCTTCATGTTCATGGACCCCACCAACTGCCGGATGCGGGCACCGTACACACCTGGCCACCACGTATGGAGCCCCGTTGCCGGCACGATGGTGATTTTTCCCGGCACGATTGCGCACGAAGTAGCCCTGAACCGCGCCGATAGCGACCTGGTCCTCGTCAAGGCCCGGGTACGGTTCGCGGTTCCCGGGGTCCAGGAGCTGCCGCCGTGGTGAAGGGGGGGATCCAGGTCCGCTCCGCCTTCGCCGTGCCCTTCGGGGAGGCACGCCTGAAGAACTGCGAGCGCCTCAACGGCGAGCTTGAGGCCCTCTTTACGGCGCGGGAGACGCAGGAGTACCGCAACCCCATGCCGAGCCACACGCCCCAGGAGGAGACCTTCGAGAGCCGGTTCAACCTGTTCCGCTGGCCTGAAGCCTGCGTGCAGGAGCTGCGCCGGTTCGTTCTGGACACCGTCGTCGAGACGGTGCTGCAGGTCTCGCAGGCGAGCGCTGCGGATCTGGCGCGCCTACAGATGCATAACCACACCTGGTACCACGTGTCCCGGTACGCGGGCTCCTTCGTCGCCCACAACCACCCGCTGGCCTCCTGGTCCGCGGTGTACTGCGTGCGCCCCGGCCAGCCGGTCGCCGCGCACCCCCAGAGCGGACTGCTGCGCTTCATGGACACCCGGGCCGGGGCGGATGCCTTCCTGGACCCGGGCAACGCCCGCCTGCGGCTCCCCTTCGCGCTGCAGCCCCTCGAGATGCGCCTCGAGGCGGGCCAGGTGGTCGTCTTTCCCTCGTACGTCTTCCACGAGGTCACGCCCTTTTACGGCCGGGACACCCGCATCACGGTCGCAACGAACTGCTGGTTCGTGTAGCCGGCCGACGGGGTTGCGCCCCCCGCTGATCCTGCGGCGGGACAACTGTAGCGAACGGGCAACAGCAGAAAGAGCCTTGCATAATCGGCCCTAGCAGCGCGGCACGCGCGATCCACGCGTCTGCGACGCGGGTTGGCAACAGAAAGACAGCATGCTCTAATGCCGCCCCAAGTCCCAGCGGGTCCCGAAGGGAAGGGTCTCGTACGAGCAACACTCGGACCGCTCCAGGGCTGGTTCAATTTCAAATTATTCAGAGGAATTACACACATGGCGAAAAGTCGCAGCTTGCAACAAGCGGTGCGCTTTGCGCTGGCCACGGTGACGGCCGTAGCCGGTTCAAACGCGCTCTACGCTCAGGAAGCGCCGACGCCAGCCGCAGCGACCCCGCTTCAAGAGGTGGTCGTCACCGGATCGCGTCTGATGACTCCGAACGAGAGTTCGATCAGCCCCATCACCTCGGTCTCCGCAGCGGACGTGGCGGCGACGGGTCTGACCCGCGTCGAGGACGTGCTGAACAACCTGCCGATGGTGTTCGCGGGTCAGAACTCCACGGTGTCCAACGGTTCGGACGGCACCGCCGTGGTCGACCTGCGCGGCTTGGGCCCGCAGCGCACGCTGGTCCTCGTCAACGGACGTCGCCTCGGCCCGGGTGCCGGCGACGGTCGTAACTTTTCTGACATCAACGAGATCCCGGTGGCGCTGATCGAGCGTGTCGACGTGCTGACCGGTGGCGCCTCTTCGGTGTACGGCGCGGACGCGGTGGCGGGCGTCGTCAACTTCGTCCTCAACACCCACTTCCAGGGTGTGCGCGTCGATGCAGGCTACAATTTCTTCCAGCACCACAACTCCAACGCCGTGGCACCGCTGGTGACGGACCGGGGCTATCCGCTGCCCGACAGCAACGTCAACACCGGCTTCGGCAAGAACGTGTCCATTCTCATGGGCTCGAACTTCGCCGATGACAAGGGCAATGCAACCTTCTACGCGACCTACGACCAGGCCGCGGCCACCCTGCAGTCGAAGTTCGACTATTCCTCGTGCGTACTCGATGCGCATGCGGGCAACACACTGAGGTGCGGCGGCTCGGGCACCTCGGCCAAGAACGGCGCGGGCGGCTACTTCATCGGTTACGATGGCCTCGGCAACCTCGTCGGCACCGGCCCGTACACGGTCGATGGCGGGACTGGGCTGTTGCGCCCCTTCACCGGCAATGACGTCTACAACTTCGGCCCGCTGAACTTCTACCAGCGTCCGAACGAGCGCTGGACGGCCGGCGGCTTCGTGAACTACGAAATCAACTCGCACGCTACGGCCTACGCGGAAGTGATGTTTACGCGTAACACGTCGCAGGCGCAGATCGCCGCGAGCGGTGACTTCTTCAACCAGTCGTTCATCCCCTGCAACGATCCGCTGCTGACCGCCCAGGAGAAATCGATCCTGTGCACCAGCGCCAACCCGGTCGTAGACAACAACGGCGTCCAGGGCATCAACATGTACATCGGCCGGCGCAACGTGGAAGGCGGTGGACGTGTCGCGACGTTCGACACCAACTCCTTCCGCACCGTCATCGGCCTCAAGGGCGACTTCGCCGATGCGTGGCATTACGACATCTACGCGCAGCGCGGCACGGTGGACAACAACAACGGCAACCAGAA
>Ga0316624_10000191_pt1 | contig 19150 bp, 12 predicted proteins | sample OWC_Aug_N3_C1_D5_FD_207657 | JGI IMG/M metagenome (GOLD analysis project Ga0316624, IMG submission 207657) | Wetland soil microbial communities from Old Woman Creek delta, Ohio, United States - OWC_Aug_N3_C1_D5_A | ecosystem: Environmental > Terrestrial > Soil > Wetlands | place: USA: Ohio... | reverse complement strand
CCACCACGGCGCCGACGTCGACGGCGCGGAACTCGGCCTGCGAGCCGGCGCGGCGGATGGTGGTGCCGAGGCAGCACAGTGCCGCATCGCAGCTCACGCCCTTCAGCTGCGTCTCGATCGCCTCGAATTTCACGAAGCGGTTGGCGAGGCGCGAGTGCTCGCGCCCGAGCGGGCGGCGCGACACCGCGATCACGCGGGTGATGTCGGGAGCCTCCAGCAGCGCATCGAGCGCGCGGGTGCCGGTGAACCCGCTCGCCCCGGCCAGCAGTACGATCCGTGCATCCTCGTCGGCCATCGCTTCACCGCCCGCGCGCAGGAGTGTTGTCTTTGCAGGCCAAGCTTAGGAGTGCGCGCCCGCTGCGGCAAGGTCGCGGCGCGGCAGCAGCGGCGGCGCCGCGGGCGGCGCCGCGCTTCACAGCGGCTCGTAGCAGCTGACGCTGACGGTCTGCGTCTGCCCGGGGCTCACGCTGATGTCGCGGCGTACGTCGCGGTAGCCCTCGCGCGAGCCGATCACGGTGTAGCGGCCGGGCTTGAGTTCCATGTCGCGGCGCGTGAAGGCCCCGAAGGTGCCGACACCCATGACCGTGACCTGGGTGAGTCCGTCGGAGACGAGCGCCAGGTGCACCGCCCGCTCGAACTCCGGCAGCAGCGCGGCCACGCGCGCGATCTGCAGCCGCAGCACCGGTCCCGGGGAGCCGATCTGCTGCGCGCGCTGCAGCAGCGTGGCGGCCTGCGCGCGAGCCTCGTCCGAGGCGAGCCGATCGGGGCGCTCGATGAGTGCCTGCAGCGATTCGTCAAGTTCGACCCGCGCCTTGGCACGGTCGCGCCCCTCCTGTGCAAAGGCCTGCGAGGGATCCGCCTTCAGGATCGAGGTGTAGGCGGCCAGTGCATCGTCCCAGCGCTCGTCGCTTTCCGCATCCTCCGCGCGTGTGCGCTGGCTGCCGAAGCCGCGCGCCCGCACGGCCGCGGCCACGCGCTTCAGTCCGTCCTGCGCCTCGGCCCCGTCGGGGCGCGCGGCGCGGGCACGCTCGAAGGCCGCGCGCGCCTCCTCGAGGCGCCCGGCACCCAGGGCCGCGAAGCCCTCGCCAGCCGCCTTCGCGTAGCGGTCCTCGCCGAAGGCGGTCGTGGACTTCGCGGGCTCCGGGGCTTGCGACTTGGGGGCCTGCGGATTGGTGGCGTCCGCCGGCGCCGCCGGGGCCGCCGCCACCGCAGGTGCCCCGTGGGCGAGCTCGCGGGCGCGCGTCTGGCCGGCGAGCGCCCGCTCGTCCTGCGGCGCGATGCGCACCGCAAGGTCGTAGGCCTGCTGCGCGAGCATCGCCTGGCCGTCGGCGAGCGCCCGGTCCCCGGCCGCCAGCTCCGAAGCCAGCGCGGCGGGTGCGGCCTGCTCGACGTTGTCGAGGAGTCGGTTCGCCTCGGCGAGGCCCTGGCGCGAGCGCGCCAGGCTTGCGCCGTCAGCGGTGTCGGGCGCCGGCGCCGCGGCAGCCCGGGCGTTGCTGAAATCCGGGCCGCCCCAGATGCCGGCCCCGCGCGCATCCAGCGCCGTGAGGCGCTGCTCGAGGAGGATGTGGTCGGCCTGCAGCTGTGCGCGCTCGCTCGCCGCCACGGTGGTGGCCGCATCAGGGACGGGCACCTGCGGGGCCACAGGGCCCGCGGTGCCCCGCGGCAGGGGCAGGCCCGGGGGCAGCCAGTGCGGCAGCCACAGATATACGGCCACCGCGGCGCAGGCGAGCAGCACGAGCACCGCGAGCGCGCGCGGCAGCCCGCTGCGGATCGGCTCCAGGCGCGTGCGCGGCAGCGCGGCCCCGCGCACCTCTTCCCAGATCCCCGGCCCGTCGACGGTGCCGGCCGCCGGCGGCGCGGGCGCCGCGGCCACCGGCTCGGGCGGCACGGGCGGGGGTGCGGCGTGAGCCGAGATCGCCGGCAGCGCGCTGCGCTCCTGCGGCGGCACGGTCTCGTTGGCTGCCGGCTGCTGCTGCTCCTCCTCGGTCTCGAAGTCGAAGGTCAGCGTGTCGTTGAGGGATGCCTCAAGCTCATCGATCACGTCACGCATGCTCGCCGGGCGCCGCCGCGGGTCCTTGGCCAGCATCGCGCTCACGAGCGCGGCGAGTTGCGGGGGGATCTGCTGCGCCGGCACCAGAGGCGGCACCGCTTCCTCCTGCACGCGCTGCGCATCGAAGTGCGGGTAGTGCGGCGGGTAGCGCGACAAGAGTTCGTAGGCGAGCGCGCCGAGCCCGTAGATGTCGTCGGCGGCCCGCGGCGGCTCCCCGCGCAGCTGCTCGGGGCTCGCGGTGAAGGGGGAAAGCCCGCGCACCATCGAGTCGGTGCCCGGGTCGAGCGCGTTGCCCGAGACGCCGAAGTCGGCAAGCTTCACCCGGCCGCGCTCATCGAAGAGCACGTTGCCCGGCTTAAGGTCACGGTGGATCACGCCGCGCTGGTGCGCGTGCTCGAGCGCGCGGGCGACCTCGATCAGGACGGGGACGATGGTGAGGTAGCCCGCGCCGCGCAGGCGCTTCAGGTCCCCGCCGGTGGCGAGCTCCATCGGCAGGAGGAAGGTCGTGCCGTCGCGCTCCGGCGGAAACACCCGCAGGATCCCCGGGTGCTCGAGGCGGCTCGCGCTCTCGTGCTCGTGCACCAAGGCCACCCACGCTGCTGCAGTGCGGCCGGCGGCCGGATGCAGGATCTTCAGGGCGATGTCGGCGTTGGCCTGCGGGTCGAAGGCGCGCCACACCTCGCCCTGGCCGCCCACGCCGAGGCGCTCGCGCAGGATGTAGCGCGTCTTCAGGGGCTGCCCGTTGTTTGCTGTCGCCGCCTCGTTCATAGCCGTCCGCCGCAGGGTCTCGTGCCGACGCCGCAGGAAGCGTGACATCAGGAGACAGCTTTTTAGTATGCCACCGCCGGGCGTGGCTCGCGGCGCGCGTTTTAAGGTCGGTTCCCGGACCGGGTCTTACAGGCCGAGGGGCAGCTGTCCGCCCCGGGCCGGCGGCTGGAACAGCATCGTGTTCAGCGCATCGCGCGGGGCGACATTGAGGTTGAAGCGGCGGCAGGCCACGCGGAAGCGGTTGCGCAACAGTTCCGCATAGGGCCCCGTGCCGCGCATGCGCGAACCGAAGCGCGGATCGTTGTCGCGGCCGCCGCGCATGTCCCGCAGGAGCGACATCACATGCGCGGCGCGCTGTGGATAGTGCTGCTGGAGCCACTCGCGGAAGAGGTCCTTGATCTCGTACGGCAGGCGCAGCAGCACGGAGCCCGCCCAGCGGGCGCCGGCCTGCGCGCTCGCCTCCAGAATCGCCTCCATCTCGTGGTCGTTCAGGGCCGGGATCACGGGGGCGACCATGACCGAGCACGGGATGCCGGCGGCGGCGAGCGCGCGGAGCGTGCGCAGGCGCGCCTCGGGCGCCGCGGCGCGCGGCTCGAGCGTGCGCTTCAGTTGCGCATCCAGCGTCGTGACACTCACGGCGACGCTGGCCAGCCCCTGGGCGGCGAGCCCGGACAGCAGGTCCAGGTCGCGCAGCACGAGCGCGCTCTTGGTGATGACGCCCACCGGATGGCGCGTGCGCGCCAGCACCTCCAGGATCGAGCGTGTCACCTTCATGCGCCGCTCCACCGGCTGGTACGGATCGGTGTTGGCGCCGAGCATGATCGGCTTGCACACGTAGCCGGGGCGGGCGAGCTGCTTCTGCAGGACTGCGGCCGCCTCGGCCTTGTAGAAAAGCCGGGTCTCGAAGTCGAGACCCGGGGAGAGCCCCATGTACGCATGGCTGGGGCGGGCATAGCAGTTGTGGCTCACCACGCCGTTGGAGATGTAGTCCCCCGTGCCGGTGGTGATGTCGATGAGGCGCATCGCCCTGCCCAGGGGCTCGATGCTGACGAGCCGAAGCCGCGCCGTACTTTTGACGACCTGGCCGCTGATGTCGCGCTTGCGCGTGATGGCCGGAACCGTCGTGTGAAAGAAGCGCAGGTGCTCGCGCAATCCCCCCGTGATGCGCACGTAGTCGCTGGGCTTGGCGTGCTCGTGCGTGCACTGTTCGAGGACGTACCTGAAACCGAAGGTCTTGAGCGCATCGCACAGCCGACGAACGATCTGCACGTCCGTGTTGGCGATGCGGATCACTCCGCCGCTGTAGCTGCCCTCGGCGTCAAAGATCCCCGCAAGGAATCCGGCCTGCCACGCCCGCAGCGGCGCCTCCGGCCACGCGATCAGCTCTCGGATCCGACGGACCCTGTCGCGAGAATCGGCGCGGATGGCTTGCATGGGCCGCGACGAAGCCGACGCGAAGGCAAACTGCGCCGTCTCGACGCCGCCGTAGGACAACCACGTTTTCGCACGCCCGAGTGCCTCGCGATCGCACAGCGCCAGGCGGAAATGATGCTGCTCGCCAGGTGTGCCACTGGCCCGCACGTCGGGGTACGTGCCGCGGGCTCCGTCACCCCGGATCAGTCCGCACAGATAACCGGTGCGGTAGTCGCTGTCCTGGTGCACCGGCGCGGCAAAGGACCCGGTGCCCGTGAGCTTGTTATGCAAGCTCAGACGGGGACGCGGCGATGTTGCGCACTCGGTGCCGGTGATGAATTTCCAGCCTCGATCCGTCAGGAAGCGATGATCGCTTCCGACGGTCAGTTCGGTTCCGTCCTCGAGCGCTACCCGGTACGCGGGCTTGATGACGCTCCAGCGCGCCAGCACCTGTGTCTTCACGTAGCGTCGGAACCGGTTGCCCCTCACCGTGCCGTAAATTGAGTCGCCAACTCGCAGCTTCGCTAGTTCGCGGGTCGACCCATCGGCCATCAGGACCGCCGTATCCGGGCTGGCGCAATACAGGCACCCATGCTCGCATCCCCGGTACGGATTGATGGATTGCTCGAACGGGATGTCCGGGGAATCGTTGGTCGTGATGAGCTCGCGAGCCCGCTCCGGCTCGAGCGTGGTGGCGAGGCTCTCGGGCGAGTCCTCCAGGTACCAGCCCTCATCGACGGCTGCGATCTGCTGCAGGTCGAAGCGCCCGGGCGGGTTCGAAAGTGCCCCCCGGCCCTTGAACGACTGCTTGCCCGTGATGGTGCGGCGCATGTCGATACTGTGTATCTATACAGTATCAAAATCAAGCGCCCTTCGGGCGCAAAACCCCCGATAGCGCTTATCTCACCAGCCGCAGCGAGAACGGATAGCGGTAGGTCTCGCCCTCGCTCGCCTTGATCGCGGCGATGAGCGTGAACACGAGCCACACGATGAAGAGCGCCGCTCCCAGGATGAAGCCGACGAACACCAGCATCAGCACCATGCACACCATGGCCGCCAGCACGACGGTGATGTTGAAGTTCAGCGCCTCGCGCGCGTGCTCGGCCACGAAGGCGGACTGGTCGCGCCGGGCAATCCACACCACGAGCGGTCCGGCCACGCAACCGATGAGCCACACGACCACCCCGGCGAGGGCAGACAGGTGCGCGAGCATCCCCCAGGTGCGCTCACTCTCGGTGGGCGTCGCGCGCAGCGCCGGCGGGCTGTCGGGGTCGCTCATGGCACCCGAAGATTATCACTTCGACTGCCGGCGGCAGCGGATCAGCCGCTTGAGTACGCTGCAGGGCCCTGCCGCAGGCCCTTTTCCGACTTAAGGCTCTAGAGCTTCACCCGGATGCCGGCGAAGGCCCCCAGGGCCGGCTGCAGGAACCCGGTCGGATTCTGGTAGTGACGGTCGAGGAGGTTATCGAGGCGACCGAAGAGCGCGAGGCGGGGGCTCAGGTCGCAGGTCGCCGCGAGGTTGACCGTCGTATAGCCGGGGGCGTCCAGTCGCGGGACGGAGAAGTCGCGGCTGCCATCGACCCAGGTCCCGACCCACAGCACGTCCAGGTTGAGCAGCCACGCCGCGCTGGCCTGCCAGGCGGCGTTGAGGTTGCCCTTGTGCTTGGGGCGGCGCAGCAGCTCCTGGTGCAGCAGGTCATCGCTCGTCTCAGTGAAGGTGTAGTCCGCCCGCAGCGTGAGGGACTTTCCGGGCCGGTACTCGATGAAGCTCTCGATGCCGTCGGTGGTGGCGCGACCCACGTTGGCGTAGGTCGAGAAGGTCACCGGGTCGGTCGTGATGAGGTCGCGGATGCGGTTGTAGAAGTACGTCACCCCGAAGCGCAGCGCGTCCTGCGCGAGCGACTGCTCGATGCCCGCATCGTACCCGGTGCTGCTCTCGGGCTTGAGGTTCGGGTTGGCGAAGAAGAAGGGCGGGAAGTCCTGAAAGAGCTCGCTTAAGGTCGGCGCCTTGAATCCCGTCCCCACCGAGGCCTTCAGCTTCGTGCCGGTCGCGGCGATGACGTACGCGGGCGCGAAGCGGTAGGTCACCTTGCTGCCGAAGCGGTCGTTGTCGTCGTAGCGCACGTTCACGGCCGAGAACCAGTGCGCGCCGAGCTGCGACTGCAGCTCCGCGTAGCCGGAGGCAATGCGGGTGCGCGCCTCGAGCGGCTGGCTGATGGCATCGCGCTCATACTCCGCGCCGAGCACGAGTGTCTCGCTGCCCGCGAGCTTCACGTTGCCCTGCCAGTCGAGCTTCTTGCGCTCGCCGCCGTTGAGCGCCTCGGGCGTCTGCGGCTCAAGCGTCGAGGTGCGCTGGCGCGAGTAGGCGAACCCGAGCGTCTGCTCGAGCGCGCCCGCGAAGGAGGTCAGGTGCGCGCTCAGACGTGCGTAGTACTCCTCCGTGCGGGCGGCGGTCTGCTCGGCGGCCGGGAAGGAGGCGAAGGTCACCGGGTCGAAGCTGTCCCCCGTCGTGCGCAGCTCGATGTGCGTGTAGCGCGCGACCAGCCCGACGTCAAAGTCCGGCGCGACGTCGTAGCCGAGCCGCGTCGAGACCCCGAGGTTGTCGTCGTAGTCATCGTTGCGGGCCTCGAGCGGCTGCAGCAGCTCGGGCGGCGTCACCGGCGTGGCGCCCGCGTGGTCGTGCGTCAGGTTCGCCGCGTAGTGGAAAGCGTCCGCGGAGCCGCTGACGCTGGCGGCCTGGTTGAACGTGTCGAAGGAGCCGCCCTCCAGGGCGCCGGTGAACTTCAAGGGTCCCGAGCCTTGCTTGGTGATGATGTTGATCACCCCGCCGATGGCGTCCGAGCCGTACAAGCCGCTCTGCGGCCCGCGCAGCACCTCGATGCGCTCGATGTCCTGCGTCAGCAGGTGCCCGAAGTCGAAGGCCCCGGTGGAGTTGCTCGGGTCGCTGACGTCGATGCCGTCGATCAGCACCTTGGTGTGGTTGGAGTTGGTGCCGCGCATGAACACCGAGGTGGTCCCGCCCGGCCCCCCGGTCTGCACGACGTTCAGACCCGGGATGTCCTTCAGGACCTCGGCGAAGGTGCGCTCCTGGCGCGCCTCGATGTCCGCCGCCGTGACCAGCGTGATGCTGCTCGCCACCTCAAGCTGCGGCGTCGGCACTCGCGTGGCGGTGATGACGATCGACTGCAACTCCTCGGGGTCCGCCGCGCGCGCCGCCGGCGCGGCACTGCAGGCGAGCGCGAGGCCGCCGGCGATGGCGGGCAGAGGCCGAAAGGCCCAGGCAGGCAAGCAGGCGGGCGCGGCGCGCGAGCGCGCGCGGCGCAGGGTCAGGTCGGTTGTCATGGATCAGCTCCGTAAGTAGCACCACCCGTGCCCGAGGGGCGCGTGGGGCAGTGCTGGAGCTGGGGGGGCGCGGTCTAGCGAACCGGTGCGTGCCCACCAGCCTCGCCCGCCGCGACGCCCATCGGTGATACGCAAGGCCGGTCTCCGGGCTCCCGAGCTGGAGGACTCCTCCGGCGGATCGCCTTCCCGCACCCGTCACTGGGGCAGTGGCTCATGTGATCCGCTTGACTCTCGGTTACCGTTGCGGGGGCAGCGCCGGGCTTGGACGAATCCTCACCGGACTTCCCGTTTCTCCATCCCGCCGCGCGCGGCCACAGCCGTTTGGCCGCCGCGCGGTGGGACAGACACCTCACGCCGCGCGAAGCCTGCCTGCCCCGGCCGGGGCCCGTCAAGGGCCCGCGCGCGCACAGCGCGCGTGGCATGATCGGCTCCCACGTGAAGACCGAAGATGACCGCGCACCCTCCTGGCCGCGCGCCCCCGCGGCGGCGGAGTGGGTCGGCTACCTCACCGTCGGGCCGCTTCTCCTGGGGCTGGCCGGCGTCGGGCTGCTCGAGGGTTACGCGGCGCGGGAAATGGCGCAGCGCGCCACGCTCGGCTGGGGGGCGGCGCTGCTCGCCTTCGGCGGCGCGGTGCACTGGGGGCTGATGCTCGCGGGCCGGCTGCCCTGGACCGCCGCCTGCCTTGCCGGGGCGCTCGCGCCGCTGGCGGTGGCCGCCCTGGCGGTGCTCATCGGCGGGCAGCGCGGGCTCGCGCTGCTGGTGGTGGGGTTCGGGGGCTTCTGGCTGTACGAGCACCGCGTGCGCGCAGCGCAGCTGCCGCCGGATTACGTGAGCCTCAGGCGGCAGCTGTCGATTGCGATCTGCTCGGTGCTCGCGGTCACGATGTTCCTCAGCGATGCCGCCGGCATCGCCTGAACAGGAATCAGCGCACGATGGAAGACTTCGTCTCCGCCCCCTGGCTGCGCCGGCTGATCACCGTGGTGCTCCTCGCCGGGCTCGTGCTGCTCGGTGTGCGCGTCATCGCGCCCTTCATCATTCCGGTCGTGTGGGCCGCGATCCTCGCCTACGTGAGCTGGCCGGCCTACGAATGGCTGGTCGTGAAGCTCGGCGGCCGCGCGACGCTCAGCGCGGTGATCATGACCACGCTGGTGTCGGCGGCGGTCATCGTGCCGATCGCCTGGCTCGCGGTGGTGCTGCGCATCGAGCTCGTGCGCGGCTACCACGACATCCAGTCGCTCATCTCCGGCGGCCTGGAGCTGCCGCCGGCGGTGCTGAAGCTGCCCTGGATCGGCGAGCAGCTGCACGACCTGACGACCCAGATCGCGCAGGACCCGCACGCGCTCGGCATGGAGCTGCGCAAGCTCACCGACCGCTCCTTCGACCAGATCGCGCGCGTGCTCGGGGACGTCAGCCGCAACGCGGTGAAGCTCGGCATGGCGGTCTTGAGCCTGTTCTTCGTCTACCGCGGCGGGGAGCGCTTCGCCGGCCAGATCGCCCGCGCGCTCGAGCTGGTGCTGGGTCCGCGCGTGGACAACTATCTGAGCGCCATCGGCCAGACGGTGAAGGCAGTCATCTACGGGCTCGGGCTCGCCGCCCTCGTGCAGGGGGTGCTGGCCGGACTCGGGTACTGGATCGCCGGCGTCGGCGCGCCGATCTTCCTCGCCGCCCTCACCACCATCAGCGGCATCATCCCGTTTGCGGTGCCGTTGCTCTGGGGCGGCGTCAGCGCCTGGCTGGTGCTGACCGGGCACACCGTGCCCGGGGTGGCGCTGTTCGCGTGGATGCTGATCGTCGTCGGCTGGACGGATCACTTCGTGCGCCCGCTGCTCATCAGCCGCGGGGCGCAGATCCCCTTCCTCATCGTGCTGTTCGGCGTGCTCGGCGGACTGGCCGCGTTCGGGCTCGTCGGACTGTTCCTGGGTCCGGTGATCCTCGCGGTGCTGCTCGCGGTGTGGCGCGAGTGGCTCGCCGAGAGCGGCCAGCCCTCAGCCTGACGGGCGCGCCGTGGGATGCGGCGCCTTCAGGTGCCGAGGAACATGCGGTAGGCGGGGTTGGCGGTCTCCTCGACGTACGCGTAGTGCAGCTCGTTCAGGTGCAGCAGGAAGTCGGCGCGGTCGGCGGCGGGCACCTGGATGCCGGCGAGCACGCGCCCGTAGTCCGAGCCGTGGTTGCGGTAGTGGAACAGCGTGATGTTCCAGCGCGAGCCGATCGACTTCAGGAACCGGTGCAGGGCGCCCGGGCGTTCGGGGAACTCGAAGCGGTAGAGCACCTCGTCGGTGATGCCGCGCGCGTGGCCCCCCACCATGTAGCGCACGTGCAGCTTGGCCATCTCGTCGTCCGTCATGTCGGTGACCGCGAAGCCGCCCGCGCGCAGGCCGCTCACGACCGCGTCCTTCTCCGCGCGCCCCTGGCTCAAGGCGAGGCCGACGAAGATCTGCGCGCTCGTGCTGCTGGAGTAGCGGTAGCTGAACTCGGTGACGTTGCGCTGCCCGATCGCCTCGATGAAGTGCAGGTAGCTGCCGCGCTCCTCGGGGATCACCACCGCCAGCAGCGCCTCACGCTCACCGCCAAGGTCGGCCCGCTCGGCGACGTGCCGCAGGCGGTCGAAGTTCATGTTGGCACCGCTGTTGATGGCGACCAGGCGCTTGCCGCGCCAGCCTTCGCGCGCCAGGTACTTCTTCAGTCCCGCCACCGCGAGCGCGCCGGCCGGCTCGACGATGGAGCGCGTGTCCTCGAACACGTCCTGGATCGCCGCGCAGATCTCGTCGGTGTTGGTGAGCACGACCTCATCGACGTGCCCGCGGCACAAGGCGAAGGTCTCCTCGCCCACGCGCTTCACGGCGACGCCGTCGGCGAAGATGCCGACGCGCTCGAGCGTCACGCGGGTGCCGGCCCTGAGCGAGTCGTGCATGCTGGCCGCATCCGTCGGCTCGACGCCGATGATCTTCACGTTCGGGTACAGGTACTTCACGTACACCGCGATCCCGGCGATCAGGCCGCCGCCGCCCACGGGCACGAAGATCGCGTCCGGCGCCCCGCCGCACTGGCGCAGGATCTCCACCGCGATGGTGCCCTGGCCGGCGATCACGTCCGGGTCGTCGAAGGGATGCACGAACACGAGGTTGCGCTCGCGCGCCAGGGTGAGGGCGTGCTCGAAGGCGCTGTCGTAGTCATCCCCGTGCAGCACCAGCTCGGCGCCGAGGTCGAGCACCGCCTGCACCTTGATGTGGGGCGTGGTCTGCGGCATGACGACGACGGCGGTGATGCCGCGGCGGCGCGCGGCGAGCGCCACGCCCTGCGCGTGGTTGCCGGCCGAGGCGCACACGACCCCGCGCCGGGCGGCGGCCTCGGAGAGGTGGGCGATGCGGTTATAGGCGCCGCGCAGCTTGAACGAGAACACCGGCTGCAGGTCCTCGCGCTTGAGCAGCACCTCGTTGCCGAGGCGCCGCGAGAGGCGCGGCGCGGGCTCGAGCGGCGACTCGATCGCGACGTCGTAGACGCGCGCCTTCAGGATCCTCTCGATGTAGGGGCTGGCCACCTTGGTCCGTCGCTTCGCGAAGCTCTCTGGGTTAAGGGAACCCGAGAGCTTAGCGGCGGTGGCGTGCGCTGTCAGCGCTTCTCGCTCGCCTTGCGCACCGCGAAGCGGAACTGTTGGCGGCCGATCGAGACGCTATCCCCGTCCTCGAGCGCCTGGCGGGTGACGCGGCGGCCGTTCACCTGCACCCCGTTGGTGCTGTTCAGGTCCTCGATGATCGTCTGCGCAGGTCCGGCGAGGATCACGGCGTGGTGGCGGCTGATGAACTTGGCATCGATCTGCAGGTCGTTGTCCGGCGTGCGCCCGACGCTGGTCTTGCGCCCGAGCACGTGCACCACCTCGCGCCCGCCCTCGCTGCTGATCAGCAGGCGCGTCGCCCCGTCCGGCAGCGGCGCGGGCTCGCGCTCTGCGGCGGCGTGCCCGGCTTCGGGCAGCTGGGCGTGGGCGCTGGTATCGGTCATGCCCTGGCGCACCTCCGCGAGGGTCGCGCGCCACTGCTGGTTCGCCTTCTCCAGCTCCTCCAGGCGCAGGCCGTTCTTGCGGGCCTCGGACTCCAGGCGATGCACCGCCTCCTCGGCGGCGGCCAGGTCGGCCTCGAGCTCGCGCACGCGCGTGGCCGAGGCGCGCGCCTCCGCCTGCGCCGCCGCCAGCGCCGCGGCCTCCGCGGCGGCGTGCCGCTCGGCCTCGTCGGCGCGGCTGCTCGCGGCGGCGAGCGTCGCCTGGAAGGTGCTGCGCTCCTGGTGGACGCTCTTGAGCGCCGCGCCCCAGTCCTCCATCTCGCGCCGCACGCCGGCGAGTTCCTCTTCGGCTTCCTTGAGCTCCGCCTGCAGCTCCTGGGTGCGCTTGCTCTCGGCGGCGAGCGCGCCCTCGAGATCGGCGCTGCGGGCGCGGCTCCGGTTCAGCGCCGCCTCGTGCTCGGCCGCCTGGGCGGTGGCCGCGGTGGCGCTCTCGCGCGCGGCCTCGACGGCGGTGGTCAGCTCGACGCGCTCGGACAGCAGGTGGCTGAGCTCGGTCTTGCGTTGCGACTCGGTGGTGTCGTGCCGCTCGGCGACGGCCGTGAGTGCGCGCACACGCTCGCCGCTCGCCTGCAGCTGCGCCTGCAGGCGCGCGATGTTGGCGTGCAGGCCCTGCGCCTCGCGCCGCGCGTCGCGCAACTCGGCGTCGCGCTCGGCAAGCACCGCGCCGAAGGCGGTGACGTCCTGCTCGAGGCGCGCGAGGCGCGCGGCGCGCTGCGCCAGTTCCGCCTCCTGCTCGCGCACGCCGGCCTCGCTGGCGGCGAGCGCGCGCATGACATGCGCAAGCTCCCCCTCGCGCTCCTGCACCGCCTGGTGCAGGTCGGTCACCAGCTCCTCGAAGACCGTGCGGCGCGCCTGCGTGCTGGTCAGGGACTCGAAGTAGCCGGCCGCGCGGGCGCGCTCCTCGTGCAGGTCCGCCATGATGGCGGCCGCGTGCGCCGCGTGCGCGCGCTCGCGCCCGGCGCGCGCCGCCTCGTTCTTCAGCACGCGCGCCCTCTCGGCTTCGCGTGCGCGCGCACTCTCGGCGAGTTCGCGCTCGAGCGTGCGCGCCTGCTCCAGCGCGCCCTCGAGCTCCGCGCGGGCGGCGGTGAGCTCCCCGGCGAGCTGCCCGGCGCGCTGCTCGGCCGCCGTGCGCGCCTGCGTGAGCTCGGTGAATTCGGAGGCATGCCGGGTGGCGGCCGCCTGCAGCCGTGTGAGCTCGGCATCCAGCTGCGCCGCGCGCGCCTCGGCGGTGGCGCGCAGCTCGGCGAGCTTGCTCGTGGCGGCATCGCCGCCGGTCTGCAGATGCGTGAGTTGCGCGGCCAGGCCGGCCGCGTGCTGCTCGGCGGTCCGGCGCGCCTGGGCGAGGTCGGCGACCTGCGAGGTGTGCGCGGAGCCTGCGGCCTCGAGGCGCTCGAGCGCGGCGGCGAGCTCAGCGGCGCGCGCTTCGGCGGCCGCACGGGCCGCGTGGGCTTCCTCGCGCTCGCGCTCGAGCTCGCGCACGCGCTCGTCCTTGGCGCCCAGCAGCTGCTGCGCCAAGCGCAGCTCGGCGGACAGCGCCTCGAACTTCCGCTCCGCCGGGTGCTCGCCCTCGCCGCGCAGCTGCGGCAGCGCCGCCCAGGTGTCGGTGCTGGTGTGCTCGTCGTGCGCAAAGTCCGCGACCGCCGGGTCGAGCACCGGCAGCTCGGCGGTACTGTCGAGGTCGGCCTCGGGTGAGGTGGGTGGCGGCGAGATCGAACGCGAACTCATCGAGGTACCTGAAATTTCCCTAGTCTGGCGGCGAAAAAGTGTAGCGCCGGAACCCCCCGTTGCCCGCGCGTGCCCCTATAAATGTGTGAGAGGTATCCCGAAAATCCCTCTCAACCGCGAAGGAAGTCGCGAACCGCGTCGAACAGGCGCTGCGGGGAGGCGGCCAGCAGCTCCCGGGCGCTGCCCTCCAGATCCGCCACGCGGGCGGCGGGGATCGCCTCGCGGATGCGCGCCGTCGCATCCCACAGGTCATCGCGGGGCCTGAGCACGAGGAGCCGTGCGCTCAGGCGCGCGAGCCGCTCGCGCGCGGGGTACTGCGCCAGGCCTTCCGCGATCCAGCACTGCGCCTCGGGCGCATCCGGCGGCGCGCCTGCCGGGGCCGTCCCCAGGGGCACCGACACCATCACCACGCGCGCGACGGCCTCGGGCCGCGCCAGCGCAAGTTCAGCCGCGATGAGGGCGCCCGTGCGCACGCCGAGCACGTCGAGCCGGCGCAGGCGCATCGTGTCGACGAAGTCGGCCAATGCCGCCGCGTAGCCGGCGAGCCCCGGCGGCGCCGGCGGCGGGTCCGACTCGCCGAAGCCCGGCAGGTCCGGCGCGTACACCGAGCGGTCGCGCCCGGCGAGCGCGAGGAAGGGGGCGAGCATGCGCCCCGAGCCCGGGCAGTCGTGCACGCACAAGAGCGCCGCGCCCTCCTCGAAGCCGCCGCCCGGGGGCATGGCGTGGTGCACATGCAGCTGTCCGTAGCGGCACTCGAAGTAGCCGCGCCGCACGCGCGCCGCGGCGGGGGCGGGAGCCTGTTTCGGGGTCGGCCTGGGCATGGGCACATAGTGCCATGATCGGCAGCCCCCTTGCGCCGCGCCGGCGCGCGCGTAGATTGGCGCGCAGCTTTCTCAGCGAAGCGCAGGGCGGTTACATGCGGGACATCGTGGCAACGCTGGCGGTCGCGGCACTGCTCGCCGGCTGCGGCGCCGGCATCAGCGGGACGGCCGGCGCGGGCGCCGAGGCACAGCAGGCGGCGCAGGCGCGGCAGCACGAAGAGCGCGTGCGCCAGGGGATTGAGGCGGCGCAGGCGCAGGCGGCGCAGCAGCGCGCCGAGGCCGAGAAGCAGGGGCAGTAGGCCGCTTACCTCAGGAGCCGCCACCGCGTGTTCGGGTCAGACACGCGGTGGCGGGGACCGGGCGGGCTAGCGCCGGCGCGCGCTCTTGCGGGCGACCCTCCTGCGGGCCGCTTTCTTTTTACCGGCCGCCTTCTTCGCGGTCCTCTGCACCGCTTTCCTGGCTTTCCTGGCTTTCCTGGGTTTATTGGCTTTCTTGGCCTTTTTGCGCGCGGGCTTCTTCGGGGCCGCCTTCCTGGCCGCCTTCTTCTTGGCTGACTTCTTCTTGGCTGACTTCTTGGGCTTCGCCGCGGCCGGCTTCGCTGCGGCGGGCGCCGCGGCGGCCGGCTTTGCCGCCGGCACGGCCTTCGGCGTGGCGGGCTTGGGCTGCGCCGCGGGGCGCGGCGCCTCCTGCACGGCGAACGTGCCGCCCTGCGGGTCCAGGAACAGCGCGATCCAGCTGCCGCCCGGCACCTCGACCGGCCCGTGCAGCAGGCGGCCGCCCGCGGACTTCGCCGCCGCCACCGCGCGGCCCGCATCCGCCACGTGCACGTAGCTCAGCCACGAGGGCGGCGTCGAGGGGCCCTGCGTGTTGCACATGCCGCCGACCTGCGCCCCGCCGTGCTCGAAGAGCTGGTACACGCCCATCGCGCCCATGTCGTGCCCGACGCCCTGGGTCCAGCCGAAGAGCTCGCCGTAGAAGCGCAGCGCGCCAGCCACGTCGGTGGTGGCGAGCTCGTGCCAGGAGAAGCTGCCGGTGGCCGGGGCGGGACCGGGCGGCGGCCCGCTGGGGGTGAACACCGCAAAGGTCGCGCCCTGCGGGTCGGCGAGCACCGCGAAGCGCCCGACGTTCGGGATGTCGGTGGCGGCCTTGCACACGCGCGCGCCGAGACCCTGGGCCTGCGCGACGGTCGCGTCCACGCTCGGCGTGCCGACGTAGGTCAGCCAGTGGGCCGGCGTGCCGGCCGCATCCGCCGGCAGCGCCATGAGGCCGCCGACCTGGGAGCCGCCGGCCATGAATATCGTGTAGCCGGGCATGTTGGAGGGCTGCGTGCGCCACGGCACGACCTTGGGATAGAAGGCGGCGGCCGCCGCGGTGTCAGTCGTCAGCAGCTCGTGCCAGATAAATCGTCCACGGACCTGGGCGTTGCTCATGGTGACTCTTCCTCTTGTTGGCGAGCGACATCTTCAACGGTCGACGATCGGCGCGACATTCTGCCCTGCCCCGCCGGGTACTTCCACGACTCCTGTGACCGGCCGCCAGCCCCCCGCGAGCGCTCGCGCCCGATGAGGTAGAGCCCGCTGGCGATGACCACCGCGCCACCGGTGAGCACGCGCGCCGAGGGCAGCACGTGCCACAGCAGGCGGTCGATGAGGATGCCCCACAGGAGCGAGGTGTACTCCAGCGGCGCCACGACCGCGGCCGGGGCGGAGCGGAACGCCTCGGTGAGGCAGTAGGAGCCGATGGCGGCCAGGACCCCGAGGTAGACCAGCCAGTGGTAGTGGGCGGGCTCAAGCGCCACCCACCCGGGGGCGGCGATCGCACCCGCCATAGCCGTCATCAGGCTGATGGTCCAGACCACCACGCTCGCGGTGGTGTCGGTGCGCGTGAGCACCCGCACCGCAATCCCGCTCACCGCATAGGCGAAGGCGCCGACGAGTGCGGCCAGGGACCCGAGGGAGATGAGCCCGGAGACGCTCGGCTTCAGCATGATGAGAACGCCGAGCAGGCCCACGCTGATCGCGATCCAGCCGCGCCGGTCGGTGCGTTCCTTGAGCACCGGCACCGCGAGCGCCGTCATCATGAGCGGCGCGGACAGGAACAGCGCGTAGGCGCTGGCGAGCGACAGCGAGCGCACCGCATAGATGAAGCTGCCGAGCACGAGCACCTGCAGCGCGCCGCGCAGCAGGTGCATCGGGAAGCGCTGCGGCTTGAGCAGGTGCCAGCGCCCGCTGAACGCGATCGGCAGGAGCAGGAAGGGGATCGAGGCGGCCCCGCGCAGCACCGCGACCTGCATCGGCGGGTAGGTCCCGGAGAGCAGCTTCAGGAGCGCGTCCATCCCGGCGAACGCCGCCACCGCCACGATCATCGAGGTGATCGCGCGTACCCGCCCCTCCCTCATACGCGCTCAGCCCGCCGGATCCGCCTCCGGGGGCTTGCCCGGCGCCACCTCCGCGGGCCGGCCGGGCGAGCTCAGCGGACGGTAATGGGTGCCGAGGAGCCGCGCCGGCAGCGGGAAGGCGCTCGCAAGCGAAACCACGAGCGAGGAGGCATAGGGGACGGACTGGATGCACAGCACGATGATCCACGCCATGCGGTCCGGGCCTGCGGTCTGCGGGGTGCTGGTGTCGGCGACCGCCCAGGCCGACAGCAGCAGTCCCAGCATCATGAGCGTCTCCTCGCGCGCCGCGGCGAGCGCATGCCACAGGCCCGAGGTCGCGCCTCCCTTGGGCGTGCGGAAGAACGGTTCGCTCTTGGTCAGCAGCCCCTTGATCGAGGCCATGCCGATGGTGTGCGTGAGGGCGAGCCCGGCGATGGCGGCGGCGAGCGTCTGCCGTACGTTGGCGCCGACGCGCACGCGGTACAGGTGCACGAGCTTGGCGAGCTTGAAGGTGAACAGCGACAGCGGCAGCACCGAGTAAAGCACCAGCGGCGGGTCGATCGAGCGCGGCGCCCACACCATCGCGGTCGACCAGGCGAGAGCTGCGAGGTTGAAGAGCAGGTTGCAGCCGTCGGCGATCCAGGGCAGCCAGCCGGCGATGAAGTGATAGCGCTGGCCCGGGGAGAGCGGGCCGCCTTCGAGGAACAGGGTCTTGGCGTGCGCCTTCAGGATCTGCATCGCCCCGTACGCCCAGCGGAAACGCTGCTTCTTGAAGTCGATGAACGTGTCGGGCATCAGGCCGCGGCCGTAGCTGTCGGGCACGTAGCTCGCATCAAAGCCGCTCTCGAAGATGCGCAGGCCGAGTTCCGCGTCCTCGGTGATGCACCACTCGGCCCAGCGGCACGCGTCCATCTGCGCGCGGCGCACCATCGTCATGGTGCCGTGCTGGATGATCGCGTTCCTCTCGTTGCGCGTGATCATGCCGATGTGGAAGAAGCCGCGGTACTCCGCGTAGCACATGGCCTTGAAGGCGCTCTGGCCCGCGTCGCGGTAGTCCTGCGGCCCCTGCACGATGGCGATGCGCTGGTCGTGGAAGGCGGGCGTGAGGTCGCGCAGCCAGTTCGGCTCAACGACGTAGTCGCTGTCGATGACCGCGATGATCGTCGCGTCCGGCGCGGTGCGCCCGAGCGCGTAGTTGAGCGCGCCCGCCTTGAAGCCCTTGAGCGGCGCCACGTGGAAGAAGCGGAAGCGCGGCCCGAGCTTCGCGCAGTGCGCCTCCACCGGTCGCCACACCGCCTCATCCTTGGTGTTGTTGTCGATCACCAGCACCTCGAAGTCCGGGTACTCGAGCTTCGCCAGGGCATCGAGCGTCTCGATCAGCATGTCGGCGGGCTCGTTGTAGGCCGGCACGTGCACGGAGACCTTCGGCGGCGTCACGACCGGGGTGTAGATCGGTGCGCCGAGGCGGCGCCGGTAGGACACCCAGTGCGCCTCCGCCCACTCGTGCGCCTCGGCGAGCAGCACCAGCATCACCCCGAGCATGCCTAAGAGCAGCAGCACGCCGGAGATGACGCCCGGCACCGTCATGTACTGCTGCGTGAAGTCGTAGATCACCCACACCGCAACAGTTGCGGCCGCGAACACCACGAGCGCGAGGAAGCTGCGGCCGCGGTTGCGCAGCGCCTCGCTGTTCAGATAGAGCAGGCCGAGCAGCAGCAGCGACACCGCTACCGACACCGCCGCGAGGGCGTGCCACTCGGGCACGCGCACGATCGGGGCGGCGAACTCGAACTTAGGTTTCCGGTTGACGTCGTACACGCCCCAGTAGGAGCCCACCGCGCCCTCCAGGTACGCCTTCCAGGGCTGGTCGAAGGCCTCCATCACGTAGTAGGTGAGCTGCTCTTTCTGTGCGCGCGCGAGGAAGCGGCGCAGGAACAGCGCCTCGTTCGCCTCGGAGGCGACCGCGGACTCGTGCGTGCGGCCGCGGCTCGGCCAGCCGATCTCCGCGATCACGATCGGTTTGTGCGGGAAGGCCTTCTGCAGGCGCTTGAACTGCGTGAGCGAGTAGTCGACCGCCTCGTCCACCGGCACGCCCTCCCAGTAGGGCAGCAGGTGCACGCCGATGAAGTCCACGTGCTGCGCCAGCTCCGGGTTGGCGAGCCAGGTGTGCCAGGTCTCAGCGGTTCCCACCGGCTGCTCGATCGCCTCGCGCGCGCGGTCCAGCAGCTTCTCCAGGTCCGCGATCGGCAGGTCCCCGCGCAGCAGCACCTCGTTGCCGATGAAGACGCGCACCACGTTGACGTGGCTGTCGGCGAGGCGGATGGCGGTCTGCAGCTCCTGCTCGTTCCTCTCGGTGATGTTGTCGACCCAGGCGCCGATCGCGACGTTCATGTCGCGCTGCTGCGCGAGATCCGGGATGTCCGCGAGCGTCCCCTGCAGGCTGTAAGTGCGCACCGACTTGACCTTCCCCTGCAGCAGCGCCAGGTCCGAGTCGATCTCCGCGTCGGTAGGCAGGATGTTGCGCGCCGGATCCTCGTTGGCCCTAAACGGCGAGAAGGCAAAGCCGGCGATCAGCGACGGCCAGGGCGGCTCGCGCGTCGG
>Ga0316624_10000190_pt1 | contig 19197 bp, 12 predicted proteins | sample OWC_Aug_N3_C1_D5_FD_207657 | JGI IMG/M metagenome (GOLD analysis project Ga0316624, IMG submission 207657) | Wetland soil microbial communities from Old Woman Creek delta, Ohio, United States - OWC_Aug_N3_C1_D5_A | ecosystem: Environmental > Terrestrial > Soil > Wetlands | place: USA: Ohio... | reverse complement strand
ATGGAGCCAATACAACATCGTATGAGCTTGGTACAGATGATAGCTCCTACTCCATGCTCTGCGACGGTGTGGCGCTTCTCGTCATTTCACCAGTCAGCGCAGTGAACAACACCGCGGGACCGGGAGGCAACACCTACCATGACTATGCGGCCGACTTCCTTGTCACATTCGAGGACTTCAACGTGGGAACGCTCAACACTACAAATGCTGTCAACCTGGGAACGACTTCAGTGTGGAGCAACTTCACCCTAGGAGACCCGGGCGATGTGACGAGGCTGTACGCTCTGAGAGTGAACTGCACCAGAGGGACTTGGATGAACCTCTCTGTCTACCTGAAGGATGCGTCCAGTTGGACTGCGTACGCATACCAGAACGTGTCCGGTCACCCTCAGACGCTCAAGTGGAACGCACTGGACGACACACTTACAGGATCTACAGGCAGCTGGGCATCATTCCAGATAGGGAGTGTCAGCGATCAGATGCTGATTGTGTTCAAGGTGTCGGGCATGACGACTGACGAGGGCGAACTCAATATCCAGATTACACCATTCTTCACAAACCAGCTGGACTATCCTGCTGTGCCGACGTACTCAGGATACTCAGGTGGAGGAGGAAACTGGCTGGCAGCGAACGGACTGGTTGTCGCTGGTGTGGCTGCCGTAGCAGTTGTGGCTCTTGTCATTGTAGTGCTCGTGCTCAAGAAGCGAGGCCACTAATCGATGAGGGTGATTTAGGGATGAGGAAGACAATAGTCGCGCTGCTGGTCATGGTGCTGATGTCGCAGCCAATACTTATACTCGGCGGTACAATGGCAGTCGTGGAGAGGGCCGGGACCCCGGCCCTTGCGGCTGCGGAGCCCGAAAGAGGATGCCAATACAATGGGGATGAACTGACGAATCATGTGCCGATATTCATCAATGGCACAAGTGACTTCGTCATGCAAGGCTGGCCCGGTTCCGGCACTCCAGGAAGCCCGTATCGCATAGAGAGATTGAACATCACGTATGACATGGATCTCGCCGGAATAAGGATAATCGAGACCGATGCATACTTCGTAATCAGCAACTGCTTTGTCAAACAGGTTTCGTTTGTGGAGTGCATCCAGCTGTATAACACGAGCCACGCTGCGATCGAGTATGTGACTGTGGTTTCTCCCGGGGCATCCATCGTCGCTGAATACGTGAACAACTTCCGGGTAGTGCGGTCCATTGCGGAGTCAGGAGGCACTGCTGCGACGATTGAGTATGGCAACCACACGGTCCTTCAGTGGAACCTTTTTAGGAGCACATCAAACCTAGGAATATACGCCCTCGACTGCAATGACCTGCTAAGCCAACACAATGACTACATCGTCAGCGGGACACGTTCGATTGGCGTGTATCTGGCCGACTGCAACCGGGCCTCCAGCCAGTATGATTACTCATACCTAGGCGACAACGGGGTATATGTTCAGGGTGGGGAGAACGTCACGATTCTTGGGTTCGAAGGAGAGGACAACATGTGGGGCATCTACACAGCCTTTGCCGCAAGAACAGTGCTGAGCGCATGCTACATCGCCAACGCAGCTCAAGACGGTATCTATCTCTACTTGTCGCCCAACTCAACGATTGACCAATGCGTCTTGCTCGACTGTGCTGGCGTATCGGGCGACGAGGCACTCCGTATCGAAGGCTCAGGAGATACTCAAGTCACCAACACTCAGGTTCTGGGAAGCGGCGGCGACGGTATATACGTAGTGAGCTCGGAAAGAGTCATCATAGACAACAACGAGATTAGCGGCGCTGAGTCCAGTGGTCTGTACTTCAGCACCTGTGAGAATCTGACCGTGACGGAGAACGAAATCACCGAGGTCGGTCTCTATGGTGCATATTTCGGTGGCTGCCTCCGTGCTGATGTGCAGGCCAATACCGTCAGTGGTGCCGGAAACGTTGGTTTCGGATTCAGCACGTCAGACTACGTCAATGTGCATGACAACAGCCTCTCGAACTGTGCATCTGGAATCTGGTTCGAGGGCGGCACCGAATCAGACGTTGAGCTAAACACGGTGCGACATTGTGAGGGCGGCATTGGGTCTACAGGGCACACCAATGGAACCGTCGAAGACAACACAATTGATGATGTATACACGGGTATCTACCTTGAGGACGTTTCGGAGATGGATCTGGCCCACAACACGATAACACAATGTGACTCAGGCATAAGTCTCGAAATGGCCACCTTCTCTAGTATAAGGTCCAACGCGATCGGACATTTCACATCGGTTGGAATCCGATTGGCTTCGGCTGATTACTCGTCGGTGAGGGACAACATCATCGTTGGTCCAGGAACCAATGGCATATGGGTACAGACAACACTGGGCCTGACTTTCAACAGCAATGAGATGACCGAGTGTGGCTTCATCTTTCCGGTGTATGGAGCAGTGGGGTACTTCAACCACACTTTCACAGGCAATCTTGTGAATGATCTCCCAGTGTACTACACGTGGAACGAATCCGAGGTGGAGCTCTCCGGGAGCAGCTGGGGTCAGGTGATACTTGTCCAGTGTGAGAACGTTACCGTGACGGGTGGAGTCTTCCATCGATGCACGGTCCCAATCCAGAGCTTCTATAGCGAGTCGCTCAGTCTTGTTGGGATCACCTCGGAAGAGAACTCCTATGGCTTCTTGCTCGTGGAAACTTCGAACTCGACCGTTTCCGGGGCCAAGACTATCCACACGGGTTGGGGGCTCGCAGCGCAGAACTGCGATCTTCTGACTATCGAAGACAGCGACATGTCACGTGCCGCGAATCGGGGACTAAACATCATCGGCTCGGAGAACGTGGTTGTACGCAACGTGACTGTCGAGTATGCTCAGTACGGCCTCACTGCAAGCACTGGATCCTATGGCGCCGTGATGGACTGCCATTTCAGTCACATCTCGGCATCTGGCATTGGGCTCGACATTGGTGCTAGCTACTGGAATGTTACACACTCTGTGTTCCTCAACGCCACCTACGGAGTGCAGTTCGGTTCAGCGATCGGGTCGACGGTTTATGGCTACGTTGCTGACTGCGAATTCATCCACTGTCACGATGGTGTCCACGTCACCGATGGCAACACGGACCAGGGTACAGTCGTGAGAAGCGAGTTCTACAGCAACACTAACGGACTCAACATCGTGAGTGGCGACTACTGGCATGTCATCAACTGCACGATACTGTGGAGTGCCGAATACGGCATCTACATGTCCGGAGTGACAGGACCCGAGGTCTACGGTAACACGATAGCTCTGAGTGGGACGGCGAATGGCTACTCGAACATTGCGCAGTACTGGGACGACGGCGTGAGCCGCGGCAACTCATGGAACGACTATGTCCCGCCTCCGCCATATACGATCAATGTTGCCTCGGACAGGTACCCCTCACTCTTTCTGCCTACAGAACCAATCATAGACAGCCCCATGGATGTTTCCTACCCAGAGTTCTCAACTGGCAACTTCATCATCTGGCATCCCTATGACAACTACCTATCTGACTGGAGTGCGACAATGGATGGTGTGGTTTGGGCCGCTGACGCATGGAACTTCAATAGCATAGTCGTAGACATCGACGGCCTCAGCTACGGCAGCCACATACTTGTATTGACAGTATGGGATGTCGACCGGAACCCTGTCACGGACGAAGTGAAGGTTCATGTCTACGACAACGTCGCTCCCACGATATCGCATCTGACGAACACTGAGGCATTCGTCGGGGGCTCAGGCCAGGCGCTAACATGGGATGTATACGATCGTCACCCAGGCACGTATAGGATCCTAAGGGACGGAGTCGAAGTCAGCTCAGGACCTTGGGTCAACGGCAACATCACTACCAGCCTAGACAGTCTCTCATTGGGTATCCACGAGTACGACATTAGCCTGTATGATGACGACGGCAATGGCGCACATGACCAAGTCATTGTCAATGTGCTCGAGGACGCCACGTGGCCTTCACTCGATAGCCCGGCAGACATCATCTTCATAGTTGGCACCACGGAGAACTATGTCACGTGGACCCCGGATGATGACCACCCCAAGAACTACGAGGTTAGGCAGGGCAAAGCCGTTGTGGATTCAGGCACATGGTCCGGTTCAAGGATACTATTCAGCCTTGATGGGCTTTCGGTCGGGAACTACAACTTCACACTGACCGTCTATGATGGCGCGGGTCATTCCGCTTCGGACTCGGTTGGCGTGAAAGTATATCCCTACGAGGGCTACTTAGAGCCCGGAGCCTTCGACCTGATGACATTGGCCATCGCGGGGGCTGCGATAGGCGGAGTGGTGGTAGCTGTAGTCTTGGTCTACTACTTCAGGAAAAGAGGCAAGTAGCACAGTCTAAGCAGAGCGGGCAAGGACTCTCCCCAAGGCTCGCTCTGCCCATGTTCTTTCTTGTCAGGGCCATTCAGCCTCTGCAAACACTATAAGCAGTGGTCATACCGTCTGCACCAATGGCGAGCAAACAAGCAGAGGAGCAGGGCCAGCGTCGGACAGACTACGTGCAAGTTGACCTCATGAAGGCGGCTGCCATCGCACTGGTGATACTCGATCACAGTATCACCCACGAGTTGCGCAGCACTCTGTTTCCATACTTCTGGGAACTGACCTCGATACCCCTGTTTCTTGTCATCATGGGCTTCAATGCAGGCAACTCGTTCAGGTTTCGCCAGACCGAGGCGCGTGAGGTATTCTATTCTAGAAGCTACTTGGTAAAGAAGTTCGACAGGTACCTCAAGCCCTTTCTGATTATCTACGTGGTGGGTCTGGCCCTTGTTGCACTGTCAATACCTCTCGGGATTCAGATTGTTTCATCTGAGGAGTTCCTTCCTTTCTCGGGTCCCGGCATGTGGTTCGTTCCTGTAGCCCTAACATCAATCATTGTGCTGCCCGCGCTCTATAGACTCTTCGTATGGAAGCCCAGCGCAGCTGTCGTCCTATGTTTCTTGACAGATTTGCTTCAACACATTGCCCTGTATGGTCTTACCGGCTCCGTGCCGTCCGAATCGCTCACAACAGACCTAATCAGGTTCTTCTTTCTCACCAGCATCACAATCTATCTCTTCCCAGTAGCACTTGGGTTCTGGTTCTCTCAGAACCACGGCCCGGTGGAACGGCACAATCTCTACCTCTACCCGGTCTTTGCTCTGAGCTTCGCCTACGTTGCGTTGTACACATTCTTTGGATTCAGAGTGTTCTTCATTCCAGAGGTGGGCTTCGAGTACAACCTCTTCGTCATGCCCTACTCGGCGTTTCTCTTCATTCTCGGAATGCGGTTGCTCCCATCCAGATCGCGGAACAGAGCCGTTACGCTGCTAGCCAGAGTCGGCAAGGCTAGCTACCACATCCTCATGGTACAAATTGTATACTTTTCGATACTCTACCAGCAGATTCCCTCGCTTGCGACCCAAGGCATAGCGGCCGACCTGGCGTCAATCCTTCTCTTCTACCTCGCAAACTTCCTGATGTGTGCCGGAGCCGGGGTCTTGTGGTTTGAAATGTCATCGAGGGGCGGAGTAGCGAAACGCAATGCCACAGACACAATCGACCAGGAAGAAACTGAAGAACGACGTCCCTATAGGGAGAGGACAGCCTTCATATGATGGACACTGAGATGCCAGAGAGCGATAACAACTACTATGTCACGCGGAAAAAGGACATCATGAAGAACTTCGTCCAAATTGCGAACACGGCTCGGAAGGCAAGCGAAGACGAGGTGGACCTAACATCAATCGAGCAGCTCGTAGAAAAGGCCCGAGTTGAGTTTGAGAGGATACTTCCTACGCTTCCGTACGTCGGAGGTGACAAGAGCCCCTTCACTGAAATGATGATCCAGTCTGGAGAAACAATCGCATTCTACAATGCATGCAAGAGTGCTGGTCTTGAAACAAGGAAGATAGGCGAACTCCTGTATAGAATAGCTGAATCTCAGGTGGAGTCGATTTCTTCGATCAAGAAATGGGTGACCAGACGGGTGTTGTTCTCCACCCAAGTGAAGAACGGGTGGCGGAAGACCATGAACGAATCCCAGAAGTGTAAGTACCCCGGAAACTGGGTTGGCTCATATCTGCCACGAGAGGGCAATTCGTTCGAGTTCGGCTTGGACTTCACCGAGTGTGCGTTCCTAAAGCTTGCTGACATCTTCGGTAGCAGGGAAATCGCACCCTATGTCTGTCTTTGCGACTTTGCCAGAATGCGCGGCATCGGCGTGGGTTTCAAGCGTACAAAGACGCTTGCGTTGGGTCATGAGAAATGTGATTTCAGGTTCGTCAGGGACTACAAGACCCCTCGTGGCTGGCCTCCCGAGAATCTTGAGGAGCACAGGCAGCGGCGCTCTGAGCTCTGATATCCAAGCCCGGATGCAGTACTTACCAGCTCCGCTAGCCTCTATCCGAGCTGTTGAAAGCTGTGATGAGAGTGAGTCCACCTCTTACTTCTTAAGGAGGTGCTAGTCGCAAGACTGAGCCACGTCCGGGGTTATTCACTTGTCTTCGGAGAGAGAACCGACCGATCAGCCAAGCAGTTCGCCTCGCAATGAGGAAAGGCGGCAGCTGATGACTGTGCTTAATCTGTCCGTGGTGACTTTCTTGGTGATGCTGGGCCTGAGCATTGTGGCCCCGGTGCTGCCCACTTATGCCGAGAACTTCGGTGTGTCGTACGCACTCGTTGGATTCGTCATCTCAGCCTTCGCACTCACGCGAATGCTCCTCGACATTCCTGCGGGCTTCCTCTCCAGGAGCCATGACAAGAAGGGAATCATGATCCTTGGCCTGATCCTGATCGTGATTTCGTCAGTCGTTGCAGGTATGGCGGCAGACTACATCACCTTGGTGATCGCCCGGATGATTGAGGGGGCCGGCTCAGCTCTGTACGTGACCACAGCGACTGTGTTTCTGGCTCAGATTGCTGGAACCGCGCGAAGAGGCCGCTTGATGAGCATCTACTCTGGGATGTTGTTGCTTGGAAGTGTCTTCGGCCCGAGCTTCGGCGGACTCGTAGCCACAATCTATGACATTCGTGCACCCTTCTTTGCATATGCCATTGTAGTGGGCATCGGAGTGATTCCCACCCTGACGCTACCCAGGTCCTATTCCAGCAGGACGACATTGTCGGTTCAAGAGAGGGGGTCGTCGATTGGAGATATCGCATCAGTGCTCTCATACGGTTCCTTTGCCGTCATGACATTGGCGACATTCACTCTCTTCTTCATACGCACGGGAGTCAGAAGCACGCTCGTCCCTCTGTTTGCAGCCAACAACCTGGGTACAGATTCGAGTGCAATAGGTATGGTTCTCACATTCGCGGGGGCAACTACTGCCGCTACGATGGTACCCATTGGAGATGTCTCGGACAGGATTGGAAGAAGGAACCCACTGATATTGTGTCTCCTCTTGACAGCTATCGTGACCCTGTCAATTCCATTTGCGACCGACCTGCTGCAGCTATCAGTCGTCATGGCAATCTATGGGGCGACAGTTGGTCTGTCGGGCCCAATAGCCGCTTACGTCACTGACGTTTCGCCGCCGGACAAGATTGAGGTCTCGATGGGCCTGTTTCGAATGATAAGCGATGTGGGTTTCGTATCAGGTCCGATACTGCTCGGGTACATTGCGGACCAGACGCCAGTGATGCCTTCAGGGCTGATTGGACCAGTGCCCTTCGCCGTTGCCTCAGTGATTATGATTGTTGCTGGCCTCTCGCTGCTCAAAGCACAAGACCCTGCAAGAAAAAGGAACCTGCAGTCAATCTCAGTTTGAGATGCTAGTCTTCCCCGATCACTGAGCTGTCGATCAGATTCACTTGCTTGCCCACCCGTTTGATACCTTACTCTGCTCCGGATTTCCTCCGTCTCAGAAGCGCACGTCTAGCAGTCGTGGGGTTGGACATTACCAAGGCATCGCGATACCATTCGTTCTTGATCCTCAGGACGATGCCTTGATTGCCAAGGTCAAGATTCACTACTGAAATGGCCCGCTCTAGTGCGCTAGGACCAAGAACGTAGAAGCTCGAAAACATGATGATACCCACGGCCGCAGAAAGAAGGTACAGTTCGGTGGCGACCGTGTTTCTGTCGAGCCAGCTGAACACAAGAAAGACAACAAGGAGAACGGATAGGAAGAACGTGACTCCCCCAGTGACAACGCAGACACCTTTGAGGCGAGCCATGTCATTCACCGAGTAGTAGTGCCTATCGCAGACCGGGACCCGAAGATACCGGACCTCCTTTTCAGGGGCGACTCTTCTCCGCGCAGTATAGAACTGTGGAATGGCCCGCACGGTCAGCCTTGTGACAGTTGAGGCTATTACGCCATTGGCGGTCGTAGGCTCCCCACACACTGGGCATATGTCGGGAAACACAATGTCGTCTGAGCTCAGGACTACAAGTCTGGTACTGTCACGTGACAACAACCCTACAGGGTCACCGCGAACTGTACAGCCCCGCATGTAGATTTGCATTGTGTTTTGTGCCGTTGTGTCGCGCAGCAGTACTCTGTGTCAGTGCAGTGCCCGCAGTCAAGTCCGGGAAGCCAATCGACAGGGAGATAGTAGATGCTCGCAATCCTTTTGTCCTCCTTTTCCCCTCGTGGCAGCAGTATCGACCGAGGGACAGAGAACGTCATGGTGTCTGACGCGACGAGATTCTTGTCTAGATTGGCCCTGCTCTTGTTTGTAGCCTACTTGCTATTTCTCACAAATCCCCCTTGGAATAAGGCAGCAACAGCGACAGCGTATTACTCGGTCCAAGCCTTTTTGGCTGTCACGATCACCGCCTGTGCTGCTACTCTCACCAGAGTGAATCCCTCGCCCTCTAACAAAGTGTTCGTAATAGGGAGCGTATATGCTTCAATCGTCTTTGCTGGAGCGGCCATCTACTATATGTTCAATGCAAAAGGTGACGCAATCCACGCCATTCCAGCGGGCATATTCCTCAACCTTGTCGCATTTGCAACCACGGCCCTTGTGATGCTAGTGTCGGCCTACCTCAGGGGCTCAGTTCCGAGGGAAAAATCCGTCTGGAATCGCAAGTCGACTGGAGCCATGGTGGTCGCGGTATGTCTTGCGATTTTTGTCGTGCTCATGTATGTCGCAAGAATGCAGATCAGCGACGCTGTCTTTGTCGTTGCAGGCTATGTCGTTGGGTCAATAGCTCTGATGGCCTACGTGATGGCTGGCGTCCTCGTACTGCAGAAGTCAGAGCCAAGGCCTACCTTTGACAGCAATCGACTGACTGTCGCGTACCTTCTCTTGGCAGCGGCGACAGTAGTCCATATGCTCATCCTCAAGGCTCCGTGGTCACTGTGGGTCATTTCCATGTGCTTGATGGCAATCGGCTTTATTGTGGCAGTCGTGGCCACCGGGTACCCATTCCTGATGGACATCGGAATAAGAAGCAGATTCGCGTACGCAATCTCAGCAGCGATGGCCATCGTCGTCGTGGCACCGTTCGCGGTCGCACATCTCGTGGAGGCGTATGTACGGATTGGCGTTGTTGTTGACGTAGGGGCCACTACACTGATACACCTAGGGGCCGCAACACTTGCAGCAGCGACTGCGTATGCCCTCTACGCCAAGACTAGGCAGAAACCAGTATCGTACATTGTTCCCATTACCCTCCTGCTGTTCTCTTGGTCCGCAGCTGAGGCAGATGTTGTGGTTTCGCGTCTGCTCCCAATGTATGTCTTGGAAGAATCCTTCGTCCCCTACATCATAGGCTGCATTGTGGCCCTACTAGGTCTCACTATTGCGGTTCGAAGAACGCTCAGGCCGACGGAAACAGGAGCGCCGCTCTCTCGAAGGGCCTACGCGGCTGCGTTCCTAGCGTTCGGCCTCTTCCTTGCAGTCGGCGAATTCGTGATGTGGCAGATGACCCCTGCGGCACCTGAAATCGTGAAGGCCCCGTTGGGCGAGGCCATTATCCTGAGCCTGAGTCTAGTCTCGCTGTTCATGCTCATTAGACTGGTAATGCTGATCGTTGGGGTGTCCGGCGGACGCTTCACTTTTGACACGGTCGGCTCTGGCACGGCAGCGCTCTGGGTCGTAGTCCTGATTCTGAAGGCCAACTTCTCCGACTTCACTCCCGGCTGGTGGGCAGCCGAACTGATTATACTCGGGGCGGTGACTGCCTTCCCCTTGGCGCTGCTCTACATGTATCTCAACGAGACCAAGCAGGCATCAGATCTACGAGAACGTGCGACTCTCTACACGGGGTTCGTGTCGCGAGCTGTACTGTCGCATCATCGCAAAGCCATGGACTCGCTCGGTGCTATCAGCATGGACTCACACGTCAGCGAGGCGGGGCTAAAGGCAGTCTCTCAGACTATGGAGGACATCTCACGCGCCGATGAACTCACGAGATTCATAGCGACGCTCGTCGTTTCGGAGAGATTCAGCCCCCAGAATCTTGAGCCTGTCGACTTGATCGATTCTGTGAAGTCAGCTTTTGACCGGCTCGCCTGTACTGCAGACACTTCTTGCACGCAGCTTCAGCTGAACACGAAGGTCGGGGAATGCTATGTCCTTGCGAACTCTCTCATGGTAGATCTCTTCGAGAATCTGTTCTCTGGAGTCCACACGAGGATTGGTGCTGCAAAGACGATCCTAGTGGACGTGCAGAAGACCATGCGAGAGACCAAGCCCTTCTTGACTGCACACATTGTGTTCAATCTGCCGCCGGAGGAAGCAGACAGGAAGCGGGACCTTTTCGCGAGATACACTGTGGGGGACTTCTTGGGGGTAGATGAGCTTGCCTATGCCAAGAGACTGACTCTCCTCTACGGTGGGAGCATCCGTCCAGAAACAGAAGCCGCAGAGAAGCAGTTCCACGTGGGCTTCTTCGTCGAGTTCCCCTCATCGTCTGAGAGCTGAACACCGTGCAGTAGGCAGGGATCTAGTAAGGAAGGCACTGCAGGCTAAGACGGAGCCTCCGAAAGCGTTTTCACTCCCTCACACCTAGCACTCCACGAACGTGACCGCAATGGGTGAAAAGGGAACCGTACATGGAGTGTTCAGGAACGGAATCCCTTTTGCCAGCTTTGGAGAGGGCGAGGGAAACCTGCTGCTGTTCTTCGAGGGCCCGGGCAACGAGATCCCAAGGGGTCCTGTCCTCAACAAGCTGAAGAGAGGTCTAGGACTTCTGACGAACTACTACAGAGTCTATCTGATGACCCGCAAGTCAGGTCTTACAGAGGGCTATTCGACCAGGGACATGTCTCGTGACTACGCGGAGATGATAGAAGAGCACTTCTCTGGGAGAGTCGATGTTGTCATTGGAATGTCGTATGGTGGGCTGATCGCACAGCACTTCGCGGCAGACCATCCAGACATGTTCAATCACATCGTTCTTGCGATGACAGCCCACCGACTAAGCGCGGAGGGTATTGAGTTCGATAAGAAATCCGCAGCGGCGTTCGGGAAGGTCTCTTGGCTCTTTGGGCGTTCCGTCAAGCGTCCCCAACGCGAATCATTCGCGTCCGATTTGCAGATTGAAGTCAGAGCAGAGATGGAGCATGACTCGAGAGAGAGTCTCTCAAGGATACGGGTCCCGGTGCTCATAATCTCTGGCGACAGAGACTATCGCTTCCCGCTTGAGTATGTCAGAGATATGGAACGCCTGATACGGAAGTCGATTGTCAGGATATACCCCGGAAGAGCACACAACGTGCTTGAGGACAGGAGATTCTCAGTCGATGTGTTTGACTTCACCGAAGGCAGACTAGAGACATGGGTGAGTGAGGGTTCCTCTGGCACATACTGAAGAGATCCTTCCACTCGGCTGGTCGACTCTCATATCTGGGTGTGAGCCGTCCTCGAAATGATCTCATCCTGCAGTTCCCGCCCAAGGTTGACGAAATGATCGCTGTAGCCGGCCACACGGACTATTAGGTCGCGGTGCTGCTCCGGGTGTACTTGGGCATCTCTCAGGGTTTCCTCGCTCACAACATTGAACTGAATATGGTGTCCCCCCAGCTCGAAGTATGCTCTTACTAGATGCGCCAACTTCGCCCGGCCTTCGTCAGTGGCAAGCACTTCTGGAAGCAGCTTCTGATTCAGTAACGTCCCGCCCGTCTTCGAGTGGTCTATCTTGGCGGCGGACTTGGTCACTGCTGTCGGTCCGTGTTTGTCGGCTCCCTGAGTGGGAGATATACCCTCGGAGATGGGAACCCCAGCCAGCCTCCCGTCCGCTGTAGCACCTGTCTTCTCTCCGAAGTAGATATGCACCGTCGTCGGCAGGATATTCACTCGGTATTGTCCCCCCTTTGTGTTCGGCCTACCATCTATGCAGTCGAAGTACACATCGAACACATCTCTTGCGATGCTGTCTGCGCGGTCATCATCGTTGCCATACTTGGGCGTCTTGTTGAGCAATGTTGCACGCATGGCCTCATTGTGTACGAAGTTCGACTTGATAGCAGACAACAGATCACTCATCGAGAAACGTTTCAGCTCAAACACGTTGTATCCTATGGAGGTAAGTGAATCAGTGACCGTGCCCATGCCCACACCCTGAATATACGTGGAGTTGTACTTGGGACCACCGTTGTTGTAGTCCTTCGCCTTCTCTATGCAGCCGTCAAACAACAGTGACATGAAAGGTGCGGGCATGTGCTCGGCGTAGAGCCTCTCGACTATGTTGTTCCCACGAATCTTGACATCGACGAAGTGGCGCAGCTGCTTCCTGTAGGCTTCCAGAAGCTGCTCGAACGAGGTGAACTCAGTCGGGTCCCCTGTTTCTATCCCAACCTTCTTGCCGGTCACCGGATCGGCGCCGTTGTTAAGTGTAATCTCAAGTATCTTTGGCCAGTTGAAGTAGCCTGTCAGGATGCAGGCCTCCCTGCCAAAGACACTCACCTCAACACAGCCGCTCGGCCCGCCCAGCCGAGCATCCTCAAGTGTCTTGCCAGCTCTTATGAACTCCCTGATTATCATCTCTGTGTTGAACATCGACGGCTGGCCGAATCCTTCCTTCACGACCTCAATTGCTCTCTTGAGGAAGAGCTCGGGGTTCTTGCTGCTGAGCTGGATGCAAACGCTTGGCTGTATCAGATGCATCTCCTTGCAGACGTCCAGAATCATGTAGGACATCTCATTCACGCCGTCTGTTCCGTCGGGTCTGAGACCACCGCTGTTGATCAGCGCGAAGTCCTGATAGGTTCCACTCTGTGCCTCGGTGATGTCGACCTTCGGTGGTGCAGGCTGGTTGTTGAACTTGATCCAGAAACACTGCAGCAGTTCCTTTGCGAACTCGCGGGTTAGGTTGCCGGTCTCAGTACCCTTCCTGTAGAACGGATAGAGGTGCTGATCCAGTCGCCCAGGGTTGAAGCTATCCCAGACATTCAGCTCGATGACCACACCTAAGTGTATGAACCAGTAGGATTGCAGTGCCTCCCAGAAGGTGCGAGGCGCATTAGCTGGAACGCGAGCGCAGTTCGCAGCAATCGTCTCCAGTTCCTTGCGGCGTTTCGGATTCGTCTCTTTCTTGGCCAGCTCAGCTGCCTTCTCAGCATGACGATGGGCATACTTGATCACGGCTTCAGCGGCGACACGCATAGCTCTAAGCTCTTCCTGCTTCGAGTAGGCCTCAGGGTCGTTCAGGAGGTCCAGAGAGGCAATCCGTTCTTCGATATCGTGGATGATATCGCGAAGCCCGCGACGATAGATCTTGTCATCGAGGATTGCATGCCCTGGTGCCCGCTGCTCCATGAACTCTGTGAATACACCTGCCTCGAAAGCAGCCTTCCATTCATCAGACATTGCGGTGAAGACTCGCTCTCGCATGGTTCTGCCGCGCCAGAATGGAATAACAGTCTGCTCATAGAATTGCTTCACGTCAGCAGCGACTGTGAACCTCGTTCTCACGCGCGAGTTAGCGACGTCGAGATCCCTTATCGAGTGGCAACACAACTCCGGGTAAGTCGGGGTTGCTTTGGGGCTAGGCCCGCGTTCGCCAACTATGAGCTCACCGTCGTTGATACAGATCTCCTTGTTCTCTAGAATGTGGCTGAATGCAAGAGCTCTGGCCATCGGGACTGAGAGTGTTCCTACATCTGCTGTACCATAGAACTGAGTCACGAGTCTCGCTCTCTCAGTAGAAATGAAGGGACGAGTCGTTACACTCTGCTCTCTGAGACGTCGGACCCTTTCGGAAACTTGCACCGCCTGCATGGCAATGACCTCGCACTTCGCCAGCCAGTTGCGCGACCCATCCACATAAAACCGATTGTATAGAGAATTCATTCAATCGGCGACTGTTTTAGAGTCGAAGGTCCAGCCTCTCTGACTTCCCGACGACTCGCTGGGCTCGCTTCAGGGCGGCGTCTGTGGTGAAGGGGCGCTAGGTTCTGTGGACACTTTACCTGTGCGATCTTTCTCGAAAAGACCCCAGAGATACCTTCCGAAGAAGCCGCCCACGCCGCCAATTAGGAACCCCAAGAAGTACATCCCGGGCGCGAATGTGATCACGAGAACCAGGAAGACGAACAGGAAGCAACAGACGGCAGCTGGTTCACCCTCAATGTCTAGAGCGGGCCTACACATCAGTGCCACCATCAGCATGAGCGCCATTGCTATCAGGTCTGTAGTCGCCGGCAGGCCCGGCAGATATGGATAGAGCACGATACCGATTGGTATCATGAGCACCAGCAGAAGTAGGGCACTTATCAGTCCGTTCTTCACGCCTCCGGAAACGAAGCCTACAATAAAGAGCACAAGGATGAAGCCGAGCATACCGGACAACTGGGCAGCTAGGAATCCCGTAAGCAGGTCAACCGTGAACAACACCACGCCGACCAGTAATGCAAACACTACCTTTACTTTACCGCTGAGAGGGTTCATCTCCATTAACCACACAACGTCATCGACCTGCGACACTATTAAGATATCGGAACCACGTCCTCTGGCCACCAAGAATAAGAGCAATCTGCTACCAATGCAGGTCTGGTGTCACAGAGTATGTTGTTGACACCTTCGTCTATGCCATAGAGAACGAGGCGATGAGAGAGATGGACTACAGAATCAGAGGATGGCCGCTGAGCACAGTTGCTGGATTCGCGGTGATTTTGCTCTATTGCACGTTCACCGGTATATCTTGGCTGCTCTACCCCTACGAGTTCGGTCCACTCACACACTACCTGAGTAGACTCGGAGACCTCGACTACAGCCCTGTGGGCGCATTCTTCTACAATGCGGGGTGCATTCTCACAGGCATTGCATTGCTGCTATTCTTCCTCGGTCTGTATCAATGGCATGCCCCGAGCCCGGCACAGAGGGCTATCCTAGTATTGGGCCAGGTAATTGGATTCGCTGCGGCATTCGCGTTAATGATGATTGGAGTCTTCTCGGAAGATCAGGGGCCGCCGCACATGCTCGCCTCAAGCGTGTTCTTTCTTCTGAACTTCATTGTGCTGCTATTGATCAATCTCGCTCTTCTCATACATCCGAGTTTCGGGAAACCCATACCAATCCTCGGAATCCTTCTCGACCTGTCTACCCTCTGGATGGGCTTCTCTGTCGGAGGACCAATAACCGAGTGGTACACCGTCTTTGGATCGTTGTTCTACGTGGCACTGGTCTCGATTCGATCGATGCGGGGCTCTACACCGTCGAGGGGTACTACAGAGTGAGTGCCATCTCATAGCAATCGGCTGCCCTCGTACAGAAGAAACGGCAGTGAAAGGTCAGACGTTCACAGGTTTCCAACTGAACCTGGCAAGGAAGAAGTCGCTCCTCCGAGATTCATGGAGGAGCCGGTTTCACCAGAGGATTCATATGTGCGGTCACAGGAGGCTCTGGCTATGAGGGAACTCCTAGTCGATCTTGCCAGATATCAGCTCTGGGCTAACGACACGTACAGGAGAATCATCCTGGGCATGAGCCCCGAGGACTATGACGCGCCCACAGGACTCTCCTGCGGAACGCTCAGAGAAGTCTGCGCTCACATCAATGCGGCAATGACAAGGTGCTTGACAATCGTTGGCAAAAATCGCGACACAGAAGAGAGTGACATAGAACCGCTCTACAAGGCGACTAGAGAGGAACTGATGGCCACGTGGAAGAGGAACGACGAAGCCTATCTGGCTCTCTGCCTCGACTCAAAGCTCAAACACATCCGTGTCGAGGAGTTCTCTGTTCTTCCGGTCGAGAACTTCTTGGCTCAGTACGTAAACCATACGACACATCACCGTGGAACACTGCCAATCATCTTGAGGAAGCTGGGATACGAGCCGACCGATACAGACTACCTTGGCTATCTCTTCATCAAACATCGCAAGTGAACGTCTGAGGGTACCGAGCACGATTCCCTCTTCGGCGCACCCATTGAGCCAACAGATGAGATGCAACATCGGCCAGTCTGCTCTTCTCACAACTGCTATATCGATGACCAATGAACCCCGACCTGACCAATCCGATGATACGCCGAATCACCACTGACACCTTCGATGACATCGTAGAGCTGCTTCTTGATCTCATAGAGAAACGTAGGTACACTGACTCTCCGATTGAGGATTCCTTTGTAGATGAAGCAAGAGGACTGCTTTCTGAGGACCGCATACAGATGCTTGCCGAGTTCCGGTCTTCGCGCCTACTCGGATTCGTTATGATTGATCGAGAATCCAGCAGAATAGGTCCATTTCACTCGTATGAATCCACTGGCTCAGCTGCCCGGACGAAGAAACGGCTCTTCGATGAAGCATTCCACGAGATGTCAGAAACAGAACACTTGATCAGAACAGGAGGACCGAGCATAGATCCTGCGCTCTCGGACTACATTCTGAAACGCGGGTTCAAGAGATTCGACCGCAAGAACATGAAGATCACTCGAGCCGCCATAGGCTCACTCTGTGAGCCAGCTCTGCCAAGTGACTTTGCTTTCAGTTCATACCGCTCGGACATGAACGCAGCCCTTGCGAGACTGATTCACACAGCAAACGCTGGCCACTCAGAGGCGGATCTCTATCCTGAGTTCTTCGCCAGCGAAGAGGGCGCAGTACACCTTCTGGACGTGCTTCAGGAACTCAAGACCCACCCGGACTACTCCAAGGTCCTGAGGAGGGGAAACAATCTCGTGGGCGCCTGTCTCATTGTAACAAATACTGACCACGACGGACATGTTGCAGAGATGTGTATCGACAAGGGCTATCGGAGGAGGGGCCTGGCTAGGAACCTGCTAACCCACAGTCTCACGGAGCTGCTGAGGAGCATCCACGACCTTGAGTACGTCACACTCGATGTCACGCTAGACAACCCTGCAAGGCTGCTCTATGAGTCATTGGGTTTTGAAAGTCTGAGCGAGTACGCGACATTCACTTGGACCAAGGCGCAGCGGCAAGAGGCACGAGCAAAACACTAGTCGTGAGCAAATCGTTCATGCCTGCTGACCAAGCCGCTATTCCTTTAGTGCAAGCATCTTGATCTCCCGCGGACCAAACGTCAAGGTGAGTCCGGACTCGACACGGTGCTCGTTCCGAACGCTAGAGTCCACCAGTTCCTCTTGAATGCGCTTGATTCTGGAGGGTACTCCGATTTCTGCCGACTCCTTAGCCTCGCTGAGATTGTAGAGAGTGACAAGCACAGAGTCGCCGCGGACACGAAGCGATGATATCACTATGTTGGGGTTGCTGAGTCTGACCAAGGGTTGGTTCAGAACCCGGGGAGCGTTGCATCCAACGACGGTAGTGGAGCAGAACGCCGCCTCTGATTCGTCTGCGCTGAGATGCAGCGGGTCATTCTTCGAATGGATCATGATGCCGTATCGGAACTCGTACTGTGTATCCAGTTCTTGCGCACCCGGTGTCGCCTCCGCGGGTCCCGCATGCATCGGCCGCTCATGAAAGTCTTCCCTGGAGAGTGATGCTACAGACCTCAGTAAGGTCATTCCAATGCGTCGGCCATTGACCAGCTCGACCTCCGTGAGGCCCCGGTTGAAGACCGTGATCGACTCGGTGCCGTCCTGCTGGTCCACTCTTATGAATCGCTTCTGCGATTGGGCGCCCGACGGCAACTCAGGGTAGGTAGACAGTGTCGCACTGAGCTGTTCTTCACTTGGCATGACTTCGGCGTCACCCCTCCTCCGGATACATCCAAAGTGTGTCGCAGTCTGTGTGTACTCCGAAGTGTAGGGAAGGTCGAAGCATATTCTGAGCCTGTGGTCTCGGGACCGGTTCTTCATTTTCGTCACGACCTCAATGCGAGGCGAATCGCTGTAGAAGCGAAAGACTGACTCAACAGGTAGCTGTACCTTGCCGGCTCTCTTCTCCCTCGAGCTGTCGAGACTCTCATACAGCTCGAGTGTCATTGTTTGCTCGACGTCCGCCAGAACTGGGCCATTGTTTCTGATGCGACGTTTCACGCTGCTGGTCTTCGCGTATTGGGGCTCCACACTGCCGAAGGTGTACTCGTCTCCGCGATCCCCGTAGTCTTCGAACACATGTAGAGGCCCATACTGCATTCCTGTAGCCTTGTTGACGAGAGTGAGTGACCCATCTTTGTTGAAAGTCACCCGGTAGAATCGATTCGTAACGCCATTCTCATTGACCGTGAATTCAGAGGTATCTCTCGGCGACTCGGATGAGAGGCCGAGCTTGGTGAAGGACCACGGCGTGAGTGGGGCCACACAGGCATATGCCTTCCGAGATGGCTTCGCTGCCACGACGTGGATCTTCCGGTATCGCTTGCTCGCAAACACATCGTGCGCCGTCTTCCTTAGCGATTCAATGTCGAAGTCACCCACTGGTTGTCTGTCGGCGAGAATCTTCAGCTCCATCAGACCCGGCTCCGCCCCATCCGTGTACTCCACACCATTCACGTAGAAGTCCATGATCTTGCGTCCCGGCAGTAGCTTCAGAGCCATCTTCACGCCTGTCACGCCCATTGTCGTTTCAAGGAAGACTTCCTCTCTGGATTTCGCAGGCTGGACCCAACAGATGTGCCCACTCTCAGTGACCACACTACGCACAGGCTGCTCGTCCGGCGCCGCGAACTCGAAGTGAATAGGTCTGGACGAACTTGGTCCTGCGTGGAAGACCATGATAGAGCGGTCGCCCGATGGCGAGGCACTCGCTTCGATTGCCTTTGTGGCTCCGTCAATCACGGCCTCAGCAATCGACTGTGACCAAGAGAATCGTGTCTTCATCTCTTCGTGTGTCTGGTCCACGGAACAACCGCATATCGAATCATGGGGCTGGTTC
>Ga0316624_10000189_pt1 | contig 19218 bp, 12 predicted proteins | sample OWC_Aug_N3_C1_D5_FD_207657 | JGI IMG/M metagenome (GOLD analysis project Ga0316624, IMG submission 207657) | Wetland soil microbial communities from Old Woman Creek delta, Ohio, United States - OWC_Aug_N3_C1_D5_A | ecosystem: Environmental > Terrestrial > Soil > Wetlands | place: USA: Ohio... | reverse complement strand
CAGGTCTTCAAAGCCTTGGAGGTAAGGAGAACGAGCAGGCCGGCAACCGGAATCAGGTTCCGCGACGGGCCGCGCAGCCATCCCTCGGCCGCCATGCTGATGAAGCACAGCGGATAGACGAACCTCATCGATTGGTACACGTCATCGGGCGGCTCCATCGCCCCCTCACCGCGCAGGCGTTTCTCGTTGCGCCGAGAGATGCGCAGTTCGACCCCCATCATCGCGAGGACCGCCCCAAGGGCGGAAAGAGGGACGGCGCTCATGTGTCCCGCCCGACGTCGCCCGCAATCCGCACCATGTGCCGGATCGAGGCGGGGTACAGGCGCGCCACGCGCGAAGCGACGGCGACGGCGCGGGGCCGCGAGACGATCAGGCGCAGCGCCCGATTGAAGCCGCGCTTGAACCCGAAGCCCTGGCGGCGGCGCGCCGCCAGCCAGCGATGAGGCGCCCGCGTGCCGCCCGACAACGCGAGAAGCGCGGCGCGGGCGGCGAGTTCTCCGCCACGCATCGCGAAGTAGAGTCCGTCGCCGGTCATCGGGTCGATGAAGCCGGCAGCGTCGCCGGCGAGCAACAGGCCGGGCATGCCCACGGCGCTCGAGTCGACAGCCAACGGGCCGAGCGCCACGGCGCGGGTGACCGCGCGCGCAGACGCGAATCGCGCGCGGAGGATCGGGTCGCGCGCGATCTGCGCGGCGAGCACGGCGCCGACCTCATGGTGTCCGCGCAACTGGTCGAGATCCTCCGTGACGGCGCACGCATTCGCCAGTCCGCCCGGCAGCGGCGCCACGCCGACATAGCGACCTGCATGGATGTGCATCTCGCCAAATGACGACAGGCCGGACACGCCTTCGAAGTATGCTCCGATGGCCCAGCGGCGCGGCCGGGCTGGATGATGCGCGAGGCCGAGGACGAACGCGAGCGCCGAGCGACGACCGTCGGCGGCAATCGTCAGGCGCGCGGCGATCGCGCATTCCCGCTGCCCCGCTCGCGCAATCCGGATCCCGGCGACCGTCTGCCCGGCGGCACCGGCGGCCAGGAGCGGCGCAACCACCCGCGCCCCGTCTTCGAACTGCACACCCGCGGCAAGCGCCTGGTCGAGCAGCCACGAATCGAGGTCGATGCGACTGACGAACCGGCCGTGCACGCCCGGGGGATAGCGCGCCTCGATCTGCACCGCGCCTTCGCCGCTGACGAGGATCCCCTCGGCGCGCACCGCCCGGTCCTCGGGAAAGCCGGCCAGCTCCAGCCGGCCGAGCAGGGCGACGGCCCCGGGGTTCAGGCTGTCGCCGCAAAGCTTCGGTCGTGGAAAGCGAGCGCGATCGAGCATCAGCACCCGCGCCCCCGCTCGGGCGAGCACGATGGCCGCCACGCACCCGGCCGGGCCGGCGCCCGCGATAACGACGTCGTTCATCCTGTACCGAGTATTATGCCTCGATGACCTCCCGGCGGGCGGCCCGGCCCAGCCGACGAGGCAGCTGTGCGACAATAAGCAACCAGGATGTCCACTCCGGCCGCTACGCCGACGCCGACGCTCCCGACGGAAGTTCCGGTCCTCCCGCTCCGTCAGACGGTCGTGTTCCCGCTGACACTGCAGCCGCTCGCCGTCAACCGCCTCGTGTCGACCGAATCGATCAATCGCGCGCTCTCCACCGATCGCATGGTGCTGCTCGCGCTGCAGGAGGGCGAGATCGAGGATCCGCAGCCCGAGCACCTGCGCCGCGTCGGCACGGTTGCCATCATCCGACAGATGGCGAAGGCGCCCACCGCGTTGCACGTCATCGTCGAGGGGCTGGCTCGGGTCGAGGCGGAGACGATCACGCGCGAAGGCAACTCGATGCGGGCCGTCATTCGGCCGCGACCCGAGGAAATCGAGCAGTCGCTCGAAATCGACGCCTACATGCGCCGGCTGCACGACCTCGTCGAAAAGGCGCTGTCGCTCGCCGCCGGGCTCTCGCAGGAGCTGCGCAACGCGGTCACCTCCATCGAGGATCCGCTGCGCCTGGTCTACCTGCTCGCGACGCTGCTCGACATGAGCGCGGCCGACAAGCAGTCGCTGCTCGAGGAGGACCGGCTGCTCGTGAAGCTGCAGGCCATCGCCACCGTGCTGAGCCGCGAGATCTCGGTGCTGGAGCTCAAGGGGCGGATCGAGTCCGAGACGCAGCAGGAGATGACCGACCAGCAGCGCCAGTACTACCTGCGCCAGCAGCTGAAGGCCATCCAGGACGAGCTTGGCGAAAGGGAAGACAAGGACACGGCCGAACTGCGCGACCGGGTGGCGAAGGCGAATTTTCCGGATCAGGTCCTCGAGGTGGTCAATCGCGAGATCGACCGGATGGACCGCATGACACCCGCCTCGCCCGAGTACCAGATGATTCGCACCTACGTGGACTGGATCCTCGACGTGCCGTGGTCGGTCACGACCGAGGATCGCCTGGATCCGGTCGAAGCCCGCAAGGTGCTGGACGAAGACCACTACGACCTGGACAAGGTGAAGGACCGCATCGTCGAGTACCTCGCCGTGCGCAAGCTCAAGGGCGACATGAAGGGGCCGATTCTGTGCTTCGTCGGCGCGCCCGGCGTCGGCAAGACTTCGCTCGGCCAGTCGATCGCGCGGGCCATGAACCGCAAGTTCGTGCGGATCTCGCTCGGCGGCGTCCGCGACGAAGCGGAAATCCGCGGGCACCGGCGCACCTACATCGGCTCGATGCCCGGCCGGATCATCCAGGCGATCAAACAGGCGGGGTCGGCGAACCCGGTGTTCATGCTCGACGAGCTCGACAAGGTGATGGCGGGCGGTTTCCAGGGCGACCCGGCCGCGGCGCTGCTCGAGGTGCTCGACCCGGCGCAGAACAACTCGTTTCGCGATCACTACATGGAGACTCCCTTCGACCTGTCGCGCGTGTTGTTCATCGCGACGGCCAACCAGCTGGGCACCGTCCACCCCGCACTGCTCGACCGGATGGAAGTGATCCCCCTGGCGGGCTACACCGACGAAGAGAAGGTCCAGATCGCGCGCCAGTACCTGATTCCACGCCAGCTCTTCGAGAACGGACTGCCGAAGGACTCGATCGAGATCACCGATGCGGCGCTGCGCGAGATCATCGACGAGCACACGCGGGAGGCGGGCGTGCGCAACCTGGAACGGCAGGTCGGCACGATCGCCCGCAAGGTGGCCGCGCGGTATGTCGCGTCGGGCGGGGTGGTGGACGTCACGCTGCAGGGGGCGTCGCCGCGCATCGCCCACGTCGACCTCGCCGACCTGCACGACTACCTCGGCCCCGCGCGCTTCCGGCGCGAGGTGGCCTTCCGGACCTCGCGGCCAGGGGTCGCGACGGGCGTGGCATGGACGGAAACGGGCGGTGACGTGCTCTTCATCGAGGCGACGCTGCTGCCGGGCGGCAGCCAGCAGATCATCCTGACCGGACAGCTGGGCAACGTGATGCAGGAATCGGCGCGTGCCGCGGTCAGTCACATCCGCGCGCACGCCGAGGCGCTCGGCATCGATCCGAACTTCCTCGAGCGTCACGACCTGCACGTGCACGTGCCGGCAGGCGCGATCCCGAAGGATGGGCCCTCGGCGGGCGTGACGATGGCGACGGCGATGCTGTCGGCGGTGCGAAGCGAGCCGGTGCGCGAAGACGTGGCGATGACGGGCGAGATCACGCTCACCGGGCTCGTGCTGCCGGTTGGCGGTATTCGCGAGAAGTCGCTCGCGGCGAGGCGCTACGGCATCAAGACGTTCATCCTGCCCGAGCGCAACACGCCCGATCTGGAGGAACTGCCGCCCGAGGTGAGGCGCGACATGCAGTTCGTCCCCGTGCAAACGCTCGAGGAGGTGCTGCGGATCGCCCTCCCCGCGCCGGTGCAGCACTGAAGAAGGTGCTGAGTGCTGAGTGCTTGGTGCTCAGAGCGGTGCTGAGTGCTTGGTGCTCAGAGCGGTGCTGGGTGCTTGGTACTGGTCAGCATTCCACACGTCGCACAGGGCACGTGGCACCGCACCTAGCACTCAGCACTCAGCACTCAGCACTCAGCACTTAGCACTCAGCACTTAGCACCCGTGATCGCCTTCTACATCTCCGGCCATGGCTTCGGGCACGCCTCGCGTGACATCGAAGTGCTCAATGCGCTGCTCGATCGGCGCCCGCTGCCGATCATCGTGCGCACGCCGGCGCAGCGCTGGTTCTTCGACCTCACGCTCCGCCATCCGGTCCGGTTCGAACCGGCCGAAACCGACACCGGCATCGTCCAGATCGACAGCCTCCACCTGGACGCGGCGGCGAGCGTCCGACGCGCAGAGGCGTTCTACCGCGATTTCGACGTGAAAGCGCGTACCGAGGCGGCGCGGTTGCGCGAGGCAGGAGCGCGACTCGTCATCGGCGACATCCCTCCGCTGGCATTTCGGGCCGCCGCAATGGCCGGGCTGCCCTCAATCGCGCTCGGCAACTTCACGTGGGACTGGATCTACGCGGGCTATCCCGAGTTGCTCGTCGATGGTCCCGACCTGGCGCGCACGCTGAGCGCCGCGTACGCGACGGCATCGCTGGCGCTGCGGCTGCCGATGCACGGCGGCTTTGCGTCGGTCCGGGCCATACGCGACATCCCGTTCGTGGCGCGGCGATCGCGCCGCGATGTGCGCGATGTCCGCCGTGCCCTGGGCCTGTCGGCCGATGCCCGCCTCGTGCTGCTCTCGTTCGGCGGCCATGGACTGCGGGGCCTCGACCTCGATCGCATCGACGCACGCGGCGAGTACACGTTGGTGACGACAGCAGAGCACGCGGGCCGGGACGAGACGGATGTCATTCGGATCGACGAGCACGCCCTCTACGACTCCGGGCTTCGCTACGAGGATCTCGTCGCCGCCTCCGACGTCGTGGTCACCAAACCAGGCTACGGCATCATTTCGGAATGTCTGGCCAGCGACACGCCGATGCTCTACACGTCGCGTGGCCGCTTCGTCGAATACGACGTCCTGGTGCAATGCCTGCCGCGGGTGTTGCGTTCGCGTTTCATCAGCCAGGACGAACTGTACGCCGGCTCGTGGCGCGCACATCTCGACGCTCTGCTGGCGCAGCCGCCGCCGCCCGAACGACCCGCCACGAACGGCGCGGAGGTGGCCGCCGAGGCGATCCTGGAGACACTTGACCGGCTCTAGGCTTTGGGCGTTGGGCCTTGGGCTTTGCGCTTCACGCTTTGGGCTTTGAGAATGAACACTCCGATTGATCCGATGCTGGTCCCGGTCGATCCGTTTCCGCGGCTCGCCGGCGGCGGCGCGTTCGTTTCGGGCGATCCGCGCAGCGATCGCCTGCGCGTACGCTATTTCCATCGGGCGAGCGACGACACGCTGGTCGCGGCGGTCTGGTTCGGACCCGGCACCGAGGGACCGCCCGGCCACGCGCACGGCGGCAGTGTGGCGTCCGTGCTGGATGAAGCCATGGGCGGCGCGGCATGGCACGCCGGCTACCCGGTGGTGGCCGCGCGCATCAGCGTCGACTTCCGGGAGATGGTACCGATTGGCACCGAAGCGACGATCGAAGCGCGCATCGAGCGGGTGGACGGACGCAAGATCCGCGCACGCGGCCGGATGATCGGCAAAGACGGACAGCTCTATGCCGACGGTGAAGGGCTGTTCGTTGTCCTCGAACCCGAGCAACTCGAGCGATTGGCCGGCCAGCCGCGCGAGTAGGCATGCTTCAGTCCCGTGAGCCGTTCCTCGACAGATCCTCGATCGCGGACACCACGCGGTTCAGTTCCTCCACGAGCGGCGGTCCCCCAGCCTGCCGGAACGCCTTCACCAGTTCGCGGTAGTACCACAGAATCTGATCCCGGCTGGCGTTGAAGCGCGCCCAGACGGTATCGCCCATGTCGCGGTAGTCGGCGAGGATCGCCCGGGCGTTGGCCAGCTTGTCGGCCGCCGATACGAGACGCTCCGAGGCCGATGCCGATGGCACGTGCGCGAGGTAGCGCCGTTTCCGGTCCTCCCACGGCGGCTTCGGCCGGGTCGTCGAGTCGCTGCAGCCGCGCACGATATCGGCGACGCGGTCGCCGAAGCGCGTGCGGATATCGACCAGCCGCGCTTCCCCGCCCTGGTCTTCCACCGCGTCGTGCAGCAGCGCCGCGATCGCCTCGTCCTCGTCGCCGCCGTTCTCGAGCACGATGCCGGTGACGATGAGAATGTGCGAGACGTACGGGACGGGCGTGCCCTTGCGCACCTGCCCGGCGTGAACCTGCGTGCCGTAGACGAGCGCGTCCTGGAAGCGGGAGGAGAGGGTCATCGGTGCATCCGGGAGGGCAATGATCGCCCGGATAATAGCACCGGCCGTGTCGACTCGTGGCGCAGGACTTCAGTCCTGCGACTCACCGTTGCCTGATGAAGGTGCCGTCCCGCAGTTCGGCGTACGCCTGCCGCAATTCCTCGTCGGTGTTCATCACGATCGGCCCGTACCACGCGACGGGCTCCCGGATGGGCTGCCCCGACACCAACAGGAACCTGAAGCCGTCTTCGCCCGCCTGGACCGTCACCTCGTCTCCGCGATCGAAGAGCACGAGCGATCGGTTGCCCGTCTCCGCGGGACCCGTCTTGTCCGTCGCGCCGACCTGCTCGGTCTGAACGTCGCGCGGTTCGGACGCGTCGCGGAAGGTGCCGGAGCCGGCAAACACGTACGCAAACCCGTTGCGCGACATCTCCACCGGCAAGCGCTTACGCCGGCCCGGCGGCACAAAGACATCCAGATACCGCGGATCAGCCGCAACGCGGTCCACGGGACCCGCCTTGCCCCAGAAGCTGCCGCAAATGACGCGCACGCGCGTGCCGTCATCGTCGATGACTTCCGGGATGTCCCGCGACGACACGTCCTGGTAGCGCGGTGCGGTCATCTTGAGTGACGCGGGCAGGTTCGCCCACAACTGAAAGCCGTGCATGCGGCCATGCGTGTCGCCGCGCGGCATTTCCTGGTGAAGGATGCCGCTGCCCGCGGTCATCCACTGGACATCGCCGGCGCCGAGGCTGCCCCGATTCCCCAGGCTGTCGCCGTGCTCGACGGTGCCGGTCAGCACGTAGGTGATCGTTTCGATGCCGCGGTGCGGATGCCAGGGAAAGCCGGCGAGGTAGTCGTCCGGATTGTCGTTGCGAAAATCGTCGAGCAGCAGGAAGGGATCGAAATCGGCCGTGCTGCCGAACCCGAAGGCGCGTCGCAGCTTGACACCGGCGCCCTCGATGGTCGGTCTCGCTTGGACGATTCGCCTGATGGGCCTGATCGACATGGGAGGCCTCCGCGCGGACGGCGCATGCACGAACAGAGGAGATTCGGCCGGCGGCTGGGTGGACCCTTTCAGGCTAGCACCGGACGCGGCCTGGGGCAACGAAGCAGGGATTGCAGGGGGGCTCCTGGCCTGTCACCTACAGCTGCGGCACGCGCCAGCGGAGACCTCGAAGCGCGCGTAGTCGCGGTCGGTCGTGATCCATTCGCAGCCGCCTTCGATGGCGAGCGCGGCGAACCACGCGTCGGGAACCCGGTTTCCGCGCAAGCCGCGACGGGCTGCCCGTCGCGACCGCCGGTGTGCCGGGCGCCTGGAATCGCCCATGATCTCGCCGAGGCGCGCGAGATCAGCTACAGTCAATGGAAGGGGTGCAGTCTGCTCGGACGCGGGCCGGGACTTCTCGGGTGCGTGCTGGAACGCCGGCAGTGATCCGCATCGCCACGTACAACGTGCACCGGTGCCGCGGCATGGATCGGCGGGTCGATGTCGCGCGCATCGCCGCAGTCATCGCCAGCTTCGACGCCGATGTCGTCGCCGTGCAGGAGATCTTGCGCGCAGAGGACGACGGCGGGCCGGACGCCGACCAGGTGCGGTTTCTCGCGCGTTCGCTGCGCTACGCATTCGCCTTCGGCGAGACGCGGAAGCGCCGGGGAGCGGGTTACGGGAACGCCACCTTCTCGCGATTCCCGATCACGTTTCGCGAGAAGTACGACATCAGCTGGCGCCGGCGCGAACGCCGCGGCTGCCTGCGGACCGATATCCGGTTGCCGGTGGGCGGCACGCTGCACGTCTACAATGTCCACCTCGGCACCAGCATGTTCGAACGCCCGCACCAGGTGGGACGCCTGCTGAGCGACGAGGTGCTGCACCACCGGTCGCTGCTCGGGCCGCGGCTGGTGATGGGCGACTTCAACGACTGGACGCGCAGCGTCGCGGCCAGCCTGATGGGATCCAATTTCAGGTCGGTGGACATGCGCCTGCTCGGTCGCCGGCGCACCTACCCCGGGCTGTTCCCCGTGCTCCACCTCGATCACTTCTACTTCGACACGGCCCTGCGACTGACCGCCTGCAGGCTGCACCGCTCGAAACTGGCCCTCGTCGCCAGCGATCACCTGCCGCTCGTCGCCGAATTCGAATTCTCCGCGTAGTGCGCCCTGAGACAGATCCCAAGGCCGTCCGTGGAACTTCGCTTCACATTTCATGATCCCGGCCTTGGGAGATGTCTAGAATGTGCCGCGTGAGGCACCTCATCGCCTGTGCCGTTCCGATCGTCGCCGCTCTGCTGCGGCTGGCCTCCGTCTGCTCCCCGCAGATTGTCACGAACCAGTCGTCAGCGGATGGTGACGCGTTCCAGCTGCGCCTGTCGGCGCCGATTGGCACCTGGGACGAAGCGGTGCCGCTCGGCAACGGGCTGACCGGCGGGCTGCTGTGGGGCGAAGGCGCCACCATCCGGCTGTCGCTCGACCGCGCCGACCTCTGGGACTTGCGCACGCCGCAGATCTATCTCGAGGACGACTGGAACTACGCGACCATCCAGCGACTCGTGCAGGCGCGCAACCAGCGTGAACTGGTGCGACGCTTCGATGCGCCGTTCGAGGAGATCCCGTATCCGACGAAGCTGCCCGGCGCGCGGCTGGAGATGACGCTCTCGGACGGACGGCAGCTGCGTGAATTCGCGCTCGACATGCGACGGGCCGTCGGCCGGGCGGCGTTCGACGGCGGGGATGCCGACGTGTTCTTCAGCGCCGTCGAACGCGTTGCGATGCTGCGCGTGCGCGGAACGACGCCGATCGTGCGCCTCGTCGCTCCCGCGTCGCTCGAAAAGCTCGGCTACGCCGCGGCCAGGATTGGACAGGACTCGAGCGGCGCCTGGCTGGAGCAGCAGGCGGCGTTGGGACTCGTGTACGCGGTTCACGTTGCCAGCCGGCGCGTCGGAGACCGGACCGAACTGGCCGTCGCCATCACGTCGAATCGCGAGCGATCCGACCCGCTGGCGCTCGCGAGAGCGCGCACCGCTTCGGCGCTCTCGCGCGGCTTCGACGCGCTGCTCGCGCCTCACCTGCAATGGTGGCGCGCGTTCTGGGCGACCTCGTCCATCGAGCTGCCCGACGCCGCCATCCGGCGGCAGTACGCGCTGGCGCAGTACTTCTACGGCGCCGCCTCGCGCCGCGGCGCGCCGCCGATGCCGCTGCAGGGCGTGTGGACGGCGGACGCAGGCACCCTGCCGCCATGGAAGGGCGATTTCCATTTCGATCTGAACGTGGAAATGAGTTATTGGGCATACCTGCAGGCGGGGCATTTCGACGAGGGCGCCGCCTACCTCGATTTCATGTGGTCGCTCGTGCCAGCCCACCGCAGGTTCGCCGCGCGCTTCTTCGACACGCCCGGCATCGTCGTCCCCGGCGTCATGGCGCTCGACGGCCAGCCGCTCGCCGGCTGGGGACAGTACTCCCTGTCGCCGGTACAGGGCGCCTGGGTGGCCGACGCCTTCTACCGGCACTGGCGCTACATCGCGGATGCACGCTTTCTGGCCGACCGCGCCTATCCGTACTGCTCGCTGGTCGCCGACGGCCTCGTCGCGTTGTTGAAGCCCGATGCGCATGGGAGATTGAAGCTGCCGCTGTCGAGCTCGCCCGAGATCCACGACAACTCGTTGGCCGCCTGGATGACGCCGCTCACCAATTACGACCTTTCGCTGATTCGATCGCTCTTCGCTTCGCTGGCCGAGATGGCAACCTCGCTCGGCCGGCGCACCGACGCCGTGAAGTGGTCGCGCCTGCTCGATCGACTCGATCCGCTCGCCGTGGACGAGACGACGGGCGTACTCAAAGTCTCGCCCACCGAATCGCTCGCGGAATCCCACCGTCACCTGTCACACCTGATGGCGATTCACCCTCTCGGCCTGCTGAACATCGCCGGCGGCGACGGGGACCGGCGCGTGATCGCCGCCTCGCTCGATCGGCTGTCGGCGCTCGGGACGTCGAACTGGGTCGGTTACAGCTTTGCCTGGGCTGCCTGCATGGAGGCGCGGGCCGGGCGTGCGGACAACGCGGAACGGTACCTGTCCACCTTCGTTCGGGCCTTCCTGCTGCGAAACGGGTTTCACGCCAACGGCGATCAGACGCGTTCCGGCATCACGCGAGCCACCTACCGCCCGTTCACCCTCGAGGGAAACTTCGCCGCGGCGCAGGCGGTGCACGAGATGCTGCTCCAGAGCTGGGGCGGGGTCGTACGGGTGTTTCCCGCGATTCCCGCCGCGTGGCGTGATGCAGCCTTCACCGATCTGCGCGCCGAAGGTGGTTACCAGGTGAGCGCCCGCCGCTCGGACGGGCGGACGATCGAAGTCCGTGTCGAAGCCACGCGGGACGGCGCCGTGAAGCTGCGAGACCCGTTCGATGGACGGGATGCGACATGGACGGCAGTCCGCACCCGCGGCCAGCTGTCCACGTCCGCGCGGGTCACGCCGGCCCGTATCGTCCGGCACGACGGCGTCGCCGAATTCGAGTTTGCCGCGCGCGCGGGCGAGACGATCACCGGCCGCCTGGAGGTGCGATAGCGGTCGCGTTCAATGCCCCTTCGCGTGCGGGATGAACCTTTCGACGATTGCCTTCCTGAGGAGATCCATCGGCAGCAGCCCCTGGTCGAGGATGAAGTCGTGGAACTTCTGCTGGTCGAACTTCGGCCCCAGCGCGCGTTCCGTCTCCTGGCGCAACGCGAGCAGTTTTGAGAAGCCGTAGTAGTAGGACGGCGCCTGCCCGGGCGCCCAGAACGTGTACCGCTCCACCTCTTCGTTTGCCAACGCATCCGACAGCACCGCGTCGCGCGTGAGGATCGTGCGGGCCTCTTCCGGGGTGACCTTCCCCATCTGCAGCTCGGGGTCGAGAAACGCGCGCGCCGCGCGCATCAGCCGGTGCTGCAGCGAAATCAGCTTCCCGTCATCGGGCATGTACGGATACAGCAACCACTCCGAATAGAGACCCCAGCCTTCCGCGTTCGTGCTGTTCAGCGCGAACACGGCCCTCGCGATCGACACTCCCCGTTCGATCATGGTATCGAACTGCAGTTCGTGGCCGGGCCGTCCCTCGTGCGCCGTGAGCGTCCACGACGCGGCGTCGTAGGTGAAATCGTCGAACTTCTGCTCCCCCTTCTGCCCGGGCGCAGCCGGGATCTTCAACGGCAGCACGAAGGCGCCCTTCTGCCCGGTGTTGTTGATCAGCTGCGGAATGTCCATGTGCGGCGCAGGCGTCGCCGCGCTCTCCGCCTCACTGGCGAAGCGGAAGATCATCGGCCGCTCGGGCAGCGTGACGAGGTGATGCTCGCGGATGATCTGCTCGATCGCCGCGATGCGCTTGTGGTAGAGGGCCATGATCGCGTCGCCCTCCACCTGGTCCTTCTTCAGCGCGAGGATCACCTGGCGATAATCGGTCGCCCGGATCCCCTTCTCGCGCGCGACCGCCGGCGCCAGCGCCTGCATCTGTTGCTGGATTTCGTCGAACGCCGCATGTCCCATCGCCGCCAGATCCTCGGGCGAGGCGTCGATGCCCGCGTCCTCGAGTCTCGCGGCGTAGATCGGCGGCGGCAGCCGGAAGTCGGCGCGCGCCCGCGGCAGGATTTGCTGGCGCACGAACGCGTCGTATCCGGCCAGTTGCCCCTTCAGCATCGCGAACGTCGGCTCGTAGCCCTTCATCGCGTACTTCGCAAACAGCTTGTCGATGCCCTGCACGAAGTACTGGCCCTGCCCGAGGTTCTTCTCGACCTCACCCTTGAACGGGCCCATCAGGCCGGCCTGTTTGAGGTGCTCGCGCACGTAGTTCTCGGCCAACTGCGCGATCGGCCGGGTGCCCGCCTCCATGCCGGCATACCGCCGCAGGCGCACGAGCGCTGCAGGACGACGCGCGGCCGCAACCTGATCGTCGAGCAGGCCGCGGACACCGAGAAAAACGGTCTGCGACAGATCGAAATACGGCAGGAGGTACTTCTGGTCCAGTTCGTTCTGCCTGATCGCGCGCCCGGCCGCGTCGATCATGATCTGCAGGTCCTGGCTGACGAAGGCATCCTTCTCGCGCGCGAGATCGGCCTGCAGGGTCGTGCTCGCTTTCTGCAGGTCGGCGCGCGTGCGTTCGTTGAACCCGGGCTGCAAATCGATGACCTGCTCGTCGAAGCCGGTGACGCCGAACCGGCTCGCCATTTCCGGGAGGTACTTCGCGAGGACCTCGAGCAGCGTCTGTGCGTGCTCGTTGCTGCGCGCGACCCACCCCGCGGAAGAACCAGACGTCTTCTGGTCGGAGGCAGATGTGAGTGCAGCGAGAATGAGCGCGGGCACAGCCAGCGCGGGTAACCAGTGCAGGTCCATCAGCAATCCTTTCGACGACAGTCGGACGTCCTTTCATCATACGGTATCGACCAGCGGCCGGTCTCAAGGCGTGTCGCGGCTCAGTTGGCGCCGCGCTACAATCGGTGATCGCGGTGCCGACCGGGCTCGCAAGAACAGGCTCGGCCCGTGAGGCAAGGAGGAGTGATGAGGCGCTCGGATTGTCGATGCGAAGCGTTCGTGCGGCCGGCGCGACGCGCCCGCCCGTTCCCGGCCTTCCTGTCGCTCGCCCTCCTTGCCGCTTGCGCCGTCCTCAGCGCGCAGGCGGGCGGAACGGGCGCCACGGTTCCCGAGTCGCGATTCTCGGCGCTGCACTGGCGCCTCATCGGCCCGTTTCGCGGAGGCTGGGCGACCGCGGTCGCCGGTGTTCCGGGCAACCCCGCGACGTTCTACTTCGGCGGCGCCGACGGCGGCGTGTGGCGGACGACGGATGCGGGGGTGACCTGGCGGCCGGTCTTCAACGACTACGGCAGCGCGTCGATCGCCACCATCGCCGTGGCGCCGAGCAATCCGCGCGTGCTGTGGGTCGGCACCGGCCAGATCAACCAGCGCTGGGACATCGTCGACGGCGATGGCGTCTACCGCTCGACCGACGCCGGCGAGACCTGGACGCACGTGGGCCTCGCCGAGACGCGTCATATCGGTTGCCTCTGGGTCGATCCGCGCAATCCCGACGTCGCGCTCGTCGCAGCCCTCGGCCACGTCTTCGGGCCCAACGAGCAGCGCGGAATCTTCCGCACGGAGGATGGCGGCCGAACGTGGACGAAGGTGTTGTACCGTGACGCGGACACCGGCGCGGTGGACATCGCCGGCGATGCGTCGGTCCCCGACGTGCTGTACGCGTCGCTCTGGCAGGTGCGGCGCCACCCGTGGCTCGATTACTGGCAACCGACCGTGGGCCCGGGCAGTGGGATCTACAAATCCACTGATGCTGGACGCACATGGTTGCCCGTGGACGGCCACGGGCTGCCGAGGGTTCCGCTCAGCCGCATCGAGCTCGGCGTTGCCCCGGGTACATCCGGACGGCGTGTGTGGGCGCTCATCGTGGCCGAGAACGTCGGCGGCTTGTTCCGCTCGGATGATGGCGGCGCCACGTGGACGCGGATCAACGCCGACCCGGAGCTCGGCTCCGATTACTTGAGCGAGGTCGTTCCCGACCCGCGCAACGTGGACATCGTGTGGACGATGGGCCGATCGCTGCATCGGTCGCAGGATGGCGGGAAGAGTTTCACGATCGCCAAGGGGTCGCCCGGCGGCGACGACTATCACTGCCTCTGGATCGATCCCGCCGACCCGCAGCGCATGATCGCCGGCGCCGACCAGGGCGCGGTGGTCACGCTGAACGGGGGACGGACGTGGAGTTCCTGGTACAACCAGCCGACCGGCCAGTTCTATCGCCTGGCGACCGACAATCGCTTCCCGTACTGGATCTACAGCGGCCAGCAGGACAGCGGCACCGTCGCGATCGCGAGTCGCAGCGACTACGGGCAGATCACCTTTCGCGACTGGCACCCCGTGGGGGGCGACGAACGCGACGGTGACGTGCCCGATCCTTCCAACCCCGATATTGTCTACGGCGCCGGGCTCGGCGGCCGGCTCTCGAAGTGGTTCGCGCCGACCGGCCAGGTGCAGAACGTGACGCCTTGGCCGGTTTCCAGCTATGGCGAGCGCCCTGGAACCGCGCGCTACCGCTATTCGTGGATCACACCGCTCGCCATCTCGCAGCGCGCGCCACACCCGATCTACATGGCCGCGCAGGTGCTGTTTCAATCGAGCGATGGCGGACAGTCGTGGGAGACGATCAGTCCGGACCTGACCGGAGCGATCACCGGCGCGAAAGGCTGCGAGGGCGATGTCCCGGTCGAGCGCGCAACCGCCTGCGGCTTCGGCGTCATCTTCGCGATTGCGCCCTCGGCCGCCGCGGACGGCCTCGTGTGGATTGGTACCGACAACGGGCACGTGCAGGTGACGCGCAACGGCGGCACGTCGTGGACCGACGTCACACCGCCGGGGATGCGCGACTGGACGAAGGTGAACATCATCGACGCGTCGTCGACGGATCCCGCGACAGCCTACGTCGCTGCCGATCGCCATCGCCTCGACGACTTCCACCCGCTCGCCTGGCGCACGCACGATTTCGGCAAGACGTGGACCGAGATCGGTCACGGCCTGCCGGACGCCGCCTGGGTGGGCGTGGTGCGCGAGGATCCGAAGCAGCGTGGCCTGCTGTTTGCCGGCACCAGCCGTGGCATTCACGTTTCGTTCGACGACGGGGACAACTGGCAGAGCGTGCAGATGAACCTGCCGCGCACCGGCGTCAACGATCTGCTGGTTCACGGCGATGACGTCGTCATCGCCACCCAGGGACGTGGCATCTGGTCGCTGGACGACATCGAGCCGCTGCGCCATGCGACCGACGCGGCGATGTCGGGCGGACCCGTGCTGGTTCCTCCCGCGACCGCGTACCGGCTACGTGCGAACAACAACAAGGACACGCCGCTGCCGCCCGAGGAGCCGCGCGGGGAGAATCCGCCGGCCGGCGCGATCATCGACTACGTGCTCCCGCAGGTGCCGGCCTCCCCGGTAGTCATCGAAATCTTGGACGCCAACGGCGCGATGGTGCAGCGCTTCACGAGCGCCGACAAGCCCGCCCGTCCGCCCGCCGATCTCTATTTCGCGGACAGGTGGCTCGCACCGCCCGCCGTTCCAACGGCGCGTGCCGGCCACAACCGGTTCGTGTGGGACCTGCGCCTCCGTCCTCCTCGCGCGCTCCAATACGAGTACTCGATCGCGGCGGTGCCCGGCCGTGCGAAGGCAACGCCGGAGGGCCCGTTCGTGCTGGCCGGAAGGTATGACGTCCGGCTCACCGTCGACAAGAAGCCGCAGCGGCAGGCGTTGACGGTCGCGATGGACCCGCGCGTCAGCACACCGGAGAGGGACCTCGCGGCGCTGCTGGCGTTTCAGCGCGAGGTGGCCGTCCAGATGGACCGATCGACGGATCTGGCGACGCAGGCAGAGGCCGCGCGCCAGCCGCTCGAGGCGGCTCGCGACGCCGCGAAGGACGCCGACGCGCGCGCCGCGGCCGAGCGCGCACTCGCCGAATTCGAACGCAGGGTCAATGCCGTTCCGCAGGAGAGTCCGGCGACGGTCAACGCAGTGCTTGCGTCGCTGGCAAGAGATCTGGAAAGCGTCGATCTGCCACCGACGCAGCCGCAGCGGGAACTGCTGGAGCAGTACCGCCAGGCGCTCGACCGCTTTGCGGCGCGATGGAAGGCGTACCAAGCGCGGTAAGGGGCGCTGCTGCCAGGATCTCGAGATCAGATTTCACGCGCAGATCCGACGCGCAGCACGGGTGGAGGCAAACACGTGATCTCGGTCCATCTGCCGTCGGCCGGGTGCGAGAGGCCGAGAAGCGCTGCGTGCAGGTGGTAGCCGCCGTCGCCCGGCAGGGCAACGGAGTCGCGGGCCGGAACACCGCCCGCCCCATAGAGCCGGTCGCCGACGAGCGGATGGCCGGCGGCCGCCAGGTGGATGCGGATCTGGTGCGGACGGCCGGTCAGGATGCGGACTTCAACCAGGGCGCAGCCGTCGCGGCGTTCGAGCACCGTGACGTCGCTGCGCGCGGACTTCCCCCCGTCGGACGCAGCATGGATGGTTCCCAGCACCGGATGTGGAATCGACCCAATCGGCACATCGACCGGGAACTGGTTTGCGAGCGGACACCCCGCGACGAGCCCTCGATAGATCTTGAGAACCTCGCCGCGGCGCCACTGCTCTGCGATCGCGGAAAACGCGCGTGACGCGGTCGCGAACAGCACGACGCCCGACGTCGCGCGGCCCAGGCGGTGCAGCGGACTTGCTCCGGGAAACCGGCGTCGAACCAGCGACAGCAGCGTGTGGTTCACGAAGTTGCCGCCGCCCGGCACGGTGGGAAGTCCCGACGGCTTTGCCACGGCCAGCACGTCCGCGTGCCGATACAGGACCGCGAACGACAGCGGAACGTCCGGCTCCTCCCAGGGAGGACGGGCCCAGACGAGCAACTGCCCCGCTCGCAGGATCGCGTCCCCGCGCGCCGGCTCGTCGTCGACGAGCACGCGGCCCGATTCGATGCGCCGCCGCCACTCGTCGCGCGAGAACTTCGAATAGGATCGCGCGAGGTAGTCGAGAAGTTCGACGCCATCCGCATCGGCGCCAAGACGCGCCCGATACCCGAACCCGTCGTTCACCACTGTGGGGTCAGCTCTGGAACAGTCGGTTTTTTCACGCCTGGCACCGGCGACGACGCCACTGGGGTCGCCATGAGACGAAACGCGCTGACGAGGCCGACCCGCGCGCACCACCCCATGTTGAACGGTTCCGTGTCCGTCGTGTTCGCCGGCGTGTCGCCGACCGAGTGATAGAACGCGTCGCCGTCCACGGTCACCGTCCCGGGCTTCTCGTCGGGATACCAGTTCAACGGCGGAAAGCCTTCGGTCACCGGCCGCGCCCGCTCCCGGTCCCACGCCGACGTGTAAAGGGTCACCGCCGGGTAGAGTGGCGCGCCCGGCGTGCGGGAATTCTGGAAGACGTACGAGTCGGTGCCTCCCGTGTTCATGATGCTGGCCGCATGCACGGGAAACCCCGTGGCGCCAAGGTGGTCCTTCATGACGTCGCGGACAATCGTCATGAGCGGGCGGTTGACCGGCTCATCGTCGGGCTCGACGTACAGCGCATCCTTCGAAGACCCGAAGCCTGACTGGTCGTAGTTGAACACCGCCTGCAACCGCGACGAGTCCTTGTCCATCGTCGCGAGATACTCACGCGCGGAATTCATCTCGCCGCCCCACGCGGCGAAACGCAGGTCCCAGGCCGGCTGCGGAATCACGTGCGATTTGATGGCGGCGGCCGCCGCCCGTGCCGTCTCCAGCACGATCGCGACGCCAGAGGCGTTGTCGTTGGCTCCCGGCCCGCCGGAATCCGAGTCGCCGTGCGCGCAGAACAGCACGTACTTCGAGCGGTCCCGGCCTGGCAGCGTCGCGATGACGGTGTGCGCAACGTCTTTGCCCGCCTTCGATTCGACTGCGAACGCCACGCGCAGTTTCTCGCCCGCGGCCAGCCGCTCGCGCAGCACGTTCGCCTCACGCGCCGAGACGGCGAAGACCGGGATGGTCCACGTGCCGCGCAACCGGTTGACACCCGGCCAGCCCGAGGGGGATGCCCGGCCCTCGAACAGCACTGCCACGCAGCCGGTCGTCGTCTCTGGAGTCGGACTGCGAGAGGTCAGGCAGACAGCACCGGAAGCCGCGTCCAGCGACAGCGGCCCCTCACCTTTCGCCGACGGCGAGCCGGAGCTGGGCCACGTGGTTTTCAGGGCGAGCGTCGCGGCTCCGCCTGCTCCTCCGATGGCCCGAACCTCCCACGAGACCGGCTGATACCAGTCTCGGGCCGGATCCTGACGCACCGTCACCTCGAGGCCTGCTTCGCGGAACGCCGATGCGAGCCAGGCGGCTGCGTCGTGGTTCGACGGGCTGCCGTACATGCGCGGTCCGAAGCCCACCAGGCGGCGAACCGTCTCCACCATTCGCGTTTCGGAAACCGTCGCCGCGACCTTCCTCTCGACGGCCAGGTCGGACGCTGCCTGCGCACCGGGCGTCGCCGGCCGGAAGAGCGCGACAATAAGGAGGAAACAGGCGGGGAGAACCAGCAGGGCGCGACGGTTCATACGACATTCACCTTTCGGAGGCCTGCCCGGTACGCGAGCAGAGGAGTATTGTCGCAGAACCGCGGCAAGCGCGTACGCTGTTCGTTTCGAGGTGCCAGCCCCGGGCGAAACGCGATTTCTATCGCTTCTGCTGGTCGCGCGTCAGCCTCTTGAGTTCTTCTGCGAAGTTCACGACCACCACCATCCGTCTGGAGACGCTGTCCTGCGCGAGATCCTTCACCATCAGGAATCGCTGCCCGTCGCTGCTGACGTCGTAGTTGGCCTCGGTCGTTCCGGGAGGACCGCAGGAGGAATTCAGGCCGTGCGAATAGTGACCCTCCCACAAGACTCGGGGCTTCGAAGCCTGGAAGGTCGGCTGGGTCGTCACGGCGACGACCATCATCCTGTCGCCGTTGCGATAGAAGAGTTCCTTGCCGTCGCGGCTCCAGATGGGATCGGTGCCGCCTTCCGACGAAACCTGGATTCTGGCGCCCGGTCCCGGCCACGGCTGGACGAAGACCTCGCTCCTGCCTGGTTCGTTGGTGCAGTAGGCAACCCATTTGCCGTCGGAGGAGAATCTCGCCGAGCCCTCCATGAACCTGGTCTTGACGAACGGCTTCGGGGTGCGGTCGCCCTCCATGGGAAGAACCCAGATGTGGTTGCCCGTGCCCATCGTCGCCATGTTTGCGTCGCCGCCCATTCCCATGCTTCCACCGCCCGCCATCCCCATGCTTCCGCTGTCGGTCATCCCCATGCTTCCGCCGCCCGCCATCCCATTGCCGGGGCCGTTTCCCATCCCGCCGCTCGCGGTGCTGCCGACGTCCATCTGGTCGAACAGGGCATAGCGTCCGTCAGGAGAGAACGAGGCCAGGCTCTGCCGTTCGCCGACCTTCGTCAAACGTTCTTCGGG
>Ga0316624_10000187_pt1 | contig 19290 bp, 17 predicted proteins | sample OWC_Aug_N3_C1_D5_FD_207657 | JGI IMG/M metagenome (GOLD analysis project Ga0316624, IMG submission 207657) | Wetland soil microbial communities from Old Woman Creek delta, Ohio, United States - OWC_Aug_N3_C1_D5_A | ecosystem: Environmental > Terrestrial > Soil > Wetlands | place: USA: Ohio... | reverse complement strand
ATGTGGCCCGGTTCCACCTCTCTCCGCGTGCGGGGAGAGGTCGGCGACCCCCGACTCGATCGGGGGGAGCCGGGTGAGGGGGCGTTCCCACAGGTTCAGAATTGCGGAAAAGCCCCCTCACCCGCCCGCCTTCGCCCCTTCGGGGCTCGGCGGGCGACCCTCGGGTCAAGCCCGAGGGCAGGCTCTCTCCCCGCAAGCGGGGAGAGGTAAGCGCGGCTCCGCCCGCCCATGACTGAATCGCCCGCGGGGGCTACAAGGGGCCTCGCGAGGAGCCCCATGCCCGAGCCGCAAGCCCCGTTCTGGCGCCGCAAGGCGCTTGCCGAAATGACGCGAGCGGAGTGGGAGAGCCTGTGCGACGGCTGCGGGCGCTGCTGCCTGAACAAGCTGATCGACGCCGACAGCGGGCAGACCGTGTTCACCGACGTCGGCTGCAAGCTGCTCGATGCCGCGACCTGCCGCTGCACCGACTATGCCCACCGGCAGGCCCGCGTGAAGGACTGCGTGCGCTTGACGCCGCGCAACGTGAAGCGGCTTTCCTGGCTGCCGCCGACCTGCGCCTACCGCATCGTAGCGAACGGCGGCGAGCTCGCCTGGTGGCACCCGCTGGTGTCCGGCAGCAAGGAGACGGTGCACGAAGCCGGCATCTCGGTGCGCGGGCGCGTGAGCGCGAGCGAAAAGGACGTGCCGGACGAGAGGCTGGAGGAGTTTATTGTGGCGTGGCCGGGGAAGTGGCCGAGGGGGGCGAAACGCAAGCGGCGGTGAGTGGGCGACCTTGCCCGAGAATGCGCGCCCCGGTAGCGTCCGATTCGGAGGACACGCCGGATGGCCGACAAAGACCTTTTCGATCGCTATCTTCTGGCGCTTCGCAAGACGCCTCTCGATGAAAAGACCGAGCCCACCGATCGCGGCGCTCTTCAATCCCTTCTGCAGGCGCTTGCGAATGACGTGAAGGACGTCGAAGTCCAGCACGAACCGAAACGTGTAGCTGATAAGGGCGCGCCGGATTTCAAAGTCAGCAAGGGCGGCCTTATTCTCGGTTACGTCGAGAACAAGGGGATCGACGAGAACCTGAACAAAGTTCTCAAGTCCGATCAAATCGCCAAATACAAAAGCCTATCGAGCAACATTATTGTCACGGACTACCTCGATTTCATTTGGATCAACAAATACGGGCCGCCGCAGCGGGAGCGGCTGTGCCATGCGACCGATCTAGAAAATCGCAAATTTCGGCTGCGCGAAGAGCGCGTCGACGCGGTCGCCAAGCTGTTGCAAGGTTTCTTTTCGACAGCGCCGGAAGGCATCGGCAGCGCGCAGCAGCTTGCGCTGGCGCTGGCGACGCGCAGCAAGTTGCTGCACGACTATCTCGGCGAGGAACTGGTTCGTCAGCAAAAGGAGCAGCACAAAAAGGAGCGGCTCTACGGCCTTTTTCAAATCTTCCGTGATCAGGTCTTCCACGAGCTGACGTTGAATGAATTCGCCGATGCCTTCGCGCAAATGCTGGCTTATGGCTTGTTTCTGGCACGGCTTAATTCAGACTCGAATCCGATCACGCTGCACAATGCACGGGAATATGTGCCGGGGTCGTTCCGGCTCATCCGCGAATTGGTGGACTTCCTCACCGAGCTTGAGAAGCCCGAATACCGCGACGTGCGTTGGGTGGTCGAGGAGGTTCTGTCCATCGTCAATGATTTGAAGCTGGCGGAAATTCACGAGGATCTATCCTTTCGGCACCGTAAGGCTTCACCGTCGCGCGCTGTCTCGCCGCCGGCAATATGAGCCACGGCACCCTCTATTACTGGCTCGACGGCGGGCCATTGTCAGAGCCGACAACCGATAAATCGGCGGTCGGCGACGGCAACCGCATGCTGCCGCCGATCCCGCGCCGGCGCACGATCGTCGGCAAGCGCCGCAAGCCGCTGCGCACCAGCCACGCCTCGCTCGTCGCCCGGCTCTATCGCACCTGCGAGCGCGAGGTGCTCGACATCGAAGCGCGGCTGGCGCGGCCCGGCGCCTCGACGTCCGAGCGCGAGCGCAACGTGCGCATGCTGGCGAGCATCGTGCAGTCGGTGCGCGGGCTTTCCGCGCTGGCGCCGGAGGAGGCGGGAGCGGCGCGCAAAAACGACGAGGCGGACGATCCCGCGCCCGACAACATCGATGAATTCCGCCTGGAGCTGGCGCGCCGCATCCGCTCCTTCGTCGAGGCCCGCAAGGCGCAGCAGGCGGCGGAGGCTGGCGAAGCGGCTGCGCAGGAGCAGGCGAGGGAGGCGGGGGAAAAGGAAGAGGAGACGCAGGAGTAGCGTTGAGCCCTGCATTGCTTGCGGGCCGCGCGGCATTCTCTCTTCCCCTCTCCCCGCAGAACTCGGGTTCACCCGAGTTCTGCAATTCTTAAGTGGCCGAAGTCGGATATATCCGACTTCGGCTGGGGAGAGGGTGGCGCACGCGGAGCGATAGCGAGCGTGCGCCGGGTGAGGGGGCAAGGGCCTATCGCTCCCTCCCCCTTTCAGGGGGAGGTAGAAGGAGAGCGGATCGGGAAATCGTAATAGCCACGCGGGGCGCCGAATTCGTAGTGCCACCATTCGCGGAAATAGTTGCGGAAGCCGCGGGCGCTCATGGCGGCCTTGAGCGTCGCGCGCGCGCGGCGCTGCTCAGGGCTGGCCGCGCCGCTGCGGGTGTAGCTTTTGGCGTCGAGGCAGTCGAAACCGGTGCCCATGTCGAGCGAATTGTCGGGCGCGCGCTTGTCCGCCGGCGCGGTGCAGGGGGCGTAATGCGCGTGCGGGTCGAACGGTGCGGCGGGCGGCGCGGCTTGCGCGATCAGAGTTAGGTCGACCGCGGTGCCGGCGGAATGGCGCGAACGGCTGGCGATGTAGCCGCGCGCGAACAGCTCGGATTTCGGAACGTTGGGATAGAAGCGCTTGTCGCCGCCGCGTTCGCCACTCTGCGACCAGCGCCACATGGCGCGCGAGGCGCGCTGCGGGCGGTAGCAGTCGTAGGTTTTCAGCGCGAGGTGCTGCGCTGCGAGGTCCTGCGCGACCTTGGCGAGGGCTTCCGCCACGTCGCGGCGCAGCAGGCATTCGGGAGCCTCGTAGCCGGGGAGCGGGCGGGCGGTGAAATTGTCGCTCGTCGCGTAGCGAATCTCCTGCGCGATGGCAGGCGCCACCGCGCGCAGATACACGAAGTCCTTCGGCATGGCCTCGCGCGCGCCGGCCGGCGCGGCCAACAGGAGCAAGGCGAGGAGCGCGGACAGGCGCATGGGGTTCCCTTAACAAAGGGTACATTGGCCTGCGGCGCACGCTCATACCACCCCCGCGTTTGACCCCCATTGCATAAAGCCCGCGCAGGCGGCATCTAGCGCGCAATGGATGCCAAGACCGCCCACCCGAAGGCCCACGCGCACGCGCATGCGCGCCCGCTGACGCACCCGGAAATCCGCACCATCGTGCTCGGCATCATGCTGGCGATGTTCCTGGGCGCCCTCGACCAGACCATCGTGGCGACCGCGCTGCCGACCATCGGCCGCCATTTCGGCGATCTCGGCGACCTGTCCTGGGTGGTCACGGCCTATCTCTTGACCGGCACGGCGTCGATCCCGCTCTACGGCAAGCTGTCCGACATCCATGGCCGGCGCGGGCTGATGCTGATCGCCATCGGCCTGTTCGTCGTCGGCTCATTGGCCTGCGCTTTGGCGCCGAGCATGACCGCGCTGGTGCTGGCGCGTGCGCTGCAGGGCATGGGCGGCGGCGGGCTGATGGCGCTGTCGCAGACCATCATCGCCGACATCGTCTCCCCGCGCGAGCGCGGCCGCTACCAGGGCTATATCGCGGCGGTGTTCGCCACCTCCTCGGTCGGCGGGCCGGTGCTGGGCGGCTTCCTCACCCAGCATATCGACTGGTCGCTGATCTTCTGGATCAACCTGCCGCTCGGCCTGGCTGCGCTCGCCATGACCTCGAACGTCTTGAAGCGCGTGCCGTTTCATCCGCGCAAGCACCGGCTCGACGTGACCGGCGCGCTCTTGATGGTGTCCGCGGCGGTGGCGCTGCTCTTGTCGCTGTCCTGGGGCGGGCGGCGCTTCGACTGGATCTCGGGCGAAATCGGCGCGCTGCTTTTGACCTCCGCCATCCTGTGGGGCCTGTTCGCCTGGCGGCTGATGGTGACGGAAGAGCCGTTCCTGCCGCTCGCGGTGCTCGGCAATCCGGTGGTGCGCACGGCGGCGCTCGCCGGCGCCTGCACCATGGCGACGCTGGTCGGCATGACCATCTTCGTGCCGCTCTATTTCGAGACGGTGCTGCATCTCTCGGCGAGCGAATCCGGCATGGCGCTGATCCCGCTGATGGCCGCGACCGTGATGTTCTCGACGATTTGCGGCCGGCTGATGATGCACATGACGCATTACAAGCGCGTGCCGCTGATCGGCATCGTGATCGCGATCCTGGCGCTGGCCGCGCTCGCGATCTGGCCGGCGGCGATGCCGACCGCGTCGGTGCTGCTGCTGTTGGCGGCCGTCGGCGCCGGGCTCGGCACCGTGTTCCCGATCTCCACCGTCTGCATGCAGAACGCGGTGACGGCGCACCAGATGGGCGTCGCCACCGGCGCCGCCAATTTCTTCCGCGCGCTGTTCTCGGCGCTGGTGGTGGCGGTGCTGGGCGCGATTGTGCTCGGCGGGCTGGGCGGCGCGACCGGGGTGGCGGTGGAGACGCTGGCGCACGCGGCTTCCGCGCAGGCGCTCGCCGTCGCCTTCCGCTTCGTGTTCCTGGCCTGCGCGCTGGTGCTCGGCTTCGGCATGACGTTCCTGATTGCCATGGAGGAGTTGCCGTTGCGCGGGCCGGCGCGGCATTCGCCGGAAGCGGGCGCCCCAACGGCGCCGGCGACGCCGATCCCGGCGGAGTAGGGCGGCGCTCGAACGCAAGGCCGCCAACAGATCAAGGGCCAGCCCGCAGGCCGAACGCCTTCTGCGGCGCCGCAAAACCCGCGACCGCGAACTCGCCGAGCGGCTCCAGATCGGCCGGGGAATAATATTGGGCGAATTCGGCCGACAGAACGATCGTTCGCCCCAGACCGGCGGCAAGCTTTTCGAGCCGCGCTGCAAGGTTCACGGCCGGGCCGATGCAGGTGAAATCCAGCCGATTGCCGCTGCCGATATTGCCGTAGAGCACTTCCCCGGGGTGGAGGGCCAGGCCAAAGCGTATGCCATGCGCGCGGCCGATATCGGCGGAGGTGTCGATCGAGTCGATGCTGGCTTGCGCTTCGCGCGCAGCGGCGAGCGCGCGATCGCAGGCCTCGCGCGCGTCTGCCGCGCCATCGCGCAGAGGAAAGATTGCGAGCAGCCCATCGCCGATGAATTTGAGCACCTCGCCGCCTTGCTTGAGAATTGCCGGCACCTGACAATCGAAATAACGGTTGAGCAGATCGACCAGCGCCTGCGGCGGCAACCGGTCCGCCAAAGAGGTGAAGCCGCGCATGTCCGAGAGCCAGATCACTGAACGGATCATTTCGGTGTGGCCGCGCCTGATACGGCCGGCCAGAATGCGTTCGCCGGCGTTATGGCCGACATAGGTATCGAGTAGATTGGCCGCGGTCCGCTGCAAGGCCCGGATCTCGGCGACGCGCGCGAGCGGCCCGACGATCGACTCGATGCCGGCAATCTGCGCGTCGGTGAACCCACCCGCCTGCTGCGTGGACCAGGTTGCAACGTGAACGGCGCCGTCGGTAAAGATCAATGGGGTAGCGAGGTAGTCGGTCACGCCCTCCGCGCGCAGGTCGCGGAATATGGGAAACTCCGGACTGTCCAGTTCCGCCAGCCGGCGCCTCATGGCTTGGCCGGATTTGACGACGGCGACGAACGGGCTGTTGCGGAATTGATCGGTTTCCAGGACGTCGAATTGTCCTTCCGAGATCTTGACCCCAGCACCCGGCTGCCAAACGAAGCGGCGCCCCATGATTTCCGGATGCAGGGTCCGCACAAACACCGCCACGCGCCAGAGCGGAATGCCGGCATGGACAAGGCGATCGCACAAATCGGCAAGCACCATATCCGGGCGCGGCGCGGCGCGCGCACCGTCCGTAAGCCAATCGACGATGGATTTCGTGTCGCAAGGGCTCATTATGGGCATCCGCGGCCAACGCAAATTCTAGCCCAGTTTCCAGGTGATTTGCGCTATCGACCCGCAGACCCATTGACGCCGGGGCGGGCCTATTCCTTCTGCAGCGCGTCGAACGCCGCGCCGAAGCCCTTGAACGACAGCGGAATGGCGGACGCCTGCTCGGCGGCGTTGGTATAGACGATACGCGCCGGCGCAGTCGCCGTGCGAAATTGCCGGACGGTGTCGTCCTTGAGCTCGATCGCCGCGAAGCAGCCGGCCGGAAGGCAGCGCGTGAAGGAGCCCGCCAGCCCCGCGTCCTTGCCGCCGACCTCGATCTTGACGCCGCTCGCCATCCAGACATTGACCGGCAGCTGAACGATCAGCCGCAGCGGCTGCCCCTTCGCCGGGCGCGAGATCACCACGCGCGAGAACGGCTGTTCCTTTCCCTTGAGCTGCGACAACTGCTCCATGTCGCAGAACTTTTGCGGCGGCGTGCCGGCGCCGCTCGTGCAGCGCAGGGTCCAGTCGTCATAGGTGGCGGTGGTCTGCTGCTGGGCGAGCGCGCGGCCCGCCGTGATCGCAGCGGCGACGACAGCGAGCGAGAGCGCGGAGCGAAAACGGAAATGATGCACGCGAAAAGCTAGCCGTTCAGAACGCGGCGCGCAACTTGAGCTCGCCGCCGTTCTCGCTGCTGTGGGCGCCGAAGCGCCCGTCATAGGCGATGCGCAGGTTGTAGCGCCCGTTTTGCCAGACGTCGAAGCCGGCGGAGACCTCGGCCTGCGTCTGGTCGATCGGCGTCGTCACCGTGAACGGCGCGACACCGGCCGGCGAGCCGGCGAAACTCGCCGTAGTGCTGAAACTGTCGTCGCTCAGGAAACGCACGCCGGCCCGCACATAGGGCCGCCAGATCGTCCCGCCCTGCTGCCACTGGGTGCCGATCTCGAGTGCGGGCGCCGCCGAAACTAGCCAGTCGTTCTGGCTGCGCACATTCAAATCCAGCGCGCCCGCGCCGCTCTCATTGATGGCGCCGCGCCACAGCCCGATGGCGTCGAAATTGACCAGCGGCTTGACGTAGAAGGCCTCGCTGCCGAAGGCGTAGGCAAAGCGCAGTCTGAAATCGAGCGTATCGGTGTCGGCGCGCGCAGTCGCCGTGCCGGCGGTCGGGATGCCGTAGCGGCTGGTGTCGTAGCGCGCCAGGCTCCCGCTTACGCTGCCCGCCACCATCCAATTGTCGCGAATGTATTTGAGCGCGGCGCCGCCGTGGTACACGTCGCCCGACGCCGAAGCCAGCGCGTTGTCGACATCGATGTGCGAGCGCTCGTAGCCGAAGCCGACGTCGAGATACCAGTTGGGCGCCAGCTCGTTCTGCGCGCCGCCGGTGATGCCGGCGGCCTTCTCGTTGAAGCCGATATAGCCGGTCTGCGCGCCGTGGTCGCCGACATGCCCGCTCGGCTGCAGCCATAAACAGCGGCCTTCGCCCATCAGCGATTGGCCATTGGCGGGCAGCGGGCAGCTGAACAGCGTGTCGGCGAAGCTGAAGCTCGCCAGCAGCTGCGCCTCGGTCTGCGCCAGATAGGACTCGGGGCTGAGATGATCGAGCGCGTCGGCGAAGGTGGCGAGATCCAGATTGGCGAGATAGAGCAGCAGCGCATTGAGCCCGCCGCCGCCGGCGCCGAAGACGCCCTGCAGATGCTGCCCGATCGCCTGCTCGTTGGGCGTCAGCCCCGACGGCGCGAAACTGATGCCGGCGACGGTCAGCAGGACGTCGTTCGGATTGGGATAGGCGAGCTGATAGGTCACCGCGGCCGAGTTCTGCACGGTCAGGCCGTTGTTCGTCGTACCGCCGGCCGCCGACAGGATGGTGAAGGTCTGCGGCGGGGCGGCGAGGCTCACGACGTGCGGCGCCACGGCGCCGCCGAGATTGGCGGTGCCGCTGACATCGAGCCGGTCCGCGGTGCCGCCCGCCATGTTCACGTCCACGGCAAACTTGCCGCCGCTGTTCTGCACGAAATTTCCGGTGAGGGCGGTGGTCTGCACCGTGCCGACGCCGCCCGGCGCCAGCGTGCCGTCATTGGTGAGCGTGCCGCCGCCGAGATCGACGATGGCGCCGCTGTTGAACAACCCGCCCGGCATGTTGTTGAAGGCATTGCTGCCGCCGCCGAGATCGACGTCGCCGGTCACGGTGCCAAAATTGTCGACGGTGTCGTCGCCGATGGTACCGGCAATCGCGAACGTGCCTCCCGTGACCGTGGCGCTCGACCCGACGGTCACCGTGTTGGTGTAGCCGCCAAGCATAAAAATACCGGCATAACCGCCCGATATTTTGCCGCCGTTGACCGTGACGTTGATGTTGCCGGCCGCGCTCGCATTGATCGCGCTACCGTTCGCCGATGTAATGTCGCCGGTATGATTGATCGTGACGTCGCCGTTTTGGGCCTGGGCGTAGATGCCGTCGGCATCGGCCGTGATTTTGCCGACGGTGGTAATGGACAAGTTGTTGTAACGCGCGAGGGCCAGGATGCCAAAGCCGTTGGAGGAGGTAATGTCGCCGGTATGGGTGATACTGACGCCAATGTATCCGTAGGCAAAAATGCCGTGGGCCGAGCAGCCGCAACTGCCATAGACCTTGATATTGCCGGTGCTGACGATCGTCACCGCTCCGGCGTGGGAATAAGCGTAGATGCCGTCGCCTTGTTGCGCGGTGATGTTGCCGGTATGGGTGACGCTGACGTCGCCATAGCCGATCGCGGCAATACCGTCTAAGCGCGCGCTGATGTTGCCTGTATGGGTGACGGTGGCTTTGCCGTACTGCGAAAAAGCATAGATGCCGCTGCCGACTTGCGACGTGATGTCACCGGTATGTGTGACGGTGACGTCGCGATTTCCGGCCGCGGAGATGCCGTGGCCGACGGCCGAGATGGTGCCGGTGACGGTAACGTCCACCTTGCCGTACGGCGAATACGCATGAATGCCGCTGTCGCCCGCGCTGATGTCGCCGGTATGGGTCACGGCGACGTCGCCATATCCGGTCGCGCCGATGCCGTCGCCGTAGGCGGAGATGGTGCCGGTGCTGATGACGGTCGCTTTGCCGTAGGACGAGGCTGCAAAGATGCCCCTGCCGTGCGTTGAAGTGACATCGCCTGTGCTGCTCACCGTGACGTCGCCGCCTGGGCCCAACGCGATCGCTTGAATGCCGTTTGCGTAAGCGCTGATGTTGCCGTGGCTGGTGACAGTGGTGCCGAGAACGGAAACGGCGCGGATGCCGTAAAGCGTCGTCGAAATAATATTGCCGGTGCTGGTGACGGTCGCGGTCGTGTTGCCGCTTGCGAAGATGCCGCTGAAGTAGGCGCTTATGTTCCCGCTGCTGACGACCGACGCCGCGCTAGTGCTCGACACGGCAGCAATGCCGTATTCACTGTGTGAGGTCACGTTGCCGGTATTGTTGACCGTGACATTCCCCGGACCGTGCGCATAGAGAGCGTCATTGTATGCATTGACGTTACCGACGCTGGTGATCGAGGCGGCGCCGCCGGCCGAAGAGGCGAGGATGCCGAAGTGGTTCAGCGAAGTAAGGTCGCCGGTATGGTTGACGGTGACGCCGTTCGTTCCGGTCGCGGAGATGCCGTCGTAATAGGCAGTGATGGCGCCGGTCGCGGTGACGGTCGCCGTGCCGGAACCCGACGAAAGAGTAATGCCGTTGTCGCCGGCGGAGGTGATGTCGCCGGTGTGGTTGATGGTGACGTTGCCGGGCGCGACCGCGACGATGCCGTCCGCGATGCCGGTCACCGAGATCGAGTGTGGTGTGGTATCGCTGTTGATCGTGATCGTGTCGCCGGGGTTGATGCGGCCGAAATAGATGCCGCTCGTATTCGCCGGCGGCGCGATGTTGGTGGTCAGCGAATTGACGTTGAGCGTGTCGACCGTCGCCGGGTTGAAATCGGCGCCGCTGTGAATGCCGCCCGATTGATTGCCCTGACAGGTCGCGGTCGCGCCGAGCGTGGTGCAGGCATCCGGACCGGCGCGCGCCGGCTTCGGCGTCATGCACCAGAATGCGCCGGCCGCCACGGTGCCGAGCAGCGCGGCGCGCCAGCTGGGGTTTTCGTTGATGCCGCGGAAGGTGGCGGAGCCGTCGCCCGCGAACGCGTCGTAGTTATAGAGACCGCTGTCCGATACGCGGCCGCCGTGCAGCCCGTTGGCCGCCGTTTTCAGCGAACGCGATGCTCTCCGCCGGGGAGCCGAAACAAGCTCCCGGGGACCGCCGGACAACCGCACGCCAACCCCCAAACGCCCCAGCCTGGCGCGGCGCCGATGCAACGCCCGCCAAGCACCAACTCGTCGTCTAATGCCCGAATAAAAGCCCGTGCTGCGGGCAACGGCAACCGGAGATTGCCTGTTTTCCAATGCCGTTGCAGTAATGTTACACGAACAACAGCCGATTTTTGAGGATCGGGACGGGGCGGGACTGGTCCCGTTGGTCGTGTGAAATATGGATGAACGCGCTGAAGGTGCCGGTTTGGAACAGCCGACCCCGGCTGCTGCGCCGCAGCAGCCGATCAAAATCTCCTGCACGCGCGGGCTCGCCGGCTGGCTGCTGCGCAACAACGTGACCATCGCCTTCAGCTCCTATCAGAGCGGCCGGCTCTATTTGGTCGGCGTCGACCCGCAGGAGCGCGTGTCCTTTCACGAGCGCTATTTCGCGCGCGCCATGGGCCTGTGGGCCGATCCGCAACGAATTCTGCTGGCCACGCTGTTCCAGCTCTGGCGGCTGGAGAACGTGCTCGGCCCCGAGCAGCGGACGAATGAGGGCGCCGACCGCCACTACGTGCCGCGGGTCGCCCACACCACCGGCGATCTCGACATCCACGACGTCGGCGTGATGGCCGACGGCCGCATCGTTTTCGTCAACACGGCCTTTTCCTGTCTCGCGCTGCTCAGCCCCACGCATTCCTTCCGCGTGTTCTGGAAGCCGCCTTTCATCTCCAAACTGGCGCCGGAAGACCGCTGCCATCTCAACGGCCTCGCCATGCGCGCGGGCGAGCCGGCCTATGTCACCGCCGTGTCGAAGAGCGACATCGTCAACGGCTGGCGCGAACGCCGCGCCGAAGGCGGCTGCGTGATCGACGTGACCAGCAACGCGATCGTGAGCGACAAATTGTCGATGCCGCACAGCCCGCGGCTCTATCAGGATAGGCTCTGGGTGTTGAACTCGGGCCTCGGTTATCTCGGCACCGTCGATTCCAAGACCGGCGAATTCACGCCGCACACCTTCTGCCCCGGCTTCCTGCGCGGGCTTGCCTTCCACAACGGCTATGCGCTGGTCGGGCTGTCGCTGCCGCGCGACGGCTCGTTCAGCGGGCTGGCGCTCGACGGCGAATTGAAGAAGCGCGACGCGGAGCCGTGGTGCGGCGTGCAGATCGTCGAGCTCGCGACCGGCAATATCGTCGAGTGGATCAGGCTGGAAGGCGGCGTGAGCGAATTGTTCGACGTGCAGGTGATCCCGGGCGTGCGGCACGCGACCTGCACGGGGATTCTTAGCGACGATATCCAGAGTTTCGTCACGTTCGAGGCGGCCGCGAAACCGCCAGTGGCCGCGCCTTAGCTGCCGTTGCGCCGATCGCGGCGGAGCAGGGCGGCTTAAAACGCAGGGTACGCACTTTCCACGGTCAGGAGGCAGCCAATGGTCAACACAATGTCGCTTCGCCCGCGGTGGGCCACTGCAGTAGCGCTGATCGCCGTCGTTTTCGGCATCGCTACCATCATCGTCGGCGGAAAGACCTTGTTCGGTGGAGCAGCCATCAGAGCCGCCGCCGGGAACATCGTTTCATTCGTTCTCTGGTTTAATTTTGTCGCCGGCTTCGCCTACGTAGCGGCCGGCCTTGGATTGTTCCTGTGGCAGCGTTGGGCCGCGCAACTATCGGCGGCCATTGCCATCGCGACAATTGCCGTATTCGTCGCCTTCGGCGTCCACGTTCTTCTCGGCGGCGCATTCGAGACGAGAACAGTCGGGGCGATGGCATTTCGTAGCGCCGTATGGATCGCGATTGCGATCGGGTCGTGCCGCGTCCTCGGATGTGTTCCTTGGCGGGTCGGCCGGAGCTAGCCGCAAACGGCCGCGCCCGCCCCCCGGCGCGAATGCAATCTTACGCGCCGTTCAATGGATCGTGCCGCTGTGACCCCAAAGCGGCGCCGTGCCTTGGCCTTGCGCCACCAAGGCGGCGCCGATTTCCTGCGCGCCGTGGCGGGAGATTTGGAAGGTCAGTTCAATCCCCGACGGAATTGTGAGGATGAGCACCGGCTCGCCGTTGGTGCTGGAAGCGCTGACGGTCCATTTGGTCACCGGCAGGTGCACGTCGCCGCCGACCGTGCCGGCCGCCGGCGGGTTTGGGCCGCTTAGCGCGGCGGCGCAGGCAAGCATGCCGCGCGCCAGATAGGCCCCGTCTTGCGGCGTCATCGAGCCGACCAGATGCATCTTGCCGGCGCGATGCTCGACCAGCTCGATGCCTCTGTCGGGGCCTACCTTGGCGATGATCTCGGCCATGGCACTTTCCTCTTTTGCGACTCGCCTGCGATGCGATGGGCAGCCTAGCGCAAATCAAAGTGGAAGCGGGCAGGTCCTCAGGCCCGCGCGGCGTGGACGCTTTGCTTCAAGCCGTGCCAACGAGGTCGCGCAAGGCGGCGCCATGCGTGGTCCAGCCACCGTCGACCGGGATGACCGCGGCCGTTATGTAGGACGCCGCCGGCGAACAGAGGAAAAGCACGAGATTGGCGACGTCCTGCTTGGTGCCGAGGCGCTTGAGCGGCACCGCCCGCGCCACCTTCTGCCGCGCTTCCTCGCTCGGCGCCAATCGCGCCATGCCTTCGGTGTCGGCGATCGGGCCGGGGATCACCGAATTGACCCTGATGCCGTCGCCGCCCCATTCGATCGCCAGCACGCGCGTCAGCATGTCGACGCCCGCCTTGGCGGCGCAGACATGGGCCTGCAACGGGATGGCGACCTCGGCCTGCGGCGCGGAAATGTTGACGATCGCGGCGCCCGGCTTGCGCAGGTATGCATGCGCGCTGCGCAGCACGTTGAATGTGCCGAGCAGGTCGATGTCGACCACGGTCTTGAAGCCGTTGGTCGACATGCCGAGCGCGGCGGCAGGAAAATTGCCGGCCGCGCCCGACACCAGGATGTCGATGTCGCCCAAGGCGTCATGGGCGTTTTTGAGCGCCGCCGCCGTCGCCTCGGCGTTGCGCACGTCGGCGGCAAAGCCGACGACCTCGCTGCCATGGGCGCGCAGCCGCTTTTGCGCCGCATCGACGCGCTCCTGCGAGCGGCTCATGACGGCGAGCTTGGCGCCGGCTTCGGCAAAGGCTTCGGCAATGCCGAGATTGATGCCGCTGGTGCCGCCGGCGACGAACACCGTGCGGCTTTTGAAATCGAACGCTTGCATCGCTTGCTCCCATCCTGCGCCGATGGGGACCGGCGCCATGGGCAATGTTATCCGATCGCCGCGGCCATGAAACGCGCGCGATTGCATTCAGCAGCGGGCTGCCGAAGACGCTTGCGGGTCAAGCGATCGCTGTTTTTCTCAAGAAACGAACCGCACGCCGATACGGTTCTTGGATCGCCACACCACCGAACACCGCCGATGGACTTTGGCGCCCTTGCTTAGGATCAAATCAAATTCGTCGGGCGAGTCTTCTTTCGCGGCCAAGCGAAGCTGGGCGCCGGTCGCGGAGATATCGGAGACCGTGCAGTTGTCGATGACCGCTTTGTCGAGTCCGACAATCAAAGCGCGATGGCGCAGGGGTCGGCGAATCGCCTTTCGCTTGTCATACTGCATTTAACCTACCGCGCTTGCGATTCGCTGTTAAATTGCAAATATCATTGCATCATCTTGCAGTTGTATTAACACGCTAACGAGCAACGCCCCTTTTAGACAACCAGTCATAAAGGGACCGTAAACGCGAAGCGCAACCCGGCCTATTGATAGGGGATTTGAAAGATCGTCATCTTGTCGGCCACGCCGCGCAAGGTGGCGTCCTGCGCGGCCGGGGCGAGCTTGGCGTCCTCGAGCATCTTGGAGACCTGCGGATTGTCGACCACCGATTTGGTCGCCAGGATCGCCCGCGAGTCCGCCAAGCCTTGTACGCGCGCGGCGATATTGACGGTCTGGCCGAAATAATCGAGCCGGTCGTTGAGCGTGACCGCCAGGCACGGCCCCTCGTGAATTCCGATCTTGATCAGCAGGTCGTCCTTTATGTCGCGCACCGAACCCTGCATGCGCAGCGCGGCGGCGAGCGCGCGGTCCGGCGTCGGGAAGGTCGCCATCACCGCGTCGCCGATGGTCTTGACGACGGCGCCGGCCTCGGCGGCGACGATCTCGTTGAGCACGCGGAAATGCGCGCGCACCAGGTCGTAGGCGACGAGATCGCCGACGCGGTCGTACAGCTCGGTCGAGCCTTTGAGATCGGTGAACAGGAACGTCAGGCTGGTGAGCTTCAGGCCCTGATCGACGTCGAGCGTGTCGGTGCGGTAGATGTCGCGGAATATCTGGTTGGTGAGCAGGCGCTTGGCGGTCAAGAACGGCCGTCGCTTGGCGAGCAGATGATGCAGCGTATCGCTGGCGATCCACACCGAAGGCAGCGCGCGCAAATCGGTACGGTTGTCGAGCGATAGCCGCAACGGACCGGGACGCATTTCGGTGGTGACGGTCGGCGCCTGCACCTTGTTATAGATCAGCGCCAGGCTTTGCCGTTCCTTGGTCGGCTCGCCTTTCACGTCGATGAAGTGCGCGGCATGGGTGACCGGCTCGAACACGATCAGGAATTGCGCCGGCATCTGTAGCGAGATCTGGGCCTTTTCGCCGGCCGGCAATTCGATGGAATCGAGCGTCACTTCTTCCATCAGATCTTCAAAGCCCTCTTCCGGCAGATCGACTCCGGAGCCCCAGAAAATCTGGCGGACATACTCCCAGACCGGCAGCGTCTGCGGATCGTGCGCGGCGATGCGGCGCACGCGCGGATTAACCGTGAAGGCGACCTCGACCATCTCGTCGAGCGTCGGCTCGTAGCCGGTATTGCAGAGCGAGCAGTCGTAGGATTCCTTGCGCACCGTCTTGAGCGTGTGGGTGGCGTCGAGCACGCCGCCGCAGCCGGGGCACAAGACGTTCCAGGTGAGCTCGAACAGGCCGAGCCGTGCGGCGTGCAGAAAGCCGCCGATGGCCTTTTCCTCGTCGAGCCCGCGCTCGGCCGCAAAACGCAGCACGTTGACGCGGCACAATTGCCGGTCGGTGCCGTCGGCGATCAAGCTTTCGATCGCGGCGACGACTTGCGGGTCGGCCGAATTGCGCAGGGCGCCGAACAGGGGTGTCGTGTCGTCCACGAGATAGACCTTTGCCGATAATTGTGGCGGGCAATCTCCCGAACCGGCGGCGATAGTACCGATTTTCCGGACTGCTCGGTAGCCCAGTCGAAGTGTGCATCGCGGTTCGGCTTTTCAAGATGGCGTGAACGGCGTTACACTTGCAGCTTGCAACGGAGAGCGACCATGTCGGAAACAAGCGCTGTGCTCGATCGGCCCGCAGAATGCAAACTTTTGCGGGCAGGGACGCCCTTTATCGGCAAGCAGGGCTTTTCCTATGCGCCAGCGGTGTCCGCCGAGACGGTAGGGGCATCGGCCATCCACATGCAGCTGCTCACCATGCCGCCGGGCGCGCGCGCCAAGGCGCACAAGCACGAAGCGCACGAGACGGCGCTCTACGTGCTGAGCGGGGAGGGCGCGATGTATTACGGCGAGCGGCTCGAGCAGCACATGGTCGCGCGCGCGGGCGACTTCATCTACATCCCCGCCAACATGCCGCATCTGCCCTACAATATGAGCCAGACCGAGCCATGCGTCGCGGTGATTTCGCGTACCGATTCAAACGAGCAGGAAAGCGTCGTGCTGATGCCGGAGCTCGAGGCGCTTGTGCCGTGAGGCAGGCGTTTGCGGCGTCGCGATGACTGTCTCTCAATCGTCATCCGGCCATTGCAAACGACATTTCCGGCATAGCAAAAGCCCCGGCCTTGTGGCCGGGGCTTTCGCCGCTTGCGCGACGGTTCAGTACTGATTCATGTGCTGGCTGCGCCGGTGGCGCCGTTGCGATGCCCGCGGCTGATAGGCATAGGCGTTGCTGTACGAGCGCGGCTCGTAGGCATAGGGACCGCCGAACTGGCCCGACACTGTCGGTGCGCCGAGACCACCGCCGTTCGGGCCGGCAGAGACGTTGCCGGTGCCCACCTCCGGGTCGTAAGTCTGCGCCACAGCCGGCGCCGCGAGCATCGCGGCGAAGGTCAGGCCGATCATGAGTTTCTTCAGCATCTCGTATCTCCTTCTGTTTGCACCTCCGACCCCGTGTTGCCGCGAGGCGACAACGCGCAGCCGAATCGACAGGCAATTTACGGGGCTGATCGCCTGGCCCGTTCTTCTTCGTTGTTTCCCCGACCAGACTTACAGGCGGCGCGCGTGTACCGCGTTGGGTTACCGTGCGAGGGACAAGTGGCGTAGCGATCCTTCACCTTGCCCTCTTTCCGCCTGCGCGTACTAACGATCCGGTTACGGATTGGTTTCGCATCGTTTCGGGCGGCCGCGTGCAACCGAAACGCGCGTCATGCAAAGCTCCGCCAACAACATCGCCGCCGGTATTCGAATGCGCATCGGAGCGTTGCAGTCACGGCAAAGTGCGCGGCGAAATCGTGGCGTGCTCTTGGCGACGTTACGCTGCGCGGCGTTTCAGGCGCTAGTTGGCGCTCAGCGAAAGTAAGTTATGTCATGAATAAAATTGATGCGGCGCGGGCAAAGTAAAAATCAAATCTGTCTTTACTTGTGCAAAGCCGGCGCGCGGCCGGCGGCAATCAGGCCCGATCCGCTGAGCACGGTCAGCAACAAGAGCAATATGCTGAGATTGGTGAGAAAGCCGGCGGCGGCTTCCAGATCGGAGCCGACGGCGGCGCCGAGGCCGAGATAGGCCGCCGTCCATACCATGCGACCGGCGACCGCCACCGCCAGAAACCTGGACAGCCGGTAGTTCGCGATGCCGGCAAGCAGGCTGGCGACCGAGCTGAGATAGGAAACGAAGGTGCGGGTGATGAACACCGTCAGCAGGCCCGATTGATCGAACAGTGCCTGCGCGTGGGCGCGCCGCTGCGCCGAATAGCCGAACCAATGTCCGCGGCGGGTCAGAACCTCGGCCCCGAGCAGGCGGCCGATGCCGTAGCCCGCCGCATCGCCGAGCACCGAAGCCACGACGATGATGGCGCCGGCCCAGAGCCAATCCATCCGCCCTTGCGCCGCCAGCGAGCCGGCCACCGCGGTCGCGATACCGTCCGGCAAGGGCAGACCGAGGGAGCCGAGCAGCAGCGTCGCGGCCAGCACCGGATAGCCGTAGACCAGGAGTGCGGAAAGAATCTTATCGCTCATCGCGCTGAGCCAGCCGGCAGCTTTGGTGGCGGGCGCGGGCGCGGAATTGTTTGCGGCCTGCGCGACCACGCGCTGCACGCGCGCGACATATTCCGGCGGCAAGAGGCCGGCGCGCACGGCCAGCGTCAGCAGGCTGGTATCGCCGGCGGTGGTGGGCGCAAGCCCGAGGCCTTCGATCAAGGCAGCCTTCGGCGTGTGGTAGCTGGTGGCGACGTAATCGAGCGTCATCCAGGCGCGGATGCTGCTGGTGACCGGCATGCCGGCTTCGTAGGCCGAGCGCAGCACCCTGAACGAGCCGTAGGTGCGCAGGCCGGCGAATACGGTCGGCAGCAGCGCGAGCGCGAATATCCAAAATGCGGCACGGCGTGCACGGTGCGTGCGCAGATCGATCACGAGGAGCTCCACTAATGAAAGGCCAGCATTTACATCGCGTGAAACCGCGGACCGAAGCTTGACCTGCATCAAAGAAAAACCCCGGCCTGGCGGCCGGGGTCTTCATTGATGGGCATACAGCCCGCGCTATTCGCAATATTTGCAGGGCGGGAAATCGCGGCTGTAGACCGGCTGCTTCAAGAACGCGTCCTTGCCGTAAGTCCAGAATTGGCTGACGTTCGGGTAGGTCTTGATTACGACGTTCCACAGCTCGTCTTTCGGATAGCCGAACATCTTCGTCTTCTCGACCTTCTTGATGTAGACGTTCTGGATCGGGTTGCGCAGCTCGTCGATGGAGACGGGACCGCGCACCGCGTCGATCTTGATCGCCGCCATCATGGCGACGAACTTCTCGGCGCCCGGCCATTGGCCGTGGGTTTGCTTCATGACGTCGTCGATGAGCTGCGCGGTGGTGTAGTTACTCTCCGAGAAGTAGGACGGCACCTTGCCGTATTTGCTGCGGTACTCATTCACGAAGGCTTGGTTCTTCGGCGTGTCGAGCGCCGCCGAGTATTGCAGCGACGACACGTCGCCGACCACCTCGTCGCCCATGAACGGCAGGGCGAACTCGTCATAGCTGGTGCCGCCGCCGACGATCGGCTTCTTGAAGCCGGCCGCGCGCAGCTGCTTGGGAAATTGCGCCGCCATCGGCCCGACCATCATCGAGAAGACGGCGTCGGCGTCCGCTTTGATCGTCGGAATGTAAGGCCCGAAGTCCTTGTTGCCGAGCGGCGGCCAGATCTTCTGGATGATCTTGCCGCCGCAGGACTCGAACGCTCTCTGGAAGCCGCCCACCTGCTCGTAACCGAAGGCGTAGTCGGCGGCGATGGTGACGATCTTCTTGTAGCCTTGCTCGCAGGCCCACTGACCCACCGGATGCGTGGTCTGCGAGGACGACCAGCCGGTGCGGATCAGATAGGGGTAATTGCTGGCTTGCCGTTGCGTCAGGTCGTCGGCCGCTGGAATCGATGGAATGTAGACGGTCTTCTCCTGCGTCGAGACCGGCGCCAGCGCGTAGCCGGTGGAAGCCAGCACGCCGCCGACAAACATATGCACCTTGTCTTGCAGGACGAGCTTCTTGGCCTTGGTGACGCCGATATCGGGCTTGGCCTGGTCGTCCTCGACGATGAACTTCACCGTGGCGCCGCCGAACGCGTCCTTGCCCTTGTGTTCGTCGAGATACATCTGGAAGCCGTTGACCATGTCCTTGCCGACCTGAGCGAAGATGCCGGTCATCGGCGCGATGAAGCCGATGCGCAGTTCTTCGGCCTGGGCCGGAGCGGAGAGGCCGGCCACGGCAAAGGCAGCGCTGAGCAATAGCGGAGTAAGGATTCG
>Ga0316624_10000186_pt1 | contig 19319 bp, 17 predicted proteins | sample OWC_Aug_N3_C1_D5_FD_207657 | JGI IMG/M metagenome (GOLD analysis project Ga0316624, IMG submission 207657) | Wetland soil microbial communities from Old Woman Creek delta, Ohio, United States - OWC_Aug_N3_C1_D5_A | ecosystem: Environmental > Terrestrial > Soil > Wetlands | place: USA: Ohio... | reverse complement strand
CTGTTCGAGGTGGCCGAGCGCGCCGCCGAGCTCGCGCGCCAGGGCGTGATCGCCGAGAGCCTCGACAGCACCGCCAAGGTCAAGCTGCCGTCCTCGTTTCCCAACGGCTGCCACGTCGCCGAGGTGGAGATCGACGCCGAAACCGGCGCGCTCGAGGTCGTGTCCTATGTGGCGGTCGGCGACTGCGGCAATGTGCTCGACGAAACGATCGTCGAGGGCCAGGTCCATGGCGGCGTCGCGCAGGGGCTCGGCCAGGCACTCAGCGAGAACACGGTCTATGACGCCGGCGGCCAGCTCGTGTCCGGCTCGTTCATGGACTACGCGCTGCCGCGCGCCGACACGGTGCCGCCGATGACGGTGGAACATTTCGTGGTCGCCTGCCGCAGCAATCCGCTCGGCGTGAAGGGAACCGGCGAGGCCGGCACCACGGCTGCGCCGCCGGCGCTGATCAACGCCATCCTTGACGCGCTGCCCGAAGGGGCATCGCTCGACATGCCGGCGACTTCCGAACGCGTGTGGCGGGCGTTGCATTCTTCGCATTGAGCGCGGCCGCTTTTACCTCTCCCCGCACGCGGGGAGAGGGGATCACCACCATTCGGCCACGGTCCGCGATATGGTGGCGCCGGAGTTTTTCGATTCGGGGTGCCCGCCGATGCAACGTTGGCTCGTGCTGCTGCTGGCGCTGGCGCTCGCAGCCTGCGCCTTTCAGCCGCCGGAACAGCCGAGCTTCTACCGCGATCTCACCCAGCCGGGCGAAACACTCGACGAAGCCACCGCCGCCGCGATGATCTCCGGCTACCGCAGCAACAACGGCCTGCCGGCGGTGACGCTCGATCCCGCGCTCACCGCGCTGGCGCAGGCGCGGGCCGAAGCCATGGCCAAGCGCGACAAGCTCGATCACGGCGTGAAGAAGCCGTTCGCCGCGCGGCTGAAGGCGGCGGGCTACGATCCCAAGCGCGCGGCCGAGAACATCGGCGCCGGCTATCACACGCTGGCCGAGGCGTTTTCGGGCTGGCGCGACTCGCGCCCGCACAACGCCAACATGCTGCTTCAGGGTGCGACCCGCATGGGCATCGCCGCGGTTTATACGCCGGCCTCGAAATACAAGGTGTACTGGTCGCTGATCCTGGCGGAACCGGAAGAGAAGAAGCGGTAGAGGCGCCTACAGCGTATTGATCGCGTTGCGGCCGTGTTTTTCGCGCCATTTCGGTCCGGGGCCGCGCATATAGTGCTTTTCGGGAGCATAGGTTCTCGTGTCGATCACGATCAGCCCGCGCAATGAATCGAGCAATGTTTTGCCGACTCTGATGGCCGTGGATGCGAATGTCGAGTGGTGCCGGTGCATCTGAATTCTCCCGCGCCCGGCAATGTGCGCAAGAGCGGATATGAATTCGAGAGGGAAGAACCGGCGTCTTTATAGGCGCGGCATAATGGCCGCGGGCGCGATCACTGTGCCTCGGCCGCCAGCCGATCGTCTGTCCGGCCGCCGGTAGCGCCGCCGTAAGCATAGCCGCCGCCGTGCCCATGCTCCCAGCCGTTGCAGTGCGCGACCTCGTGGCGCCGGTAGCTGCCCAAATCGCGTACTCGCCCGCCGGTGGGTATCACGATGTGGCAGACCTTGCCTTTTTTCCACGAGCAGGCATCCGCCCGCACACCCATGTGCGCGCAGGCCCGCCGCGCCTCGGCGAGCGGCAGCACGCGCTCGATCACGGGCCCGGAATAGTGCGTGTATTGCGGCGGCGGTTCGAGAACGACGGTGATCCAGGGCATGGGCGGCAGCCTGCTCCTTCCGGCGCCGGCCTGCAAGCCGGGCGCCCTTGCCTTTATTCCTGCCGTGCCCCGGCGCGCCGAAGCTGGGAAGCGCGAAGGCGGGTAGCGCAAAAAATCAGAGGCGGTAGAGCGTTGGCCAGGCGCAATGCAGACGGTCGCAAACCTGAATTGACATTGCAGCTTGTTTAAAAAACTGCGGCGGCGATGCCCGCGTACGCGCTGCGCGGCGCCATGAACGAACGGGCCAAGCCATGCGTATCAACTGGCCCGCGCGAAGTTAAATGGGCAGCCAAAGATGGAACTTATCAAGCGGGGGCTTCGCAGGAAATTTATTCAGGTAGAAATAATAGATGACAACATCTTAAGATTGCATCGTGTCGTTCGTTACAGAACTTTAAACTTGGGCGTGTACGTTATTGCAGGGGCACCACTTGGTTTCCGTAGAAGCATGTTCAACAAGCTTGCTGTTTTCACCGACGCGGAGCGCAAGCGGGAATCCATCCGCCGGCAGCTCGGCGACGTTTTTGAGTTGACGTTCCTCGATCTCGATCACGTCGACGCCGTCGCCTTGCAGCCCGATTTGCTGTTCGACATCGATTTCAGAGATAGCTCGCGCCTGCTCGAACTCAAAGAACGGCTCAGTCTAAAACCGAAGCACGGCAAGGTCATTTTCGTCACCGACAAGACTTCGCATATCCAGGCGATGCAGGCGAAGGCGCTGGGCGCAACCGACGTCGTGCATCGGCCGTTGAATGCCGGTGCGTTGGTCAAGAAGCTGCTGGGCGGTGTCGATGCGATTCTGCGCGATGGCCTGCAAGATCCGATCAAGGAAAGTCCCGGGGTCGGCGCCGCGCTTGACGCCCTGCATAACATCTTCTCATCGGCATGCCTCGGTACGCCGCTCGACCCCGCCGCGATCAACAGCGCCGGTGAAACGATCGTCGGCCACATCGAGGAGCACGGCTTGCGATCCTGGATCGCCATAGTTCGCCGCCATCACAGCCAGACCTACCAGCATTGCCTGCTTGTGACAGGTGTGGCCGTGGCCTTCGGACAGCATATCGGCTTTTCGCAAATCGATCGGCGCCGCTTGTCGTTCGCCGCCATGCTGCACGACATCGGCAAGGCCCGGGTGCCAATCGAAATTTTGGAAAAGCCCACCGCGCTTTCCGAAGACGAGATGACGATTATGCGCATGCATCCGGAATTCGGGCTTGAGACGCTCAAGAACACGGCGGGGCTTAGCCCCGACATGCTCGATGTCGTCATTCACCACCATGAATACATCGACGGATCGGGCTATCCGCACGGGCTCGCCGGGAGCGAAATCTCGGACTTCGTCCGCGTCGCAACGATCTGCGACGTGTTCGGCGCGCTGCTCGAGCGGCGCGCCTATAAGGCGCCGATTCGCGGCGACATCGCCTATCAGATGCTGCTCGACATGGGGCCGAAGCTCGACAAGGACCTGGTGCGCGCATTTCACTTCGCCTCGGCGCTGCGGCTCGAAGAAAACGTCTGAGGCGAAAGCCCGCGGGGCGTTTTCGCTATTTGCGGGCTATGCCGTCGCCGGCTGGCTGCGCGCCTCCAGCGCCTGTTCCAGCCGCTGCACGTTCTGCAGCAGCCGCTCGCTGGTCAGCTTGAGGAAATAAAATCCGAACGAGGGATTCTGGAAGTACAGCTCGCTGACCTTGTCGTAGCTGATGACCAGCATGTGGACCTGGTCGAGGCATTCGACCGTTTGCGTGCGTTTGCGCTCCGGCGCGATGAAGCCGAGCTCGCCCAGCAGCTGCCCGGGGTTGATCTCCAGGTTGATCTCCTTCACGTGGCAGCGTCCGCTCACCACGTAATACATTTCCTCGGCCGTATCGCCCTTGCGGAACAGGATCGTCCCCTTCTCATAGGTGTGTTTGTGCATGAACGGCTTGAGCCAATCGATCGACAGATCGTGCTGCGCCGCCTCGCGCACCTTCTTGATCAGCTCCAGCATCTCGTAGAGGCGCAGCGCGTTGAGCGGGATCAGGATGCCGTAGAGCGTGAGCGTCGGCCAGGACGGATACATGGCGCCGTATACGACGAACAGCAGATTGCTGGCGATTTCGGTGAGCCGCAGCGGCACCATGGTCTTCATGTAATGGCTGGCGATGTAGAGGGCTCCCGCTATGAAGCCCAGAGCCACGGTCGCTTCGTGCATCGTCGTTCCTCGCTGCGTTGCTCGCGAAATAGCCGGCCGGAAGCCGATGTGGCCACCGGAATGCCCGGGAATCAATAGCCGATCCCGGCGGGCCGGTGCACGGTACCAAAAATACCGCAAGCGCCGTATCCTTCGGATCGCATCGACGCCTTGCCTATTCGATGGATTGCGCGCGCGGGGGCCGTGCCATGACGCGAGGCGCGCGCGCTGACCTCCGACGGCCAACACGAGGAAGCGATCGTGCTGTGGCGCGACCTAGCCGCGCAGAACGATGCCGCCGCGGCGTTCGAGATCTACGACCTGTACAAGTCGTATTACCGCGGCGACGTCGACAAGCCGCAGCTGGTCAAGCGTGCCGAGGCCGAGGCCGGGCTGCGCAAGGCGGCCGAGCTCGGCGACCGCTATTCGATCCTGATGTTGGCGGTGCTGCTCGACCGCGGCGATACGGTCAAGCGCGATCCGGAGGACGCCATCCATTGGGCCGAGCGCGCGGTCGCCGCTCCGGACAAGGACCAGACGCTCGGCCAGATGCAGGTGCTGCTCGGCCGCCTGCTGGTGAAATCCGCCAATCCGGCGGAGAAGGCGCGCGGCATCGACTTGCTGGAAAGACTTGCACAAGCCGGCAATGCCAGCGGCAAGACGCAGCTCGCGATTGCAATCCGCGCCAGCGATCCGACGCGGGCGCGTCAACTGCTCGAGCAAAGCCTGTCCGCCGATGCCGGCGGCGCGATCCCGCCGCTCGCCGACATGCTGATCAAGGGCGAAGGCGGGCCGGCGGACCCGAAGCGCGCGATCTCGCTGCTCAGCGGCGGGCGCGCCAGCGACGTGCCGGGCGTCCGCGGCGCGCTCGGCCTGCTCTATATCGAGGGAAAATTGGTGCCGCGCGATCTGAAAAAAGGCGTCGATCTCCTGCGCAACTGGGCGGCCTGGGATTATGACGCGCGGCTGCAGCTGACGAAGGTGCTGGCGGAAAATCCGGATCTCACCATCAACTTTCCGGGCAGCATTCTCTATGACCTCACCGAGGAGGCCGAATTGGGCGAGCCCGGCGCCGTCGATGCGCTGATCGACATCAAGCTCTCGCAGAGCGCGCAATTCCACGACAAGGCCGGCGGCTGCGCGCTGGCCGCGCGCGCGGCCAAGGGCGGCGACGCCATTGCCGCGCAGCGACTCAAGGAATGCGGCGCCAATTGAGCGCGGGGAACGCTAGCGGGTGCCGAAGACCGTCTTGATGGCCTTCTGGAAATCGCTCTTGGTGAAGGGTTTCGACAGATAGGCATTCGCGCCCGCGAGCCACGAGGTGCCGCGCGTCGCCGTCGCGGTAATCATGATCACCGGCAGCTTGAAGGTCTTGGTGTTCTCGCGCACCGCCTTCAAGAGCTGCTCGCCGCCCATGGGCTGCATCTCCCAGTCCGAGATCATCAATTCGTATTGCCGCTTGCCCAGCAGCTCGAGCGCGGCGTTGCCGTCTTCCGCCAGATCGACGTTGCTGTAACCAAGGCCATTGAGATGCTTGGTGACGATCATCCGGATGGTGGACGAGTCGTCGACCACGAGCACGGGAAGCGATGTGTTCATCGGCAATTCCACGGAAAAAAGGCCGTCTACCAAGAGTTGCATAGAATTGCTGACGCATGCTTAACGCCCGTCAAGCCATTGGCGGGTGCGAGAAAACCGGCCTCGGGGCGCTACAAGTGAAAAGGAGACTTCGACGGGTTCTCGCAGTCGGGGCGCGGCGGCGATTTCGGAAAATCGAACACCCATGACGGGTTGCCGATTGTCGCGTTGCCTGCCTTCACGAGCCGCTCGTACAGCAGACAGAAGAAATAGTCGCCGACGATTTCCTGTCCGGCTGTCGTGAAGTGTCCGTCATCCGCGAACAAGAACTTGAGCGCGGCATTGGCCGGACTGATCGTCGATACGGTCGAATTTGGTGAGCACAGCATGGCCCACGACGAATTGATGTTTGCGGGCTGCGTGCAAGCCCGAGACGAGCTGCCCGTTCGGTCGAGATGAATTCCAAACGCGCCGTGGCCATTCGCGATTGCCGTGCGCAGAGCGTTGAGGTCGGCGGCGATGACGGCAACATGGGCCGCGGCAAGGGCGGTCTTCAGCGCGGCGTCGAACGCCTGCCGGTAAACCGACTTCGGCGGCGTGCCAAAGCTTTCAAACAAGTTGGGAACGATGATGGCGGCGGCTCCTGCTGCGTGCAGACGAGCGATGGCGCCGGCAAGGCCGCGAGCGGCCGCGCGCACGCAGTCGGTTGGATCAGTCGGGCATTGCGGGTCGGAAGTCACGTCTATGGCGTGAGCGACGTCATTGTTTCCTGCGCTGACGACATAGATCGCATGCGGGTCGGCGACACCATTATGCGCCTTCAAAAAATTGGCGATTTGCTTTGCGGTGGGAATGGCATTCGGGAACAGTTTTGGATCGTCTTGATTGCTTCCCACGCTGCGCGCGCCGCTTACCGCATAGTTGGTCCCGGATTGGTTGGCGGGTTTGGCGGAGAGAGAAAAATACGCCGCCAAGACCTCGATCGACATCGGCCCCGGGTTGGTTGTCGGCTTGCCGGCGTTCGCCGCAAGCGCCGTCGCCAGCAACGCGTCATAGGTTGCGTCGCCCGTGTAGACGTCGGGGGACTGCTCCGTCTTGAACCAGCCCGAATCGATGGTGCTGTCGCCGAAACCATAGACCGCGGTTAGGCGAATCTTGGCCGGGTGAAGATTTATGCCTTGTGCCATGCAGACGCAGGCAATCAGCAGAAGCAGGGGAATAGGAATGCGTCTCACGATGCCGCCTCGAATGCCGGGCTCGACCATTTGGGTCGCGTGACGCTTGCGCAAAAACCAACGTCGGCGAGCATAAGACAGTCAGGTGCAACGTGCCAGTGTTCCAATTTTCTCCAGGCTATCGGGGCTCTGGACCTTGCGCGTGCGCCTGACTAGCCTGCCGCTCCATGCCGGAAGCCTCCCCGATCCGCGACTATGGCGCGCTTTATCGTCAATTCCGCTGGAATATTCCGGCGCGCTACAATATCGGCGTCGATATCTGCGACCGCTGGGCGGTGAGCGAGCCGGAGCGGCTCGCCATCCTGCATGTGCGGGCGGACGGGCGCGCCGATAGAATTACCTACGGCTGGCTACGCGACACCTCCAACCGGCTCGCCAATGTGCTGCGCGCGCACGGCGTTGTGCGCGGCGACCGCGTCGCGATCTTCATGCCGCAGGCGCCGGAAGTGGCGGCCGCCCACATCGCGATCTACAAGCTCGGCGCGGTCGCGTTGCCGGTCGCGATCCTGTTCGGGCCGGACGCGCTCACCTATCGCCTGCAGAATTCCGGCGCCAAGGCGCTGCTCACCAATGCGCAAGGCTTGGGGAAATTCGAGCAGATCCGCGGCGAAGTGCCGAACGTGACCTGCGTAGTGTCGGTCGACGGCGGATTTGCCGATCTGCTCGGCAGGGCCTCATCCGATTTCACGCCGGTCGACACGGCCGCCGAAGATCCGGCGATGATGATCTACACCTCGGGCACCACCGGTCAGCCGAAGGGCGCGCTGCACGCCCATCGCGTGCTGCTCGGCCATATGCCCGGTGCCGAACTGCCGCACTATCCGTTCCCGCAACAAGGCGACAGCTATTGGACGCCGGCCGACTGGGCCTGGGCCGGCGGGCTGCTCGACGTGCTGCTGCCCAGCTTGCATCACGGCGTGCCGGTGGTGGCGCGCAAGTTCGAAAAGTTCGATCCGGAGGAAGCCTTCGCGCTCATGGGAAAAGCCGGCGTGCGCAATGCGTTCATTCCGCCGACCGCGCTGCGCATGATGCGCGCGGTGCCGAGCCCGCAAGGCCGCTATGATTTCAAGCTGCGCAGCGTCGCCTCCGGCGGCGAGTCGCTCGGCATCGAGGCGCTGGAATGGGGCAAGGAGGCGTTCGGGTTGACTATCAACGAGTTCTACGGCCAGACCGAATGCAATCTGGTGCTCGGCTCCTGCGCACAGCTCGGCATGTTCAGACCCGGCGCCATCGGCAAGCCGGTGCCCGGTCACACCGTGGCGGTGATCGGCCGCGACGGCGAATTGCTCAAAGCCGGCGAGATCGGCCAGATCGCGGTCAAGCGGCCCGACCCGGTGATGTTCCTGGAATATTGGGGAAGGCCCGAGGCCACGCGCGACAAGTTCATCGGCGACTGGATGACCACCGGCGACCAGGGCGTGATGGACGAGGACGACTACATAAGTTTCGTCGGCCGCGACGACGACGTGATTTCATCGGCGGGCTTCCGCATCGGGCCCGGCGAAATCGAGGACTGCCTGATCCGGCATCCGGCGGTCGCGCTCGCCGCGGTCGTCGGCAAGCCCGACAAGGTGCGCGGCGAAATCGTCAAAGCCTTCATCGTGCTCAAATCGGGTCACGCGCCCACCGACGCGCTGGCCGGCGAAATCCAGGGCTTCGTCAAGACGCGGCTGTCGGCGCACGAATATCCGCGCGAGGTTGCCTTCATCGCGCAGATGCCGATGACCACAACGGGCAAGGTAATCCGGCGATTATTGAGGGAGCAGGCTTAGCTCTGCCCGCCGCCCACGATGAACACGTGGAAGCCCAGCCGCCGCTTGGCGATGCGGTAGAGCAGGACCGATTCGACCGCCAGCGCGGTCGAGGTGGCGACCGCCGCGCCCTCGATGCCGAGGCGTGGAATGAGCAGCACGCACAGCACGAGATTGATCGCAAATGCCAGGGCATAGACCGCGGCGCATTGCTTGCGCTCGCCCAGCATATTGAGCAACCGCTCGGCCGGCCCGACCGCCGCGCGCGACAACATGCCGACGGCAAGGATGAACATCACGTCGTAACCCGCGCCGAAATCCTTGCCGAACAGCGACAGCAGCGGCTTGCCGAGCGCGAGAATCGCGGCGCAGGCGGCGAGCGACGGCCAGAACGTCCAGCGGATCGTCTCCGCAAAGAACTTGGCCAGCCGCTCCTTGTCGCCGGCGACGTGGTATTGCGTGAACTTGTGGGTGGTGGCGCCGGCTATGGCGAAATAGACGAAGGCGACCAGCGCGAGCAGGCGCGCGGCGGCGTAATAGACCGCGACCTCGCCGGGCGAGCGCATTTGCTCGAGCACCAGGATGTCGACGTAAGTGAGCAGCAGATAGAAGCCCTCGACCACGAAGATCGGCAGCGAGGTGGCGAGCCAGGTCTTGACTTCGTAGCGCCGCGGCCCCGCGCTCACCCGGCGCTTGAGCCGGCGGTCGAGCACGACGAGCTGGCCGACAGTCACCGCCCAGGTGGTGACGACGGCGACGATCATGGCGGTCACCGCGTCGGTCGGCGCGCCGAACGCCCAGGCTGCGCCCATCAGCACGGTGATGGTGAGCTGGCGCCAGATGTAGAACGGCATCAGCGCCAGGTTGGGCCAGTCGTAGGACTGCGCGATGCCGGCTTGCACCTGCACCAGCCCGTAGATCGGAATGGTGAGGCAGGCGAGGTAGAGCGGGATGATGGTGAAATGGTCGAGCCAGGGCGCAAGCAATGTCACGCCGAGCGCGCCGACGATGCCGATGGCGGTGGCGATGGCGAAGGCGAGCCAGCGGCTGCCGACAAGAAAGCCGCGCAACCGGTCGACGGCCTTGAGCTCGCTGTATTCGGGGATGAAGCGCCGCGCCGCCGAGGACAGGCCGACGTCGGAAAGCGCGCCGATCATCAGCACCCAGGTCCAGACATAGATGTAGATGCCGAACTCGAACTTGCCCATCCAGCGCGCCAGCAGCACCTGACTGACCAGCGCCAGCATGGCGCTGGCAACGCGCACGAGGAACACCTTGCCGGCGACCAGCTGCGCCACCCGGCTGTCGCTGCGGTCGGCGAGGATCGCCTTGACGCGCGCGATCAGGCCGGCGGCCGAGAACGGCGACGGTGATGGGGCGATGTTGCCGGTACCGGTCAGCGCCAACGGTTCCCCTTGCGCCGGCGGCGGCCGGGATGCGAAAGACGGCAAGGCCATCGTATTTGGCTAGCAACTATTCGTTAACATTCAGTGGGGAGGGCGATTTGTGACGGCAGATCAGGCCATTTCGAGCTTGGCCACCGCGGCCAGGATGCCTTCCACCTGTTCGCGCTCGGCCGCGGAAAGCGCCGCCTGCGGCGGCACCGGATCGCCGACCGCATAGCCCTGCAGCTGCAACCCGGCCTTGACGCAGGCGGCCAGATTGAAGCGCGCGAAGGCCTCGTTGATGCGCCAGAGATCGCGCTGCAGCGTCAGCGCCTCCGGCCATTTCCCGGCGCGGCATAAGTCATAGAGCCGCACGCTCTCGCGCGGCGCGAGACAGGCCGGGCCCGCCATCCAGCCGACGCCGCCGATCAGCATCACGGCCGCCGGAATATGCGCGGAGGCCGAAAACACCTTCAGCCGCCGGCAGCGGTTCATGATCGAGAGCAGGCGGCCGGTGTTGGTGGAGGCGTCCTTGATGTATTGGATGCGCGGGTGCTCGGCGAGCCGCGCGATGACATCGAGCGAAAGATCGCTGCGCTGGAATTGCGGGTTGGTGTAGAGCACGACCGGAATGTCCACCGCATCGGCGATGGCGCGGAAATAGGATTCGACCTGCGCGTCCTTGAGCGGAAAGTAGGCTTCCAGGATCGCCAGGATGCCGTCGGCGCCGAGCTGCTGCCAGCGCTTGGCTTGCTCGACCGCATCCTGCGTCGAAGTCGACGCAACACCGGCGATCACCGGCACGCGCTTGCCTGCCGCTTCGATGGTCGCCTGCACCACCGCCTCGCGCTGCGCGCGGGAAAGATAGGCGAACTCGCCGGTAGAGCCGAGCGGCGTCAGGCCATGCACGCCGGCCTTGATCAGATCGGCGCACAGGCGCCCGAGTACGTCGCCGAGCACGCGGCCTTGTCTGTCAACGGGCGAGACGAGATAGGGAAAGACGCCGTGGAAGTCGGTTGCTTTAGTCATCGGTCTTTCTGCCGTCATGCCCGGCCTTGTGCCGGGCATCCACGTCTTAGCGGCATCATAGCATTAAAGGCGTGGATGGCCGGGACAAGCCCGGCCATGACGAAAAAGTCAAAACACCCACAGCGCCTCCGGCGGAAACTCGACATAATGCTCGCCCGGCGGCAGCGGCTCGGGCGCATAGGCGCGCACCGAATAGTGCCCGCGCGTGAACAACAGCTCCCAGCGCTCGCCGAGATACATCGGCGCCGCAAGTTGCATCGCCAGCCGGTTGGCGCCGGGGGCGCGCGCGCAGCGCATGCGCTCGATCCGAATGATGCCGACCGCGCTCCCGCCGACCGCCGCTTGCGTGCGCGCCAGGCCGGTGACGCGCTCGCCGAACATTTCCAGGGTGGCGCGGCCGTTCGCGTTTTCCACCAGCGTGCCTTCCAGCCGGTTGTTGCTACCCATGAACTCGGCCGCGAACAAAGTGGCGGGATCGTTGTAGATCGTCATCGGCGCGGCGTCCTGCGCGACGGCGCCGTCGTGCAGCAGCACGATGCGCTCGGCCAGCGCCATGGCCTCGACCTGGTCGTGGGTGACGTGGATCGCCGACAAGCCGAGCCGCATGATCAGCGTGCGCAAAAAGCCGCGCGCTTCCTCGCGCAGCTTGGCGTCGAGATTGGACAAGGGCTCGTCGAGCAGGATGACCGGCGGCTCGTAGACCAGCGCGCGCGCGATCGCCACGCGCTGCTGCTGGCCGCCGGAAAGCTGCGGCGGGAAGCGGTCGCTGAGATGGGCGAGTCCGATCTGCGCCAGCATCTTGTCCACGCGCTGCTTGATCTCGTCGGCCGTGGTGCCGCGCAGTTTCAGCCCGGCGGCGACGTTCTCGAACACGGTGCGGTGCGGCCACAGCGCGTAGGACTGGAATACCAGGCCAAGGCCGCGCTGCTCGGGCGGCAACGAAATTCCCCGCGCGGCGTCGAACAATACGCGTTCTCCGACCGCGATGCGGCCGCGCTGCGGCTGCGCGAGGCCGGCGATCGCGCGCAACAGCGTGGTCTTGCCGCTGCCCGAGGGGCCGAGCAGCGCCACCGCTTCGCCGGCCGGCACGCGCAGCGAGACGCCCTTGAGCACCTCGTTGTCGCCGAGCCGCAAGTGCAAGTCGTTGATGGCGAGGTTGTCCATGCCGCCAAGTCTCGCACGCCTTCAGCCGGCAAAGCCACCGCCGTCGAGAAAGGCTTGCTCCTCCGGCGTGCTGACGCGGCCGAGGATGGCATTGCGATGCGGGAAGCGGCCGAAGCGGCGGATGATGTCGGCATGCAGCTCCGCCCATTTCAAGCCGTCGGCATCGCCGCTTGCTTTGTACAAGGCGACGCCGCGTTCCTGATCCTTGATGTCTTCCGAGTGCTGGAACGGCAGATAGAAGAAGCCGCGCATATCGGGAAACGCGCCGTCGAAGCCGTTGAGAATGGCGCGGCTGGCGACGGCGCGCGCCAGCGTGTCGGTGGCGAAAGCGCGCGCCTGGCCGCGGAACATGTTGCGCGGATACTGGTCGAGCAGGATCAGCAAGGCGAGCGCGCCTTGCGCGTTCTGCTCCCAGGCAGTGAGTTTGCCGGACGCGGCGGCCTCGTGCGTGCCAAGAAAACGCCGGCGGACTTCGTCGTCGAACGCGGCATCCTTTTCAAACCAGCGCTTGGGTCCGGCCGTGCGCCAGAACGCGACGATCTCGGCGGGCGTCGCCGCAGCGCCCGCGCTCATCGCGGCTCCGGCTCGCTGCTCGCCTCCTCGCGCAAGGCGCGGCGCAGAATCTTGCCGACATTGGTTTTCGGCAATTCCTTGCGGAATTCGACGTGGCGCGGAACCTTGTAGCTGGCGAGCCCCTTAGCGAGAAACGCGCGCAGCTCTTCTTCGGTGACGTCGGGATCTTTCTTGACCGCGAACAGCTTGGGCACTTCGCCGGAATGCTCGTCCGGCACGCCGATGACGGCGCATTCGAGCAGCCCGCCGTGTGTCATTGCCAGGTCTTCGACTTCGTTCGGGAACACCTTGAAGCCGGACACGCTGATCATGTCCTTCTTGCGGTCGACGATGCGTATGCGGCCCTCGTTGTCCATCACGCCGATGTCGCCGGTGCGGAAAAAGCTGTCCTTGGTCATCACCTTGGCGGTCTCGTCCGGCCGCTGCCAATAGCCGGGCATGACCTGCGGTCCGCGCGCGCAAATCTCGCCCTGATGGCGCGGCGGCAACTCATGGCCCGCGTCGTCGCGAATCGAGATTTCGGTGGAGGGCAGCGGGAAGCCGATGGTGCCGGTCCATTCGGCGTCGTCGCCACGGTTGCAGGTGAGCACCGGCGAGGTTTCCGACAGGCCGTAGCCGTCGATGATCGGTTTGCCGGTGGCCTTCAACCAGGCCTCGGCCACCGTCTTCTGTGTCGCCATGCCGCCGCCGCCTGAAACCTTGAGCATGCTCCAGTCGATCTTGCCGAAATCGGGATGATGCAGCAGGGCATTGTAAAGCGTATTCAGTCCCGGGAACGAGTTCACCTTGTACTTACTGAGCTCCTTGATCAGTCCGCCGATGTCGCGCGGATTAGGAATCAGCAGGCAAAGGCCGCCGGTATGGACGGCGAACAGGAAACAGACGGTGAGCGCATACACGTGATAGAGCGGCAGCGCGGTCGTGATGACCATCTGCTCGACTGGCGGCGGCATGGCGATGAGCGGCGCGTACCAGGCTTCCACCTGCAGGATATTGGCAACCAGATTGCACTGCAGCAGCATGGCGCCCTTGGAGATGCCGGTGGTGCCGCCGGTATATTGCAGGAAGGCGAGGTCATCGCGTTTGATCGGCGGCGCCGTGAAGGGCAGCTTGCGGCCGGCTGCCAGCACTTCCTTGAAGGAGACGGCGCCGGGCAGATTGTAGGCCGGCACCATCTTCTTCAGGTGCCGTACCACGCCGTTGACCACCGCTCCCTTCACCGCGCCCAGCATGTCGCCCATGCTGGCGACGATGACGTGCTTGACCTGCGTGTGCGGCAGCGCCTGCTGCAGCACATGGGCGAAGTTCTCCAGCACTACGATCGCCTCGGCGCCGGAATCGGCGAGCTGCAGTTCGAGCTCGCGCGGCTTGTAAAGCGGATTGACGTTCACCACCACACAGCCGGCGCGCAGGATGCCAGGGATCGCCACCGTGTATTGCGGCAGGTTGGGCAGCATGACGGCGACACGCGCACCGGGCTTTATCCCGCGGCTCTGCAGCCAGGCGGCGAAAGCGCGCGAGGCCGCGTCGAGCTCGGCATAGGACAGCGCCTTGCCCATAAAGATGCACGCCGTCCGAGCGGCGTAGGTTTTGAACCCTTCCTCGAACATCGCCACCAGCGACGGATAGCGCGCGGTGTCGATCTCGGCGGGCACGCCCGGCGGGTAGTGCCGCAGCCAGAGCCGTTCCATGGCGTTTTCCTCGATCCGCCGAATTAGCCGGCGGTTGGACGGAGAATCCGTCGAGTCGAGCGGCGGCGCAAGGAGAGTTTTGCCCTTACCGATCCGCGCCGCCGAAGGGCACCAGCGGGTTGTCGGTCAGGGCCTGGCGGTCCGGGCGGTCGACGCCGGCTGTGCCAAGAAAGGCCTCAAACAGCTCGCGCACCGTGCGCTCGGGCAGGTCGCGGGTGATGAAGACGAGCCGGCTGCGGTGGTCGTCGTCCGGCCAGCGCTCGAGCCGCGCGGTGGGGTGGAAGACGTGCTGCACGCCGTGCACCACGACCGGCGTGTCGGGCATTTCGGCGAGCTTGACGATGCCCTTCACGCGCAGCAGCCGGGCGCCGTAATTGGCGCGCAGCAGCTCGAGGAACATTTCCAGCGTGCCGGCCGGGATCGCGGTGTCGGTGGTGAGCACGAACGAGGCGATGTGCTCGTCGTGCCGGTTGCGGTCGAGGGGGGCGTGAACGTGATCATGATCGTGGCCATGGCCATGATCGTGATGCCCATGCGGCTCGGCGTAAGCTTCCGCCGCCAGCCATTTCTTGACGTCCGGAATCTTGCGCTCGGGATCGTAGAGCCCGCAATTGAGCAGCCTCTCGGGGCTGGCCTCGCCCCGGGCGGCGTCGAGAATTGCCGCCGCCGGATTGAGCGCGTGCAGCCGTTCGACGAGCGCGGCGCGCTGTTCGGCGCTGGCCAGATCGGTCTTGGTCAGCACGATGCGGTCGGCGACGGCCGCCTGCTTCACCGCTTCCGGATGCCGGTCGAGCGTCGCCTCGCCGTTGACGGCGTCGACCACCGTCAGCACGCCGTCGAGCCGGTAGCGCAACAGCAGATAGGGATGCGACATGAGCGTGTGCAGCACCGGCGCCGGATCGGCAAGCCCGGTGGTTTCCAGCAGCACGCGGCGGAATGTGCAGCGCCGGTTGTCGAGATCGCGCAGCAGCGTTTCCAGCGCGTCGATCAGGTCGCCGCGCATGGTGCAGCACAGGCAGCCCGATTGCAGCAGCACCATGTTGTCGCCGATATATTCGACCAGCAGGTGGTCGAGCGACACCTCGCCGAACTCGTTGATGATGACCGCGGTCTCGGCGAGCGCCGGAGCCTTGAGCAGACGGTTGAGCAAGGTGGTCTTGCCGGCGCCGAGAAAGCCGGTGAGCACGGTGAGCGGTATAGGCGCCGGCGGCTGGCGCCGGGCGGCGCTGCTGCCGGCCTCGCTCATTTGGCCGATGAGACTTGCGCTTTTGCCTTGCGGTGGCGGCGCGTCTTGGCGGACGTGGCGGCGGTCTTGCCCGCGTTATGCGCTGCGACCTTCTTGCGCGAATGCGCCGGCGCGTGGGCGACTTGCACAGGATCGGGATGGTCGGCGGGGCCGGTATAGACGACGACCGGCGGCGTCGAGTCGACCGGCGGTCCCAGCACGAACTTGCCGGCCGCCGGCTTCAGGTTGGAGAGCATGAAGGCCTGCGGCGAACCGTTGTCGCCGCTGGCGGCGACGGGCGTCTCTTCCGCTTCGTCGTTGTCTTCCGAGGGCGGCTTGCGACGATGGCCGCCGCACATCTCCTCGCGCAGATTAGGCGGCTGCGCGTCCATCGGCGCCAGCGCATCGACGGTGCCGAGCGAGGGCGTCAGCCACGTCAGGCCGCCGCCGTTGAAGCCGCTTTCCAGAAGCTGCGCGGCCTGCTGCGCGCGCACGGCGCCGGACCAGGCGCCGAGAATGACGGCGATCAGCCGGCGGCCGTTGCGGGTGGCGGTGGCGACGACGTTGTAGCCGGAGGCGCAGATGAAGCCGGTTTTCATGCCGTCGGCGCCCGGATAGCGGTCGAGCAGTGAATTGTAATTGTGCAGCACCCGGCTGCCGTACTGGATCGAGTGGATGTGCCAGTACGAATCGTATTCGGGGAATTCCTGGATCAGCGCGCGCGCCAGAATGGCGAGATCGCGCGCCGAGGTGACGTGGTTCTCCGCCGGCAGCCCGTTCGGGTTGACGAAATTGCTCTCCGACATGCCGAGCCGGCGGGCATTGGCGTTCATCATGTCGGCAAAGCCGGCGATCGAGCCGCCGACGCCTTCGGCGATGGCGACCGCCACATCGTTGGCCGACTTGACCAGCAGCATCTTCAAGGCGTTGTCGACGGTGAGGCGGGTGCCGACATTGAAGCCCATCTTGGTCGGCTGCTGCGCCGCCGCGTTGCGCGAAACCGTGATCAGCGTGCTGAGGCTGATGCGTCCTTCCTTGATTGCGCGTAGCGTTGTGTAGGTGGTCATCAATTTGGTGACCGAGGCCGGATACCAGGGATAGGTGGCGTTCTCCGCGTGCAGCACCTTGCCGGTGGCGGCATCGACCAGCAGCTTGGCCTCGGCATGGGCGCGCGCCTGCGCAGTCAGGACGAGCGCCAGCGCGGCAAGTCCGGTCAATAGGAGGTGGCGGCTCAAACGACAGCTCACGGGTTCCGATCCGGTCGGTGGTGCAAGCCTGTAGAACCGGCTAGGTTCCAGGGCCGGGGAGCTTAAGCTATCGAAGCTTCGGACGGGAGGCAAAGCCAGCCGTCCCCAGGTTTGAATTATGGTAATCCGCGCTTTATCTCGCGGTAATACGACCAAATTTCGGCAGGAGGCGTCGATGACCGCCGCAATCGTCGGATGGGCCCATAGTCCCTTCGGCAAGCTCAGCGAGGAGAGCGTCGAAAGCCTCATTGTGCGTGTGACGACCGAGGCGCTGGCCAATGCCGGCATCGCCGCCAAGGACGTCGACGAGATCGTGCTCGGGCATTTCAACGCCGGCTTCTCGGCGCAGGATTTCACCGCCTCGCTGGTATTGCAGGCTTCGCCCGATCTGCGCTTCAAGCGCGCTACCCGCGTCGAGAATGCCTGCGCCACCGGCTCCGCCGCCGTGCATCAAGGACTCAAGGCGATCGCCGCCGGCTCCGCCCGCATCGTGCTGGTGGTCGGCGTCGAGCAGATGACGACCACCCCGGGACCGGAGATCGGCCGCAACCTGCTGAAGGCTTCCTATGTGCGCGAGGAGGCCGATATCGACGGCGGGTTCGCCGGCATCTTCGGCAAGATCGCCGGACTTTATTTCCAGAAATACGGCGACCAGTCCGACGCGCTGGCCATGATCGCCGCCAAGAACCACAAGAACGGCGTCGGCAACCCTTATGCCCAGATGCGCAAGGACTTCGGCTACGAGTTCTGCCGCACCGAGAGCGAAAAAAACCCCTTCGTCGCCGGGCCGCTCAAGCGCACCGATTGCTCGCTCGTATCGGACGGGGCTGCGGCGGTGGTGCTGGCGGACGTGGAGACAGCGCTCAAGCTCGGCAAAGCGGTCGTATTTCGCGCTGCTCAGCACGTGCAGGACTTCCTGCCGATGTCGAGGCGCGACATCCTCAAGTTCGAGGGCTGCGCGCAGGCCTGGCAGCGCGCGCTCGGCGAGGCCGGCATCGGGCTCGGCGATTTGTCCTTCGTCGAGACCCATGACTGCTTCACCATCGCCGAGTTGATCGAATACGAAGCCATGGGGCTTGCGCCCGAGGGCCAGGGCGCGCGCGCAATCATCGAAGGCTGGACGCAAAAGGACGGAAAGTTACCGGTGAACCCATCCGGCGGGCTGAAGGCGAAAGGCCATCCGATCGGCGCCACCGGCGTGTCGATGCACACGCTCGCCGCCATGCAGCTCACCGGCAATGCCGGCGACATGCAGGTCAAGAACGCCGCCCTCGGCGCTCTCTTCAACATGGGCGGGACCGCGGTGGCAAACTACGTGAGCATTCTCGAGCGAATCAAATAGCGTGGGCGCCCGCGAAGCTGCTCGCGCTTTTCGCGTCTGAGTCGAAACGCACGGCGGATGCTTGGCTGCGATTGAATAATCGTTCCAAATGGAACGATGTCGCGATGACAGGATTGCTCATCAAAATTGATTGCTAAGCGAGCCCGTTAAATTCCATAATGTGAATAGGTGTTGTCATTCGTACACAAACGAATTTAAGGGGCGGGCCATTGTTTAAATTCGGATCGGAAAACCAGGGACGAGGCATGACGAATATTCCCACAGAACTGTTGCGCGCCCTTGTCGCGGTCGTCGACCAGCGCAGCTTCACCAAGGCCGCCGCCGTGCTCGGACTGACCCAGCCGGCGGTGAGCGCGCAACTCAAGCGCCTGCAAATTCTGCTCGACTGCGAAGTGCTCGATCGCAGCAGCCACGACATCAAGCCCACGCCGCAGGGCGAGCTGGTTATCAGCCATGCGCGCCGTCTGCTGTCGCTCAACGATCAGATCGTGCATATCGGCGGCGCCGGCCCGCGGCCTGAGCTAGTGATCCGCGTCGGCACGCCGAGCGATTTCATCGCCGCCTCGGTCCTGCCTAGCACGCTGGCGCATTTTCGCTCGCGCTGGCCGGACGTGCGCTTCATCGTGCATACCGGCTTTTTCGACGAGCTGGCGCGCGAGCTGCGCAGCGGCGGCCTCGATATTCTCGTCGGCCTGTCGATGGATCGTCCGCACGACGCCCGCCACAGTTGGGCGCTGAAGACAGCCTGGGTGCGCGGGCTGACCACCGAGTTCGATCCCGATCGGCCGGTGCCGCTGGTGTCCTATGGCGAGCCCTGCCTCTGTCACCGGTTCGTGGTGAAGGCTCTGGAAAAAGCCGGGCTCGACTGGGAAGTCGTGTACACGGGGCCGAGCATGATGAGCCTGAGCAGCGCGGTCGTTGCAGGGCTCGGCGTCATGGGCATGGTCCGCCGGCGCGCGAGCGATCACGGCCTGGTCGTCTGGGAAGATTGCCCGCTGCCGGAATTGCCCGACCTCTATGGCGGCATCTATATCCGCGAGGGCGGCGCCCGCACCGCCTACGAGCAACTGGCCGATGAAGTCGCCGACGTGCTCGATGCCCATGCCGCAGGCGCGCCCCGCCTTGTCCGTGCGGTCAGCAGAGCGCGCAGCGCGGTGGC
>Ga0316624_10000185_pt1 | contig 19555 bp, 22 predicted proteins | sample OWC_Aug_N3_C1_D5_FD_207657 | JGI IMG/M metagenome (GOLD analysis project Ga0316624, IMG submission 207657) | Wetland soil microbial communities from Old Woman Creek delta, Ohio, United States - OWC_Aug_N3_C1_D5_A | ecosystem: Environmental > Terrestrial > Soil > Wetlands | place: USA: Ohio... | reverse complement strand
AATTATGGTACTCATAGATTGTATGGTATTCTACGGGTAAGGGAGTATGATGGACTACCACCGGTATTCTGAGTTCATTGAGCTTCCTCAAATAAGGTCGGAAGACGGGATCATCTAAATATGAGTTGCCGTAATGGGCAGCCATTTCGACACCAACGAAACCCGGTATATTAAGACATCTTTCTAGCTCCTGAAGACAGCCTTTGTCACCCCAGGGGGGAATGGTGGCCAAGCCCAGGAATTTGTCCGGGTGTCGTGTCACGATTCTAGCCATATTGTCATTAACCTGACGGCACATCTCTAAATTCAGCCATTCCTGCCAGCAAGGGACTCTTAGTATTGCTTTGTCTAATCCGGCTTTATCCATAATCTCCAAACGAGCTTTAGCATCTACAAAGTTCTGGCAAACATTTAGATTCTCATAACCCCTGGGTCTTTCAATCACAATCTGTCTCTGATTCGTTCCAGGTAGGGTAGTTAGTTTGGCACAATTTCCGTATGCCTGGGGTACTATTCGCAGGTATGACTCCAAAACAGCCTCATCGGTGAAAAGATTGTCAGGAAACATATGCATATTAATGTCAATAATCAAGTCAGAAACCTCCAATAATCAGTAATGTTCGCATACGGGCGACGCTCCATGTTTACGTTTATCGGGCTATCGGCTCTTCTTTCTCACCCGATACCGGACCAGTGTCTTGATTACCTTAGCATCCGGCCTTGATTGGTATTCCTCCTCGTGCGGGCCGGCTATTTCATAGCCACTTGCCGCGATGAATTGGTGCAGGCGGTCAATGGCCTCCTTCACCTGGTCATACGCACCGATGTGGAGAATCTGAGCTACCGTGCCGTATTCCCAGGTCTCAATCTTGACCTCAGTGTCCGGTTCTTTCTGAGGCAGGGAGGTGGTATTTTCGGGGATCGGGATAGCGGCAATTATGAGCCAGTCTCCTTTGGGATGGGTCTCAGCATTGGGAAAGCGAGCACGGGGGCAGCCTACCTTGAAAGACTCCAATCCCTGCTTCTTCAGGCCAAACTTCAGGGTGTAAACCGAACCGAATAGAGCGGGAAATATCCTGGCGAAGACCTTGTCGGGAGAACCTTTCCCCTGGACGACGGCCATCTTCTGGGACGGCATCTCCAGGATTACCGGGTCGGTCTTGAGTTTGCGCGGCGACATAGGCACCTCCCTGGTTGTAGCTTTCTGATAAGTATAGCACGGCAAGCTGAGGGCAATACGGATGCGGTTACAAGGCTAGATATAGCCAAGATTTCTGTACAAGACACTGTCAGAGCATAATCCAAGACGCAGATATTCGGGAGAGAGCCTGAAATCGCTGGTAGCCTGTTGTTCTTTGGCTCGGATTGTCGTGTCAATATTCTGAGCTTTTTTATCGCTATACAGTGGACTATGTGGTATCATCTTGGCTGGTTAAGGAACTAAAGGTGATAGAACTGCCGGAAGCCGCCGTCTTAGCCAAACAGAGTAATGAGACTGTTGTCGGCAAGAGAATCAAGAACGTCATCGCTGCCCACACCCCGCGTAAGTTGGCCTGGTACTTTGGCGACCCGCAGGAATACGGAGACTTGTTAACCGGCAAGATAATCAGCGGGGCCGCGAGCTACGGGGGACAGGTGGAAATGACCGCTGGCAAGGCAAAGTTGTTATTCAGTGACGGCGTCAATTTACGCTACTACGATAAGGGCACAAAGCTACCGGACAAGCACCAGTTACTGCTCGAGTTCGATGATGGTTCATCTCTGGTTGGATGGGTGCAGATGTACGGCGGTCTATCGGCTTTCCCGGAAGGGAAGAACGATAATAAATACTACCTTATAGCCAAGGAGAAGCCTTCTCCTTTGTCCGGCGATTTCGACGAGAGCTATTTCAAATCCTTGTTTGATGAGGGCACGGCAAAACTGTCGCTAAAGGCATTTCTGGCGACGGAACAAAGGATACCCGGACTAGGCAACGGGGTTTTGCAGGACATCCTGTTCAATGCCAAAATGCACCCGAAGAAGAGGGGAGGCACGCTGTCCGCTGCCGACCGACAGGTCCTGCTTGATTCTATTAAGAATACTCTTTGGGAAATGACGTCGAAGGGCGGCCGGGATACCGAGAATGACCTTTTTGGCAAGGCGGGAGCATATAAGACCAAGCTGAGCAAGAAGACCGCTGGGCAACCCTGTCCTGTATGCCGTGCGTTGATCGAGAAAGAGGCATATTTGGGCGGGAGCATTTACTATTGTGTCGGATGCCAGAAGATATAGGTCTGGCAGCGACTGAATCATAGGTATAATCTAAGAAACAGATGTACGGGAGGTAACATGAAGACGCTGGTAGTCTATTATTCTCTGACAGGGAAAACGAGGCTGGTAGCTCAAACAATCGCCGAAGCCCTGCAGGCGACACTGGTTGAGATCGAGGAGAGAAGGCCCGTACCCATGCCGTTCGTCTATCTGAGTGGCAGCTTCCGGGCTTTCCTGAACTGGGGGAGCAAGACAAAGCCCATAGATGTAGATTTGAAGCAGTATGAAAGGATATTTATCGGCTCCCCAATGTGGGCTTACAGACCGGCACCGGCTGTTAACTCATTCATATACCAGACCAATTTCGAAGGCCGGAGCGTCATTCCGTTCTTTACCATGGGCGGCGACGACTCAGAGAAAGCCCTGGCGAACATAAAGGCTAAGATAGAGAAACGGCAGGGCAAGGTAGTCGGCTCTTTTGCCATAACATCGTACAACGTATCCGACGAGGAAATGATAGCCAGGGCCAAAGAGGCCATAAAGAAGTATTAGGGAGTCGGGTTATCTGTGCTGGGTAAACTGACATTTCTGGGTGCGGCGCGCAACGTCACCGGTTCCTGCTATCTGCTGGAGACCCAGGACGTGCGTGTTCTCGTAGATTGCGGGCTGTACCAGGAGAGGAAATACCAGGAGAGGAACTGGCAGCCATTTCCGTTTTACCCTCAGTCCCTCGATGCTGTTTTCTTGACCCATGCTCATCTGGACCACTGCGGGCTGTTGCCGAAACTGGTGCGGGATGGTTACAGGGGCAAGATACACTGCACCCGGGCAACGGCTGAGCTAGCCGAGATTATCCTTCTGGATGCTGCACAGTTGCAGGCGGAAGACGCTGCATTCAAGAAGGAGCGTCATAAGAAGGAAGAGCGCCGCGGTCCTTATCCGGAGATACCGCTTTACACCGTGGAAGATGTCGAAGCGGCGAAGCCACATTTCTCCACCGTGGAATATCTGGACTGTGTCGGGGTTAATAGCAGTGTCGAAGGCTGCTATTATGAGGCAGGCCATGTACTGGGGGCGGCGGCCATTGCCATAAACATCCGACAGGCTGGCAGGAACCACAGGGTGATCTTTTCCGGCGACATTGGCGAGCCCAACCGCCCGATAATAAAAGATCCGGCTATTTTCAACGAGGCCGAGTACCTGGTTATGGAGGCGACCTACGGCGATCGTACTCACGAAGAGCACGAGAACGTTGACATTCAGAGACAATTACGTGACTGTATCAACAGGACAGTGAGCGCCGGCGGCAACATCGTCGTCCCCAGCTTCGCTCTGGAGCGCTCCCAGGAGATGCTGTATCACCTGAACGAACTGTTTCTGCGCAAAGAAATCCCCCCTTTAGTCGTCTTTCTGGACAGCCCTATGGCAACACGGATTACCGAGGTGTTTAAGCGCCACGCCGAGCTCTTCGACAAAGAGATGATGCGGCGCCTACGCCAGGGTAATTCATTCTTTAATTACGAAAACCTTAGAATAGTACAGGGTGTGGAAGAATCCAAAGCCATTAACAACATAAAGGGAAGCAGTATCATCATAGCCGGCAGCGGTATGGTATCGGGCGGCCGCGTGAAGCACCACATTATCAACAACATCAGGAGGCCGGAAAGCACGATATTGTTCATCGGCTACCAGGCGGAGGCGACGCCGGGCAGGATATTACTGGACGGCGCCAGGGAAATCCGGCTCTTGGGGCAGATGTATCCGGTGAGAGCGCATATTGAGAAGATCGACGGGTTTTCAGCCCACGCCGACCGTGATGGACTGCTGGCCTGGCTATCCGACATCCGTGTGCCGCCGCGCTGCGTGTTTGTCACTCACGGGGAAGAAAAAGCAGCCACGAGCTTTGCGGAGGTGTTGAAAGAGAAGACCGGATGGACGGTGAAAGTCCCCCAATACAGGGATACTGTCGAGCTTGATTGAATCGACAAGGGGGGTAGCATAATCGCGAAGGTTGCATGTACAATGAACCGGATAGAAACCGGCGCAAAGTGTAGGAGGACTCCATGATAGGTGACTACATAATCGACGCTTTCCAGTCCTTTTTTCAGAACCCCAGCGCCTGGGGGATTGGTCTGGCTATAGCCTTTGGTGCGATCTGGTTGGCCGCTTACCGACCATCGCTCTTTGAGAAACCAGGGCTCTGGGCGGTGCTCGTAGGAAGCGCCTTCTTGACCCTGGCTGCTGTCTGTTTCGTTCAGGTTCCTCTCCAGGTTTGGACAGGACAGGCACTGAACCATTTCTGGAGCGAGGAAGTCCTCACGCGCTGGATTCTTCTGGCGGCAATACCGTCAATGCTTCTCACCGGACTGGTTCAAGAAGGTGCGAAATTGGTGCCAGTGGTGGTCTACTGGCGTAGTGGTGAGAATATTGACCCCAAGCTCGGGGTCACTATCGGTGCCATAGCCGGAGCGGGATTTGGCATTCTCCAAGCACAGCAGGCGCTCAACGCCGCATTTGCCGCAGGGTACATAACATGGGACGTAATGAAGACCTTCGGATTCATGGCACTGATCTATACTGGATTCTGGCATACTTTCTTCATCGTAGCCGCTCAAGTCGCTTTTTCCGCCCTGGCCGGGTATGGTCTGGCCAAGGGGTGGGGCTGGCAGTTTTACCTCATAGCCGCTGTTCTGCACGGTTTACTGAATTACGTCAACGTTCTGTATAGTGCCCAGGTTCTCACCGACATTCAGGCGGTAATCTACATTACCGTGCTGGCCGTGCTGGTAACGTCCGGGGCCCTGTGGCTCCGCTGGAGAAGAACACCGGCTACCGTTGAACCTCCGACTGAGCCTGAGATATCAACTCCGTGAATTAATAGGGATGAAAAGAAGCATTTTGCGCTGGGAGCTAGGGGGAATCCTCTTCACAGTTGTTGTGGGGACGGTTCTGCACTTTGCCTTCGACTGGTCCGGGCGCTGGATTCCTATCGCCCCGATTGCCGCCGTGAATGAGAGTGTTTGGGAACACCTGAAGTTGGGTTTTTGGCCAGCACTGGTATACGCGGCTTTGGAATATAGCCGCTTTGGGAAGTCCGCGAAGAATTTTCACTTGGCCAAGACTCTGGGAATCTATCTAATACCAATCACCATTGTAGTCCTTTACTATGCGTACACAACTATTATTGGGCACGGTCTCCTGGCAGTTGATATTGCGATCTTCGTTGTGGCGGTCATAGTTGGGCAATTGGTGAGTTACAAAGTGCTGGCTGCCCCTCCACTGTCGGAAAGGTTTAACCGTTTTGCCCCGATTGCTTTGGTGGTCCTGGCTATTCTCTTCGTGCTGTTCACTTTCTGGCCGCCGCAAATTCCCCTCTTCAGAGACTCCGTCACGGGTGGCTATGGCATCGTCGGATGATACCGAGAAGAATATGAGCGTAATATGCGGTCGCTCTCACCATTCTGCGGGCATGCCTCATAATCAAAGCTGGGTTTCGCTGTCGAACCTGATCATCGTTGACATGTTGCCAAAGAAATCATCAAATCGAGAGTAGAATATCCTGCAAAAGGAGGAAAGCATGGCAGAGGAAAAACAAAAGCGTTGGTACCGGCGGCCTGGTCCAGCGACTCTGGCGGGTCCGATCTGGTTCATCGGTTGGCTATTTACGATCGGTTACTGCAATCTTCTCTGGTGGCAGGCCTTGCTGGGCATCGTAATCTGGCCGTACTATCTGGGCCGGTTACTGGGGGGCTGACTAGTCAGGGGAGCATACGGCGAATCTGGCTATCAGAAAAGCGGCGCTGGCAACGCAGCTTTGCATCATTGTGCATTTGGGGACTGGGAAAATATAGGGCTGTCTTCTCATCTTCCTGGTACTGTTTGTTAAATCACTAGTATCCCTTGCTCAGGTAATACGCATAAGCTGCATATGTTGTTCTCATGGGGTTGTAAACAAAACCCTTTATCCAGTCTCGAAAGACATAGAAACCCAATACTTGACCCAGCATGATGCTGGGCACTTCGTCATAATATAATTGGGCTATCTGATCATAGAGTATTTGCCTTTCTGTATGGTTATTTGAGGAGATTGCTGCTTCAATAAGATCGTCTGCTAGTTGATTACTATATCGCTGCGCTTGTGCGAATGTACCTCTGCTATGCATATATGGAAAGACGAAATCGTGGGGATCAGCATAGTCGGCAGTCCAACCATTGACATACATGGGCACACGTCCGAGCGCCATCTCATTCAGCATGGTTGGCCACGTCATCAGCTGAATGTTTATCTTAAATAGCGGGTTGATCTGAAATAGGTTGTTCTGTAATATTTCACAGGCAATCTTTCCCGACATGTCCCCTGACGTATATACAAGGGTCATTTCAAAACCGTTTTCCCATAGCGATCCATTCCAGGCTGCCCTCAAGTGTTCCTCTGCTCTTGCCAGATTCAGTCCGTAGCTTGGCCAGTCAGGTTTGTAGTATGGTATGCCCTCGACTATTGGCGAAGATCTTTGCTCCGCATAACCTGCCATCGCATCCTCAATATAGGTGTCCCAATCGAATGCATAGGCAAAACCCTTGCGCACATCGATATCACTGAAGAAATCCGGGGATATACCGTGTCCGTCCAACCGGCCGCTACTGATCAAGGTGCTGGTGGGATCAATATCGAACTGGAAGAAAAGCGCTTGATTCAATAACAAAGGTAAATCGTCATAAACCACGATTCCCGGCATTCCTTTTGTTTCCTGGATCTGACCAGTTGGAACAAAGGCACAATCAGCATCACCCAACTGCAGCATCAGTTTTCTTGCGCCCCATTCGTAAACTACTTTGTTGACAACTCTTTCAAAACTGGCTGGGGCACCCCAATAGTTGTCATTTCCTAGTAACTTTACTTGAATTCCTGGTTCCCAGGACTCCAACATGAATGGGCCGGTACCGCAGGCTATGGAATTGATTGGAGAGCCACCAGGACCAGGGTTGTTCAAAGCTTCATAGGATTGTTCCGTTCCATTCCAGTCACCATTTTGTATACACCACTCCCTATCAACAATAGAACCCCAGGACGAGGCAAGAATCTGCAAGAACGGTTCATACGGGGTAGCCAGATTGAATTGCACCCACTGACCATCGATTTCTACTTTACTCTTGATCTCCTCAAGCGGGATCAGACCGCTCTCAGTTCGAGAGGAGTAATTGCCCAGGCCGAAAAGGGGTTCAAAAAACATCCATTGCGGTCCAAGGGCGTAGTCTTGGACCATGCCCCTTTCAAATGAATATTCCACGTCTTCGGGGGTTAATGGATTTCCATTATGAAAAGTTACACCTTCACGAATCTTAAATCTATAGGTCTTTCCGTCTTCAGAAATCGTCCATTCTGTCGCCAGTAGTAGAAGAAACTCGCTAGTGCTATTGCCAGCAAACTGAATTAGTGTTTCATAAATGTTTTGTATTCGCCCGGCACTCTCACCATCATAGGCATAGGCTGGGTCTAGGCTAGCAATATCGAACCCACACGCTATGACAAGCGTATCGGGATTCTTGATCTCTGAGGGTCCACCACCGCAGGAAAAAGGTCGTGATATTACCAGAGAGACACATACGATGACAATTACGCTAACGGTAACTATAGTGGCTATTCTTCTCTTCGTCATTCTCTCCTCCGTCGATATTTGAATTCAGGTGACCAGCCTTATAATCCAAACTGATTTATAGCAAATATAACGGGTTCTGTAAATCCCTTCGGCATATTTGAATTTCTTCACGTTATAGAAAGGGGCACCAGAACGTATAGAGTGACGCCCATATTGTTCATCCTATTGGTATTGATAACAAGACAGGATAAGTGACCTGGTTCATGACACCTGCCTTGCCCGCATCGCTAGGAGTGAAAGAGCAGGAATTAGCGGCTGGATTTAGACAACTGTCCATACTGCAAGTGATATAATTACGTCACGGACATCATATTGGCTGGGATTCGCAATGGGTCGTAGAAGAAAATCGGTATCCTTTCGGACGTCAGAGGTATCGCATGTGACCGGCGCTAGCTATAACCAGCTTGTGTACTGGGACAAGACGGGCCTGGTGAGGCCGAGTCTGAGGGCAGCATCCGGAAGGGGTTCGCGGCGTCGCTATTCCGTAGAAGATATTTTCGAACTAAAAATACTGATGAAGTTGTTGGATAGCTCGGTGCCTTTACAGCGGATACGGTCAAGCTTCCGCTTCATACGGGGTCAATCCAGGGCTTTGTCATCCTTCGTAGTGCTCACGGACGGGAAGACAGTCTATTTTTACGAGGACTATGATGTTCTGGTGGACACGCTAAAGGAGGGCCAGACAGTATTGCGTATCGCAGTTCAGGACTTGATTGCTGAGATACAAGCCAAATTGACCGGTGGGAAGTGAGGGTGAAACGCTCGGCTCGTGCCAGTTGCCGGAGGTGGCAGCGTCAGGATTTGAACCAGTGTGCATTTCTCGGCCGATCCATGTTGGCAAAAGAGTGAATCAGTTGCTATAATTCTGGTATAGTACAGGCAAGGAGGTGACGAATATGTGTAGCACTTGCAAGACCCACAACCCGGGGAAAGCGGCCGCTAAACCTGCAGCGAAGCCGGCAACGAAAGCAACCCCCAAGAAGAAATAAGAGATTAGTGGAACTGGCAGCAGTGGGACTTGAACCACAGGGGATAGGCGGTCAGTCTCACAGAAGTTTCACTTAGTCGAGAAGATAGCTGCAATCCCAATAATCGCCAGTACTATCCCGATTCCCATTAGCATTATTGGGAAATAGCCACTGCGGCTATCCTTGCTGGACAGATATGCCAGGATAAAAAGCACCGCGCTAAGACCGAATGGTGCAGTGATTCTAGCTACTTTCATTCGCCCTCCTCGACAATACCACTCCGGATGATAGCACACCTGAGTCAATACCCACAATCTGTTGGCTGCTATCTTACCCTGGCGCCGATGCAAAGCTTGACAAAGCGAGATAATAGGTTTGAGACTACTAGGCTTCAAAACAAGAGATAATAAGGAGATCTGATATGAAGAAAGCAGCAATAATAATTGCAGTAGTGGTAGTGGTCGGTGCGATTTGTGCGGTGCTAGTCTTGAGAGGCTGGCCGGGAGTTCTGATCGGGTCAGGAAATCTCGAGACTGAGGAGTATGCCTCTGCTAATTTCACCAGGGTTGAAATCAGCAGCGCTTTTGAATTTGAAATCAAACAATCTGGCTCGTATGGCATAAATGTTACCGCGGACGATAATGTAATAGACTATGTCCAGGTTACCCAGGATGGTCAGACTTTGAAGATAAGGGTTGGGGGTGCTCCAAGAAGCTTTAGGCTCGTAACCTTGAAGGCGTCGGTGACTATGCCGGAGCTTGGCGGACTGGCTGTCTCGGGAGCATGCAGTGGTACTGTTTCCAACTTCAATTCCACTGAGGCTGTGAGTATCGCGGTATCTGGAGCCAGCAGGGTTACCGGCGACATCACGGCGGCTGACATTGAATTTGATATAAGCGGGGCGAGCACTGTTCAGTTGGAAGGCTCCGCCGACGATATGGTCGCCGTTGTAAGTGGTGCCTGCACTTTCAATCTTGGGGATTTCACAGTCAATAACGCTGACGTCAACATTAGCGGTGCCAGCACGGGCACCATAAATCTGGACGGTAGATTGGATGCCAACGTCAGCGGCGTATCAACATTGTTGTACATTGGCGATCCTACAATGGGCACTATCGATGTGTCAGGTTATTCTACGCTGAGAGAGAAATAAGAACTCCGCCGGTGCGACCAAATCGGGTCAAGCTGATGCGGTCACCGTCAGTCCTAGCCGTTGTAGTCCCTTATTACGGTGATAGGCCGTCTGCTTCTCGGGATGTCAGCCCCGGTCATTTGGTCATGGTTTACGTATAGATATGCCTGTGGAAGGCTAATGATGCTCTCCTAGGCTAGAGATGATATATGTTTATTGGCGGCAGCGGCTGGATTTGAACCGGTGTGCATTTCTTGGGTCGCTTGTATTGGCAGAATATCAAACCAGTTGGTCTGGCTTTGGTATGAGACAGGCGGAGAGGGCACGAACATGTGTAAGACCTGCAGGCGACACCACTCCGAGCTATACACTGTTGAACCTGCAGTGAAACCGGAATGAGAAAGGAAAGCGCCTCCCAAGAACAAGTGGGAAGCTACTTGAAGTGGGAGCAGATGGGCTTGAACCGCAGGAAACAAGGGGTCAGCCTCGAAGAAGGTTCATCTATTTGAGAAGATAGCTGCAACACCGACAATTGCCAGTACTATCCCGATTCCCATTAGCATTACTGGGAAATAACCGCTGCCGCTGTCCTTGCTGGACAGGTATGCCAGGATAAAAAGCACCGCGCTAAGACTAAATGGGGCAACGATTCTAGCTAACTTCATTCTTGCTTCCTCCAAGTCCACTTATCGCTCTTAACTATTTGCAAAATGGGTGCACCAAGATTACGCCTGCACTGCAATCTCATATATCTCGACCGTGGGCAGCTTAGATGCATCAATAATCGCCGAGGCTTGGGTTCGTAGCTTGTTAGCCTTAGCACTGCTGGTTTCCAGGTTCTTCTCCGTGTCCCAGAGGGTAATGCCGATAGACTTTCCGCTTTTGCGGTCAACTAGGAGATAAGCTCCCTTGAATCCAGCCATCCTACGAATCGCAGGTATGGTTTGCTCACGATAGTGGCTGATCCCCTGATCAACCTGTTCCTTTTTACCTTGAATGATGCTCACTCGCGCAAACATTCTGCCTCCTTCTTGACAAACCACAGTCTTGCGGCCACAAGAACGCCGTTATCTAGATACTCGAGACGCCCCAGCTTCAGCCCATTGGAGCAGTTTGGTCTAACGTTAGAATCGGACTTGTGCACCCAGTTCCATGGGTATTTACGCGTCCTAAACTACTTCTTCAACGTCGACTTCATACCCTGTGCAAGCTTGCTTATTGAATCTGCGTGGCTCTGGAAAGATACTAGCGGTAAAATTTCGACCGTTTCTACGTTCCAGAATGGCAGGCTCATGACCCACCTATTTGCGTCTTCATGGTTGGGGAAATCGGCAATAACGGCCCAAGCCCTTTGGCCAGCTATCGCACCTCCGACGAATTTCTTGCTACGCTCTCCCTCAGCAAGCATTTTCAAGCTCGGTATTGCCACATTTTCTGCCATCGAAACTGCTTGCTCAGGTGGCCCGGCGATGACAGTATCAACTGCTTTGGACTTAATTAGATATTGCATATTCTTCCTCCTCTATAAAGTTCATGGGAGACTCCCGTATTTCTGGCACTACTTCTTGGCCTGAGAACGGGCATGCTGGACTGTCTTCAGTATCTCTGTCTTAAATTGCTCATAATCGAGCTGAAGGCCATTAAGGTAGGTACTCCATCCGGCGCTCGATTTAGCAAAGTGCAAAGCGTCTCCGATCTCGGCATCTGTGGCACCGTTCAACTTAGCCATTTCAGTATGGAAAAATGTGCAGTACCGACATCTGGTTGCGGCAGCCATTGCCAGGCCTATTAGTTCCCTGTATTTATTAGGGATAGGCCCTGGTTCCATTTGTACACGTTTCATCAGTCGCCATTCTAATTCCAGACTAGAGTCAGGAATTGATTTGAACATAGTGGGAACTGTGCCCATCGTGTTCTCGATTTCTTTGTACACTTCTTGTCGATTCATTTTACCTCCTTCAATAGAGAACCCATATGTGACATCATACGGCGCCAGACATTGAGAAGTCATAAAATCCAGATGAAAGAAGTGACAAAACTATGACATTTATGGGAATGGAGCTTTATCCCGTGGGGTAATTTTTGGCTGATTCGCTGATGTGCCCTATTTACGCTTGAGAGATAGCAGGTTAATGTTGGAAGTTGCGATCAGGCAAATTCCGATAATCCCCAGGACTGTGGAAATGCCTGCCGTGTCTTCTCCCAGGACATCGCCATCAAACATGAAAATAGCAGCTATCAGCGCTATGACAATCCCTACTATCCACTGTGCGAAGAAGGCCTTCTTCTGTTTGCCGCTTATTCCCTCCAGTCTTTCTTCTTTTTGCCTCCTCCAGACCAACACTGCTACAACTGCCAATACGACACCGATAATGATAATCGTAATCAATACAATGTTGGACATGTTCAACGCCTCCAATTACTGTTCTGCAACATACTACGTATAGTCTCGCGGGTTGTCAAGCAGACTGAATTTCTGGCAGTGGGGAAGTGAGAGGGGATTTATGCTTGTTGATGGCAGCGACTGGATTCGAACCGGTGACTATCTTGTAGCTTGCAATTCAATCATCAGCAAAAGTGGTGTAAACTGTCAGGGTAAGGTTGTGAAAAGGTGGAGTATGACCAGGGCCCGGAAGACGGGATAGAACGCCTGATGGACAGAACGGGTGAGATAACCAAGAGAAAGATAGTTGGCAGCGTTAGCTTTACGGAAACCTCACCCAAGAAATAGAAAGCGAGGCAAGAATGCGTACCAAAACTATTCGGCAATCTGTGACTTTCAAGGCCAATCCTCATGACGTTTATGAAGCCATAATGGATTCAAGGAAACATTCTGCGATTACGGGTTCCAAAGTCAGGATAAGCCGTAAAATAGGTGGCAAATTCAGTGTCTATGCTGGGGATATTGAAGGAGTGAATCTTGCCCTCGTACCCAATCAAAAAATCGTTCAGTCGTGGCGTTATGGCGATTGGCCAAAGAACCATTACTCCAAGGCTACCTTCTCCCTGAAGGAAATCCCAACCGGGACCCGTCTCACTTTTACTCAGACTGAAGTCCCCGAAGAGTTCTACAATGATATCGATCAAGGTTGGCGCGATTATTACTGGGGACCGATGAAAGAGATGCTGGAGAAAAAAGGATAGTTTGCCGAGCGCACATTGTGGTTCTAGGCGTATGATTTGTGGCAACGGCTGGATTCGAACCAGCTAACGGGCCATGCGTTTTTCCATTTCAATGAAGTCTAGTTGCCCGATATGGGTATTCCTGATTATCTTGTCAGTTTCTATGAACCCTACCCTTTGATAGACTTTGATAGCGCGCTGGTTAAAGAGAGCAACATGAAGTTTGATGGCACGTTTGGTCAACTCGTAATGTGATGCTGCATATTCCGCACACTGCAATACGAATTCCTCGCCCAGCCCTTTGCCGGTCAGGTCAGGCCTCAGACCTAGTGACAGCCAGAATTCGTCGTTTTCAGTATAGAAAGCTGCCCATCCCGCCAATTCATCATTCTCGTTCAATACAGCTTTGATAATATCTCGCCAGTTCATAGTATCCATTAATATCTTGAGGTCATCTTCATCAGCTGCCATGTCGTAAAACGAGTAGATGTCATCATAGTGCCAATCGGCAATATCATTGGCATACTCCTCATTCATGGGGGCAAAAGTGTATTTCATCTCTGCTTCAACGGGCCGTGTCTGGAAAGAGAATATACCAAGAAAACGAACAAGTGGCAGCGACTGGATTCGAACCAGTGACCAAAGGCTTATGAGTCCTCTGCTCTACCGTCTGAGCTACGCTGCCTCAGAAAAAGTAGTCTAGCATTGGCCAAGGGAGACGGTCAAACAGGGCATCCTCTTTCTGCGGTCATGACAAAGAGAACTTGAGCCGTTATAATCTAATGCGGCAAATCGAGCGATACGGGAGGCTCAGATTGAAAGAACCGTTCGGCAAATTCATAGAAAGCGAGCTGGGCAGCGGTGTTTTGCTTATTACCTGTGGCTTGCCCGGCACCTGGAAAACCGAGACGAGCGAGGAAATTGCCCGGATTAAGGGCTACCCTATCCTGCGGTCGGACGTGATCAGACTGGAGGTGATGAAGGGCGAGAACATATTTGATGAGAAAGTTGCCTCAGATATGAGCAAACGGACAATGGTTTATGATGAGACATTGCGACGGGCAGACGAGGCTGTGGAGAGGGGCGATAGTGCAATAATCGATGCCACCTTCGTCACCCAGTCCCTGAGAAGACGGGCGGCTGAGTTGGCCGCCAGACACAATAAGACATTCGTCATCCTTGAAACTCATTGCCCGCAGCAAGTTGCCATCGCCCGGATACTGAGGCGTACACAGGAGAATTATGAGTCGAATGCTCTCACCGAACAGGCTTACCTCAACAACAAGAAGAAATTCGAGAAGGTGAATGTGGACGACCTGAAGCGATTATATCCCAAGCTCAGGATTATTCACCTGACAGTCGATACCCAATATGACCCGCCCGGAGACTGGTATATCATCGGTGTCGAGAAGAGATAGAGTTGAAGATAGATTTGCACATCCACACCAGGACCGGCTCGGACGGCAGTTTAACTATCGAAGAGGTTTTCCAGGAAGCCAAGAGTAGAAACATCAATCTAATCTCCATAACCGACCACGATTCTATAGTCTGTCAGGGGAAAGCCATGGCGCTGGCGAGAAAGCATGGCATGTCCTACATCACGGGGGTGGAACTAAACGTAACCTTCCGTTATCTGGAAGGCAATAAAGACGTTTCTCTGGATTTTCTGGGATACGGGTATGACGTCGGCGATAAAGAACTGAAGAATAAGTCTCAGTCGATGAAGGAGTATAGAAAAAAAAGGGCGCGGCGGATACTGCAGAACCTCAATACTGAGTTCGATAAAGAAGGCAGCGACAGATTCACCGGGGAAGACCTCAGGAGAATAGAAGAGAGTGTGGACGGCGTGTTCGGGCGACCCCATATAGCGAACTACCTGGTGGGAAAAGGGATTGTGAAAGACAAGCAAGAAGCCTTCGACAAGTATCTGGTCAAATGCGATGTTCCCAAATATCCGCTTTCTTTAGCTGAAGCATCACAGTTGATCAGAAATGCCGGGGGCATACTGATACATGCCCACCCTGGTGACCCCAAGGGTACATCCCTGGCGAGCATAACGCATGACCTGGAAAAACAAACGAAGGTCATAGAAGAATATATGCTACAATACATCGATGGTGTTGAGTGCTGGCATACGGACCACGACGAGAAGATCACGGCACACTATATTGAATTTGCCAGAAAGCACGATATGTTTATGACCGGCGGCAGCGATTGTCATCAGAAACCGCTTCTCATGGGAACGTTGGACATACCCGACTGGGTTGCCCAGCAGTTCAAGTCAATGTTATCGTGATGGAGCGGAAAACATGAAGAACTACGATGTCAAAGACCTCTCCCTGGCCCGAGAAGGCAGACTGCGCATTGAATGGGCAGGCAAGGAAATGCCAGTCGTGAGGATAATAAGGAAACGATTCGGCAAAGAAAGACCTTTGGCAGGAGTGCGCATTTCTGCCTGCCTGCACATCACCACCGAGACGGCTAATCTCGCTCTAGCTCTAACGGAGGGCGGTGCCGAAGTGGTTCTGTGTGCCTCTAATCCCTTAAGTACTCAGGACGACGTGGCTGCCGCTCTGGTGGACTATGGCATTCCCGTGAACGCCATCAAGGGGGAAGATAACAAGACTTACTACAAACACATCATCACCGCGTTAAAGCACAAGCCACAGATTACTATGGATGACGGCGCGGACCTGGTTTCCACCCTTCATAAGGACTACGTCAAACTGGCTGCTCACGTCATCGGTGGCACCGAGGAAACCACCACGGGGGTCATCAGGCTGAGGAATATGGCCAGGGCTGGCAAGTTGATTTACCCTATTATCGCCGTGAACGACGCCCAAACCAAACACCTCTTTGACAACAGATATGGAACAGGGCAAAGCACAATTGACGGCATCACCAGGGCTACCAATATACTCTGGGCGGGGAGGAAGGTAGTTGTTTCGGGCTACGGCTGGTGTGGCAAGGGAATAGCCAAACGGGCTCAAGGGCTGGGGGCACATGTTATCGTCACCGAAGTCCAGCCCATACCGGCTCTGGAAGCGGCCATGGATGGCTATCGGGTCATGCCTTTGACTAAGGCCTGCGAAATTGGCGAAGTTTTTGTCACCACCACCGGGGACATAAACGTCATTGATAAGGCCCACATTTCACGGATGAAGGATGGGACTATTCTGGCTAACAGCGGCCACTTCAACGTGGAAATAAACATCCCGGCCCTGGAAAGCCTGGCCAAATCGAAGAGACGAATACGTGGTTCCGTTGATGAATACACTTTGGGCGACGGACGGCGTATCTATCTGCTGGGCGAGGGCAGGCTAATTAATCTAGCTGCTGCTGAAGGACACCCGGCTAGCGTCATGGACATGAGCTTTGCCAACCAGGCTCTATGTCTGGAATATCTCACCAAGATGAAGGGAAAGCTTGAGCCCGCCGTCTATTCTGTACCTGAGAAGATTGACCAGGAGGTAGGCAGGCTGAAGCTCGCCTCCATGAATATCACCATTGATTCCCTGACCAGGGAGCAGAAAAAATACCTTGAAAGTTGGGAGGAAGGAACTTAAGAAGGAGTAAACATGTCGAATAGCTTCAATCAATCGGATTCCTATTTAGCCACCGCGGAGTCGGTTACCGAGGGACATCCCGATAAGCTGTGCGACCAGATTTCGGACGCCATCTTGGATGCTATGCTGGGACAGGACCCTTTCGCCCGGGTAGCTTGCGAGGTGTCCGTGGCTATGGGCATGGTCATAGTCCTTGGTGAGATTACCTGCAAGGGTTATGTGGAGATTCCCGAAATAGTGCGCCGGGTGATCAAAGACGCAGGCTATACCAAACCCGAATATGGTTTCGATTATCGAACGTGTGGAGTCATCGTCTCACTCAAGGAACAGTCAAGCGACATCGCTGGCGGAGTAGGTCAATCCTGGGAAACAAGGACGGGAGAGGCGACTGACAAGGTTCTGGACAAGACTGGTGCTGGAGACCAGGGAATGATGGTGGGCTTTGCCTGCAGGGAGACCCCTGTGCTCATGCCTTTGCCCATTGTGCTGGCACACAAGCTATGCCGACGCCTGGCCCAGGTAAGAAAAGACAAGACTGTCCCCTATTTAAGGCCCGACGGTAAATCTCAGGTGACTATAGAGTACACTCGAGGCATACCCAAGAGAGTGGTCTGTGTTGTCCTTGGTGCTCACCATAACCCCGGGGTGAAACGTGACGTCATCGAACATGACCTTATAGAGCAGGTGATTAGGAAGGTAATTCCTGCCAAATTGCTGGGTGAGAAGACTGAATACTACATTAACAGCGCCGGGCAATTCGTCATCGGCGGTCCCGTGAGTGATACTGGTTTTACCGGGCGCAAAATCATTGCCGATACCTATGGCAGTGCCTGCGGACATGGTGGGGGCTGCTTTTCAGGCAAGGACCCTACCAAAGTGGACCGCTCCGCTGCCTACATGGCCAGATATGTCGCCAAAAACATAGTAGCTGCCGGACTGGCTGATTACCTCGAGCTTCAGGTCGCCTATACTATCGGGAAAGCTCATCCACTGTCTTTGTCCGTAGAGACCTTCAGCACAGGAAAAGTCCCCGATGAAACCATACTTAGTCTTGTAGACAAGCATTTTGATTTTCGTCCCGAGTCTATCATGAGGACTTTAGACCTGCGCCGGCCTATCTACCGCCAGACTGCTACCTACGGCCACTTCGGTAGAGAAGACCTCGACTTGCCCTGGGAGAGAACGAACAAGGCCAGGATTCTAAGAAAAGAAGCAGGCCTGAAGTAGTGTGAATCCCAAAACCAGGCTAAGAATACTCCTAGGACCATATCCTGCCCTAACAATTGGTCGGTTTGCACACTGAAGTACCTGGCAGGCAGAGAGGCAGTTGCCCGAGCAATCGTGATTCCAGCTTTGGCCGAATTAGGGCTCTCGCCCCACTGACATTGATAGGTACGTCGTTATCGAAAACCCCAGATCGTCCGTCTGTCAACGGGGAATGCAGTTCATGCAGTTCCGTCTGGTATGTGATAGACTGATGCCCGATTTCGGCTAGCAGAATCCTACGATGAAATCAATAGACAAAGCCCTGGAAGGGGATCTCGGCGAATCTATACACAGATTGCCCATTGGAGAAGTCTACAGTGCACTGGGGACGCGATTCCAAGGGCTTACCCAGGCTGAGGCTGAAGAGCGACTTCGCTGCTTCGGTACCAACGTCATTCAGGAAATCAAAAGGAGGTCTCTCTTTTTGGAGTTTCTGTCCAACTTTACACACCTTATGGCCATCCTCTTGTGGGTGGGGGGTGCGGTTGCTCTTGTTGCGAAAATGCCTGAACTGGCTATTGCCATCTGGCTGGTCAACGTCATCAATGGCGTATTTAGTTTCTGGCAGGAATACAGGGCGGAGAAGGCGATAAGGGCCTTGCGTCAACTGATCCCCAACTATGCCAATGTGCTGCGGGACGGCGAGAAGCGACGCATTCTGGCGGAAGAGTTGGTAACCGGTGACATAATCCTGCTGGCTGAGGGTGATCGCATCTCAGCTGATGGGCGTTTGGTCGGTGAGGAGGAACTGCGGGTGGACCAGTCCACGCTGACTGGGGAATCACATGCTGTGCTCAAGATAAGAGAAGCCGTACTGCGGCCTGCACCGTCTCGTTTTGAGGTACGTAACCTGGTATTTGCCGGTTCAAGTGTAGTTAGTGGGGTGGGCACAGCTGTAGTGTTTGCCACGGGCACGCGCACCGAATTTGGCAAGGTCGCTCGCCTCACTCAGTCTGTGGAGGATGAAGCCAGCCCGCTGCAGAAGGAATTGGCCCGCGTAACAAGATGGGTGACGTTCCTGGCAGTCGGCATCGGCTTGGGTTTTTTTGCTCTGCTAATGGTTCTGAGAGTTGAGTTCAGCTTGGTCGACAGTTTCATTCTTGCCCTGGGTATGATTGTGGCTTTCGTGCCAGAGGGCCTGCTCCCAACGGTGAGTCTGTCGCTGGCTGTGGGAGTACAACGCATGGCCAAGCGCCATGCGCTCGTCAAGAGGTTGTCGGCTGTAGAAACCCTGGGCTGCACAACAGTGATCTGTACAGACAAAACGGGAACACTTACAGAGAACGAAATGACGGTATCTGACTTGTGGTTGGCTGGCCGGCGCCTGAAAGTAAGCGGTGTTGGTTATGGACCCAGGGGGGATATCATTGATGGTGAACATGTCATCAACTCTCCGGTGGCAGGAGACCTGCGTCAGTTGCTCGTTGCCGGCGCACTGTGCAACACTGCCCGTTTGTTGCCGCCAAACCATGGGTCCGCCAGGTGGACAGCACTGGGAGACCCAACGGAGGCAGCCCTGCTGGTAGCAGCGTTGAAAGGCGGGCTGGACATTGAGGCAGAAAGCGAGCAAAGTCCTTGCGTGCACCAATTGCC
>Ga0316624_10000184_pt1 | contig 19731 bp, 18 predicted proteins | sample OWC_Aug_N3_C1_D5_FD_207657 | JGI IMG/M metagenome (GOLD analysis project Ga0316624, IMG submission 207657) | Wetland soil microbial communities from Old Woman Creek delta, Ohio, United States - OWC_Aug_N3_C1_D5_A | ecosystem: Environmental > Terrestrial > Soil > Wetlands | place: USA: Ohio... | reverse complement strand
GATCTGCCGCAGCATGCCGCGCGAATAGACGCAGACCACGATATGCGGCGCTTGGCTCTTGCCGTTCGGCCCCGGCACCGCGCCCGGCTTGATGGTGTCGAAAGAATAAACGCCGGCCTTGTCGGTGGCCGAGCGGCCGAAGCCCTTGAACTGGGTGTTCGGCCGCGCGCGGGCGTCGCGCGGGGAGGCGTAGCGGCCTTGCGCATCCGCCTGCCAGATTTCGATCATGGCGTCGTTGATCGGCATGCCGTCGCCGTCGCTGACGCGGCCCTCGATGCGGATGCGCTCGCCGGTGGCATCCGGCGTCACCAGATTGGCGCCGACGGTTTCCTTCCAGTCGTAGATGTCGCTCGGCGCCCAATGGCAGCGGCTGTGCGGCGCCAAACCATAGGCAAAGAATGGACCGACGGTTTGCGAAGGGGTGATGTCCGACATGGTATTGCTTGTCCGTGTCTTAATGTTTGTCTTGCGGCGTCGCTTCGCGGCCGCGCAGCACGATGTCGAAGCGGAAGCAGAGCGCCCAATCGGGAATGGTGTTTTCCAGGTCGAAGACCGAGACCATGCGCTGGCGCGCTTTCGCGTCGGTCACCGAATTGAAGATCGGGTCGAACGGAAACAGCGGGTCGCCGGGGAAATACATCTGCGTCACCAGCCGCGACAGGAACGAGTGGCCGAACACGGAGAAGTGGATGTGGTTCGGCCGCCAGGCGTTGTGGTGGTTGCCCCAGGGATAGGCGCCCGGCTTCACCGTGACGAAGCGGTAATAGCCGTTCTTATCGGTAATGGTGCGGCCCGCCCCGGTGAAGTTGGGATCGAGCGGCGCCGGATGCTGGTCGACCACGTGCACGTAGCGCCCGCAGGCGTTCGCCTGCCAGATTTCCACCAGGGTGTCGGCCTGGGGCCGCTTGTCCTCATCGTACACATGGCCGTGCACGATGATGCGCTCGCCCAGCGGCTCACCCTTGTGCTGCTTGGTGAGATCGGCATCGCCCTCCTGCACCGCGTCGTGGCCGTAGACCGGGCCGGTAAGCTCGGACAGCGTGTGCGGCACCACGATCAGCGGCTTCGATGGCGAGCGCTTGACCGTGCTGCGGTACTCCGGCGAAAGGTGCTTGGGGAAAACGCTCAGGCTCTCCCGCGGAAAAATCAGTGTCATTCTGCCCTGTCCTGTTATTTATCTTTTCTATTCAGGCGACCCGTTCGACCGCAAGCGACACACCTTGCCCAACCCCGACGCACATTGTCGCAAGCGCCAATTTTCCGTCGCGCTCGTGCAGACCATGAACCGCGGTCATGACCAGGCGGGCGCCGGACATACCGAGCGGATGACCGAGCGCAATCGCCCCGCCATGCGGGTTGACGTGCTCGGCGTCGTCGGCAAGGCCGAGCTGCCGCAGGCATGCTAGCGACTGCGAGGCGAAGGCTTCGTTGATCTCGATCAAATCATAATCGCCGATTTTGTGATGGAGGCGCGCCATCAGCTTGCGGGTCGACGGCACCGGGCCGATGCCCATGATGCGCGGCGGCACCGCCGCGGAGGCCATGCCGAGCACGCGCGCGCGCGGCGTCAGCCCATGCTCCTTGACCGCTTGCTCCGAGGCGACGATCAGCGCGGCGGCGCCGTCATTGACGCCGGAGGCATTGCCGGCGGTCACGGTGCCATCCTTGCGGAACGGCGCCTTCAGCTTGGCGAGCTGCTCGATCGAGGTGTCGGGGCGCGGATGCTCGTCGCGGTCAACCAGCACTGGGCCGGCCTTGCCGCCGGGCGCCTCGACCGGCACGATCTCGGTGGTGAAATAGCCGCGGCCTTCCGCCTCACCCGCCCGCATCTGCGAGCGCAGCGCAAAGGCGTCCTGGTCGGCGCGGCTCACCTGGAATTCCTCCGCCACGTTCTCAGCGGTTTCCGGCATGGCATCGACGCCGTATTGGCTCTTCATCAGCGGGTTTATGAAGCGCCAGCCGATGGTGGTGTCGTAAATCTCGACCGCGCGCGAAAAGGCCTCTTGCGCCTTGCCCTGCACGAAGGGCGCGCGCGTCATCGACTCGACGCCGCCGGCGATGGCGAGGTCCATCTCGCCGGCGCGGATGGCGCGTGCGGCCGTGCCGACCGCCTCCATGCCGGAGGCGCACAGCCGGTTGAGCGTCACGCCCGGCACGCTCTGCGGCAGCCCGGCCAGCAGCAGCGCCATGCGCGCGACGTTGCGGTTGTCCTCGCCGGCCTGGTTGGCGCAGCCGTAAAAGACCTCGTCGAGCTTTTCCCAGTTGACGTGGGTGTTGCGCTTCATCAGCGCCTTGATCGGCACCGCGGCGAGATCGTCGGCGCGCACCTTGGCGAGCGATCCGCTGTAGCGCCCGATCGGGGTGCGCGCGGCGTCACAGATAAAGACTTCACGGCTTGTCATCACGCAGCCTCCGTCGTCGCGCGGGCGGTGCGCGCATGCAGATCCCGCAGCACTTCGAGTTCTTTCGCGGTCGGCGGCGGCGTCTCCGCGACCTTGGCGGCGTATTTGATCGGCCAGCCGGTGTTCTCCTGAATCTGCTCGCGGGTGACGCCGGGATGAATGGAAACCACGGTCATCTCCTTGGATTCGGGGTCGGGCGCGAACAGCGCCAGATCGGTGATCAGCTTGGTCGGCCCCTTGGTCTTGACGCCCAGCTTGGCGCGCGAGTCGCCGCCCGAGACGTGGCCGATCGAGGTGACGAAATCGAGCTTGTCGACGAAGCTGCGCTTGCCCTGCGCCATGATGATGAAGATCTCGCCGCACGAAGTGGCGATCTCCGGCGCGCCGCCGCCGCCCGGCAGCCGCACCTTCGGCTTGTCGTAGGGGCCGACCACCGTGGTGTTGAGATTGGCGTATTTGTCGATTTGCGCGCCGCCGAGGAAGCCGACCTTGATGCGGCCACCTTGCAGCCAGTAGCGGAACATTTCCGGCACAGAGACGGTCGTCAGCGCGGTCTCGCACAATTCGCCGTCGCCGATCGACAGCGGCAATATGTTCGGCTTGGTGCCGAGCGTGCCGGATTCGTAGATCAGCGTGATGTTGGGCGCGTGGGTGAAGCGCGCGAGATTGGCCGCCGCCGAGGGCATGCCGATGCCGACGAAACATACGTCGTCGTCCTTGAGCGCACGCGCCGCCGCAATGGTCATCATTTCGTTCGGCTTGTAATCGGCCATTGTCTTATCCTCACTCGGCCGCGGCGCGATGCTTGCGCGCATACTGCGCGTAAGCCTCGGGGCCTTTCTGCAACACGTTCTCCTTCATCCAGGCGAGGAAGGTATCGCGCTCGCGCGAGATAGCATCCCACTGCTTATAGTACGCGTTGTTGCGTTGATAATAGCCCTGCGCGTAGGACGGGAAGGCGCCGCCGGGCACTTGCGCGACATGGCCGACGGTCCAGTGCGGCAGCACCACCGCGTTCAAGCTGCGCGGGCCGAGATCGTCGACGATCTCCTCGACCGTCACCACCGAGCGCTTGGAGGCGAGCACGGCTTCCTTCTGCACGCCGAGCACGCCCTCGATCATCACATTGCCGGCGCGGTCGGCGCGCTGGGCGTGGATGACCGCGACGTCCGGCCGGTGCGCCGGAACCGCGGCCAGCTCCTCGCCGGTGAACGGGCATTTCACGCGCTTGATCTTGGGATTCACCTTGGGCAGGTCGCCGCCGATATAGCCGCGGAAGATGGCGCAGGGCAGGCCAGCGGCGCCCGCCTCATAGGCATTGGCCATGGCGGCGTGCGAATGCTCCTCGATTTCCATCTTGTGCGGCCAGCCGTTCTCGATCGCGTCGCGGAAGCGGTGCAGCGAGCCGACGCCCGGGTTGCCGCCCCATGAAAAAACGAGCTTGTCGGCGCAGCCCATGCCGATGAGCTGGTCGTAGACCAGATCGGGCGTCATGCGGATCAGGGTGAGGCCCTTGCGGCGCTGGCGAATGATTTCCTGGCTGGCGGCATTGGGGATGAGATGGGTGAAGCCTTCGATCGCCACCGTGTCGCCGTCGCGCACGGTTGCCTCGATGGCCTCGGCGAGAGACGAAATACGCGCCATTTGGACTGTTTTCCCGGTTGCGGGGTCCGTATTTACGGCTGGCTACCGGCAGGGTCAAATGGCGAGCTAGGCATAAGCCGGACCCCAGCCATGACACCGCTCTTGGGACAGCTGCCGATCTTTACCGTCGAGGCCGAGCTCGAGGCCATGCTGAGCCTGGGGCGTACGCCCTATGGCGAGCGCCGCGTCGTCGGCATCACCGGCGGGCGGGTGCACGGGCCGAAGCTTACCGGCCGCATCCTGCCCGGCGGCGCCGACTGGCAAATCATCCGCAATGACGGCGCCGCCGACATCCAAGCCCGCTACATCATCGAAACCGACAGCGGCGCGCGTATTCTGGTCAACAGCATAGGGTTGCGGCACGGGCCGCCCGAGGTGCTAGCGCGGCTGGCGCGAGGCGACAGGGTTGATTCCGCGCTTTATTATTTCCGCACGGTAATGCGGTTCGAGACCGCCGATGCCGGGCTCGACTGGCTCAACCGCATCCTGGCGCTGGCGCGCGGGCAACGCGAGGCGCGCAGCGTGCGGCTCGATGTCTATGAGGTGCAATGATGGCGGCCGACCGACTTGCAATGATCTTGCCTCCCACGCTCGCGGTCGAGCAGCAGGGCAAGGTCGCCATCCTGCGGCTCAACCGGCCGGAGAAGCGCAACGCGATCAACGACGACACCATCGCAGGCATCGAGCGGTTTTTCAGCGCGGTGCCCGACGGCGTCGGCGCCGTGCTGCTGGTGGGCGAAGGCGAGCACTTTTCCGCCGGCCTCGACCTCGGCGAGCTGAAGGAAATCGACGTCGCCGAAGGCATCGCGCATTCGCGCGCCTGGCACCGCGCCTTCGAGCAGATCCAGTTCGGCAAGGTGCCGGTGGTCGCCGTGCTGCACGGCGCGGTGATCGGCGGCGGGCTGGAGCTGGCGGCTGCCGCGCACGTGCGTATCGCCGAGCGCTCGTCCTATTATGCGCTGCCGGAAGGCGGCCGCGGCATCTATGTCGGCGGCGGCGGCTCGGTGCGGCTGCCGCGGCTGATCGGGGTCGCGCGCATGATGGACATGATGCTCACCGGCCGCACCTATTCGGCCGAGGAAGGCCAGGCCATGGGGCTGACCACCTATCTGGTCGAGCCGGGCAAAGGCTTTGCCAAAGGGCTTGAGCTTGCCCAACGCATCGCGAGCAATGCGCCGCTCACCAATTTCGCCGTGATGCAGGCGCTGCCGCGCATCGCCGAGAGCGACCCGGCGAGCGGCTATGCCATGGAGGCGCTGATGGCGGCCATCGCCCAGGCCGACAACGAGGCGAAGGCGCGTCTCAAGGACTTCCTGGAGAAGCGCGGGCCGAAGGTGACGCGCTCTTGACGGGGCCCACCTAGGCGGGCGGTATTGTCGGGGACAGAAGCCGGGGAGCCATGGCCAATCCGCTGCGCGCCGAATTGACTGCGAGTGCCGCGCCGCTGCGTGCGGTGCGCCTAGGCGCGCCCGACGCCGTGCTTGAGCGCAAGGCGGACGGCACCATCCATATCCGCGCCGGCCAGCCGCTGTCGGCCTATCACGGCACGCTGATCGAGCCGTTGCAGCGCTGGGCGCAAGAAGCGCCCGAGCGCGTGTTCCTTGCACAGCGCGACGCCAACGATCGATGGCGCAAGCTCGGCTATGCCGAGGTGCTGGACAAAGTGAAACGCATCGGCGCCGCGCTGCTGCGGCGCGGGCTTTCCGCCGAGCGCCCGATCGCGATCCTGTCCGGCAACGACATCGAGCAGGCGCTGCTCGGCCTCGCGGCCATGCATGTCGGCATTCCCTTTGCGCCGATCTCGCCGGCCTATTCGCTGATGTCGAGCGACTTCGGCAAGCTGCGCATGATCATGCAGCTGCTTACCCCGGGCCTGGTGTTCGCCAGCGACGGCGCGGCGTTCGGACGCGCCATCACCGCCGCCGTGCCGAACGATGCCGAGCTGGTGGTGACGCGCAATCCGCCGCCCGATCGCAAGGCCACGCTGTTCGCCGACCTGATCGGGCCGGAGGACGTTGCCGGCATCGCGCAGGCGCACGCCGGCGTGACCCCCGACACCATCGCCAAATTCCTGTTCACCTCCGGCTCGACCGGCACGCCCAAGGCGGTGATCAACAGCCAGCGCATGCTGTGCTCGAACCAGGCCATGGTCGCCGCCGGCTTCTGCTGCGTCACTGACGAGCCGCCGGTGGTGGTCGACTGGCTGCCCTGGAGCCACACCTTCGGCGGCAATCACAATTTCAATATGGTGCTGGTGAACGGCGGCTCGCTCTATATCGACGACGGCAATCCGACGCCGCCGGGCGCGCCGAAGACGGCGCGCAATCTGCGCGAGATCGCGCCCACCATCTATTTCAACGTGCCGAAAGGCTACGAGGCCTTGCTCGCGCATTTCCGCGCCGACGAGACGCTGCGCCGGAACTTCTTCAGCCGCCTGAAGCTGCTGTTCTATGCCGGCGCCGGCCTCAACCAGACCACCTGGGACGATTTCACCCAATTGGCGATCGAGACCACCGGCGAGCGCATCATCTTCCTGACCTCGCTCGGCTCGACCGAGACCGCGCCACTGGCGGTCGCCTGCACCTGGGAGTTCGACCGCCCGGGCAATATCGGCCTGCCGGCGCCCGGCGTTGAACTCAAGCTGGTGCCCAATGAGGGCAAGCTGGAGGCGCGCTTGCGCGGTCCGCACATCACGCCCGGCTATTGGCGGCAGGAGGATTTGACACGCGCAGCGTTCGACGAAGAGGGCTTCTACAAGATCGGCGACGCGCTGAAATTCGCCGACCCCGACGATCCGCTCAAAGGGCTTTTATTCGACGGCCGCATCGCCGAGGACTTCAAGCTCTCGACCGGCACCTGGGTGAGCGTCGGGCCGTTGCGCGCGCGCTTCATCGACCATTTTGCGCCCTATGTGCGCGACGTTGTCTTCGCCGGGCCCGACCGCGACGTCATCGCCGCGCTGGTGTTCCCCGACATCGAGGCCTGCCGCAAGCTCGCCGGGCTTCCAGCCGACGCGGCGCCCGGCGCGATTGTCGACGACGCCAAGGTGCGCGCGAAATTCGCCGAATTGCTGACGCGGCTCGCGGCGTTAAGCCCGGGCTCCTCGACCCGCGTGACGCGCGCCGTCCTGATGGCGGAGCCGCCCTCGATGGACAAGAGCGAGGCGACCGACAAGGGCTCGATCAACCAGCGCGCCGTGCTGAGGAATCGCGCCGCGCTGGTGGACGAGCTTTACGCCACGCCGCTATCGTCGCGGGTCATCGCGGCCGAACGCGCATGATCCCGAAAAGCGGGAACCGGTTTTCGGAAAAGATCATGCGCAAGAAAAAAGGAATAGCCTGATGGAAGTCAAAGGACAGGCGGCCATCGTCACCGGCGGCGCTTCCGGGCTGGGCGCCGCCACCGCGCGCACGCTCGCCGCCGCCGGCGCCAAGGTCGCGGTGTTCGACGTCAACCAGAAGGCCGCCGCCGAGGTGGCGATCGACGTCAACGGCATCGCGGTCGCCTGCGACGTGGCCGACAGCGAGAGCGCGGAAGCCGCGGTCAAAAAAGCCGCCGCCGACCATGGCCCGGCGCGCATCCTGGTCAATTGCGCCGGCATCGGCCCGGCCAAGCGCATCGTCGGCCGCGACGGCCCCATGCCGCTTGCCGACTTCGAGCGCGTCATCCGCGTCAACCTGATCGGCACTTTCAACATGATGCGGCTGGCGGCCGCCGGCATGCAGGGGCTGCCGCCGCTCGCCGACGGCGAGCGCGGCGTCATCGTCTCGACCGCCTCGGTCGCCGCCTTCGAGGGCCAGATCGGCCAGTCCGCCTATTCGTCGTCGAAAGGCGGCGTCGCCGCGCTCACGCTGCCGGCGGCGCGCGAATTCGCCCAGTTCGGCATCCGCGTGCTGGCGATCGCGCCCGGCATTTTCGGCACGCCCATGCTGAAGGCGCTGCCGCAGGAGGCGCAGGATTCGCTCGGCGCTTCAGTGCCGTTCCCCAAGCGGCTGGGAGAGCCGCGCGAGTTCGCCGCGCTGGTAATGCATTGCGTCCACAATTCCTATCTCAACGGCGAGGTCATCCGCCTCGACGGCGCCCTGCGCCTGGCGCCGCGGTAATATTCAAATCGTGACGACGCTGACGAACAGCCGCAAAGTGCGCATCGAGTGGGGCGACTGCGACCCCGCCGGCATCATCTTCTATCCGCGCTATTTCGAGATTTTCGACGCCGCGACCGCGGCGCTGTTCGAGCGCGCGCTTGGGCTGACCAAGCTGCAGCAGATGAAGCGGTTCGCCTTCGCCGGTTATCCGCTGGCCAAGACGCGCGCGCGCTTCCTCAAGCCCACCCGTTTCGGCGATGATGTCGTGGTGGACTCAACCATCGCCTTCGGCCGCGCCAGCTTCCAGGTCGAGCACCGCTTGAGCCTCGAGGGCGCGCTTTGCGTCGAGTGCTCGGAGACGCGGGTCTGGGTGGTGCGCGATCCTTCAACCGGCGGCATCAAATCGCAACCGGTGCCGGAGGAAGTGAGGGAGAAGTTCGGCGCTTCGTAATTGGCGCGAGCGCGCGGCGGGCGCTCTTTCACCTCTCCCCGCTGCGCGGGGAGAGGGAAGCTATTCGATCTCGGCTGCGATCTTCTTCAGGATCGCCAGAAAGACCTTGCGGTCGCGGCGGCCGATGATGCCGTCGAGATTGCGCTCGTGCCGGCGCGCGATGCGCGTCAGGCTGAGCAGCGTCTTGCGGCCAACCGGCGTCAGGCTGAGGCGGTAGGCGCGCCGGTCGCTGCTCACGCGCCTGCGCTCGACCAGGCCGCGCCGCACCAAGTCCTCGACCACCGGCGTGACGCTCGACTTGTCGCGCCCGCTGGCGAGCGACAATTCGGTCTGGCTGATGCCGGGGTTGCGCGCGATCAGCGTCAGGGCGGCGAAACGGCCGGGGCTTTCGCCGATCTCCTGCGAGCGGCGCGAGAACGCCTGGAAGGTCGATTCCTGCGCCATCCGCAGGTTGAATCCGATCCAACTCGCCAGCGGGCCGAAATTGATCGGCCCGGCAACGGCTTCGCCGTTCCTGCCGCGCCGGAGCCGCAGTTTGCGCTCTGTCACCTTGGCTTCCCCCCGGCCCAGGCGGCGCCCCACGGGACCCGCCGGAACCATTTAGTTTGAACTCAAACCAACTTTACATTCCCGCCGATATCCGGCTCAATTGCCGCAAACAATGGCCATGGTAGCCAACTTAACCAAGGGAGGAAGCCCATGAAAACCCGTTTTGCCGGCCAGCTCGCCGTAGCCGCCGTCGCCGCCTTGCTCGGCGGCGCCGTCGGCGCGCAGGCGCAGGAAAAGACCTTCGATCTGAAGATTGCCCACTGGGTGCCGCCGTCCCACCCGCTGCAGAAGGCGCTCGAGGAATGGGGCGCCTCGGTGGAGAAGGATTCCGGCGGCACCATCCACTACAAGGTTTATCCCTCGCAACAGCTCGGCAAGGCCTTCGACCACTACGACATGGCGCGCGACGGCATCGCCGACCTCACCTACATCAATCCCGGCTATCAGCCTGGCCGCTTCCCCGTCATCGCCGCCGGCGAACTGCCGTTCCTGATGTCGAATGCCAAGGGCGGCAGCGAGGCGATCGACGTCTGGTATCGCAAATACGCGGCCAAGGAGATGAAGGACGTCAAGTTCTGTCTCGCCTTCGTGCACGATCCCGGCACGTTCCACTCCAAGACCAAGAAGATATTGGTGCCGGCCGACATCAACGGCATGAAGATCCGCCCGGCCCACGCCACCATGGCGACCTGGGTCACCCAGCTCGGCGGCACCAACGTGAATGCCGCAGCACCGGAAGTACGCGACATCCTGGAGCGGGGCGTCGCCGATGCGGTCACTTTCCCGTGGGGATCGGTGCCCCTGTTCGGTATCGACAAGGTGACCAAGTACCATATGGATGCGCCGCTCTACGTCACCACCTTTGCCCTGGTGTTCAACAAGGCCAAATACAACGAAATGTCGGCTAAACAGAAGAAGGTGATCGACAACCACTGCACCACCGCATGGGCGCTCAAGGTCGCCGGCCCCTGGGCCGATTTCGAGCACGGCGGCATCGCCAAGATCAAGGCCGAGGCCGGGCACGAAGTCTACGAGCTCACTCCCGCGCAACTCGCCGAGTGGAAGAAGTCGGCCGAGCCGCTGCACAAGGCCTGGGCCGACGGCGTCAAAAAGGCGGGCGTCGATCCCGATGCGGCGATGAAGGAACTGCGCGCCGATCTCGCCAAGTACGGCGCGTTGGCGAAGTAGCGGCCTCGATAAGGCGCTGACTTAATGGGCGGCGGGAATCCCCGCCGCCCGTTCTAGGCATTATGATTCGATCGGAGCGGACATGAAACGCGTCTATATGGATCGTTTCATCGACACGATCGAATGGATTGCCGCTGGCTTTGTCGGCATCGTCGCCGCCGACGTCTTCCTGACGGTCTTGCTGCGCAACCTGTTCAACTATTCGATCCCCGACTCGTTTGACTTCGGGCGCCTGCTGCTCGGCATCCTGATTTTTTGGGGGATTGCCGCGACCTCCTATCGCGGCGGCCACATCACCGTCGATCTGGTCTGGGCCAATGTCGGGCCGAAATATCAGCGCGTGATCGACGTATTCGCGACGCTCGTGCTGCTGTTCGTGGTGACGGTGCAGACCTACACGCTGTTCGACAAGGTGCGCGGCACTTATTACGACCACGTGCTCACCTTCGACCTGCGCCTGCCGACCTGGCCGTTTTTCGCGGTCGCCTGGGCGGGCGATGTCTCGGCGGTGCTGCTCATCGCGATTCGCACCTACCGGCTGATCGTCCGGCCGGAATCGATGGCCGAACCCAAGGTCAAACCGGTCGAGTAAGGCGCTAAAACGATGAGCACCGACGCGGTCGCCATCCTCGGCTTCCTCACCCTGTTCGCGCTGATGCTGCTGCGCGTGCCGGTCGGCATGGCGATGGGCTTGGTCGGCGTTTCGGGCTTCGCTTACCTGGTCGGCGGCGAGCCCGCGCTCAAGCTGGTCGGGCAGACCTCGATGCGCACGGTGACGGACTACACCTTCGGCGTCATCCCGATGTTCCTGCTGATGGGAACGTTCGTGAGCAATTCCGGCATGAGCCGCGATCTGTTCAAGGCGGCCAACGGTTTCGTCGGACATTTGCGCGGCGGCTTGGGTTTCGCGACGGTCGCCGCCTGCGGCGCCTTTGCCGCCATATGCGGCTCCTCGGTCGCCACCGCCGCCACGTTTTCCGCCGTCGCCTATCCGGAGATGCGCCGCTTCGGCTATCCGCAAAGCTTCGCCACCGGGGTGATCGCCGCCGGTGGCACGCTCGGCGCCATGCTGCCGCCGTCGACGGTGCTGGCGGTCTACGGCATCATCACCGAGCAGGACATCGGCAAGCTGTTCATCGCCGGCATCCTGCCCGGCGTGCTCGCCATGACGATGTATCTGACCACCATCGCGGTGATCGGGCGCGTGCGGCCGAAATTCCTTCCGTCCGGCCCGCGCACCACATGGCGCGAGCGCTTTGCCGGCCTCAAGGACATCTGGGCGCCGCTGCTGCTCTTCGTGTTCGTGATCGGCGGACTTTACGGCCTGCCCTACCTGCCGCGCTTCACGCCGACCGAGGCTGGCGGCGTCGGCGCGACCGGCGCCTTCCTGATCGGCCTGTTCACCGGCCGGCTCAACAAGGACAAGATCCTGGCCTCGCTCTTGCAGGCGACCCGCACGGCCGCCGCGGTGTTCACGGTGCTGATCGGCGCGCTGATCTTCGGCTACTTCCTCACCATCACGCAGACGCCGCAAAAGGTCACCGAATTCCTCACCGGCCTGGGGTTAGGGAGCTACGGCGTGCTGGCGCTGATCATGCTGATGTATCTGGTGCTCGGCTGCCTGATGGACGCCATGGCCATGATCATCCTGACGGTGCCGATCATCTTCCCGGTGGTCACCCATCTCGGTTTCAACCCGATCTGGTTCGGCGTTATTATCGTCATGACGGTCGAGCTCGGACTCATCCATCCGCCGGTCGGCATGAATGTGTTTGTGATCAAAAGCGTCGTAAAGGACGTGAGTTTCTCCACGATTTTCAAAGGCGTCTTCCCGTTCATCGTCACCGACCTGATCCGGCTGGTGATTCTCATCGCCTTCCCTATCATCGCCTTGTGGCTGCCCTCACATATGTGAGGACGAATTCGAAGCACGGAAACAAGCAAGGGGCAAATATCATGTGGAAGATCGTTGCAGCGGCCACCGCCGCAATGCTGCTATCCGCCGCACCGGCACTCGCCGGCAATACGCCGCAGGAAGAAGCCAACAAGAAAGTGGTGCTCGATCTCTATGAGAAGGGCATCAACCAAAAAGACTTCGATGCCGCCGCCAAGGATTTCGGCCCGCGCTACATCCAGCACAATCCGCGCGCCAAGGACGGCACGGAAGGCTTCAAGGCCTTTATCGGGTTCCTGAAAGCTAAATTCCCAAACTACCATAGCGAGATCAAAAAGGTGTTCGCCGACGGCGACTATGTCATCCTGCACGTGCATAACGTGCCGGCGCCGGGCGAGCGCGGCGCGGCGATCGTCGATATTTTCCGGCTGGAAAACGGCAAAGTGGTCGAGCACTGGGACGTGCGCCAGGACATTCCGGACCAATCGGCCAACAATAACACCATGTTCTGAGGGCCAATGCCGGTGCGCCGCTCGCTCATGGTATAATACTTGGGACCCAAACTATCGGCCTGGAGTTCCGCGATGGAACGCTCATTCAAGAAGGAAGTGCAGGCGCTCAAGCTCGGGGACGGCGAGACCTTCCGCGGCGAAGGCATTCTCGCGGTCACCAAGGCGCTCTTGCAGTCGGGGGTCTCCTATGTCGGCGGCTATCAGGGCGCGCCGGTCTCGCACCTGCTCGACGTGCTGGTGGACGCCGAGGACATCATGGGCGAGCTCGGCGTGCATCTGGAGACCTGTTCCAACGAGGCCTCCGCCGCCGCCATGTTGGGCGCCTCGATCAATTATCCCTTGCGCGGCGCGGTGACCTGGAAGTCGATCGTCGGCACCAATGTGGCCGCCGATGCGCTTTCCAACCTCGCCTCGCCCGGCGTGGTGGGCGGCGCCATGATCATCCTGGGCGAGGACTACGGCGAGGGCGCCAGCGTCATCCAGGAGCGCTCCTATGCCTATGCGCTCAAATCCTCGATGTGGCTGCTCGATCCGCGCCCCGAGCTGCCGTCGATCGTGCGCACGGTGGAGAAGGGCTTCGAGCTGTCGGAGGCGAGCCACGCCCCGGTGATGCTGGAATTGCGCATCCGCGCCTGCCACGCCACCGGCGAATTCGCCGCCAAGGATAACCGCAAGGGCGTCGTTTCCGGCCTGAACAAGCTGGCCGGCCCGCCGCGCTTCGAATACGGGCGGCTGGCGCACCCGCCGGTGATCTTCACGCAGGAGAAGCTCAAGGTCGAGGAGCGGCTGCCGGCGGCGCGCAAGTTCATCCGCGAGCACAAGCTCAACGAGCTGATCGCCGGCGACGTCGACGACATCGGCATCATCGTTATGGGCGGGCTGACCAACAGCGTGCTGCGCGCGCTCGAGCGCTTGGGGCTTGCCGACGTGTTCGGCGCCTCGCGCGTTCCGCTGCTGGTGCTCAACGTGGTCTACCCGCTGGTGCCGGAGGAGATCCGCGAATTCTGTGCCGGCAAGCGAGCCGTTTTGGTGGTCGAGGAAGGCAACCCCGCCTACATCGAAGACGCGGTCAACGTCGAGCTGCGCCGCGCCGACATCCAAACAAAAGTTCTCGGCAAAGGCCCGCTGCCCATGGCCGGCGAGTATTCGTCGGAAGTGCTGCTGGAGGGCCTCGCCGCCTTCCTGCAAACCGCTAAGCCGAAAAGCCTCGATGCCGACAGCCTCGCCGAAAAAGCCCGCGGGCTGATCGCCCACAAGGCGAAAGCCGCCGCGGCGCTTGGCCCGCTGCCGCCGCGTCCGCCCGCCTTCTGCACCGGCTGTCCGGAGCGGCCGGTGTTCTCCGCCATCAAGCTGATGCAGCGCGAATTGGGCCCGACCCATATCAGCGCCGATATCGGCTGCCATTCGTTTGCGACCTTCGCCCCCTTCTCGCTCGGCAATTCCATCCTCGGCTACGGCATGTCGCTCGCCAGCGCCGCCGCGGTGACGCCCAACATGGAAAGGCGCCCGATCGCGGTCATGGGCGACGGCGGCTTCTGGCATAACGGGCTGATCACCGGCGTCGCGTCCAACCTGTTCAACAAGGGGGACGGCGTGCTGATCGTGATGCAGAACGGCTACGCCTCCGCCACCGGCCAGCAATATATCCCGTCGAGCAAGATGAGCCGCACCGGCGCGACGCCCGGTGTCGATATCGAGCAGACGCTGCGCCAGATGGGCGTGAAATGGCTGCGCACGGTGCGCACCTACAGCGTCGCCAAGATGACCAACACGCTGAAGGAGGCGATGAAGACCGCCGAGAAGGGCCTCAAGGTCATCATCGCCGACGGCGAATGCCAGCTGGCGCGCCAGCGCCGCGTGCGCGCCGAGGACGCCGAGAAGCTCAAGCGCGGGATGCGCGTGACCGCCGCGCGCTACGGCGTCGACGACGAGATTTGCACCGGCGATCATTCCTGCATCCGATTGTCCGGCTGTCCGTCGCTGACGGTGAAGCCCTCGCCCGATCCTTTGCGCACCGACCCTGTTGCAACGGTGGTGGAGTCCTGCGTGGGCTGCGGGCTGTGCGGCGAGGTCGCGCATGCCGCGGTGCTCTGCCCGTCGTTCTACCGCGCCGAGATCGTGCGCAACGCCAACTGGCGCGACCGCGTGCGGCACCGCTTCCGGCTAAAGGTGATCGGCTGGCTGGGCGGCTATAACGGCAAGGTCGCTGCATGAGCACGCCGCGTCCCATCACGATGCTGATTGCCGCATTGGGCGGCGAAGGCGGCGGCGTTCTCACGAACTGGATCGTGGAAGCGGCGGCCGAGGCGGGCTTCCCGGTGCAGAGCACGTCCATTCCCGGCGTCGCCCAGCGCACCGGCGCCACCACCTACTACATCGAAATTCTGCCGGTGCGCGCCGACACCTTGAACGGCAAGCGGCCGGTGCTGGCGCTCACGCCCGGCGTCGGCGACATCGACGTGGCGGTGACCAGCGAGCTCTTGGAGGCCGGCCGCACCGTGGCGAACGGCTTCGTCACGCCCGACCGCACCTTCGTGATCGCTTCGTTGAGCCGCTTCTATGCGATGGACGAGAAGATCGCCATGGGCGATGGCCGTCTCGATCAGGACAGGCTGACCAAGGTTATCAAGGAGCACGCGCGCGAAACCGTGCTGATCGACATGGCGAAGCTGGCGCAGGAGAGCGGCTCGATCGTCAACGCGGTGATGCTCGGCGCCATCGCCGGCAGCGGGCGGCTGCCGCTCACGGCGGAGCAGCTGGAAGCGGCGATCCGCGCCGACGGCAAGCAGATCGACGCCAATCTGCGCGGCTTCCGCAGCGGGCTCGAGGCCGCGCGCGCCAAGGTGCAGCCGGCGAAGACCCTCGACAAGAAGAAGAGCGCCGCCGCCACCCGCCAATCGCTCGAGCAGGCGGTGGCCTGGACCTTTCCGGCGCTGGCGCAGCCGATCGCCACCGAGGGCGTGCGCCGGCTGGTCGCCTATCAGGGCGTCAAATATGCGCGGCGCTATCTCGATCGGCTGAAGCCGATCGTGGAGGCCGACACGGCGGCCCATCTGCACGGGAAGCTGCTGAAGGAGGTCGCCCGCCATCTCGCCGTACGCATGTCCTACGAGGACGTGGTGCGGGTGGCGATAGCCAAGATCGCGCCCGCCCGCATGCAGCGCATCGCACGCGAAGAGCTGCGCGTGGCCAACGAGCCCTTCACCGTGCACGATTTCCTCAAGCCCGGCATCGAGGAGCTCTGCCAGCTCATGCCGCCGTTCCTGGCGCGGCCGATCCTCCATGTCGCCAAGCGCCGCGGCTGGCTCGGCCGCGTCTATTTCGGCATGCAGATCAACACCACCTCGATCGGCGGCTATTTACGCTTCCTGTTGCTCGCCAAGCTGCGGCCGTTGCGGCCGTTCGGCCACCGCTACCAGCAGGAGCAGAAGGCGATCGACGCCTGGCTCGCCTTGATCGTCGCCGCTGCGCGGCAATCGACGGCGCTCGCGCTCGAGATCGCCGAATGCGCGCGGCTGATCAAGGGCTATGGCGACACGCACGCGCGCGGAACCGCGAATTATGCGGCAATCGAAGCGCGCGTGATCGCGCCGGCGCTCGCCGGCCACATCCCGGTGGCACAGGCGGCCGACGCGGTGGCGAGCGCGCGCACCGCAGCGCTTGTCGACCCCGAGGGCGAAAGCCTGGCCAAATGCCTGGCCGAGATCGAATGCCGCGCGGCCCTGCCGATGGCGGCGGAATAAGGCGCGCCGAAGCCTTGTTTATTGGATGTTCCCGGTCCGCCTGACTCGTCTACGCGCGACCTCCGTTGTCAGCCCGGCGCCCGTCAAGTAAAACACGGGCCGCAGCAAGCAAGAATAACGCGCCGCGGCGCCTCAAAAGCCGCGGACACGTCGAGGGGCGGAGACCAGATGGCCGTCACACCGACCGGACAACGGCCGATCATCGCCGCCGAGGCCTTCCTGCGCGCGCTCGCCGACTACGGCACCGACTACTTCTTCTGCAATACCGGCACCGATTTCCCGCCGATCGTGGAAGCCTTCAGCCGCGCGGGCAAGACCAACGCCAAGGTGCCGAAGCCGATCCTGGTGCCGCACGAAAACCTGGCGGTCGCCATGGCGCACGGCGTCTACCTGATGAACGGCCATCCGCAGGCGGTGATGGTGCACACCACGGCCGGCACCGCCAACACGCTCAACAATCTGATCAACCTTTCGCGCGACCGCGCGCCGCTCATCCTCGCCGCCGGCCGCACCCCGATCACCGAGAAAGGCTCCTTTGGCTCGCGCAGCCGTCCGATCCAATGGGGCCAGGAAATGTTCGACCAGGCCGGCATGCTGCGCGAAATGGTGAAATGGGACTACGAATTGCGCGTGCCGGCGCAGACCGGCGACGTGGTGGCGCGCGCCGTGGAAGTGGCGATGGCGCATCCGCGCGGGCCGGTCTATCTCATGCTGCCGCGCGAACCGCTTTCAGCCGCCATGCCGGAGCCGATCGGGCCGGCCAAGCCGCGGCCGCAGGCCGCCGAAACCCATCCCGACCCGGCCGCGCTCGCGACGCTCGCCGAATGGATCGCGGCGGCCGAGCGGCCGCTCATCGTCACCGCCGCGCTGCCGCCGAACGCGGTGCCGGCGCTCGCCGCGCTCGCCGAGCGTTGCGCCATTCCGGTCGTCACCCACAATCCGCGCTCGGTGTGCCTGCCGTCGAGCCATGCCATGCATTTCGGCTTCGAGCCGGGCGCGCTGCTCACCGACGCCGATCTGGTGATGGTGCTTGAAAACGACGTACCGTGGCTGCCGCACCTGCAGCACCCGCCCGCCGGCTGCCGCGTCGCCCATATCGGCGAGGAGCCCTTCTACGTGCGCTATCCGATGCGCTCGTTCCCCAGCGATCTCGCCGTGCAGGCCGGCGCGCGCCACGCGCTTACTGCGCTCGCCGCGGCGGTCGAGCCGCGCCTGCAGATGGCGGAGGCGCGCATCGGCGCCCGCCGCGCCCGGCTGACCGAACGCATGCGCACGCGGCGCGCGCAGCTCGCCAAGGATTCCGCGCCGGGCGAGCGCATCTCGCCGGCCTACCTGTCGCGCGCGATCGGCGAGGCGGTGGGCGCGGACGCCGTCATCTTCAATGAATACCCGCTGCGAGCCGACCATTGCGCGCGCGAGAAGCCCGGCACTTTCTTCGCGCTCGGGCCGGCCGGCGGGCTCGGCTGGGGCTTCGGCGCGGCGCTCGGCGCCAAGCTCGCGGCACCCGACAAGTTCGTGGTCGCCACGCTCGGCGACGGCGCCTATATGTTCGGCAATCCGGTCGTCGGCCACTGGGTCGCCGGCAAATACGGCCTGCCGATCCTGACCGTCGTGTTCAACAACAGCCGCTACGGCGCGGTACGCAACGCCACGCTCTCGATGTTCAAGGAAGGCGTCGCCGGCGAGAACGACGGCCGCATGCTGGCCGACCTCGACCCGGCGCCGCCCTACGACGAAATCGCGCGCGCGCAAGGCGCCTATGCCGAACGCGTAGAAAAGCCGGCCGACCTTCCCGACGCGCTCATCCGCGCCCGCGACGCCGTCGTCAGCGGGCGTCGGCAGGCGCTGCTCAACGTCATCACGCCTTATTGAACCGCCAACCGCCGAGCCTCAGTCAAGGAGTACCGCTACATGCGCATCGACGCCTATACCCATTTCATCCCGCAGAAATTTTTCGACACGATCGTGCAAAGCGGCCACCCCGACATCGGCAAGCGCGTGCGCGAAATCCCCTGCATCCATGACCTCGGCATCCGCAAGAAAATCGTCGAACAGTTCAAGGACTACGCGCAAATCCTTTCCTATCCGCAGCCGCCGCTGGAAGTGATGACCAAGGGCGACGGCGCGCTAGCGAATGAATACGCAAAGGTGGTGAATGACGGCTTCGCCGACATCATCGAAAAGAACCGCGCGCACTTCCCCGGCTGGGTCGCACAGGTTTCGCTCGTCGCGCCCGACGCCGGCGCCGCCGAAGCCGAACGCGCGGTCAAGATGGGCGCGCTCGGCGTGCAGATCTTCACCAACATCGCCGGCCGGCCGCTCGACGATCCGGCGTTCGAGCCGTTCTTCGCGACCATGAACCGGCTCGACAAGCCGGTCTGGCTGCATCCGGCGCGCGCGTCGAATTTCCCCGATTATCTCAGCGAGAAGAAATCCAAATACGAAATCTGGTGGACCTTCGGCTGGTCCTATGAGACCGCGGCGGCCATGGCGCGGCTGGTGTTCTCCAGGATCATGGACAAATACCCGAAGCTGAAGATCATCACCCACCACTTTGGCGGCATCGTGCCGATGCTGGAAGGCCGCATCGGGCCGGGCTGGGACCAGCTCGGTGCGCGCACCTCGGACGAGGATCTGCACGCGCTGCTCGGCCAGTTGAAGAAGCGGCCGCTCGAATATTTCAAGCACGATTTCTACGCCGACACCGCGGTGTTCGGCGGCGTGCCGGCGACCCATTGCGGGCTCGACTTCTACGATCTCGACAAGATCGTGTTCGCGTCCGACTGCCCGTTCGATCCGGAGAAGGGCACCATGTATGCGCGCGAAACGCTGCACATCCTGGAAGGCATCGAGATGCCGAAGGCCGACAAGGAAAAGATCTGGCACGGTAATCTGGAGCGCATCACCGGGACGAAGCTGGTGAAGTGATTTTGGCACCACGACGCCGCAAACGCGCTGCACCTCTCCCATAGGGAGAGGTCGGCGAGCGAAGCGAGCCGGGTGAGGGGTTAAAGCCCAAAGAGAGTCCTAGACCCCCCCCCCCCCCCCCACACCCCCCCCCGGGGGGGCGGTCTTCCCCCGGGGGTGGCCCCCGGCGCTCGGCGAGCTGGCCTCGGCGCTGGCCGTGGTGATCGAGGTGCGCGAGACGCGGCGCGTGGCGGTGACGCTGCTCGACACCTACGTCGGTCCGCGCGCCGGCGCCAAGATCCTCGACGGCTGGGTGCGCGGCGGCGATCTCGAGCTCATCGACGCGGTGGTGCTGT
>Ga0316624_10000182_pt1 | contig 19828 bp, 11 predicted proteins | sample OWC_Aug_N3_C1_D5_FD_207657 | JGI IMG/M metagenome (GOLD analysis project Ga0316624, IMG submission 207657) | Wetland soil microbial communities from Old Woman Creek delta, Ohio, United States - OWC_Aug_N3_C1_D5_A | ecosystem: Environmental > Terrestrial > Soil > Wetlands | place: USA: Ohio... | reverse complement strand
AAATAACGCGGCGCCCGAACCGGTGATCCGCTTCAAAGACGTAAGCAAGACCTTTCGCCGCCCGGACCGGCGCGGCGACTTGCTCGCGGTCGACCGGCTGTCGTTCGAGATCGCCAAGGGCGAGATCGTCGCGGTGCTCGGCAAGACCGGCTGCGGCAAGTCCACCATGTTCAACATCGTCGCCGGGCTGACCGAGCCGAGCGCCGGCGCGGCGCGCGTCGTCGGCCACGACCCGTTTCGCGAGTTCGACTTCTTCCGCGGCAAGATCGGCATTGTGTTCCAGAACGACCGCCTGATGCCGTGGCGCAGCGCACTCGACAACGTGCTGCTCGGCCTGCAGATCCTCAACAGCGATGCCAAACAGGCGGAGGAGACGGCGCGGCGCTGGCTGGCGCGGCTCGGCCTCAGCGGCCACGAGCACGACTATCCGCACGCGTTGTCCGGCGGCATGCGCCAGCGCGTGTCGATCGCGCGCGCCTTCGCGGTCGACCCCGAAATCCTACTGTGCGACGAACCGTTCTCCGCGCTCGACGAAATGACGGCGCGCGACCTGCGCGCCGAATTCGTGCGGCTGGTGCGGCAGAATCACAAGACCGCGGTGTTCATCACGCACCAGATCAACGAGGCGATGGAGATCGGCGACCGCGTGCTGGTGTTCCAACGACCGGCGCGCATCGCCTATGAGGCGCGGCTCGACGCGAACGTGAGCGGGCAGGCCCGCACCAAGATGCAAGAGGACATCATGCGGGTTTTGGCGGCGGACGCCGCTTCATCCGAGGCCAACGCCTGAGTTCGCGCTAGTCGCAGCGCACGCTCATGCCGCCGTCGACCACAAGCTCGGTGCCGGTGACGAAGCGCGCTTCGTCGGAAGCGAGATAAAGCGCGGCATTGGCGGTGTCGCGGCCGTCGCCGGCAAAACCGATCGGAATGCGCTTGAGACGCTGCGCCAAGAGCGCCTCGACGTCGCCGCCGGCGCGCTGGCGCGCAAGCCGTGCTTCCACCATCGGCGTGTGCAGCTGCCCCGGCACCACGGTGTTCACCCGGATGCCCTTGGGCGCATATTGCACGGCGACCACGCGCGAGAGCTGGATCACGCCGGCCTTGGTGGCGGCATAGCCGACCTGAAAGGCACCGGTAAAGCGGATGCCGGAGGTCGAGGCGACGTTGACGATGGCGCCGCGCTTTTGCTTCTCCATGACCGGCAGCACGTGCTTGCAGGTCAGAAACACGCTCTTGAGGTTGGAGTCCACCTGGGCGTCCCAGACCTCCTCGCTCATCTCAACCGGGCCGCCGTGCGCCGAGCCACCGACATTGTTGACCAGCACGTCCATGCGGCCGAACCGGGCGAGACAGGCCTCCACCATGGCCTTGACGGACGCGCTGTCGGTCACATCGCACTGCCGCACGACGATCTCGCCGCCGACCGCCTTCACCCGCTCGATGGTCTCGGCAACGCTGTCGAGGTTGCGATCAACCGCGAAAATCTTGGCGCCTTCCTCGGCGAAGCGCACGGCGGTGGCGCGGCCGTTGCCCCAGCCGGGGCCGACCGAGCCGGCGCCGGTGACGATGGCGATGCGGTCTTGCAAGCGTCCGCTCATGATCCCGTCTCCTTCGCTTTCGCGAACTGGTAGAAGCGTTGCGGGTTGTCGACCAACAATGCCTGGAGCTGCCGTTTGCCCGGCGCGATCTCGGCCAGCAGATCGACCAGCGCGCCGTCGTCGGGAATCGGGCCCCGATGATTGGGATGCGGCCAGTCCAGTCCCCACACGCAGCGGTCGCCGAATTCCTCGACCAGCTTGCGCGCAAACGGCGCCGCGTCGGCGTAGGGCGGGCCCTGCCGCGTCGCGCGGTCGCAGCCGCTAACTTTCACCCAGACATTGCGGTCCTGCATGAGCGCCAGCAGATTGCGGAACGGTTCCAGCTCGAGACCGCGCGCGGCGTCGATGCGGCCCATATGGTCGATCACCACCGGCACCGGCGAACGCCGGATTGCCGGCGTCAGCTCGCCGATCAGCTCGGCGGCCATGTGGATCTGCAGATGCCAGCCGATGTCCGCGAGCCGCTTGCCGAAGGCGATGACTTCGTCGATCGGCGCGGCCTTGGCGAGATGCTGCATGAAATGGAAACGCGCGCCGCAAAATCCGGCGGCTGAATGACGTTTCAGCTCGGCGTCGGAGATCGTCGTCGGCACCAGCGCGACGCCCTTATAGGCGCCGCCCTTGGCGGCGAGCGCGTCGGTGGTGGCGCGCAGATCGTAGCCATGCGCCGCCGAGTGCACGATCACGCAGCGCTCGATGCCGAGAAACTCATGCAGCGCGAACAGCTTCTCCTTCGGCGCGTCGGACGGCGTGTAGCTGCGGCCTTCCGCGAACGGAAAGCGTGCGCGCGGGCCGAAGATATGCACGTGCGCATCGCAGGCGCCGCGCGGCAGCATGAGCTCAGGTTTGCTCGGCGACGCCATCCAGGTCGGCGACTCGGCGGGCGTGTCGGCGGTGTGCTGCGTCATGGTTCACGCGGCCTCGGCGCGGGTGCGCTCGCAAGCCGGTTGCAGACCCGGCTATTTCACTTCGTAACGGGAACGCCGGCGTCCTTGATCACCTTCGCCCATTTATTGGTTTCGATGTCGATGTAGGTCCGAAACTCCTCGGGCGTATTGCCGACCAAGATGGCGCCCTGGCTCGAGAGCTTAGATATGACCGCGGGATCTTTCATGGCTTCGACCGCCGCCTTGTTCAGGGCAGCGACAATCTGCGGCGGCGTGTGCGCCGGGGCGATCATGCCGTACCAATTCTCGGTCAGCAGGCCCGGCATGCCGACTTCCGCGGTGGTCGGAACGTCGGGCGCGCTCGGAACGCGCTGCGGCGTCCCGACGGCGATCGGCCTGAGCTTGCCGGCTTTGATTTGCGGCAGCAGAATCGGCAGATCGAGAAAAACCATTTGAACCTGCTGGCCGAGCAGATCGTTCACCGCCGGAGCGGCCCCGCGATAGGGCACGTGGACGATGTCGATCTTGGCGGTAATCTTGAACAACTCGCCGGCCAGCTGCGGCAGACTGCCGGGGCCGGATGAGGCGAAGTTGAGCTTGCCGGGCTGCGCCTTGGCGAGCGTCACCAGCTCTTTCATATTGTGCGCGGGCACGCTGGTCGCGACGACCAGCATTTCCGGCACCTTGGCCACCAGCGTAATGGGCTGCAGGTCCTTGAGCGTGACGTAGGGGACCTTTTCCATGCTCGGGCTGATCGCGAGCGCGCCCGCGCTGACGATGCCGATCGTGTAGCCGTCCGGCTGCGCCTTCGCCACCACGTCGGTGCCGATAACGCCGCCCTGTCCCGAGCGATTCTCGACGACGATCGTCTGCTTGAGGATGTCCGACATGCGCTGCCCGACGACGCGCGCGATGATGTCGTTCGGACCGCCCGCCGGGAAAGGCACGATCAGGTGGATCGGCCGGTTGGGAAAATCCTGCGCCATCGCCAATGCCGGGCACAGCAAAGCTGCCGCGATGAGAAGCGGTCTAAGCAGTCTCATGGCAATCCTCCCGATTTCATTATTCATTGGTAGAGCGGCAGAACGTCGATGCGCCCGCGATAAACTAGCCGCGGCACGACTTTCCGTCTATATGACCCGCGCCGCCGATGTTGAGGGACGCCATGACCGCAAGGGATAAGATCGACATCCTGGTGTTGGAAGGCGACGGCATTGGACCGGAGATCACCGCGGCCGCATTGGGCGTGTTGAAGGCAGCCGACCGCGCCTTCGTTTTGGGGCTCGCGTTCGAGCACGCGACCATCGGCTGGGCGGCGCACCGCGCCGAAGGCACGACGTTCCCGGCTTCGGTATTTGACAAGGCCTTGGCCGCCGATGGCGTGCTGCTGGGGCCGGTATCGACGAATGACTACCCACCGCCCGCCGAGGGTGGGCGCAATCCCTCCGGCGAGCTGCGCAAGCGGCTCGATCTCTACGCCAATATCCGCCCGGCACGCTCGCGCGCAGGCTTCCCGTCGCGCTGCGGGGCCGCCGTCGATCTGGTGATCGTGCGCGAGAACACCGAAGGCTTCTATGCCGACCGCTCCATGCATCTCGGGCACGGCGAATTCATGCCGACGCCCGACCTCGCGCTCGCCGTGCGCAAGATCACGCGGGAGGGCTCTACGCGCATCGCGGAAACGGCCTTCAGGCTCGCCAAGCAACGGCGCAATAAAGTAACCGCCGTGCACAAGGCCAATGTGCTGCGCGTCAGCGACGGCCTTTATCTTGAGTGCGTGCGCGCCGTGGCGGCGCGCTATCCTGACGTGACTTACGAAGAGCGCATCATCGACGCCATGGCCGCGCTGTTGGTGCGCGACGCAAGCCAGTTCGACGTCATCGTAACAACCAACATGTATGGCGACATCCTGTCCGACGAGGCGACGGAGATTTCGGGCAGCATCGGGCTCGCGGCCTCGCTCAATGCCGGCGCCGAGCACGCGGTGGCGCAGGCGCAGCACGGCTCGGCGCCCGACATCGCCGGCAAGAATGTCGCCAACCCGTCGGCGCTGATCGGCTCGGCAGCCATGCTGCTGGCCTGGCTCGGCGAGCGGCGCAAGGACGAGACGCTCGTGCGCGCCGCCGGCGCGATCGAGGCCGCGCTCGATGCGGCAATCGCCAGGCCGGAATGGCGTACGCCCGACATGGGCGGGAAGCTCGGCACCGATGCGTTCGGCGAAAAGGTGGCGCAGCTTCTTTCTCAATCGAAATCGTAGAGCCGCCCTGGATTCTCCACCAACACCCGACGCACCAACGCATCGTCCTTGAGCCAGCGCGGCAGCAGGTCGAGTAGACCGCGTGTGTCGATATTCTGGAATGGCGATCCCACGTCGCCGCTTTTTTGCAGCGTGTGGGGCGGCGTGTGCGGCCAATCCGAGCCCCAGACCACGCGCTCGGGGTTCGCCTCGCACAGCCTGCGCGCCAGCGGATCGATGCGCGGATCGTCAGGATGCTCGGTGATGCGATAGGCGCCGGAAATCTTCACCCAAGTTTTGCCGCTTTCGAGCAGTCGCACCAGCGCGCGCAGCGCGCCGTTACCGGCGCCCGGCGCGATCAAGCCGAAATGATCGAACACGCTGTCGACCGGCAACGCCGCTAGAATTGGAGCCAGCGGCTCGATCGCGTCCGACGAAACAAAAAGCTGCACGTGCCAGCCGTGCACCTCGCACAGCCGCGCCGCCGCCTCGACAGACTGCCGGACAGTTTCCGCTGACGCCGGGCCGACGCTCGCTATATTCACCCGCAAGCCGCGGATGCCTTGCGCGTGCAGCTCGGCAAGGGCGGTCTCCGCCACCCGCTCCGGCAGCACAGCGACGCCGCGCGAAGCCTTCAGCTCCGCCATGGCGGCCAGCATGCAGGCATTGTCGGTGCCGTAGAAGCTCGGCTGCACCAGCACCACGCGGTCGAGCCGCAAACGCGCGAGCATGGCGGCGAGATCTGCTGAAGGCGCGTCCATGGGCGTGTAGCGGTGGCCGGCCGCCAGCGGGAAGCGGCTCTTCGGCCCGATCACGTGCACATGGCTGTCACACGAGCCGCGCGGCGGGAATTCCGGCATTGCCGCATTCATCGCTCTCGCCCCCTCGCGCCGCCAAGACTATGAAACGGCCCCGGCCGTTTTTCCGATGATTTCGGGCCGACTCAGTATAATGTCCAATGGCGGCATTGGGGGTTGCCGCAGCCTGCGGAACCATTCGCGTAGAGGCGCTTTATCCGAACCGTCTTCGCCTATCACACGTTAACCTCGAGCCTGCCGGCATTTCTATCGCAAAGGCCGTCATGCTTGTGCAAAGAGCGCGACCCCAACTTCTTGCGAGCTGTTCCGGAAGCGCGTTTTGTGCATAAAGCGCGTGCCGAAATGCTTCTTCGTCGCGGTGGTTTGGCGGCGATTTGGAACTCGGTTGCACGACTTGGCTTTGAAACCTCCACCTGAAAATCCCGATCTTCGGTAGCTGCAAAAAGCCGATATGGCGCAACTGAATATCAAGCACCGCGCTTCGGCGCCGCCCGATCTGCGCCCCGACGAGGCTCAGCTTCGCCATGCGATCGAGTCGAAGCTTGCCTACGCCTTGGGCAAGCGCCCCGAAAACGCCAACGACCACGACTGGTACCAGGCGACGGTGCTGGCGGTGCGCGACCGCGTCGTCGACATCTGGATGCGCTCGCGTGAGCAGACCGAGCGCCAGCAGAAGAAGCGGGTCTACTACCTGTCGATCGAATTCCTCATCGGCCGCCTGCTGCTCGACACCTTGAGCAATCTGCGGCTGGTGGAGCCGGCGCGGCGCGCCCTCGCCAGCATGGGCGTCGACCTCGACGACCTGCGCCGCGTGGAGCCGGACGCGGCGCTTGGCAATGGCGGGCTCGGGCGGCTGGCCGCCTGCTTCATGGATTCGATGTCGGCGCTCGGCATTCCGGCCTATGGCTACGGCATCCGTTACGAGAACGGGTTGTTCGAACAGCGCATCCGCGACGGCTGGCAGCAGGAATATCCGGAAGACTGGCTCGCTTGCGGCAATCCTTGGGAATTTCCGCGCTTCGGCGCGGAATATTCCGTGGGCTTCGGCGGCACGGTCGAATATGTCGGCGGCGATGCGGCGACGGCGCGCGCTGTCTGGTATCCGGCCGAGAGCGTGCTGGCGGTGCCTTACGACACGCCGATCGCCGGCTGGCGCGGGCGTCACGTCAATTCGCTGCGGCTTTGGTCGGCGCGCGCCACCTCGTCCATTCAGCTCACCGCGCTCGACCGCGGCGGCATCGACGGCTCCGCGGCCGCGCGCATGCAGGCCGAGGCCATTTCGCGTGCGCTCTACCCGAACGACGCCACGCCCGAGGGACAGGAGCTGCGGCTGCGGCAGGAATTCTTTTTCACCTCGGCCTCGCTGCAGGACCTGACTCGGCGCCACCTCGACGAGTTCGGCTCGTTGACGACGCTCGCCCAACATGCCGCCGTGCAACTCAACGACACGCACCCTGCGATCGCTGTCGCCGAATTGATGCGCATCCTGGTGGACGAGCACGACATCGCCTGGCAGCAGGCGTGGGAGATAACCCGCGCGACCTTGAGCTACACCAATCACACGCTGCTGCCGGAAGCTTTGGAAAGCTGGCCGGTCGAGCTGCTCGGCCGGCTGCTGCCGCGTCACCTGCAGATCATCTACCTGATCAACTGGTTTCATCTGCAGGAAACCCAGAAGCGCGGCTTCAGCGACCCCGAATTCCTCGCCAATATTTCGCTGGTGCACGAGAACGCCGTCAAATGCATCCGCATGGCGCATCTGGCCGCCGTCGGCTCGCATTGCGTCAACGGCGTCTCGGCGCTGCACACAAAGCTGCTGCGCGACACGGTGTTTCACGACCTCGCCGAGACTGTGCCGACACGGTTCGTCAACAAGACCAACGGCATCACCTTCCGGCGCTGGCTCTATGACGCCAACGCGCCGCTCACCGCGCTGCTGGTCGAGCGGCTGGGCGAGCGGGTGCTCGACGATCCGCGCTGTCTGCACGAGCTGGAGCCGCTGGCCGGCGACGCCGATTTCGTCGCGCACTATCAAAAGACGCGCGCGGCCAACAAATGGCGGCTGGCCGATCTGCTGCACGCGCGCACCGGCGTGCGGATGCCGCCGCAGGCGCTGTTCGACGTGCAGATCAAGCGGGTGCATGAATATAAGCGCCAGCTGCTCAACCTCCTGGAGGCGATCGCGCTCTACCAGGCGATCCGCGCCCGGCCGGAGGACAATTGGGTGCCGCGGGTGAAGATTTTCGCCGGTAAGGCGGCCGCGAGCTACGACCGCGCCAAGCTGATCATCAAGCTGGCCAACGACGTCGCCAAGGTGGTCAATGCCGATCCGGCGGTCGGCGACCGGCTCAAGCTCGTGTTCGTGCCGAACTACAGCGTGAGTCTCGCCGAAGCGATCATTCCGGCCGCCGACCTGTCCGAGCAGATTTCGACCGCCGGCATGGAAGCTTCCGGCACCGGCAATATGAAGCTCGCGCTCAACGGCGCCATCACCATCGGCACGCTGGACGGCGCCAATATCGAGATCCGCGAGCACGTCGGCGCCGACAATATCGTGATCTTCGGCTTGACCGCGGCCGAGGTGGCGGAGCGAAAGCAGGCGCAATTCAAGGGCGCCGAGGCGGTCGCGGCCTCGCCGCGGCTGGCCGCGGTGGTGGAGAGCCTGAGCACCGGCGCGTTCTCGCCGGACGACCCGGCCCGCTATGCGCCGATCGTGCAGTCGCTCATTGACTACGACCAGTTCATGGTGGCGGCCGACTTCGAGGCTTATTGGGAAGCGCAGCGCCGGGTCGACCGGCTGTGGCAGTCGCCGGCCGACTGGTGGCGCATGAGCATCCTCAACACCGCGCGCATGGGCTGGTTCTCGTCCGACCGCGTGATCCGCGAATACGCCCGCGAGATCTGGCGCGTGCCGGTGATCTGATTATTCAGCAAAACTTCGTCCGGCTTGCGCAAACGCGCCGGCGACCCGCCGCATGCCGTCATGCGCGCCCAAGTCCTCGACCGCGACCGGCAGCTTGCGCCGCCAGTTCGGGTGTTGCTCGACGGTCCCCGGAATATTGATCTGGTCGGACACGTCCAGAATGTCGTCGAGCGCGATCACCACCAGACGCGACGGCGTGGCGGCGAGAAAGGCGGCGACCGCCGCAATATCGTCCGGCGGATAGGCGGGCGCCCATTGCGCCAGCGCGGCGCGCAATAAATCCTGCGCGCGCGTGCGCGCTTCGCCGCTTTCGCCCGGATCGAGGCCGATCGCGTGTTTGACCCGCAAGTCGTGATTTTCGATCCAGCCGCGGAAGCTCGGCAGGTCGTGGGTGTTGAAGGTCGCCAGCGCCTCCGCCGGATAGCATTCGGGCGGCAGAAAGCGGCCGTCGCTGTCGCGCTCGAACAGCATGACCCGGCAACCCCACAAGCCCCAGCGCGCCAGCGTGTCACGGAAATTTTCCGGCACCGTGCCGAGATCCTCTCCGATCACAATGGTGCGGGTGCGGTTGCTCTCCTGGGCGATGACCCGCAACAGCGGTTCGAATGGCAGGCGCACATAGGCGCCGCCGGCGGCGCCGAGCCCGCGCGGAATAAGGAACAGGCGCTTGAGGCCGAGCACGTGGTCGATCCTGACGGCGCCGCAATGTCGCATGGTCGCGCTCATCAAGCGGCGGATCGCCGCGAAGTCGTCGGCCGGCAGCGCGTGCGGATTGAACGGAACCAGCCCCCAGTCTTGCCCGGCCGGATTGAACTCGTCGGGCGGCGCGCCGACCGATACGTCCGCCAGCACCACGTCCTGCTGGACCCAGGCATCCGCACCCTGCGGATCCATGCCGACGGCGAGATCCATATAAAGCCCGATCGGCATGCCGTGGCGGCGCGCGGTCTCCTGGCAGGCGCGCAGCTGGCGGTCGGCGATCCACTGCACGAATTCGTGGAATTCGCAGTCGCGTTCGTGCGCCTGCCGGAACGCCTGCAATTCGCCGCGCGCGGGATGGCGCCAAGGCGACGGCCATTCCGGCCACGGCTTCGGCGCGTATTGCCGGCGTAAGGTTTCGAAGCAGGCAAAGCGCAACAGCGTGTCGCCCTCCTGCTCGCGGAAGGCCAGGAAGTCCGCACGCCGCTTCTCGGTCGCGGAAACGCGGAAACGCTCATGCGCGAGACGCAGCGCGACGAGCTTGGCGCGCGCCACGCCCGCGTAGTCGATCATATCGGAGCTACGCAGCGTGGCGATTTCGCCGTCCAAGCCAGCCACGGCGGCGCCGGGAAACTCTTCAACGTCCTCGACGTCGATATAGAGCGGATTGAGATAGAGCCGGCTGTTGGGCGCGTAGGGACTGGCCTGCTCGGCACGATCCATGAAGAGGGCGTGCAGCGGGTTCAATCCGATCGCGGATGCCCTGCGCGCGGCGGCGATCGCGATCAGTTGCGACAGATCGGTAAAATCGCCATGCCCCCAATTGCGGCGCGAGCGCAGCGCGTAAAGCTGCACCGTGATTGCCCATAGCCGCCGGCCGTCGCCCTGAAACGCGCGCTGCGCGTCGCCCGCCACCAGATCGCAATGGTTGGGTCGCGCGTGATCGGCGGAAATCGCGGAAACCAGCCGCCTCAGCGTCTCCGCGCTGGCGGCATGACGTTTGCCGAAAACGTCATAATATTCGGGTTCTACACCCCAAAGCTGCGCGATTGCCGCCAGATCGTCCATTGCCGGCTCTTCTTTGACACCGCCGGTGCCAGCCGGCGGATGTCTGTTAAGCCCTCAGGAACTTTGGGCTTTTTTTGTGGTTCTTCTAATCCTTCATTTGTGGTTCTTGTTATGGGGTCAACGTCCGAGACCGCCAAAATGAAGCATTTCGCGGCAACGGATTGGTCAGCACATGAGACTCCTTGGACGCCTGCCCAGCCGCAGGGCCGTGTTTTCGATAGAAGAAATCCATAGCTGAACGCAATGAACATCGCGCCCGCCATCGACCCCAATACCGCGCAGCAAGCCGCCGACGACGGGCTGTGGTTCAAGGACGCGATCATCTATCAGCTGCACGTCAAGGCGTTCCAGGACTCAAACGGCGACGGCATCGGCGACTTCGCCGGCCTCACCGAGCGGCTCGATTATCTGCACGATCTCGGCGTGACGACGCTGTGGCTGCTGCCGTTCTACCCGAGCCCGGGCCGCGACGACGGCTACGACATTTCCGACTACGGCGACATCAATCCGCAGTTCGGCAACATGAAGGACTTCCGCCGCTTCATGCAGGAGGCCAAGCGCCGCGGCCTGCGCGTGATCACCGAGCTGGTGGTCAACCACACCTCGGACCAGCACGACTGGTTCAAGCGCGCCAAGCGCAGCGGCCGCGGAACCAGTGCGCGCGATTGGTATGTGTGGAGCGACAACGACCACAAATATGCCGGCACCCGCACCATCTTCACCGACACCGAGAAATCGAACTGGGCCTGGGACGAGGAAGCCGGCGCCTATTACTGGCACCGCTTCTTCTCGCACCAGCCCGACTTGAACTTCGACAATCCGCGCGTTGTGAGCGCGGTGCTGCAGGTGATGAAGCGCTGGCTCGACACCGGCGTGGACGGATTCCGGCTCGATGCCGTGCCCTATCTGTGCGAGCGCGAGGGCACCAACAACGAGAATCTTCCGGAAACCCACGCCGTGCTCAAGCGTATGCGCGCGGAACTCGACGAATATTCGCCCAACAAAGTGCTGCTGGCCGAGGCCAACCAATGGCCGGAGGACGTGCAGGCCTATTTCGGCAACGGCGACGAATGCCACATGGCCTACCACTTCCCGCTGATGCCGCGCATCTACATGGCGATCGCCCAGGAGGACCGCTTCCCGATCACCGACATCATGCGGCAGACGCCGGAAATCCCGCCCAATTGCCAATGGGCCATGTTCCTGCGCAACCACGATGAGCTGACGCTGGAAATGGTGACGGATAGCGAGCGCGACTATCTGTGGTCGACCTACGCCTCCGACCCGCGCGCGCGCATCAATCTCGGCATCCGTCGGCGGTTGGCGCCGCTGATGGACAACGACCGGCGCAAGATCGAGCTGATGAACTCGATCCTGATGTCGATGCCTGGGACGCCGATCATCTATTACGGCGATGAGATCGGCATGGGCGACAACATCTATCTCGGCGACCGCAACAGCGTGCGCACGCCCATGCAGTGGACGCCCGACCGCAACGGCGGCTTCTCGCGCGCCGATCCCGCGCAACTTTACCTGCCGCCGATCATGGACCCGGTCTACGGCTTCTCCGCCGTCAACGTGGAAGCGCAGGCGCGCTCGCTGTCCTCGCTGCTGAGCTGGATGAAGCGGCTGATCGGCGTACGCAAGTCGACCAAGGTTTTCGGCCGCGGCACCCTCACCTTCATCCGGCCGGCCAACCGGGCGGTGCTCGCCTATGTGCGCCAGCTTGGCGACGAAGCCATTCTCTGCGTCGCCAACATCTCGCGCTCGGCACAGGCGGTCGAGCTCGACATGACCCCCTGGAAAGGCCGTATCCCGCAGGAAATGCTCGGGCGCACGCGCTTTCCGCGCATCGGCGAATTGCCCTACCTGGTCACGCTGCCGCCTTATGGCTTTTTCTGGTTCTCGCTGCAGCAGGAAGCCGGCAGCGAGCCGGAAAAGATCCTGCCGCGCGAAATCACCACGCTGGTGTTGGGCGACGGCTGGGATTCGCCGCTGTCCGGCTGGACGCGGCGGACGTTTGAGCGCGACGTGCTACCGGCCTTCATGCCGGACCTGCGCTGGTTCGCCGACAAGACGTCGCGCGCGCCGGCGATCACCGTTTCGGCCGCCGTCCCGATCGAGCACGGCAACGACCGGTTTGCGGCCGTGGTTGTCGACGTGGCGGGAGCTCAGGGCGCCAGCCGCTACTTTCTCCCGCTCACCATCCGCTGGACCCGCTACACCGCGATCGACAAAGGACCCGCGAGCGTGCTCGCCGCCGTGCGCCGCGGTCCGCGTGAAGGCACCCTGCTCGACGCCATCGCCGAGCCCGAATTCGTCGCCGCGCTGCTGGCGAAAATTCATTCCGGCGCGGACACGCAACGCGACGGCAAGCGACTTGAATTCCGTCCGACCGCGGTTTTCGGCGCGCAGGCCGCACCGGAAGTCTCCACGGTCAACGCCGCCGAGCGCGAGCAGACGAACAGTACCGTCATTGTCGGAGACAGATACACCGTCAAGTTTCTCCGCCGCATCGCCGCCGGCACAAACCCGGAGATCGAGATCGGCCGCTTCCTCGCCGACGTCGCGCACTTCAAGAATGCGCCGACCCTGCTGGGGTCGCTCGAACTGGTCGAGGGCGAGAACCGCAGCGCGCTTGCCGTCGTGCACAAATTCGTCGAGAACCAGGGCGACGCCTGGAACGTCACGAGCGCGGCGCTCGACCGGTTGATCGACGAGCAGCGGCTGTTGCCGGATGATACCGCAACCGAGACGTCGGAAATGGCGTCGATGCTGCAGCGCATGCGGCAGATCGGGCGGCGCACCGCCGAGCTGCATCTGGCGCTCGCAAGCCGCGCCGACATTCCCGCCTTCGCGCCCGAGCCGATTGCCGAGGGCGATTCCGCGCGCTGGACCGACGCATTGCTCGCGCGCAGCCGCGGCGTGTTTGACCTGCTTCGCCGCCAGCGCAATGAGCTTGCCGATCCCGCGCCGCAATTGGCACAGCAACTGCTCGATCGTCACGACGCCATCGTCAGGCATATCGAGTCGGGATGGAACGTGCGTTTCGACGGCCTCAAGATCCGCCATCACGGCGATTTCCGTCTCGGCCAGGTGCTCATCGCCAAGGATGACGCCTACATCTTCGACTTCGAGGGCGAGCCGCGCCGCCCGCTCGAGGAACGGCGGCGCAAGGAGCCGCCGGCGCGCGACGTTGCCGGCTTCATCCGCTCGATCGACTACGCGATCAGCACGGCCATCTATCGCGCGCCCAACCTCAATCCGGAAGAGCGCGCCACGCTGACAAAGCGCATCCGCGCCTGGGGCGAGCGGCTGACCCGGGCCTTTTGGGAGAGCTACCGCGAGACGCTGGGGCGCGCGCCTTTGTGGCCGGCCGAAGAAAGCCAGGCGCGCGGCCTGCTCGACATTTTCCTGCTCGAGAAGGCGCTTTACGAAATCGAGCATGAGCTGACCAGCCGGCCATTCTGGTCGCATATCCCGATTGAAGCGTGTTTGCGCATCCTCGCCGAGCACGGGGCGATCAGCCCATGACCCGTTTGTCGCCGACCGCCCGCGAGATTATCGCCGGCCGCCACGCCGACCCGTTTCGCTATCTCGGCCCGCATACCGAGAACCACGAAACGGTGGTGCGCGTGTTCCTGCCGGACGCGCGGCGCGTGATCGCGATCGGCGAGCACGGCGAGCGCGAGCTCAAGCGCATCGACCCGGCCGGGCTGTTCGCCGGCGCGCTCGATGGTCCGCAGCGCTACCGGCTGCGCGCGCAATTCGGCGACAACGAAGTCGAGCTGGAAGATGCCTACCGGTTTCCGCCGCTGCTCTCCGACTACGACCTTTACCTGCTCGGCGAAGGCAATCATTTACGCCTTTACGAGAAGCTCGGCGCCCATCCCATGACGCTGGACGGCGTTGCGGGCGTCGGCTTCGTGGTATGGGCGCCAAATGCGCAACGCGTGAGCGTGGTCGGCGACTTCAACGCCTGGGACGGCCGCCGGCACGCCATGCGCGTGCGCGGCAACGGCTACTGGGAAATCTTCGTGCCGGGCGCGCGCGCCGACGACAAGTACAAATATGAGATCGTCACGCGCGCCGGCCAATTGCTGCCGCTGAAATCCGACCCGATCGGCTTCGGCTCGGAGATGCGTCCCGCCACCGCCTCTGTTGTGGTCGACAGCGCCAAGCTGCCGGGCCCGGCTCCGGCGCGCGCCAACATCAACGCGCTCGACCAGCCGATGTCGATCTACGAGGTCCATCTCGGCTCCTGGCGTAAAAGGGGCAAGCATGGCGAGTACTGGCTGAGCTATCGCGAACTGGCCGAGCAGCTGCCGGCCTACGCCGCCGACATGGGCTTCACCCATGTAGAATTGCTGCCGGTAATGGAGCATCCCTTCGACGGCTCCTGGGGCTATCAGCCCACCGGGCTGTTCGCGCCGACCAGCCGTTTCGGCTCGCCGGCGGAATTCGCGCTGCTGGTCGACGCGTTGCACAAGGCCGGGCTCGGCGTGCTGCTCGATTGGGTGCCGGGGCATTTTCCCGACGATCCGCACGGGCTTGCGCAATTCGACGGCACCGCGCTGTACGAGCACGCAAACCCCATGCAGGGCCGTCATCTCGACTGGGGCACCATGATCTACAACTACGGCCGCGTCGAGGTCGTCAACTTCCTGCTGTCGAACGCGCTGTTCTGGCTCGACAGGTACGGCGTCGACGGTCTGCGCGTCGATGCGGTCGCCTCGATGCTCTATCTCGACTACAGCCGGCCGGCCGACGCCTGGATTCCCAACAAGTTCGGCGGCCGCGAGAACATCGACGCCATCGCCTTCCTGCGCCGGACCAACACCGAGGTGTTCAAGGACTATCCGCATGCCACCACCGCGGCCGAGGAATCGACGGCGTGGCCGATGGTGTCACGCCCGGTCGACTGGGGCGGTCTCGGCTTCGGCTACAAGTGGAACATGGGCTGGATGCATGACACCTTGGAATATATCTCCAAGGATCCGATTTACCGCCGCTATCACCATGGCGACATTCTGTTCGGCCTGCACTACGCCTTCTCGGAGAATTTCATTCTGCCGCTGTCGCACGACGAGGTCGTGCACGGCAAGCGTTCGATCCTCGGCCGCATGCCGGGCGATCCGTGGCAGCGCTTCGCGAACTTGCGCGCCTATTACGCCTTCATGTACGGCCATCCCGGCAAGAAGCTGATGTTCATGGGATGCGAATTCGCCCAGGACAGCGAATGGAATCACGACGTCGGCCTGCCCTGGCACCTGACGAAACAGGAGCGGCACGCCGGCGTGCAGCGGCTGGTGCGCGACCTGAACCGGCTTTACCGCGATACCCCGGCGCTGCATGCGTTCGATTGCGACGCCGGCGGCTTCGAATGGCTCATCGCCGACGACGCCGACCGCTCGACCTTTGCCTGGCTGCGCAAGGGGCGCAATCCGACCGACCGCTGCGTCGTGGTGGTGAACTTCACACCGGAGGTGTTGCGCGATTATCGCGTCCGCGTCCCCTTGGCCGGGACCTGGCGCGAAGTGCTCAATTCCGATGCGGCGATCTATGGCGGCAGCAATGTCGGGAACGCCGGCGCGGTTTTCACATTCTCGGCCCATGACAGCCCGGAGCTTCGACTTGTTGTCCCACCGCTTGCTGCCATCTACCTCGTTCCTGAGGTCTAACGGGCACGTTTCGGCGGGCTCGCCCTATCCGCTCGGGGCGAACTGGGACGGACGCGGGACGAACTTCGCCCTGTTCTCCGCCAACGCGACGAAAGTCGAGCTCTGCCTGTTCGACCGCGAAGGCAAGCGCGAGATCGAGCGCGTCAATCTGCCCGAGCGCAGCGAGGACATCTGGCACGTCTATCTGTCGCACGTCACGCCGGGGCAGCTTTACGGCTATCGCGTGCACGGGCCCTACGCGCCGGAGGCCGGGCACCGCTTCAATCCGCACAAGCTGCTGATCGACCCTTACAGCAAGCAGCTGGGCGGCCAGTTCCAGTGGACCGACGCGCATTTCGGCTATCGCGCCGGCGCCAAGCAAGAGGACCTGTCGTTCGACCGGCGCGACAACGCGCGCGCCATGTTCAAGTCGGTCGTGCTCGACACTGCGCACACATGGCGGCACGGGCCGCAGCCGAAAACGCCGTGGCAGGAGACCGTCGTCTACGAGGCCCACGTCAAGGGACTGACGCAACTGCGCGACGACGTTCCGGCCGCCACCCGCGGAAAATTCCGCGGCCTGACCGAGCCCGCCATGATCGAGCACCTGCACAAGCTCGGCGTCACGGCCGTCGAGCTCCTGCCCATTCACGCCATTCTCGACGAACGGCCGCTCATCGAGCGCGGCTTGAGCAACTACTGGGGCTACAACACGCTCAGCTTCTTCGCGCCAGAGGCACGCTACGCCGGCAGCAATGCCATTGATGCCTTCCGTGCCACGGTGGCGGCGCTGCATGAGGCCGGCATCGAAGTCATCCTCGACGTGGTCTACAATCACACCGCCGAGGGCAACCACATGGGCCCGACGCTGTGCTACCGCGGCATCGACAATGCCTCCTACTATTGGCTGCAGCCCGAGCAGCCGCGCTTTTACGAGAACTTCACCGGCACCGGCAACGCGCTCAAGCTCGTGCATCCGCGCGTGCTGCAGATGGTGATGGATTCGCTGCGTATGTGGGTTGAAGCGTTTCACGTCGACGGCTTCCGCTTCGACCTCGCCACCACATTGGGGCGCGCCCCGGCGTTCGACCGCAACGCGCCGTTTTTCGCCGCGATGCGGCAGGACCCCGTGCTGTGCAACGTCAAACTGATCGCCGAGCCCTGGGACATCGGCGAGGGCGGCTATCAGCTCGGCGCCTTTCCCGCCGGCTGGTCGGAATGGAACGACTTCTACCGCCATACCGTGCGCCGCTTCTGGCGCGGCGAGACGAGCCTCATCGGCGATCTCGCCCACTGCATGACCGGATCGTCGGCGCAATTCCGGCACGACGGCCGCAGCCCGCGCGCGAGCATCAACCATGTCACGGTGCACGACGGCTTCACCCTGGCCGACCTGGTGAGCTACGAGCGCAAGCACAATCAAGCCAACGGCGAGGACAATCGCGACGGTCCGGACGACAATCTGAGCACCAATTGCGGTGTCGAAGGGCCGACTGACAACGCGGCCGTGCTCGCGCTGCGCCGCCGGCTCAAGCGCAACCAGCTCGCCTGCCTGTTGCTCGCGCAAGGCGTGCCGCTGCTGCTCGCCGGCGACGAGGTCGGCAACAGCCAGGTCGGCAACAACAACGCCTATTGCCAGGACAACGAGATCGGCTGGATCGACTGGTCGAAACGCGGCAGCGAGGACGATCTCACCGCTTTCGTCGGCGAATTGACCCGGCTGCGCCGCGACTTTCCCCAACTGCGGCCGCGGCGCTGGCTGGAGGGCCGGAAGGCCGACGGCTCCTACGACGTGAAGTGGCTAACGCCGCAAGCCGGCGAGATGTCGGAGGCGGATTGGAACCTGCCGCACGCGCGTTTCCTGTCGTATGTGCTCGCCGCCCCGCGCGAAGTCGGCAAGCCGCTGTTCATCGTGCTCAACGGCGCCGACGAGCCGGTGGAAATCACCTTCCCGGAATGGCCCGGCGTCGCCTCCTGGCAATGCGTGCTCGACAGCTCGGACGGCCACGAGCCGCCGATCCGGCTCCCGCCCGGCGCCAATTGGGGCACGCATGTGCGCTGCGTGCTGGCTTTTGCGGGCGAGCCATGAGCGCGCCGCCGCGGTTCGGTCCGCTGGTATCGAGCCGGGGCGTGACGTTCCGGCTGTGGGCGCCGGCCACGCGCGCGGTGAAGCTGGTGATGGAGAGATCGCGCGAGATGGAAACGCGCGGCGGCTGGTTCGAGCTGCACGTGGCGGAGGCCGGCCCCGGCACCCGCTACCGCTTCACTATCGACGGCGAAATCGACATCCCGGACCCGGCCTCGCATTTCCAGGCGGAGGACGTGCACGGGCCGAGCGAGGTGATCGACCACACTTCTTATCGATGGCAGGCGAAGGACTGGAAAGGCCTGCCGTGGGAGCGCGCGGTGTTCGTCGAAGCCCATGTCGGCACCTTCACCGCCGAAGGCACTTTCCGCGCCATGATCGAGCGGCTCGATCATTTGGCCGAAACCGGCATTACCGCCCTCGAGCTGATGCCGGTTGCCGATTTTCCCGGGCGCTGGAATTGGGGTTACGACGGCGTGCTGTTGTTCGCGCCCGATTCAGCCTACGGGCAGCCGGACGATCTAAAGGCGCTCATCGACGCCGCGCATGCGCGCGGGCTGATGGTTTTCCTCGACGTCGTCTACAATCACTTCGGACCGGAGGGAAATTATCTTCATCGTATCGCTCCCGTCTTCTTTTCCGAGCGGCATCACACGCCCTGGGGGGCCGTGATCGACTATCGCGTGCCGGAAGTGCGCGCCTTCGCCATCGAGAACGCGCTGCACTGGCTGCGCGATTACCGGTTCGACGGGCTGCGGCTCGACGCCGTGCACGCCATCCTCGAGCCGGGCGCGCCGAACATTCTCAGCGAGCTTGCCGCGGCGGTCAACGCGTTCGCGGCCGAAAGCGGCCGCCATATCCATCTCGTGCTGGAGAACGACGACAACGCCGCGCATTTCCTTGCGCCCACGCCGCAGGCCGGCAAGGGTTTTTATCGCGCGCAATGGAACGACGACTATCATCACGCCTGGCACGTACTGTTGACGCACGAGCGCGCCCACTATTACCGTGACTTTCAGGATGCCGGCGAACGCATCGCGCGCGCTTTGGCGGAGGGGTTTGCCTACCAAGGCGAGCCCTCGCCGTTCCGGGGCGGCAAAATGCGTGGCGAGCGAAGTGCGCAATTGCCGCGCGGCGACTTCGTCAATTTTGTGCAGAACCACGACCAGATCGGCAACCGCGCCATGGGCGAGCGGCTGACGGTGCTGGCGAAACCTGCGGCGCTCGAAGCCGCGCTCGCCGTGCTCTTTCTACAGCCCGGCCCGCCGCTGCTGTTCATGGGCGACGAATGGGGCGCGCGCGAGCCGTTCCTGTTCTTCTGCGATTTCCAAGGCGAGCTGGCCGAGGCGGTGCGCCAGGGCCGCCGGCGCGAATACGCCGAGTTCTACGCCGAGTACGGCGATGAAATTCCCGACCCGCTTTCGGCGGAAACGCGTGGCAGTGCCGTGCTCAATTGGGATGCGCGCGGCCAACCGGCCCACGCCAAGCGGCTGGCGCTGACACGTTCGCTGCTAGGGGCGCGCCATCGCTTCGTTGCGCCTTTGATCCCCGCCATGACGGCGCCGGGCGAGGTTCGCTTCGATACCGGCTTGCTTACCGCGCGCTGGGCCGCGGGCGAAAAGACGCTGATGCTGTTGGCTAACCTTTCGGACGGCCGCAAAGCGAAGCCGGCAGCGTCATGGGGCGAGCCGATCTGGGGCGGCAAACCGCCGAACGAATTGCCGCCCTGGTCGGTCTACGCGGCGATTTCATCCATCTAGATGCCGTAATGGGCCCTGCTCTGAACGAGCAGTTGATGTGGCTGTCCCCCGATAGATGATGAAACGGGGTCACGACGTGAGTCGGCCCCAAGC